>Ga0209059_1000003_pt1 | contig 92954 bp, 81 predicted proteins | sample GraSoiAngelo_151_FD_186165 | JGI IMG/M metagenome (GOLD analysis project Ga0209059, IMG submission 186165) | Grasslands soil microbial communities from the Angelo Coastal Reserve, California, USA - 14_1009_12_20cm (SPAdes) (version 2) | ecosystem: Environmental > Terrestrial > Soil > Grasslands ...
CCGGAACGAATCCGCGGCGAGACGGCCAGCCTCGCCGACCGACCAGCCCATCCAGGCGTGGGCCGCGGAGTCGACGAAGACGCTCCAGTCGCGTTCGATGAGGCTCAGCAATGCCTGTGTCTCGGGAGCGCTCATCGCGAGCCACCCACGAGAGGACCCACCGAACAACACGAGGCAACTGACTCGCTCGGGATGGAGCGCCGCGTACGCGATGGCGTGCGTGCACGAGTTGTAAAAGCCGAGGAGTGCGAAGCGCTCGATGCCTGCCTGGCCGACGACGGCATCGAGATCGCGCAGCATCGCGTCGAGCGACAGGTCAGAGACATCGCGTTGTGAGTGTCCGGTCCCTCGGCCGTCGTATTGGACGATCTGGAGCCGCACCGCGAGGCGCTCATAGACACCACGGAGGATCGGGATCCGCCACTCTTCGAGGAAGTTGCTGAACGGCACGCCGGGCAGGAGCACGAGCGTGGGTCCCGCGCCGACGACCGTGTACGCGATAGTCACAGCGTCGGTCGTCCGCGCGTAGAAAACATGCGGTTCCATGCGACTTCCCTGCGACCGATCGTATCCCTAGAAATGGGGGCCGAACGCCCGAAAGCGCCGAGTTTTCTGAGCGGACGGGCAGCCTCGAACTGCAGACCGGCCGCTTACGAAACCGATGCCCCGCGTTGATCCCTGATCGTGCTCTCGCCGTTTCGACGCCGAGCTCGCATGACTCGCGAGCTTGAGGAGCAGAGCACCCACCCTCTGTGCCATTCCGCTGGTGTTTCCTGCGTGCCCCCGTCAGAATTCAGTCTCGTGAGTCCTGCTCATGAGGTCAGGGATTCGATCCCCCTCAGCTCCACAAAATCTGGGATTGCGCCGGTGGGGGCTTGCTCGCACCGGCGGCCGACGATTTAGATGGACCGCTTCACGCAGAACGATCCAGAGCGTCAGGCGAACATCGCCTTCATCCTGATCTTTCTTGGCATCGTCGCGGTTGGCGCTCTGACCATCTGGCTCTTCTACGGTGCGTCCTTCTAGGCGCTGCACTCAAGAGAGCCCCCGCTCGTTCCGCGCACGACCCAAGATCGCGTTTCCGGAAGCAATAACCGACTGCTGACGCCTGTTCGGTAGCACGATCTGCGAACGATTCCGTACGAAGCGCTGACAAGCGCACGACGACTCCGTTATCAAGGTCGTCATCACGCAGTTGCACAACCGTTACCCGAGGGAGTCCCGATGCCTCGCCGTGCGCTGACCCTCTTGCTCGCTGTTTGGGCGCTCGGACTCTCGTTCTCCTCCGCCTCTTCAGCCGCAACGCGCATAGACCGCGGCGCTGAGAGTCTCAGCACTCAGAGCGATCTCATCGCGCTGGTGAATGCGTATCGCGTCAATAACGGTCTGCAAGTCGTGTACGCCAGCGGCGCGCTGACCGCCGCCGCCGCGTGGATGGCCGGCGATATGGCGGCAAAGAACTACATCGCCCACGTCTCCACGGATGGACGATCGCCGACGCAGCGCATGTCGGCATTCGGCTATCCCGCCACGTCGATGTACACGGGTGAGGACCTCGGCGCGGGGTACGCGACCGCCGGAGCCGTGCTTGCGGGATGGCAGACGAGCGCCGCGCACAACGCGGTCCTCCTGAATCCGAACTACAACGCCGTCGGCATCGGTCTCGTGTACAACGCGAGCTCCACGTACAAGTGGTACTGGGCCGCCGACTTTGGCGGACCGGGTGGGACCGTGAAGGTCGCCGTTCCACCGCCGCCGGCACGGGCGCCCGTCGCGCAGGCGGCTCCGACCAGAGCGGAACCGGTCGCCGAACGCGCAGCCCCCGCGCCCCGCGGCGAAGCCGCGCAGCCCGCTCAAGAAACGACCGATCCCGAAGCCGAAGCGCACGCTGCCCGGGTCGCGTTCCTGGATGCGATCGGCGAGCGCCGGATCATGCATCTCTTTGCGGTGCTCCAGCGCATGGGCGTCATCTAGCCGCCTACCATCCTCCTGACAAGGGGGAGTCAACGACCATGGCGACGCCCACACTCCAGAATTACATCGACGGCCGCTGGCTCGACGCCTCGGGCGGTGAGACGTTCGAGAACACGAACCCCGCGACCGGAGAGCTCATCGCCAACGTGGCGAAATCGACGGTCACCGACGTCGACCGGGCGGTGGATGCCGCGCGGCGCGCTCTCGACGGTTGGCGGCTCTACCCCGCCCCGAAACGTGGCGAGATCCTCTATCGAGCGGGCGAGATCATGCTGACGCGGAAGGACGACCTCGCTCGGGAGATGACTCGCGAGATGGGCAAGGTCCTCGCCGAAGCCCGCGGCGATGTCCAAGAGGGCATCGACATGACCTACTACATCGCGGGCGAGGGGCGCCGCCAGTTCGGCGATGTCGTTCCCGCGGAGCTCCCGAACAAATGGGCGATGAGCATGCGGCATCCGGTGGGGGTGGTCGCCGCGATCACCCCCTGGAATTTCCCGTTCGCGATCCCGACCTGGAAGCTGATGCCCGCCCTCATCCTCGGCAACACCATCGTGTTCAAGCCGGCTTCGTACACACCCCTCCTTGCGGTGCGTCTCGTCGAGATACTTGAGGAGGCCGGGCTGCCGAAAGGCGTCATCAACCTGGTGCTCGGCTCCGGAGGAGAGCTTGGAGACCACCTCGTTTCGCACCCCGGTGTGGACCTCATCTCGTTCACCGGCTCGTCCGACACCGGATCCCACATCAGCGAGATCGGTGGTCGGCTTTTGAAGCGCGTGTCCTGCGAGCTCGGCGGAAAGAACGCGATCGTCGTTCTCGACGACGCAGATGTGGATCTCTCGCTCGACGGCATCGTGTGGTCGGCATTCGGCACGTCCGGTCAGCGCTGCACCGCCGCGTCGCGCGTCATCGCGCACAAAAGCGTGGCCAAGGATCTCGTCGACAAGCTCGTCGGCCGCGCCAAGAAGCTGCGCCTCGGTAATGGGCTCGAGGCATCGACCGACGTCGGGCCGGTCGTCTCGGCGTCGCAACTCGAGCGCGTCCACTCCTTCATCCCGGTCGCCGAGAAAGAAGGGGCCACGATCGCGGCCGGCGGCCACATCTCGACGGATGGCGCGCTCGCGAAGGGGTTCTTCCACGAGCCCACGGTCCTCGTCGACGTGAAGCCGAACATGCGCGTGGCACAGGAAGAGATCTTCGGCCCGGTCACGGCGGTCATCGAGGTCTCGAGCGTCGATGAGGCGATCAAGGCTGTGAACTCCACGAAGTACGGTCTTTCGAGCTCGATCTACACGCGGAACGTCAACAACGCATTCCGCTTCATGCGCGACGCCGAGACGGGAATCGTGTACGTCAACGCGGGCACGATCGGCGCCGAGATCCAGCTCCCGTTCGGCGGCATGAAGGCAACCGGTAACGGTCATCGGGAGGCGGGCCGCGCGGCGCTGGACGTCTACTCGGAGTGGAAGTCGATCTACGTCGACTACTCGGGGAAGCTCCAACGGGCGCAGATCGACACATCTGAGGGCACGAAGATCGCGCCTTAGCCGCGCGGGTCCGATGGCGGCTCGGCGGGAAGCGTGAAGCGGATGTCGGTGCCTTTGCCGAGAACGCTTTTCGCTCCGATCGCACCGCCGTGGGCCTCGACAAGCTGTTTCGCGATCGCAAGGCCGAGTCCAGCGCCACGAGACTCGGGGGACTTGTAGAACCGGTCGAAGATCCGGTCGACCCGGTCCGGCGCGATGCCGGCGCCCGTGTCACGCACCTCGATCGCGACGGACGCGGCCTCCGCGCTCGCCTCGACGCTCACGCGGCCGCCACGCGGCGTGTAGCGGATCGCGTTCGCGATCAAGTTCGCCAGGATCTCGCGCGCGCGTACCGGATCGGCATCGACCTGGGATAGACCGCTCGGCACCGCTGCATCGATCAACACGCCCGCCGGCTCGGCCTGTGAGGCGAATGAGTCGACGGTCTCGCGCACGAGCACGCCGACGTCGACGGGTTCGCGGTGGAGCGCGAGCGCGCCGGACTCCGCGAGCGAAAGCGTGCGGAGATCCTCCACGAGTCGCGAAAGGATCTTCGTCTCGTCCAGGATCGCTTCCAGATGGGCCTCGTCCGCCGGGTGCACACCGTCGACGAGCGCCTCCAGATTCCCCTGCACGACCGAGAGAGGCGTGCGCAGCTCGTGGCTCACGTCGGCGAGAAGCCGCCGGCGCTGCTCCTCTCCGGCCTCGAGCCGGCTCGTCATGGCGTTGAACGCGCGCGCGAGAGCGCGTGCTTCACGGGATCCTCGCTCGCGCACTCGGGTCGAGAGGTCGCCGTCGGCGACGCGGCCCACCGCCTCGATTACGTCTCCGAGCGGAGCGGCGAGCCGACGAAGCGATCTCGCCGCCAGCAAGAAGCCGTACAACACCACGAGCAGCCCCACGCCGCGCGCGACATTTCCCACCGTGTCGGGCGATCCGAGCGCCGTGGCGAGCGTCCAGAAGAGGACCGTCGCCCCGACCACCGAGAAGACCGCGGCCGCGACGAAGAACATCGCCATGCGCCGCATGAAGCCTCCCCGCCCCCAGGCCGGCCCGGCCCAGCCACGTCGCGGCGGGAACGGTTCGTTCTCAGGCCACCACGGCGGCCGCCGACGCTGGGAGTCCCACCGTTCGCCGCTCACTCGTCCAGCTCCGCGAAGCGGTAGCCGACCCCATAGACCGTAAGCAGATAGCGCGGTCGCGCGGGATCCGACTCCAGCTTGTGCCGGATGTTCTTGACGTGCGCGTCGATCGCGCGCTCGTACGATTCGAACGCCACGCCGTGCACGGCATCGAGGAGCTGCGCCCGCGTGAAGACCCGACCCGGTTCGCCCGCCATCGTGGCCACGAGCTGGAACTCCGTCGGCGTCAGCTCGACGACGCGGTCGCCGACCGTCGCGCGCATCCGTGGCATATCGAGCGTGAGATCTCCGACACGAACGATCTCGGTGTCGGCTCGCGGACGCTCGGTGCGGCGAAGCACTGCGCGCACGCGGGCCACGAGCTCCTTCGGGCTGAATGGCTTCGTGACGTAATCGTCCGCGCCTATCTCGAGGCCCACGAGCTTGTCGGACTCTTCGCTGCGGCCGGTGAGCATCACGATCGGAACGTTCGATTCCCGGCGGAGCGTGCGCGCGACGTCGAGACCGTCGAGCTCGGGCAAGCCCAGATCGAGCACGACCAGGTCGGGCTTCTGCGCCCGGGCGGTGGCCAGCGCGGCTTCTCCATCGTGCGCCACGACGACCGCGAATCCCGCGTGCTCGAGATAGTCGCGCGCGAGCTGCACGATCTTCGGCTCGTCGTCGACGACCATGACCTTCCTCATCGCCGACCGAATCCTAGATAGGCCAAAGACGCCGGACCTGCGTCCGGCGTCCCACTGGCTCCGCGCGTCTACCGACCGCTGGGCGGAGGCGATGTCGTACCGGTGTCCTTGGGCTTCTCACCGTGCATCTCCTTGTGCAGCTCCTCCAGCCGCTCCCGCGGACTCTGGTAGTAGCCGCCGCCCCATCCGCCGCCGTAGCGCCGTCCCCATCCCCCGAACGCGCCGCGGATCAGGGCGAAGACAAGGAAGATGAAGAGAAGCGGAAAGAGGAACCCGAACCCTCCGAAGAAGAAGGGGTGGTAGTAGAGGGCCGGAGCGACCGCGGTACCGGTCGTCGCAAGCCCCTGGGCGACCCCCAGCTGATATGCGCCGATGCCGACGATCGCAGCGATCGCGAGCGTCACGATGATCCCGAAGCCTCGCATTGGTGTCTCCTTTTGACGATGTCGTCGAGGAGAAGGGTCCCGCGGAGTGATGAACTGGCTATGAAGGAGCCGCGGAGAGTCGGATTTCAGCGCAGGACGCTATCGAGCCAGCGCGCGGCCGCCGCGACCGCTTCCGGCTCGCGGGCCCCGAAATCGTGGCCGGCTCCGGCGATGCGGACGAGGTCGATCCGCGGATTGTTCGCCGCAAGGCGCTCGAGGATCGCAAAAGGCCCGAGCTCGTCTGTGTCGCCCTGCACGACGAGCGTCGGGCACACCGTCGCCGCGAGCGCGGCCTCGTCGCGCGGCCGGGGACGCCTCGGTGGGGCGATCGGGTGGCCGAGGATCACGAGCGCGTCGGGTGGCTCTCGCTCGGCGAGGAATGCCGCGATACGGCCGCCGAACGAGCGGCCGACGAGAGCGACCCGCTCGTGGCCATCGGCGCGTAGCGCGTCACGCGCAGTGCGAAGGTCCGCCATCTCCGAGACGTAATCCTTGCTCGGCCGCGATCCGCGCGTGCGGAACGTGATCGCCCGCGGCTCGATGCCGAAAATCTCGAGAGCGGAGGCGAGTGCGCGGAGGATCGGCTGCTCCGCGGTGCCGCCGTAGCCCGGGGCAAGGACCGCCGCTCGTTTCAAGCCGGCGGCTTCGGCAGCTTCTGCGCGAGGGCGAGCGATGGGCTCAACAGGTCGCCTACCGCATCGAGGCGAGCCGACATGTTGATCATCGTGAATGCGTCGGGCCTGCCGAGCGAGGGGATCTCCTCCCAGCGAAGTGGTGCCGAGACCGGGGCGCGCCGGATCGGACGAACGCTGTAGGGACCTGCCGTCGACTTCGCGCGCGTGTTCTGCAGGTAATCGATGTAGATCCCCCGCCGCTTCGCCTTACTGAACTCGAGCGTGACGAGCTTCGGCAGCCTCTCTCGTGCGAGCTGGCCTACGCGAAGCGCGAACGCGCGGCTTTCTTCGAAGCTGTACCGGCGAGCGATCGGGACCAGCACATGGATCCCGCGAGATCCCGTCGTCTTTGGGAAGCCGATCAGGCCGAGGTCGTCGAGGACAGCCTTGACGACGTGCGCGACCTCCTTCACGTCGTCCCAGGTCGCACCCTCCGCCGGATCGAGGTCGATCATGACGTTGTCGGGTTTCTCCGGATCGTCGACACGCGCGAGCCGGGGATGGATCTCGATCGCGGTGTAGTTCGCCATCCATACAAGGGTCGCCATGTCGTTGGCGAGGACGTACGCGTTCTCCGGCTCGAGTGGATCCGTCCAGCTCTTGATCCACTCGGGCGTGAAGCCGGGCTTGTTCTTTTGATAGAAGTGGGTGCCGTGGATGCCGTCGGGAAACGGCTTCAGCGTGAGCGGCCGGTCGCGAAGCCAGGGCACCAGGTACGGCGAGACCTCGGTGTAGTACCGGACGAGATCTGCCTTGGTGTAACCATCCTCGGGGAAGAGGACCTTCTCGAGGTTCGTCAGCTTGATGCGTTTGCCCTCGACCTCCAGAACCGACGGGACGCGTGCACCCTGGTCGCCGTTGTCCGACGGGGCGCGGGCCGTCGTCGCCGCGCGCTTGGCGGCCTCCTGCGCCTTTCTCGCCGACTCGCGCCGCTCCTCACCCGTCGCATCACGCGGATCGACGTCCTGGCGAAGGCCGCGATAGGTCGGATGCCGGAGCGTGCCGTCGCGCGTGATCTCCGCATACTCGACCTCGCAGACGAGCTCCGGCAGGCACCATCGCGCCGGCTGATTCGTCCTCGGCTTCGTCGCGAACGGCGACGTCGGTGACTCGTGCTCCTCCAGGATCCGCAAGAGATCGCGAAGCGTTCGCTCGTCGAATCCAGTGCCAACGTGCCCCACCGGCTGGAGCTTGCCATCGCGATACACGCCGAGCAGGAGCGCGCCGAGCGTCTTGGTGCGACCGCCCTGGCCCGCCGTCCATCCGCCGATCACGCACTCCATCGTGCGGAACGCCTTGATCTTCACCCAGGCCGGCGAGCGCGCGCCCGGTAGGTAGATCGAGTCGAGGCGTTTCGCGACGATCCCTTCGATCCCCTGCTCGCGCGCCGCCGCGAACAGCGCAACGCCGGTGCCGGGGAATCCCTCGCTGCGCCGGATCGAGCCCATCGGGGTGAGAGCCTCGTCGAGCCGCCGCAGACGCTCGCGCAGGGGCTTTCGCGTGAGGTCTTCACCGTCGGCATAAAGGATGTCGAAGACCTCGTAGATGACGGGCGTGGACCGGCGCAGCTTGCGCACGGTGCTCTCGTCGCTCACGTGCATGCGCGGCTGCAGGCGCTGGAAGCTCGGGACACCCTTCTCGTCCAGCGCGACGACCTCGCCGTCGAGGATGGCGTGGTAGGCGCCGGTCAATGCCTCCGCGGCCTGCGTGGCCTCCGGATACTGCTTGGTGCAGTCGAGGAGATTCCGCGTTTGGAGACGCACCTCACCGCCGTCGACGAAGGCGATCGTGCGGACGCCGTCCCACTTCGGTTCATAAGTGAAGTCCGGCGAGTCGAATGGCTCCTCCGCCGCGGACGCGAGCATCGGCTCGATCTTTGAGAGAAGCGGATCGTTCTTCGGCGGAGTGCCGTGCTTGATCATCAGCCAGTCGCGGCCCTCGTTCTGCTTCGTCTGCACGATGACCCATTCGCCGTCGAGACGCGTGCCCTTCATCTTTATCTTCAGCTCGTTCGGCTTTTCTTCGATGAGCTCGTATGTGCCGGTGTCCCAGATCGTCATCGAGCCCGCGCCGTAACCATCGGGGATCACGCCGTGGAACGTCAGGTACTCGATCGGATGGTCCTCGGTGTGGACCGCGAGCCGCCGCTTTCCGGCCTCGAGGGGCGGGCCATTCGGGACGGCCCACGACGCGAGAATGCCGCGCATCTCGAGGCGAACATCCCAGTGAAGCCGCGTCGCGTGGTGCCGATGCACGACGTAGCGGCGCGTCTCCTGGCCCTTCGGCTGTTTGCCTTTGGGTTCAGGACTACGGCCGAAGTCGCGTTTGCGCTGGTACTCGGTGAGGCTCAATCTGTGGCCTTCGCCATTGTCGGGGAGGTCGCATCGTGACGTCCGCGCCGTTCTCGTCGCTCGTCAAGGACTACCTCGATGAGCGCTACGAGGAATCGCCGACCTGGGCCAGCATGCTCGGCCTCACCGCCTACGACGAGCGGTCGGAGGACCTCTCGGCGGAAGCGTTCCGCCGTCGCGAGGCCGCCGTTCGCGATTGGACCAAGCGTCTGGCCGCGATTCCCGACGATGGCCTCAGCCCGGACGAACGCATCGACCGCGACGTGATCCTGGCGTCCCTGCGTGGCCGGGAGCTCACCCAGCCGCGTCTCGAGTGGAAACGTCAGCCAAATACCTATCTGAATCCCTCGCTCGGCGGAGTCTTCACCCTCTTCCTGCACCGTCTGCGGCCGGAGCGCGACCTGGCCGAGGCGGCGCGCGCTCGTCTCCTCGGCGTCACGCGGCAGGTCGCCGACGGCAAAGCGAACCTGGATTTCGCGCTCGTACCGCGTATCTACGTGGACCGCGCGATTGGACAGGCGAAGGCCGCCGCCCGCTACGCGCTCGAGCTCGTGCCGCAGGAGGTGAAGGATCCGACGCTCCGGCAGAAGGTTGCAGAGGCGGGCGCGACGGCAGCGGGGTCGTTCGAAGACTTTGCCGCGTTTCTCGAGACGAACAAGGCGCGCGCCGCCGGGGACTATGCCATCGGCGAGGAGCTCTACACGGCACTCCTGCGCGAGAAGGAGCTCCTTCCGTACGGCGTCCGCGAGCTTCAGGCTCGCGGACGCGAGCAATATGACCTGCTCTCGAACGAGGCGAACAGGATCGCCGGTCAGATAAACGGAGGCGGCACGTGGACCGAGGTGTGCGAGCGCCTGAACCGGGTGCACGCGCCGACACCCGACGCGATGCGGGCTGAGTACGAGGAGTGGACCGAACGCGCGCGCTCCTTTCTCGCGGACACCGGCCTGGTGACGCTTCCCCCGGGCGAGCGCTGCACGGTCGAACCGTCACCTCACTACCAGCGTCCGATCCAGGCGGTCGCGAGCTACAACCAGCCGCCCGCGTTCAGCGATTCGCTGCACGGCCACTTCTTCGTGCCCTACCCGCCCGACGGAACACCACCCGACGAGGTGCAGAAGCGCCTCGAGGGCAACTGCAGTGCGGGCATCCCCACGACGGCGGTCCACGAGGCCTACCCGGGACACCACTGGCACCTCGTGATGGCGAAGCAGAACCGCTCGTCAATTCGCCGGACGCACTTCACTTCATATTTCGCCGAAGGCTGGGGTCTCTACGCGGAGCGCGTCATGCGCGAGCAAGGCTTCTTCTCCGATCCCCGACACCTTTTGTTCCAGTACGAGGCGACGCTGTTTCGCGCCGCGCGCATCGTCGTGGACACCTCGCTGCACATGAACGAGATGACCTTCGACGAGGCCGTTGATTTCATGGTCAAGAACGGGAACCTCACACCGCCGAACGCGAAGGCCGAGGTCGGACGGTACTGCTCGTGGCCGACGCAGGCCTCGAGCTACCTGACCGGGATGCTTGAGATCATCGACATCCGCACCCGTTGGCTCGCCAAGCGCGGGTCGGCGGACCGCGGTGCGCTCCGCGCATTCCACGACGCGATCACGTCGACCGGCTCGATCCCGACCTCACTCGCGGAGCGGGCGATCGCGAGCTAACGACGTGGATCTTCCGCTCTGGGCCCAGGTCCTTCTCGTCCTTATCGCGATCTGGATCGTCGTCGCCGTGGCACTCGTCATCGCCGGTCGCGTCCTCCTCGCGCGCGAGCTCGCGCTCGTCCTTCCGAATCTCGCACGTCTCTTCACCGGCCTGCTTCGCGACGGGCGCGTCCCGATCCGCGCGAAGATCGTGCTCGGACTCGCTACTCTCTGGCTCGCGTCGCCGATCGACCTCATCCCCGACTTCGTGCCGATCGCCGGGCAGTTCGACGATGCGATCGTCGCCGCCCTCGCCCTTCGCTTCGTCCTTCGCACGACTGACGGCGTGGTCGTCCGTGAGCACTGGCATGGGGACCCCGCCACGCTCGAACGGCTGCTTCGGATCGTCTCCTGGGGCGGCCGTGGCGCCCCGCGTGCGCTTCCTTGACCTAGCCGTTACGATCGCGCGGCTGGCCGCGCGGAAAAAGGAAAGCGGCTCACGAGGTGATTGGGGAATGCCACGATCGATTTGGAAAGGCGTCATGAGCTTCGGGATGGTCGCCATCCCGGTGCGCCTGTATCTCGCGACCGAGAGCTCCAGCAAGGTGTCGTTCAATCTTCTTTGCCCGGAGCACCGGAGCCGCATCAAGAACAAAAGGTGGTGCGTCGAGGGCGATCACGAGGTTGCGTGGGGCGACGTCGTGCGCGGATACGAATACGAGAAGGGCAACTACGTCGAGCTCACCGACGAGGATCTCGAGAAGCTTCCCCTTCGCTCGAGCAAGGCCATCGATATCACCGGATTCATCAAGGATGAGGAGCTCCCCGGCGCGCTCTATTACCAGTCGGCCTACTACCTCGAACCGGAGAAATCGGCGGAGAAACCGTACGCCCTCCTGAACAAGACGCTCGAGAAGACCGGACGCGTCGCCATCGCGAAGTTCGCGCTGCGCGACCGCGAACGTCTTGTCTCGGTGCGTCCGCTCGACGGGGCGCTCCTCATGAACACGCTCCACTGGCCGGACGAGATCCGATCGACGGAGGACCTCGACGTGCCGGAGGACGTGAAGGTCTCGCCGGCCGAGCTCAAGATGGCCGAGAACCTCGTCGGGATGATGGCGAGCGAGTTCGAGCCGTCCGAGTACAAGGACGAGTACAAGCAGGCGGTCCTGAAGCTGGTCGAGGCGAAGGTCCAGAAGAAAGAGGTCATCGAGGCGCCCGAGCCGGAGGCGGAGACCACGGTGGTCGATCTCATGTCGGCTCTCAAGGCCTCGGTCGAGAAGGCCAAGAAAGGCGAGGCCAAGACAAAGCGCGCAGCGGCGTCATCCTCGCGGACCGCGCGCAAAAAGGCTTCTTAGGACCGTATCCTCGGCAGGTGCCGTCGCACCAAGCAGAGCGACCGGAGGGCGCCGCTCATCCGACCCTGATCGATGTCGGCGAGGCGACGAGCGCGCTTCCACGGGCAATCATCCCGATGCGCCCACGCTTGGCGGCGCGAGCCTTCAACTCGCCCGAGTACGTCTTCGAGTTGAAGTGGGACGGGATCCGAGCTCTCGCGGCACGTGACGGGAACGGACTTCGCGTGATGGATCGCGCCGGCGGCGATCTGCTTGGGGCGGTGCCCGAGCTGCGGGACCTGCGCCTGCCGGAAGGCATGGTCGTCGACGGCGAGATTGTCGTCTGCGATTCGCGCGGCCGTCCGAGCTACGACCTCCTCGCCGGACGGCTCGGTCCCAAAGCCGCGAAGCGTGGCCGTGGCCCGATCTTCGTGGCGTTCGACCTCGTGTACGCCGAGGGCCGCCCGCTCATCTCGCGGCCCCTGGCGGAGCGCCGTGCTCGCCTGCTCGGCGCGGGCATCGGCTCGCGCATCCTCGCGGTGCCGGAGCACCTGGACGACGACGGCGAGCCCTTCCTCGAGGTGGTAGCGGAGTACGGGCTCGAGGGCATCGTCGCGAAGAGGCGGGACGGACGGTACGTCCCGGGCACGCGAACCTCCGACTGGCTCAAGTGTCACGTTACGCCGCGCGCCGACGTCGTCGTCGGCGGACTCGTCGTCGACGAACAGCGGGGCGCACGGACGCTGCTCTGCGGCGTGCGCACCGACGACGGTGCGATCGTTTTTGCGGGCGACGCGTACGTGCCGCCCTTCCTTGGCGAATGGCTCGATGTGGCGACCCGTGATTTTGCGGCCATCGCCTCGCCATTCGCGACGCCGGTCGCCTTGCGCGATGGCATTCGCTTCCTGCGTCCGCGTTTGGTCGCCATCGTCGAGCACGCCGGACTCGAGAACGGAGAGCTGCGCGACGCGCGATTCCGCGGTCTGCGACTCGACGGACACCTGGATGATTGCCGCCGTGACGAGCCGGTGGAGGTCCCGTCCTACCCGCCACACACGACACGCGATCGGCCCCGACTCATCGTTTTGAACAGCCTTCCCTTCCCCGTCTCATAAAGCCACTGAATCCGCCCTCATCCTGCAGTGCTCGGAGCTAACGCCCTGCGCTCCGCTGCTCGTAGTGCTCATGGCTAACGCCCCTGCGCTCTGCTCCTTCGGAGTAGTCCTCGCAGCTTCGCTGCTGCGGTCTGCTGAGTCTCGGGCGCTCGTCAGTCCAGTGCTGGACTGACGAGCGCCACCTCAGTAGAATCAGAAAAACCCCGGAGGTCCAGCCCGTGCCGAAGTTCGTGTTCGTGACCGGAGGGGTCACTTCCTCGCTCGGCAAAGGCATCACTGCCGCTTCCCTTGGCCGCATCCTCGCCGCGAGAGGTCTCGCCGTCGCCTCGCTCAAGATGGATCCTTACCTGAACGTCGACCCGGGCACGATGTCGCCCTATCAGCACGGCGAGGTCTTCGTGACCGAAGACGGAGCTGAAACCGACCTCGACCTCGGCCATTACGAGCGCTTCATCGACCGCAATGTCACTCGGGCGTCGAACCTGACCACTGGGCAGATCTACAACTCCGTCATCGCGAAGGAACGGCGCGGCGACTACCTTGGAGCGACCGTCCAGGTCATTCCCCACGTGACGAACGAGATCAAGGAGCGGATCCACAGGGTTGCACGCGAGCAACAGGCCGAAATCGTCGTCGTCGAAGTCGGCGGGACGGTCGGAGACATTGAATCGCTCCCCTACCTCGAGGCGATCCGCCAGTTTCGCAATGACGTGGGCAAGCAGAACGTGCTCTACATCCATCTGACCCTGCTGCCCCGCGTCGCGACCGGCGAGCTGAAGACGAAACCGACGCAGCACTCCGTGAGGGACCTGCGGGCGATCGGTATCCAGCCGGATGTCGTGATCGCGCGCGCCGATGAGCCGATCGACGACGACCTCCGCGAAAAGATCGCGCTCTTCTGCGACGTGAAGGCCGACAACGTGATCAGCGAGCCCGACGCGTGGTCCATCTACGGCGTGCCGCTGATGCTCGAGGAGGCCGGCCTAGGCAAGATCGTCGTCGAAGAGCTCGGCCTCACCGCCGCGCTTGAGCCGAACCTCAGCGAGTGGAAAGCGCTCACCGACCGTATCCGCGGCGCGCGCATTCCGCTAACGATCGGGCTCGTGGGGAAGTACATCGAGCTGCCGGACGCGTACCTCTCGGTCGCCGAGGCGGTCCGCCACGCCGCGTGGGCGGCCGGGTGCGACGTGAAGCTGCAATGGATCGATAGCGAGCATCTCGAACGCTCCGATGACGTCGAACCGCTCGTCGGCCTCGACGGCATCGTCGTTCCGGGCGGCTTCGGCTACCGGGGCATCGAGGGCAAAGTGAAGGCGACCCGCTTCGGCCGCGAGCGCCGCGTGCCGACGCTCGGCCTCTGCATGGGCATGCAGTGCATGGTCATCGAGCTCGCGCGCTCGGCTCTCGGTACGGATGACGCCAACTCGACCGAGTTCGACGCGTTCACGCCGCATCCGGTGATCGATCTCCTGCCCGAACAGCGCGACATCGGCGACAAGGGTGGGACCATGCGGCTTGGGAGTTACCCGTGCGTCCTCGAGCCCGGATCGGTCGCCGCGCGCTCATACGGACAACCGATCGTGCTCGAGCGCCATCGTCACCGCTTCGAGTTCAACAACGCCTACCGCGAGCTCTTGCAAAGCCGTGGCATGCGCTTCACGGGCCTCTCGCCGGATGGACGGCTCGTCGAAATCGCCGAGATCCCCGATCACCCGTTCTATCTGGGGACGCAATATCACCCGGAGTTCAAGTCGCGTCCCAACCGGCCCCACCCGCTGTTCGTTTCGTTCATCGAGGCCGCGATATCGTTCGCGCGCTCGAACGGGCGTGCCACCGAATCGGCACCCCGACTGCAGGAGTTGCCGACGACATGAAGCTTTTCCTCGATACGGCGATCTACGAAGAGATCCAGCAGGGAGCGACCTGGGGGGTCATCGATGGCGTGACCACGAACCCGACGCTCATCGCAAAGGCCGGCCACGACCACGAGGAACAGGTCAAACGGATCTGCCAGATCATCGGCAACGTTTCGGCGGAGGTCGTGTCCGAGAAGACGGAGGACATGATCGTCGAGGGCCGGCGGATCGCGGCATGGCACAAGAACGTCATCGTCAAAGTCCCCCTCACGCCGGAAGGTCTCGCCGCCGGAAAGGTCCTGGCCGGCGAGGGCACCCGGATCAACGTGACCCTCTGCTTCTCGGTCAATCAGGCGCTCCTCGCGGCTGCGATCGGTGCGTACATCGTCAGCCCCTTCGCCGGACGGCTCGACGACATCAATGAAGACGGCATGCGCGTCGTCGCCGACATCGTTGCCGCATACCGGCAGCAGGAGATCAAGACGAAGGTGCTCGCGGCATCGATCCGCAACCCGATGCATGTGACACAAGCTGCGCTCGCCGGCGCCGACATCGCGACGATACCGTTCGGGGTGCTGAAGATGCTGTTCCTGCATCCGCTCACCGAGGCTGGGCAGAAGAAATTCCTCGAGGACTACCGGAAGACGCAGGAAGCCAAACCGATGCCGAGCGCGCGACCGGAGACCGCGGCCAAGCGCTAGCGGCGGGGTGCTTCGACGAGCAGCATGTCGCGGAGGTCCGCGTTCGCCACGCCACAGAGATCGAGCACGCAGAGTGTCAGAGCTGCGACGTCTGATTCCGCGCGTCCCGTCTTGATGACCTGGTCGGTCGCGTAGATCGTCTCGTACGCGCGAACGACGTCCGCGCGCGTCACGCGGCGCGCGAAAGCGGTCGCCCGCTGGATCGCATACGGACTCGAGCGAATTGCCTTGGCCATCCGCTCGGCATCGGCGCTCGACCGCATCGCCGAAGCGAACAGAAGCACTCGAAATTGCCACAGCAGCAAAGCGAGGATCTGCTGGACCGCGTTGCCGTCGGCGAGAAGCCGTTCGAGCGTGGCGACGGCGGTACGAGAGTCTTTGCGGACGACCGCCTGGGTCAGTTCGAACACGTCCGCTTCGATCGCGCCGCTCACGAGGGTCCGCACGTCTTGTGCAGTCACCGTCGCCTGATTTGTGTACGCCCCGAGTTTCTTTATCTCCTGCTCGATGCGCTCCGTGTCACCGCCCACGGCCGAGGCGAGCGTGCCCACCGCGTCTGGCTGGAGCTTGACTCCGTGCAGGCGCCCGCGAGCCGAGATCCAACCCGGCACGTCGACCGGCCCGAGCCGCTCGATGCGCTCGACGGATCCCCCCGCCGCCTCGACGGCCTCGAGCAGATTCGTGGCAGGAGCGTTCGGCGCTTTCGCACGTTGACCACTCCGTCGCGCCCGTCCGGCCGGCAGACGTTCGACGGAAACGAGAACGAGCGCGGCTTCGCGCGGGAAGGATGCGATCAGGTCGAGCTCCCCGAGCGCCTCAGCGTGGTCGACGATGACGACGCGCGGCTCGTCGAGGACATCGAACAGGCCCTGTGCCTGGCCCGACAGCATGATCGCGCCGGGTGTGTCGAGGCGAGCGTCATGACGGGTGACCCCGAGCAGGGTGCCGAGATGCGGCTCGGCCAATGTGGAGAGATCGGTCGCTCCCGTGGGCGCGCCTGAAAGGAGCGCCGCCACGAGCTCACCCAGCCGGAGGCGCGTGCGGAAGGAATCCTCCCCGTGGAGGAGGAAGACCATTCGCGTGGATACGGACGACAAGCTGGGCGTTGCCACTCTGATCGAGCTCCACCGTGCCGTCGCGGTCGGTGCGGTATGTGGGCACGCGGCCGAGCGCCGCGAGCGTCTCGGCGGTGGGATGACCATACCGGTTCTGAGCGCCGACCGAGATCACGGCAGCGCTCGGTCGGATCGCATCGACAAGTGGGACCGCGTACGCGCTCGCGGCGCCGTGGTGCGGCGGGACGTACACGCGCGTGGCGAGAGACTTCGGGCTTAACAGAAGATCGGCCTGCGCCTGCTCGGTCGCATCACCCATGAAGAGCATGGAAAACGAGCCCCGCTCGAGGCGCAGCACGAGCGATGGGACATCGACTCGCGGATCGCCGTTCGGCGCGAGGATCGCGAGCGTCGCATCGCCGATATGCATCCGCATCCCGGCGGCGACGGCACGCCTCGGCACGTGCGCACGCCGGATGCGGTCGTTCCAAGCGGTGGCGACCGCGCCAGGGTTCAAGCCGACCGGTTCGATCGCGAGACCCACCTCGTACCGTTCGAGCACGCCAATGAGACCGTCGGCATGATCGGCGTGCGCGTGCGTGAGCGCGACCACATCGATTCGGCGTGTCCACGGTGGCAGGCTCGCGCCGAGTTCGGCGAGAAGACGCGAAGGGTCCGGCCCTCCGTCGATGAGGACCGTTCGACCGTCGAACTCGACGAGGAACGCGTCGCCCTGGCCGATATCCAGCGCACGCACACGGATCCCGGACGGCGGTGGCCACAGAAACGCGGCCGCGCCCGCGACGAGGACAACGACGCCAACAACGGCGCCCGCCGCGACTGCCAGACGCGCGAACCGATGTCGCGCTCCTAGGCGAACGCTCGGACGACGCGGGAGTCGGACCCTCCCGCCGATGGCTCGCGCGAGCCGTGAGGCGGCCGCCGGGCCGAAGAAGAGCGCCAGTCCGACCGCCGCACCGTAGGCGAGGCCGGCGACCGGACCATCGGGAACGGCGAGCGACGCAAGGGGCAAGCTCGCGGAGGTCTCGACGACCAGCCGCAGCAGGAACGCGAGAGCGTACGCGAGAAGGGCAGGCAGCTGCGCGAGCTCGCCGGACACCATGCCGAGCCCGGCGGTGGCAGCCCCGGCCAACATGAGGGGCGGAAACAGCGGCACGGCCAAGAGGTTCGCGAGCGGCGATACCAGCGACACCCGACCGAACACCGCGGCGATGATCGGAATGGTGGGCACCGTGGCCGCGAGCGTGGTCGCGAGGCCCGGGCGGATCGCCGCCGGCAGAAACGCGAGCCGCTCTGAGATCGGGTCGCCGAGGTACAGAAGGCCAGCGGTCGCGGTCGCCGACAGAAGGAACCCAACGTCGCCGATCGCTGATGCATCGATGCTGACCATCGTGGCCACTGCCAGCGCGAGCGCATTGTCGGTGGCGGGACGCCGCCCGAACGCGAGCCCGAGGGACGCGACGACCGCCATCACCGCCGCGCGCGCCACGCTGGGTGCGAGCCCGACGAGGACGCTGTACGCGAGCACGCACGCGACCGTCATCCCCGCGGTGATCGCCGGGCGCACGCGGCCGCGCGCGAGGAGCGCGACCGCCGTGGCGACGAGCGTCATGTTGAAGCCGGATATGGCGAGCAGATGGGAGGTACCGCTGCGGGCAAAAGCACTGGCGAGGTCGGCGTCGACGCCAGCGCGCTCGCCGAGGACGATTCCCCGAACGATGCCGCCCTCCGGCTCGGGGATGAGGCGGCGAAGCGGCTCAGCGAGACCCTCGCGCAGCCCGTCGAGTGGACCGGCGTGACGCAGATCGAACCCGGGAAGAGGTCCAAGAAGTGTCGCCACGCCCGAGATCGAGGCGACGAGCGCGGCGGCGCACCAGCACAGCCGGCGCGCGCGGTCGGCGCTCGCGACTGCCAGCGTCGCGAAGACAAGGGACAGCACCAGCGCGAACCCGACCCCCGCGAGCGGCGCCATCTGGACCGCGAGCGCGATAAGGACCGCCCCCCCTGCCGCGGGAAGAAGCGGCGCCCGAAGGACTGACGTCACCGGACGGCGACCATGTCCTTGATGTCCGCGAAAACTCGTGCGGTAACGAGACCCCGTGTCTGCAAGTCCTCGACGCGCCCGAAGGGATGGCTGCCGCGCGAGCGGACGATCCGCGCCGCAGTCGTCGGCCCGATGCCGGGGAGCGCTTCGAGCTCCGCGGCGGTCGCCCGGTTCACATCGATCTTGAGCTGTGGGTCGCTCCCTGCGCTACCCGAGGGGACCGTCTCACCCGGACGCGGTACGTAGATGCGCTGGCCGTCGTGGATCGGCGCCGCCTTGTTGAGCGCGTCGAGGTCGGCTTCGCCGGTCATCCCACCCGCCGCGAGGAGGGCGTCCACAGTCCGCGAGCCCGCTGGAAGCCGGTACACCCCCGGACGCGCTATCGCCCCCGTGACGTCCACGACGATCAGCGGCTCGGGCGAGCGGGTCGGTGCCGGCGTCTCGTCGACGATCGCCACGGCTTGACCATCGCCGCCGTGAAGCCGCGCCACGGTAAGAAGGACGACCGCCAGGATCGCGATCGCAAGGAGGATGAGGACCGGTCTGCGCACTCACGCAGGGTGAGCGGCAGGAGTCGTCGTGCATAGGCCTGCAATGCATCAGTGCTGTCGTCATTTCTGACGACAGCCCGTCGTCAATTCGTGCGCCGGCCCTGTTGCTGCTGCTGCATCTGAACGATCGCGACGGGCAGGCCCCCGATGGAGCTGCCGTCGACCTCAAGGTCGAACTTGTGCGTCCCGTAGCTGGTGAAGCTCATGTTGTTCAGCTCGACGATGACGTTCACGTCCTGTCCGGCGACGGCGTGCACCGAGATCTCGGGCGGATTCGGCATCGCCTGCTGCCCGTCCGGCCGCAGCAGGCGCACCTTGACGGTGTGTGCGCCAACCTCGAGCCCGAGGATCGCCACGACGAACATCCGGGGATGCTGCGCCGGCAGCCCGCTGACCGAGATATTGCGGAAGATCCCCATCAGGCTGACCTTCCCATCCTGTCCGACGAGGGCGTGGTCGCACAAGGCGGCGAGCCGGATCTCGGCGGTCACGAGGGCCGCCGCGTGACGAAGTTCACCAGGCGGTCGGGCACAAAGATCGTTCGCCCGGGCTCGCGGCCGTCGAGTGCCGCCTTCACCTTCGGGCTCGCCATCGCAAGCTTCTCGGCGGCCGCTTGCGAGATGCCGGCCGGGGCGGTGATGCGGTCACGCACCTTTCCATCGATCTGGATGACGATCGTGACCTCGCCCGGGGCCGCGATCGCTGGATCGAACGCCGGCCAGGTCTGTCGGTGGATCGAGCCGCGCCCGCCGCGGCGCTCCCAGAGCTCCTCAGTCATGTACGGGGCGAAGGGCGCGAGCAGCAGGAGCAGCGTCGCCACGCCCTCGTCGCGGCTCGGACCGGTCGCGCGCTGCAGCGCGTTCGACAGCTCCATCATCGCGGCGACCGCGGTATTGAACGAATAGGTCTGCAGGTCTTCGGTGACCTTCGCGATCGTTCGGTGAACCACCCGGTCGATATCGGGATCTCCGGGGCCCGCCGGCTGAGCCTCGGACTGGGCCATCTCCCAGACTCTGCGCAGGAAGCGATGCACCCCTTCGATACCGGAGGCGTCCCAATCGGCGCCGTCCACCCAGGGACCCATGAACATCATGAATAGGCGCAGCGTGTCGGCGCCGTACTTCTCGACATATACGTCGGGGGTCTCGACGTTCCCGCGCGACTTCGACATCTTGCGGCCCTTGAACACGATCGTGCCCTGATAGCGGAAGCGCAGCGCCGGCTCGTCGAACCACAGCTCCCCCATATCTCGGAGCGCCTTGGCCATGAAGCGCATGTAGAGAAGGTGCAGGATCGCGTGCTCCACACCGCCGGTGTATTGCTGCACCGGCAGCCATTTCCTTCCAAGCTCCTTGTTCATGAACGCCTTGTCGTGCTTGGGATCGACGTAGCGGTACATGTACCAGGAGGAATCCACGAACGTGTCCATCGTGTCGGTATCGCGGCGCGCCGATCCCCCGCACTTCGGACATGTCGCGTTCACAAACGACGCGACGTGGCTCAAGGGCGAGCCGCCCCGTCCGGTGAATTCGACGTCGCGCGGCAGCACCACCGGGAGCTGCTCGTAAGGCACCGGGACCGCGCCACAGCGTTCGCAGTGCACGATCGGGATCGGCGTGCCCCAGTAGCGCTGGCGAGAGATCAGCCAGTCATGGAGCCGGTAGGTGACCGAGGGCCCGCCGATGCCACGCTTCTTCGCTTCGGCGCCGACCGCGGCTTTCCCTATCTCGCTGCGCATGCCAGTGAACGGGCCGCTCCGCACCATGACGCCCTCGCCGACGTACGGCGCCTCGAGCGCCGAGTGCTCGGCGCCGTCGGGGCTGACCACCTCGCGAATCTCCAGTCGGTGTTTCTTCGCGAAGGCGAAATCGCGCTCGTCGTGACCGGGCACCGCCATGATCGCGCCCGAACCGTAGGCGGCCAGCACGTAGTCGGCGATCCAGATCGGAATCCGCTCCCCGGTGAATACGTTCCGCGCGGACGCGCCGGTGTCGACACCGGTCTTCTCACGCTCCGCCGCGGCACGCTCGATATCCGCCATGTTGCGAGCGTGCTGGACGTATCGCTCAACCTCGGCGCGGCGTTTCGGCGTCGCGATCTTCGCGATGAGCGGATGCTCCGGCGCCAGCACCATGAATGTGGCGCCGTAGATCGTGTCCGGCCGCGTCGTGAAGAAGCGGATCTCCTCGCCGGGGTGCCCTTCGACCGGGAACGCGATCTCGGCCCCCTCGGACCGGCCGATCCAGTTCGTCTGTAAAACACGCACGCGCTCCGGCCAGTCCAGACCGTCGAAGCGCAGCAGCTCGTCCGCGTACTTGGTGATCCGGTAGAACCACTGGGTCATCTGCCGCTTCACGACTGGCGTGTCGCAACGCTCGCACCGGCCGTTGATCACCTGCTCGTTGGCCAGTACCGTCTCGTCGCGCGGACACCAGTTGACGGGGGCGTCGGCGCGGTAGGCGAGCCCTTTCTCGTAGAGCTTCAGGAACATCCACTGATTCCAGCGGTAGTACTCCGGGTAACAGGTCACGACCTCGCGCCGCCAGTCGATCGCGGCGCCCATCCGATTGAATTGCTCGCGCATGTGCGCCATGTTCTTTTCGGTCCATACCGCCGGATGGAGCTTTCGGTCGATCGCCGCGTTTTCGGCGTTGATCCCGAAAGCGTCAAAACCCATCGGAAAGAGGACGTTGTGACCGCGCATGCGCAGGAAACGCGCGGCGGCATCCGGCGGCGCGAAGGCGTACCAGTGCCCCACGTGGATCTCGCCCGAGGGGTACGGGAACATCGTCAGGAAGTAGAAGTTCGGCTTATCCGAAACGTCCGGCGTGCTGTGGAGGCCGGACGAGGCCCAGCGCTCGCGCCACTTCTCTTCGATGGCGGCAGGCGTGTAGCGATCGATCTTCTTTTCCACTTCGCTCGTCAACTCGACCTCCTTTCAGCAAACAAAAAAGTCTTCCATCCAAGGGGACGAAAGACCTCCGCGGTACCACCCCAATTGAGAGCCGGTGTCCTAGTGGAGCTGGCGGGATTCGAACCCGCGACCCCCACACTGCCAGTGTGATGCGCTCCCACTGCGCCACAGCCCCGATGCTCTCCGCTCGAGCACGCTGATAACGGGCGTGACCCCGGCGAGGGCTAGCCGCCTAGCGGTTCGCACCCGCGGCTCCCGGGCGAGTTCCGCGCTCCTGCGACGCCGGCTCCCACCTGCCGCCGGCTCTCTTTTGTCGAGGAATTTCGCGTACTGCTCCCGTTCGTGGCCGTTGGCTCAAAAGTATACGGACTAAGGCCCCTCAGGCTCGCGCCGCATCGACACCGATTGCAAGACGCCGAGCGCGAAGCAGACCGAGACGAGCGAGCTGCCGCCGTGCGAGATGAATGGAAGAGGGATACCGGTCACCGGCATGAGCGAGATGGCCATGCCGACATTCACCAGGATCTGGAAGACAAGCATGGTCGCCACGCCGCCACCGATCAGCATCCCGAAGGGGTCCTTCGCGCGGAGCGCAACGCGGAGCGCTGCGACGAGCAGCACGATGTAGAGCGCGAAGAGAATGACCGCGCCGGCGAAGCCCAAGTCCTCGGCGAGGCCGGAGAACACGAAATCGGATTCGGCGATCGGTAGATAGCCGAGCGGCGACTGCGTCCCGGCGGTGAGGCCTTTGCCGGTGGCACCCCCCGATCCGACCGCGATGAGCGACTGGATGATGTTCCAGCCCGCGCCCTGCGGATCGGAGTATGGATCGAGGAACGCGGAGAGCCGCGCGCGCTGATAGTCCTTGAGGAGCGCCCAGACAAGGGGGAACGACGCGGCGGCGATCGCGACGAGCGCCACGAGCTGCCAGATCCGTGCACCGGCGAGAAACGCGATGCCGAAGAAGATCGCGATGAACACAAGACTCGTGCCCAGGTCTGGCTGCCGGTAGACGAGCAACACAGCGGGGGCGAGCAACGCAAGACCGAGCAACATCGTGAGCGGGGACCCAATCGATGCGCGCCGGTCGGCGAAGAATTTCGCGAGCACGATGATCATCAGGACCTTCGCGACCTCGCTGAACTGGAACGAGAGGCCTCCGATGTTGACCGAGCGCTGCGCGCCGAGGCTCGAGCTGCCGATCGCGAGCACCACCGAGAGGAGCCCCAGCATGAAGACGTACAGCAGCGGAGCGAACGCGCCCAGCCAGGCGTAGTCGAAGAGCGCGATCGCGGCCATCGCGGCCATACCGACCGCGGCCCAGATCGCGCCGCGGATCACGAACTGCATGGGATCGCCCGTGAACGTCCGCGTTTCGGCGGTCGTCGAGTACGTCATCACGAGGCCGTACCCGATGAGCAACAGGGTCACGATGAGCAGGATCGGGTCGATCTGGGTCCAGCGGCGCGGAGCCGGCCGGTCATGCAGCGGGGTCGCCGGACGCGGCAAGGTCATTGCTCGGACGCTCATTTCTTCGGCCCGAGGTATTGCTCGAGGATCCGCTGGGTCATCCCGACGGCCGGGTTCAGACAGAGCTCGCAGAGCGATTTCGAAGAGTCGTACGTGAAGATCGCCATGGCGATCTGCGCGGTGGGGTCCGTATTGTCTGCCTGCGGGACGAACGAGACGAACCAGTTGTGGAACCCGAGCTTGTTGCGACCGGCGCTGTCCTTGCCGGCGGAGGCGCCGAACTCCGCGGTCCCGGTCTTGCCGGCGATCGGGATCTTTAGGTTCGGCATGTAGGCGTGACCGATCGTCACCACGCGCCGCGCCGCCTCGCGGATGAGGCGGAGGTTTTCCTGGGTCATGTCGAGCTTCTGGGACGTCCACTGTGGAATCGGCAGGGTCTTGCCTGCCGCGTCGGTCACCTGCTTTAGAAGATGCGGCTGCCAGAGCGTGCCACCGTTCGCGACAGAGGCGTACGCGTTCAGAAGCTGCAGGGGGGTGACGGCGACGAAGCCCTGCCCGATCGCCTCCTGATACGTATTGCCGATCGTCCACGGTTCATCGAAGGTCGCGATCTTCCACTGCGGGTCGGGCATGATTCCGCCGTCCTCGCCCGGGAGGTCGATCCCGGTCGGTGCGCCGAACCCGAGCATGCGAGCGTACTTCGCGATCGCGTCGGGACCTACCCCGTGAACATTCGGCGCAAAGGGAGTCCCGGCAGCCAACGTGTAGAAGTAGATGTCGCTCGAGTGCGCGAACCCGTGGACGAAATCGAGCGAACCGTGGGCTCGCCAGTCGTAGAACGTCGTGCCCGAAACGCTGAACGAGCTTGCGGACACGTTGACTACGGTGTCCCTCGTCGCGGTGCCCGCGGACAACGCAGAGAGCCCGGTGACCATCTTGAAGGTCGAGCCCGCCGGGTAGCGGTCACCGATGGCCTTGTTCACGAGCGGATGGCGGTCGTCTGCGTTCAGTGCGGCGAGCTCCGCGGTGCTGATGCCGCGCGCGAACATGTTGTTGTCGTATCCGGGGATGGACACCATCGCCAGGATCTCGCCGTTCTGTGGATTCATCGCGACGCCGACCGCTTGCGTGAACTTGTCCTCGTCGACGCCCTTGCGGAGCTCGGCATCGAGGAGCTTCTGCAAACGGTCGTCGATGGTCAGCGAAACGGTGTTGCCGACGGTCGCCCGCTGGAGCGCGAGCGTCTTGATCTCGCGCTGAGCGGCGTCCCGCTCAATCTCGCGCCAGCCGTACGTCCCGCGAAGAAACTGCTCGTAGACGTCTTCTATCCCGGTGCGTCCGACGTCATCGTCAGGGAGATAGCCACTGTCCTTAAGCTTCGCGAGCTCCTGTTCGGTAATCGGGCCGGTGTAGCCGATCACCGGCGCGTACAGCGTGCCGTCGACATAGAAGCGAATGCTCTCCGGGTCGACCCGGACACCGGGGAAGAGCTCGGCGCGCTCCGTCACCACGAGGGCGATCTCGCGAGGCACCGGCGTCTTGGAGATGCGCACCGGCTCGTACGGATTGCGGATCCGCTGTGCGCGGATGACATCGCCGATCGCATCGCTCGGGAGATCGAGGAGCGAGGCGAGCCGCTGCGAGAGCTCGTCTTCGCGCGTGCGTGAAAGGTCGACGGGGATCACGCTGATCGCAAATCCCGGGATGTTGCGCGCCAGGACGTATCCGTTGCGGTCGACGATCCCACCGCGCTCGGCGGGTACCGGCAACCGCACGATGCGGTTCTGCTCGGACAGCTGGTGGTAATAGTCCCCACGGACGATCTCGAGGTCGTAGAGCCGCGCCGTGAGGGTCGAGAAGATCACGACGATAGCTACGCCGAAGGCGATGAAGCGCCGGACCGATACAAAGGCCCGCGTCGGCTGTCTCACCAGACTCCTAACGCCCCCTGCTTCTCGGTGGCGCGGCGGAGAAGTCGCGCAACGGGATATATCGCGAGCGCCAGCAGCCCGGTGTAGACGGCACTCGCCACCGCCGTCCCCGCTGCGAGCGGTGCTGAGGAGATGCCCGCACCGGTGACCGCGAGGATGCCGACGTAGATGAGGCCTGCTGCCAACGCGGCCAGGCCGACAAGAACCGCCCCCGGCAGGATCGGCGTGGGACGTCCGGGACCGCCTTCCCGGAGGCCCACGGCGGCCACGGGTGGTAGTGACGCGAGCGCGAACGCGCCCAGGGGCCCTCCTGAGATCAGGTCCGAGACGACTCCACCGAGGAAAGCCCACCACACTCCCTCGCGCGCGCCGGCCGCGATCGACCACGAGGCAGCCACCAATATCGGTAGCGACGGACGAGCGCCGCCCACGGCGATGAGCGGCGCAACGGTTCCCTGGAGAAGAGCGGCCGCGAGCGGGATCAGGACGCCGAGAACAAAACGCATCGTTCCCCCTTCGCGGGACCACGTCGCGGTGGACACGCCTTCGTTCGCTGTCCGCTCAGGAGTGCGCGCGCCGGCCCAGCGCGCGCGCCGGCGCTGTGGGCGTGGGATGCTGGACCTCGAGCTCGTGTTCGAGCTGCGGGAACGGATCCTCGTCGCGGAGCTTTGCGCCAACGTAGATCAGGACCAGCCGGAGCGTCGCGGCGACGGGCACCGCGATGAGGACGCCGAGCAGACCGTACAACGCGCCACCGGTCAGCAGCGAAAAGATCACGACGGCGGGATGTAGCTTGACGATCCGGCCTATGACCAGCGGGATCACGAAGTAGTCCTCCGAGTGCCGAAGAACCGTGTACATCGCCGCGACGATCGCGACGTACCAGATTTGCGAGAGTCCCCAGGGCGCGGGGTGCCCCAGAGCGACGAGGCAGGCAATGGCGCCCGCCGTGATCGGCCCAACGATCGGGATCACTTCAAGCACGCCTGTCATGAGCGCCAGCAGCAACGCGAAAGGCAGTTGCAGGATCGACAGGCCCACAAACGTTACGGTCGACATCACACCGATGAGGAACATCTGCCCTCGCACGTAACGGCCGAGCAGCGTGTTCACTTGCGCAAAGAGTGGAATGAGTTCATTGCGCTGGCTCGCCGGAAGAATGCGGCGGAACCACTGAAAGAGACGTGGGGCGTCACGCAGAAGGAAGAACGTCGCGATGAGGAAGACCAGAAGCTCGAGCAGGAAGTGACCGAAGCCGACTATGAATGGGACCGCGCTGCGAGCAACCATCTGGGTGAGGTCGCCGATCCCTCCAACGTTGACGATCAGCGCATCCAGGTCTTCGAGTCCGACCTGGTCGGCGGTCTCGGCAAGGGTGTTCTGCGCATTGGCGACGAGCGTTGGCAGCGTGCGTTGGAGCTCGCGCACCTGATCGATCGCGAGCGGGACCAGAAGTCGGCCGCCACCAATTATGGCTGCGACGAGCCCGAGGAACACGATCGCGGCCGCTGCGGTCCGGGGAAACGAAAGACGGCGCTCGAGGAGAGCGACGACTGGGAGAAGCACGTACGCCAACACGCCCGCCCAGACAAATGGACGCACGATGTCCCCGGCGCGATAGACGATGTAGAGCGCAGCGAGCGCGAATAGAGCGACGACGACGCGCTTGGTCGTACTGCTCCAACGGGCTCCCATGGCTGTCGCTGGATTATCAGCCCGCCCGGAGGGTTGGTGGGGTCCGATCGGTCGCTACATCGCTATCGAAAATGGTTGCAGAGGGGCCGGGGGTGAATCGTGACGAAACCCAATTGCCATGTGGTCGCGGGCCCCCTCCTCGGCTAGAATGGAGGGCACGAACACTCCCCCTCCGGCCCCCAGTTTTACCCAGTTTCCTCAGGGTGTTTCACGTGTGACAAGGCCGACGGGATGACGGTTCTCGTCGTGAGCAATCAAAAGGGCGGAGTCGGAAAAACGACCACAGCAATCAGCCTTGGAGCTGCCCTCGTCGAACAGGGTGAGAGGGTCCTAATCGTCGATTTGGACCCTCAAGCGAACGCCACAAGCGGGCTCGGAGTTAGCAAGGCCCCGCCGAATCGTGTTTACGGCCTCATTTTGAAGGAGCGACCAATAGAGGACTCGATCGTGCCAACTGGCGTGAACGGCCTCGACATCGTCCCCTCCGGTCCTGATATGGCCGGAGCCGAGGTCGAGCTCGTCCCGCTGATGGCGCGCGAGTATCGCCTCCGCACCGCTCTGCGGGCGGCGCGAAACTACGACACGGTACTGGTCGACTGCCCGCCGTCGCTTGGGCTTTTGACGGTCAACGCCCTTGCTGCTGGGGACGCCGTCATCATCCCCGTGCAGTGCGAGTATTACGCCCTCGAGGGTCTCACGCAGTTGCTCTCGACCATCGAAGCGGTCCGCGCTCGCCTTAACAATCACTTGGAGATTCTGGCGATCGTCTTGACGATGGAGGATCGGCGCAATCGACTCTCCCTCCAGGTAATCGATGAGGTCCGCAGGCACTTCCCCAGCCTTGTAGCTGACGCCCGAATCCCTAGGGCCGTTCGACTCGCGGAGGCGCCCAGCCATGGTCTTCCAATCTCCATCTACGACCGCCGATCCGCAGCTGCGCAGGCCTACGACGACTTGGCGCGTGAGGTCTCGGCGCGGCTCCGGGCCCGCGCGCCGATCGCTCTCGGTGGAGCGATCGCCTGATGGCACGCAGCGGTCTCGGCCGCGGCCTCGACGTTCTGCTTGGGCAGGCTGCTGCTGTTGCCGCGCCCGTCGTCGACCGTCCGTCGACGAGCGAGATCCCGCTGGAGCAGGTGCGGCCAAATCGTCATCAGCCGCGGAGCGCCTTCGACCCGGAGGGCCTCTCGGAGCTCGCCGCTTCGATTTCGCGCCACGGTGTTCTGCAACCAATAGTGGTATCTCAGGACGGCGCCGGCTATGAGCTCGTGGCCGGCCACCGGCGGGTCCTCGCGGCGAGACTCGCCGGTAGGACCACAATTCCGGCGGTCATTCGCGACGAGATAGGGGACCGGCTCGAACTGGCTCTCATCGAGAATCTGCAGCGTTCCGATCTCAACGCCATCGAGACGGCTCGCGCCTACAAGCTGTTGATGGAGACGTACGACCTTACCCAGGAGCAGCTCGCCGAACGGCTGGGGAAATCGCGCTCCTCCGTCGCCAACATGCTGCGAACCTTGTCCGCACCGCAAGCGCTCCAGGATGCGGTCATAGAAGGCAAGATCGCCGAGGGTCATCTCCGGGCTCTCCTACCGCTACCTCTTTCGGATGCGCTTCAGGCACTGGCGAGCGTGATCAGCAGGGGCCTGTCGGTTCGTGAAGCCGAGGCCCTCGCGCGAAAGATGGTCCACCCGACGCGCCGCGGTCGGACGCGACCTCGGCTCCGCGGTGGCGATCCGGACCTCACTCAAGTCACCACCGAGCTCCGCGCCGCGCTCGGCACGAAAGTGGAGATCCTGCGCGGGCGACGCGGCGGGCGCATCGCGATCCAGTTCTACTCCGACGAGGATTTCGAGCGTCTCTACGAGATCCTCGTGCGGGCCGGGAAGGTCTGAAGGTGGCCGTAAGGAAAGACATACCGGGTGGCGACCGGCGCAAGCGCCGTCCGACCGCGGTGCCGTCCTACGGCGCGGGCGACATCCAAGTGCTCGAAGGCCTCGAGGCAGTTCGTCGTCGACCCGGCATGTACATCGGGACGACGGATCTGCGCGGCCTGCACCACCTCGTCCGCGAGGTGCTCGACAACTCGATCGATGAGGCGATGAACGGAACGTGCGACCGCATCGATCTCTGGATCCACAAGACGAACGAGATCACCGTGGCCGACAACGGCCGAGGAATCCCCGTCGGCCCCCACCCGACCCAGAAGGATGCGAAGGGCAAGCCCATGGACGCGCTCCAGGTCGTGATGACCATCCTTCACGCCGGCGGGAAATTCGGCGGACCCGGGTACAAGGTCACGGGCGGACTACACGGCGTGGGCGTTTCGGTGGTGAACGCTCTCGCGTCGGAAATGGTCGTAGAGGTCCATCGAGACGGGAAGCTGTTTACGCAGTCATACGAGCGCGGGAAACCTACGGGTGCGGTCCGCGCGATCACGAAGCCCCAGCTGCCGCTGCCGCCGTCAGTGCCTTGGCGCCAGCCGGCGCGTGTCACCGGGACGGTCACGCGCTTCGCGCCGGACAAAGAGATGTTCCCGGTGATCGAGTGGGACACCACGATCATCACGCAGTGGCTGCGCGAAACGGCTTACCTGAACAAGCGTCTTTGGCTGTCTTTGCACGACGACCGCAACGGGTCGGAGGAGAACTACTACTTCGACGGTGGCGTCATCAGCTTCGTCCGCCACCTTAATCGGTCGCACGAGAACCTACACCCGAAGCCCGTCTATGTCGAGCGCACATTCGAAAACAACACCATTGCGGAGGTCGCGCTCCAGTACAACGACACCTTCGCCGAAAAGGTGTACACGTTCGCGAACAACATCAACACCATCGACGGTGGCGCGCACCTGACCGGCTTCCGGACCGCGCTCACCCGAACGATCAACGCGTACGCGCGAAAGAGTGGGGCGCTGAAGGATCCAGACCCGAACCTGACCTCCGATGATGTCCGCGAGGGGCTCACCGCGGTCATCAGCGTGAAGATCCGCGAACCGCAGTTCGAAGGGCAGACGAAGACGCGCCTCGGCAACGCCGAAGTGGCGGGCCAGGTCGCGACGGCGGTGAACGACGCCCTCGGTCAGTACCTCGAGGAGAACCCCGCCGACGCGAAGCGCATCGTGGAGAAGTGCCTCACCGCGTTCCGGGCGCGGGAAGCGGCGCGCAAAGCACGCGATCTCGTGCAGCGCAAGGGTGCGCTCGATGGCTTCTCTCTGCCCGGAAAACTCGCCGACTGCTCGGAGCGCGACCCCGAAAAGTGCGAGCTCTTCATCGTCGAGGGTCCGTCCGCCGGCGGCAGCGCGAAGGGCGGCCGAGACCGGCGAACCCAGGCGATCCTCCCGCTCCGCGGCAAGATCCTCAACGTCGAGAAGGCACGAGCCGACAAGATGCTCGGCAACGAGGAGATCAAGGCGCTCATCACCGCGCTCGGCACCGGGATCGGGGACTACTTCGACATCAAGAAGCTTCGTTACGGCCGGACGATCCTTCTCTGCGACGCCGACGTCGACGGTTCGCACATCCGCACGTTGCTCCTGACCTTGCTGTATCGGCACTTCCGCCCGCTCGTGGAAGACGGCCGCATCTACATCGGCCAGCCACCTCTCTACCGGCTGCAGCTGGGCAAAGAGGTTCGCTGGGCCTATTCGGACCACGAACGGGACAAGTCGATCAAGGAGCTCAAGGCCACGGCGAAGAGCAAGCGCGATGACCGGAAGAAGGCCGCCGGCGAGAAAGCCGCCGCCGAAGGTGACACGACGACCGCCCGCGCGCGCCGCCGCGCCGCCGAGGAGGCTCTGGAGCAGGCCGAAACCCCATCCACCAACACCGACGAAGGCACCGATGACGGCAAGGGCGGACGTGAGCCCGCCATCGCGCGCTACAAGGGCCTCGGTGAGATGAATGCGGAACAGCTGTGGGACACGACGCTGAACCCGGCGACCCGGACCCTGAGGCGCGTGACTCTCGACGACGCGGAACTGGCGGACCTTGTATTCGACGAGCTTATGGGCAGTGAGGTCGAGGGCCGAAAGAAATGGATCATGGCGAACGCCGGCAAAGCCGACCTCGACATCTAGTGGCGAAGCTGTCCGAGCTGGGGGTCGACTTTCAGCACTGGTGCTTCGCATGCGGCCAGCTCAACTCCGGTGGGTTGCACCTCGATTTTGAGGTGTCGCGCGATCGTGCCGTGGCGCGCTACACCGCGTTGCAGCGCCATCAGGGTTACGACGGGCTGCTCCACGGCGGCGTGGTGACTGCGCTCCTCGATGAGGCCATGGGCTGGGCGATCTTTCACCAGGGCATTTGGGGAGTGACCGCGAAGATCAGCGTCACGTTCCGTGAGCCGGTCCCGATCGGCGTGGATCTGCGCGTGGTCGGCGAGATCGCGCGCGACCGAGGCAGAGTGATCGAGACGCACGGTACGGTCGAGCGTGTGGAAGACGGCACAACGCTGGCCGAGGCGGAGGCGACGTTTCTCCGGATGCCCGAAGGCCGCCGCCGCGAGCTCGAGCAGCGCTATTCGGGCACCGAGGACGCATTTGCGCGGGTCAGAGCCGCGGTCGAACGCGAAGAACGTTCGAGAGAACACGGACGGACCTAGAGAGTGAATAGAACAGGGTGATCGAAGAACCAACGAACGAGCGCGTGGTGGGCGTCGAGCTCGAGCACGAGATGCGCCAGGCGTACCTCGATTACTCGATGAGCGTGATCGTCGCGCGCGCTCTGCCCGACGTCCGCGACGGCCTAAAACCGGTGCAGCGCCGGATCCTCTACACGATGCTCGAGGAGGGGCTGCGCAACGATCGGCCATTCCGCAAGTCGGCGAATGTCGTCGGCGTGGTGATGGCGAAATACCACCCGCATGGCGACGTGCCGATCTACGACGCGCTCGTCCGTCTCGCGCAGGACTTCGCGGCCCGGTACCCGCTGGTGCAGGGCCAGGGGAACTTTGGCTGCTTCACGGGTGAGACAAAGGTGGAGCTCTATAACGGCGAGCAGAAGCCCTTCACGGAGCTCGTCGAGATGGCGCATAAGGGCCTGCGTGCCGAGATCTTCACGGTCGATCCCCACCGCAACGTGCGCATCAAGCCACTGCGCGCGCCGAGGCTCGTCCGTCGCAACGACCCGGTCGTAAAGGTCACGCTCGAGACCGGCGCCGAGATCGTCTGCACCCCGGACCACCGGTTCATGCTCCGCGACGGGACCTATCGCGAGGCGCAGCAGCTCAAGGCCAAGGATCAGCTCATGCCGTTCTCGCGGACCGCGATACCGGAGCGTCTGCACCGGACGGGCGCTTTCCCGATCCCCGCGAGCCTCACCCAAAAGGTGAGCAAGATCGAGCCCGCCGGCCGCGCCGACGTCTACGACCTCACCGTCGACCTCACTCAGAACTTCGCGCTGGCCGCGGGCGTTTTCGTCCACAACTCGATCGACGACGACCCACCCGCCCACATGCGGTACACCGAGGCCCGCCTGGCCGCGATCTCGACTGAGATGCTCGCCGACATCGAGAAGGAAACGGTCGACTGGACCCCGAACTACGACAACCGGCATCTCCAGCCCACCGTCCTGCCAGCCCGCGTCCCGAACCTGATCGTGAACGGGTCTGCCGGTATCGCGGTCGGTATGGCGACGAACATCCCGCCCCACAACTTGCGCGAGATCGTTGCCGCCACCAAGCGGCTGATCGACGACCCAGAGCTGACCACCGACGACCTCTGCGAGACCGTGATCGGGCCCGATTTTCCAGGTGGGGGCGTCATCTACCGGTTCGACGAGCAACGCAATGTCGAGACGGGCGCCGCCGAGCGTGTCGACGCGATTCGCCGGGCCTACGCGCAGGGCCGCGGCAGGATCATCGCCCGGGCGAAGGCGCACAACGAACAGCTCCGTGGGAATCGCGACGCGATCATCGTCACCGAGCTGCCGTATGCGGTGAACAAGGCGTCGCTCATCGAGAAGATAGCCGATCTCGTGCAGAACAAGAAGCTCGCGGGTATCTCCGACATCCGCGACGAGAGCGATCGCGATGGGATGCGCATCGTCATCGAGATCAAGCGCGACGACGACGCCACCCTTGTGCTGAACAACCTCTACAAGCACACCGCGATGCAGTCGGCGTTCAACTTCAACATGCTCGCGCTGGTCGAGCAGCAGCCCCGAACGCTTTCCCTCAAGGAGATCCTCCAGCATCACGTCGATCACCGCCGTGAAGTCATTCGGCGCCGCACCGACCACGACCTTCGCAGGGCCAAGGAGCGCGCCCACATCCTCGAGGGCCTCAAGATCGCGCACGACCACATCGACGAGATCATCAAGCTGATCCGCGCGCACAAGGGCCAGGAGACGCTCCTCGTGGGAAAGCTGCGCGAAGGGTTCGGGCTCTCGGAAGCGCAGGCCAAGGCCATCCTCGAAATGCAGCTTCGCCGGCTCTCGGGACTCGAGCGCCAGAAGCTTGACGATGACTACCGCGAGACGATCAAGCTCATCTCCGAGCTCGAGTCGATCCTGGCGAGCCCGCGACGGATCCTCGCTCTGATCAAGCAGGACCTCGACGAGATCGCGACCAAGTACGGTGATGACCGCCGCACCGAGATCGTCGACGACACGCCCCGCCAGCTCTCGCAGGAGGAGCTCGTCGCCGACGAGGACGTCGTCATCACCGTCTCGACCCGCAACTACGTGAAGCGCATGCCGCTCTCGACCTATCGCGCGCAGCACCGCGGAGGACGGGGCGTGATCGGTATGGCGACGCGCGACGAGGACGACGTCGAGCATCTGGTCGTGGCGCGAAGCCACGATCGTCTCTACGTCTTCACCGACCGTGGGCGAGTCTTCGCGCTCAAGGTCTTCGAGTTGCCGGACGCGAGCCGCACCGCGAAGGGAACACCGATCCAGAACATCCTCGAGGCGATGCAGGCCGGCGAACGTGTCACCGCCCTCGTCGCGCTCCGGGACACGACCACGACCGAGCATCTCGTGATGGCGACGCGCAAGGGATTCATCAAGAAGACGCCGCTCTCCGAATACGCGAACGTCCGGCGCGCCGGCCTCATCGCGATCGCACTCCGAAAGGGCGACGAGCTCGCATGGGTCGCGCCGTGCACGTCGCAGGACCGGATCCTCCTCGCCACAAGAAAGGGCAAGGCGATCACGTTCAAGGCGACCGATGCGCGCCCGATGGGCCGGCAGACGCAGGGAGTGACCGGCATCCGGCTGCAGAAGGGCGACGAGGTTGTCGGTATGGGCATCGCCCGTCCTCGGACCGAGGCGCTCTCGGTGACCGAGAACGGCTTCGGGAAGCGAACCGCCGTCGCTGAATTCCCGACTCAGGGGCGCGGCGGTCAGGGAGTGATCCTCGCAGCCCTTTCGCCGAAGACGGGCAACGTGGCCGCCATCCAGATGGTCGATGAGGGGACTCAGGAGATCCTTCTGATCACTTCGAACGGCGTCGTGATCCGTACTCCACTCGAGCAGGTGCGCGCGCTCGGCCGCGCCACGATGGGCGTGAAGGTAATGGCGGTCGGCGAGACCAAGATCGCGTCGATCGCGACGTTCACCCCGATGCGGCCGGCACAAACGCAGCTCGATCTACCGCGCTGATCCGGCGATCGGCGCTCACGCCCGCACGAGCAGGTTGCAATCGCGGCGCATGCTTGCCGTAGGTGCGTAGCAAAGAGGCACCAGGAGTACCTCTTTCGACCAAATTGACGTTGTCCCAAGCGCACGCCCCGGTATGGTGGCGCTCCTTGGGAGGGGCAACCAACTGATCACGCTGGACGACGTCAGCAAGCGCTATCCGAATGGCACCGACGCTCTTCGTGACGTGGATCTCGAGATCGACTCCGGAGACTTCGTATTCCTCGTCGGCTCATCCGGAGCGGGCAAGTCCAGCCTGATCCGCCTTCTGATCCGGGAGGAACTGCCGTCGTCGGGCCGCGTGTGGGTCGACGGTCAGGACGTCGTCCGCATGAAGCACTCGGCGGTGCCAAAGCTTCGCCGGCGGGTCGGCGTCGTATTCCAAGACTTCAAGCTCCTCCCGCGGAAGACCGTCGCCGAGAATGTCGGCTTCGCCCTCCTCGTCACCGGACACTCGGGTGAAGAGGCCCGTGAGGAGACCGAGCGCGCGCTCGCTCTCGTCGGCCTTTCACAGCGACGCGGGCATTTTCCGGATCAGCTCTCAGGCGGCGAGAAGCAACGCACGGCCATCGCGCGCGCCTTGGTGAGCCGCCCGAAAATACTCATCGCCGACGAGCCAACAGGAAACCTTGATCCGGTCACGAGCTGGGAGATCATCAAGCTCCTGGTTCGGGTCAACGAGCTCGGCACCACGCTGCTGATGGCCACGCACAACGCCGAGATCGTCAACGCGCTCCGTCGCCGTGTCGTCCACCTCGACCACGGAATGGTCGTCCGCGACGAGCGTGAGGGTCAGTACGCGGCATGAGGCGCCTCGAATACGTCGTCACGACGGCCGCCCAGGGCTTCTGGCGCAACCCCGTCATGAGCCTTGCGTCGACGTTCACCGTCGGCCTGATGCTCCTGCTCTTCGCGTTCTTCCTGGCGACCGACCGCGGCCTGCAGGCTGCGGTCGGCGTTCTGGAATCCAAGGTCGAGCTCGCGCTCTTCCTCGAGGACGACGCCCGCGTGTCGGACGTCCTCGACCTGCGCGCGCGCATCGAGGCCGACCCGGCCGTCTCGCGGGTCGACTACGTCACCAAAGAGCAAGCGATGGCGCGTCTGGTCGACATCGCCGCGAAAAGGCCCGACATCCAGATCGTCGACACCTCTGAAAACCCGCTCCAGGCGTCTCTCGAGGTCAAGCTCGCTCACGCACAGGACGCCCCGCGAGTGACCGCCGCTCTTCGCCAGGAGATCGGAAAAGGGGTCGTCAGCGACGTCGTGGACAACCCGCAGGTCGTCGACAAGCTGCTGACGATCACGCGCGTGCTTTCGTTCGGCGGACTCGCCGTCCTCGCGATGATGCTGATCGTCGCCCTGTTCGTGATCGTGAACACGATTCGCATCGCCGTGCACGCCCGTCGTGACGAGATCGAGATCATGAAGCTCGTCGGCGCGACCGATTGGTTCGTGCGCTGGCCCTTCATCCTCGAGGGGATGCTCGTCGGGGCGCTTGGCGCGATGGCTGCGACGGCGGTCGTGCTCGTCGCGGCGGGACCGGTCATGAATGCCATGGTCAGCTTCATCGAGATCCTTCCGCTCTCGTTTGGGACCACCTTCGTCTGGCAGCTCGTCGGTAGCGTCTTCGCCCTCGCGCTCGCCGTGGGCGGGGGCGGGGCCATGCTGTCGGTGCGGGCGCACCTCGCCAAATGAGACTCCGAAGAGCCTTGACCCCAGGCACGAGCGGGTGCGACGATGCGTCCCGCATGGGAACTCCCCGGCAACCCGCTCGGGGAGGTGGGGTCTGGAGGACGCGCGCGGCTCGCGCGACCACTGTCGCGCTGGTCGTTTCTGCGTTCCTAGGCGGCTTGGCCCAACCCGCATCCGCCGATGACCCGATCACCGAGGCTCTGAAGCGCAAGGACGAGCTCGCGCGCGCCGTACAGCTCTCCCGCGCGAACGCCGAGCGCTACCAGGCGGTCGCCAATCAGTTCCAGGCCGTCGTCAACCAGACCAACGCCCGGATCGCCGACCTCGCCGACAAGCAGGCGAATGCGCAGTCCGAGGCCGACCAGCTCTTTTACCAGATCCAGATCGCCGAGGAGCAGCTCGCGCTCGTCACCTTCCAGCTCGACGAGACGCGCGCGCTTGCGGATTCCTTGAAGGCCGAGGCCACTCAGGAGTCCAAGCAGCTCGCGGGTCGCGAGGATCTCTACGCGCGCCACCTGCGAACGACGTACCGGCAGGCCCTCATCAGTCCGCTCGAGATGCTCCTTTCGTCGGCGTCGCTGACCGAATTCGCAAACAGGCTTCAGGAGATGATCTTCATCAACCGGCAGGACGTGCAGCTCGCGAACGAGATCCGCACGATTCGCGCCGACACCCAGCAAAAGCAGGACGACGCCGCGACCAAAGAGAAGGAGATCCTCGGCCTCACCGAACAGATCACGACGCAGCGCCAGCAGCTGTCGGGCGCGAAAGACAAATACGACAAGCTCGTCGCCGAGGCGCAGTCGGCGATCGACGAGGTCGCGACGGTCCGCGCGACGGCCCTCGGGAATCGGCAAGCGGCGCAGGGCCAGGTCAGCCAGACAAATCAAACGACCGCGACCTTGACGCGGCAGCTCGACGAAGCCGAGGCGCAGTACGAGGCCCTCGCGGCGAACGCGGCCGGCGGCAGCGGACTGGGTGCGTTCAACGGCTCCACGCTCGCGATGTGGCCGCTCCGCGGACCGATCACGTCGGGATTCGGCGCGCGCTGGGGCGGATTCCACAACGGCATCGACATCGCCGCGCCGAAGTACACACCGATCCGCGCTGCATCGGCCGGAAAGGTGGTCACCGTCGGCCGCCCGTACCTCGCGTACGGCGACACAGCGGTCGTCGTGATCATCGCCCACGGCTTCAACTTCTCGACGCTCTACGGCCATCTCGACGATCTGCACTGGCCGATCGTCTCCGTCGGGCAGACCGTCTCCGCGGGGCAGATCATCGCGTACGTCGGCATGACCGGATGGACGACCGGACCGCACCTCCACTTCATGACGATCCTCAACGGACGCGCGGTCAACCCGATGGGCTACCTCCCGTAGCGGCTACCGCCGCTACTGCTTTTTTTCGCTTCCGCAGTTACGTGTAGACGGGACATTCGCGCAACCCAGTGAATCCCCCGCGACATTGACGGTAATCCCGGGCCATGTAGCATCAACTCCGAAAGAAAGGAGGTGATGTGGAGTGGGCGATGCCAGTGGGAATCCAAAGACCCATGTGAGCTCACTTCAGCCTTTCGTAATGAATCGATCTGAGGTGAACGCGCACTAACTCACTGGGTCTTTGGTGACCCGGCAAAGGAGAGCGGCGGCAGAGATGCCGCCGCTCTTCGTTTTCAACCACCTAATCTGGGCGCCATGCCATCCCAGAAGACCGCACCGCCTCCGGAGCCCGAGCGTCAGGTCCAGCTCGCCGAGAACCGCAAAGCCCGCTTCGACTATCAGATCGAAAGCCGGCTCGAGGCAGGTATCGCGTTACGCGGCACGGAGATCAAATCGCTTCGCGCCGGCCACGCCAACCTCCGTGACGGGTACGCGCGCGTCGAGAACGGCGAGGTGTGGCTGCGCAACGTTCACATCGCACCCTGGGCAAATTCGCCATACGACAATCACGACCCGCTTCGCCCGCGCAAGCTGCTCCTGCATAAGGACGAGATCGGGCAGCTCGTCGGAACGGTCGCGCAAAAGGGCTACACCCTCGTCCCGCTGCGGATGTACATCAAACACGGGCGCGCCAAGGTCGAGCTCGGCGTCGCGCGCGGGCGCAAACGCTACGACAAGCGACAGGTCATCAAGGAACGCGAGGCCACGCGCGAGATGGACGCCGCCATCCGTAGGCGGGTGGGCCGGGGCTAGCCCGGCGAACGCGACTGGCCGGGGTTATCCCGCCGGTTGGAGGATGGGAGGGCCCGCGCGCCCGGCCGCGTCGACACCGACGGTCTCCGCGAACTGGCTCTGGTAGAGGCGGTAGTAAAAGCCCTGCTTGCGCAGGAGCTCGGCGTGGTCACCCTGCTCCACGATCCGTCCGCCCTCCATCACGACGATCTCGTCGGCGTTGCGGATCGTGGAGAGGCGGTGCGCGATGACGAATGAAGTGCGGCCATGACGCAGCCGCGCCATTGCCTGCTGGATGAGCACCTCGGTGCGCGTGTCGACGTTGCTCGTCGCTTCGTCGAGGATGAGGATGCTCGGGTCCGCGAGGAACGCGCGGGCGATCGTGACGAGCTGCCGTTGGCCTGCCGAGATGTTCGAAGCTTCTTCCTCGAGCAGCGTGTCGTACCCGTCGGGAAGGGTGCGCACGAAAGGATCGACGTGGGCGGCCGTCGCGGCGGCGACGATCTCATCCAGCGTGGCGCCTTCCTTGCCGTAAGCGATGTTGTCGCGGATCGTACCGGCGAAGAGCCAGCTGTCCTGGAGCACCATGCCGAACGCGCGCCGGACAGCGTCGCGCGGCAGCTCGCGCGTATCGGTCCCATCGAGGCGGATGGCACCACCGTCGATGTCGTAGAAGCGCATGAGGAGATTCACGATCGTGGTCTTCCCTGCGCCGGTCGGCCCGACGATCGCGACGGTCTCGCCCGGTCGCACGTCGAGAGAGAAGTCCTCGATGAGCGGCCTATCCGGCAGGTAGCGGAAGGAGACGCGGTCGAGCTCGACGTGACCCCTCGTCGTCCGGGGTGCCGTCGCGCCGATCCGGTCAGGCGTCTCTTCGGGCGCGCCGAGGAACTCGAACACGCGCTCCGCCGACGCGAGCCCTGACTGCAGAAGATTCATCTGAGCGGCGATCTGCATGAGCGGCATCGTGAACTGCCGCGAGTACGCGATGAATGCGGTGACGTCTCCGAGGCTCATTGCGCCGGACGCCACGCGATACCCGCCGATGACGGCCACCCCGACGTAGTTCAGGTTCGAAAGGAACTGCATCGCAGGCTGGATGATCCCCGAGAGGAACTGCGCGCGGAAGCTGGCGCGGTAGAGCCGTTCGTTCTGGTCGTTGAACTGCCGGATCGCGCTCTGGCGGCGCCCGAAGACCTGGACCAGCGCGTGGCCGCTGTGCATCTGCTCCACGTGCCCGTTCAGCGCGCCGGTCTCGGCCCACTGCGCGATGAACTCCTTTTGCGAGCGTCCGGCGATCGCGATCGTGACGGCGAACGACAGCGGGATCGTGATGACCGAGATCAACGCGAGGAGGGGACTGATCCAGAGCATCATCCCGAGAACGCCGATCACGGTGAGCACCGATGTGAGCAGCTGCGAGAGTCCCTGCTGGAGGGTCGTCGCGATGTTGTCGACGTCGTTGGTAACGCGGCTCAGCAGGTCACCGTGCGCGTGACTGTCGAAATACCGCAGGGGGAGGCGTGCGAGCTTCTCCTCGACCTCACGCCGCAGGCCGTAGACGGTCCGCTGCGCGACGCCGGCCATGATGTAGGCCTGGGCCCAGGCGAGGAGCGAGGCGAGGGCGTACACGACCACGGCGAGCGCGAGGATCTGGGCGAGCGCTGCGAAGTCGATGCCCACCCCGGGGACCGCGTTGGTGGCAGCGAGCATGTCCGCGAGCTGACCCCGCCCGCTGGCCCGAAGCGATGCGATGACCTGCTCCTTCGGAACTCCGGCTGGAAGAGTCCGGCCGACGACCCCGTCAAAGATGACGTTCATGGCGTTCCCGGTGATCTTCGGTCCGATGACGCTGAAGGCCACGCTGAGCGAGCCGAGCACGACGACGAAAGCGAGCACCGCCCTCTCGGCGCGGAGGCGCGACAGCAGCTTTCTGAGCGTGCCGCGGAAATCCTTGGACCGCTCGACCGGCGCGCTGAGGCCCATGAACGGGCCGCCGCGCTGGCCCGCCTGGGGTCGTCCACCCGGGCCGCGACCCTGAAGAGGCCTTCCCATCATCATGCCGCGGCCGCCCCGAGCTGCGAGTCGACGATCTCGCGGTATTCGGCGCTGGTCCGCATGAGCTCGTCGTGCGTCCCGCTTCCCACAACGCGCCCTTGGTCGAGCACGACGATGTGATCGGCGTGCAGGATCGTGCTCACGCGCTGCGCGACGATGATCACGGTCGCCTCCGTGGTCTCCGTCTTCAGGGCCATCCGCAGCCGTGCGTCGGTACCGGCGTCGAGCGCGGAGAAGCAGTCATCAAAGAGGTAGATGGCCGGATGCTTGACGATCGCGCGCGCGATCGCGAGCCGCTGGCGCTGCCCGCCCGAGACGTTGGTCCCGCCCTGGTCGATCGGCGCCTCGAGCTGGCCGGGCATCGCGGCGACGAAATCGCGAGCCTGCGCCACCTCGAGCGCGCGCCAGAGCTGCGCGTCGGTAGCGGTCTCGTTGCCGAAGCGGAGGTTCCGCGCGACTGTGCCCTTGAACAGATAGGCGGTCTGCGGAACGAGCCCGATGCGCGACCAGAGCCCGTCGAGCGCCTGCTCGCGCACGTCGAGGCCGTCCACGAGCACCACGCCGGAGGTGACATCGAAGCTCCGCGTCACGAGGCTCACGACCGTGCTCTTTCCCGAGCCGGTGCCGCCGATGATCGCCGTCGTGCGCCCGGGTCGCGCTTCGAACGTCAGACCACGCAGCACGGGTCGCTCGCCGTGGGGGTACGCGAAGGTCACGTCCGCGAACGCGACGAGCCCTGAGCGCTGCTGCGGGGCGATAGGGCGCGGCGGCTCTGCGATGGACGACGTCGTCTCGAGCACCTCGACGACCCGCTGGGCGCTCGCCTCCGCACGCGGGACGAGGATGACCATGAAGACCGCGGTCATCACGGCGAACAGGATCTGCATGATGTACTGCAGGAACGCGGTGAGATTGCCGATCGGCATATCGCCGCGATCGACGAGGCTCGCGCCGAACCACAGGATCGCGACCGTCGACAGGTTCATGATCCCGAGAAGGGCCGGGAACGCGAGGGCGAAGATGCGGTTCACGCGCAGGGATGTCGCCGTGAGGTCCGCGTTCGCGGTCTCGAAGCGCACTTGCTCCGACCGAACGCGAATGAACGCGCGCACGACGCGCACGCCGGTGATCTGCTCGCGCAGCACTTGGGTGATCCGGTCGATCTTCACCTGCACCTGGCGGAAGAGCGGCACCGCTTTCCAGAGCAACACGCCGATGACCGCGGCCATGAGCGGGACGATCACGACGATGAGCCACGACAGGGTCGCGTCCTCGCGAAGGGCCATGATGATGCCGCCGATCGCCAGGATCGGCGCGCTCACGAGGATCGTGAGCGCGATCTGCAGGAAGAGCTGCACCTGCTGGACGTCGTTCGTGTTGCGCGTGATGAGCGATGCCGTCCCGAAGCGGTTCATCTCGCGCGCGGAGAAGCTCTGCACGCGATCGAAGACCGCGCCGCGAACATCCCGGCCGACGCCCATCGACGTCTGCGAGGCAAAGTACACCGCCACGATGGCGAAGAGACCGAGGAGCAGCGTGATCCCGAGCATGACCGCGCCGGTGCGCCAGATGTAATCGGTGTCGCCCGTGGCAACGCCGTTGTTGATGATGTCCGCGTTGAGATTGGGCAGGTAAAGGTTCCCGACCGACCCCAGAAGCAGGAGCGCCGTGACGATCGCGACCTGCCGCCGATACGGCGCGAGGTAGGTCCGAAGCAGGCGGATCAACACGGACAGTGACCTCGCAGGACGATCGAGAACACGTCCGGACCTAGTCCCCGAACGCCGGCGCCCTCTCCACCTCAGGCCGGCTGACCCGGTCGGCTCGACCGCGCAGCGGGACCTCCTGGAGGAACAGGGAGACGACCACCGCGAGCGCGGCGACGGCGGCGGCGATGAGGAAGACGTCGTGGAGCCCCGAGGCGAGCGCGCCTCGGATCGCGAGCAGGACCGGCGGCGGCATCTGCCCGGTCGCCGCGGGATTGAAGATGGCCTGCGCGTTGCCGGCCTTCGCGGAGACGGCTCCGGCGAGCTGCGACGGCAGCGCGGCCGCGATCTTCTGGGTCAGCTCGTGGCCCAGCACCGACCCGAGCAGCGCGACGCCGACGGTGCTGCCGATGTTGCGCCAGAACTGGATCTGGCTGGAGACGACGCCGAGGAACCTTGCATCGACCGCGCTCTGCGTCGCGTTCAGATAAAGAGGCATGCCGACACCGACGCCAAGCCCTATGAGGACGAGATCTCGGACGACCTCGATCTCAGGCGTACCGACGGTCACCTGCGCGAGCAGCACGAGGCCGATCGTGAGGATCACGGCCCCAACGGTTCCGATATAGCGGTAGCGCTTGATGCGCACCATGAGCTGCCCGGTCACGATGCTGGCGCTGATCAGACCGACCATTAACGGAGTGATCAGGAGACCCGAATTTGTCGCCGGAATTCCGAGGACGCCCTGATATACGAGACCCACGAAAATGATCGCCCCGAACATCGCGAACCCGAGGAGGAACCCGATGATCGTCGACACGGTGTACGTCGGGTTCTTCCAGAGCTCGAACGGCACGATCGGATGCCGGTCGCGCCGCTCGATGATGAAGAAGATCACGGCCATGACCGCCGCGATGCCCAGAAGGCCGATCACCTCAGGAGAGGCGATGTCGTGGTCCTGCGTGATGGACAGAGCAATGAGCAGCGGGACCAAGGTCGCCGTCAAGGTGAAGGCCCCAGCGAAGTCGATGTCTCGCCACGAAGCCTTGTGCGCGACGTAGGGAAGCGTCACGAGGCAGACGAGGATCGCGAGAATGCCAACGGGCACGTTCACGTAGAAGACCCAGCGCCAGCTGAGGTTGTCGGTGAGGTAGCCGCCGACGGTCGGACCGACGACGGACGCGATGCCGAAGATGCCCCCAAAGACGCCCTGGAGCTTCGCGCGCTCGGCCGGCGCGTACAGATCGCCGATCGTCGCGAATACGCTCGCGAACAGCACGCCGCCAAAAATTCCCTGGATCCCCCGGAAGGCGATCAGCTCCGTCATGTTCTGGGCTTGCCCGCAGAGCGCCGAGGCGAGGACGAATCCGATCATCCCGGCGAGAAGGAAGGGCTTGCGGCCGAACAGATCGCCGAGCTTGCCCGCGATCGGGGTGAGCGTGGTCGACGAGACCAGGTATGCCGTCGCGACCCACGCGAAGTAGTCGAGACCGTTGAGGTCGGCGACGATGCGCGGCAGCGCCGTGCCGACGATCGTCTGGTCGAGCGCGGCGAGGAAGAGGGCCAGTCCGACACCGACCGTCGCGAGGATTCGGGCGTTCCGTGTCAGCTCAGCGGGCATTGACACTCTCCTTGGTCATGGCTTCGATCGAGTCATTCAGGTCCGTCAGTGCAGCGCGCAGACGTGCGCGCTTCTCGGCGGGGAGCCGCGCGAGCACGCTGGCTACGCCGCGCTTCATGATCTCGCCGTATTTGTCGAGCTCGCGGCGCCCCTGGCCGGTCAGCTCGACGAGCACGACACGCCGATCGGCCGGGTCCTCAAGGCGGCGGACGAATCCGTCACGCGCGAGCGAATCGATTTGCTCGGTGAGCGCAGGCGCAGTCATGGCGCAGCGCTGCGCCAGATCACCGCTTCGCATCGCGCGCTCGCGCAGCTGCCACATCACGCCAGCGCGATTCGCCGATACGTGGCTCTGCTCCCGGTTCGCGGCCGTGGCCATCTTGATGATCCGCAGCGTGCTCAGAAGAAGACCCGCGAGCTCGAGATCTTCGGCCTTGGCCGCGACATGACGCTCCATAAGCGTGGGCACTGGTTCGGACTCCAAATAGTTAGGTGACCGAAATGTAAGGGGTCCGCAGCAAGGGCACAAGGGCCGCGAGTGTCTCGTCCGTCACAGAAAACCGCGAACGTGTGGTCTAGCCGGCCCCGGACTCCACGAACGGCTGCTCTATGTCCGCGGCGAAGAACTTGCGCCCGCCGCAGGTGGGGCACTTGTCGGGCTGGCGCTCGCCGTGCGAGATCGTGCCGCAGGCTTCGCACCGGAAATGCTTTTGACCACCCTTCGCGCGAACCACGGCCGGCGCTTCGGCCAGGAGCTGGCGGATCCGGCCCAGCTCGCTTGCGATCCGCAACGGATCGATACCGGTCCCGGTCTGATCCGCCTCGACGAGACGATTCATGAGTGCATCGAGGCGGGCGAGGGCTTCTTTCACGGTCGCGGTCAGAATAGACGCGTCCGGCGCCGCCTTCACGGACCTCGGCTCAGGCCGCTCGGTTTGTCTTTGCGCGTTCGGCGGCGGCCGCCCTCGAGCCGACCAGATAAGCCACCACACCGACCACGAGTACGAGCACATAGACGCCGGCACCGATCGCCGGAAGACCGAGCGCCCGATCGAGCGAGTACGCGCCTGGGTCGGCGACGCCATTGATCGCGGCGACCGCACCGAGAGTGAATGGAAATTCGATCCCGCCCTTGGTGTTCCAGAAGCCCTTGGCCCAGTGCGCGCGCGCGATGGCCACGCCCATCTGGACCGTGAGGGCCGCCGCGACGATCGGGACGACCAGACCAAGCGCGAACGCGATACCGCCGGCGAGCTCGGCGAAGGCCGAGACCCAGGCCCAGAACCATGGGGGCCGCATACCCATACGCGTGACGCCCTGAGTCCAGCCCGCAAGGCCAGGGCCTCCCCACACGCCCAGAACTTTCTGCGCTCCGTGTGCCGCGATGACGAGACCGACAACGGCACGGACGAGCGCAACTGCGAGATCGGTTGAGATGACTGGTGTGACGACCATGGAGGTCTCTCCTTTTCGTCAGTGCCGCACAACGCGTTCCACACCTCGACTATTCCCGCTGTCCGTTTCGCGACTCGCTCGTATCGTGCGAGGATGCGCCTAGACCACGTCGTCATCGCGGTGAGCGACTTCGAACGATCGAATGCCTTCTACCGAGACGTGCTCGGAGCGGAAGTCGTCGAGGTCGATGGCCGAGTCGCCTACCGAATCGGCGGTCAGCAGCTCAACGTGCACGGTCCGGGCGTGCGGCCGGCGATGGTCGCGCGGATCGCGGTGGTCCCCGGGAACAGCGACCTCTGCTTCGAGTGGGACGGCGCGATCGCCGGGGCCGTCGCGCACCTGAGCGCGCACGGAGTTCCGGTGGAGATGGGACCGATGACCCGCGGTGGAGCGAAGGGGCGCGGGACGAGTGTGTATTTCCGCGATCCCGACGGGACTCTGCTCGAGCTCATCTCATACGCGAGCTAGTCGGATGCGCCTCGGCTGATCCGGCGCGCGAACTCGGGTAGCGCGTTTACGAACCCGGCAACATCTTTGGGCGCAAGGCCCGGAGCGCGGCAGAGCACCTGATCGCGCTGGATCTCATACGTCAGTGGAAGGCGCGGCGCTTCGTCGACGAGCCAGGTCATGAGCGCAAGATCGAGAAGGGCTGCGGCGAAGCCGCGGTCGGGCGAGATCACGCGATAGCGCGCGTTGAAGGCGCCCCACTCGAGACGCACCGGCTCGCCGCCCGCGCGATCCGGTAGTGGCGTGGACGCAGGCTCGATGACCACATGCGGTCGCTCACCATCCACGGTCGCGAGCGCGCAGCTGAATCGAACGGGCTCCGAGCGCAACCGGCCGCCCGGCTCGCCGTCCGAGTCGACGCGCTGACGGTACAGAAAGTCGAACGCGACGAGATCGACGCCCTCGATCGTTCCCCTGATGAAGTTCTCGCAGGTCTGCTCGATGCCTCGAGAGAAGAGCTCGAATGGATAGAGGAACGCGGTCGACCCCGGATACGCCGGATCTACTCGCGCGAAGGTGAGGCCGAGCCCGCGCGCGACCTGCTCGATCTCGTCGGCCCGCGAGAGCTCGCGGCGAAAGCGATCGAGATAGACCGGCGCGACGACCAGCGCGACGACCGCACCGATCACCGCTATGGCGAATACCAAAGGCACGACATGCATTCTGTAGCCGCTTCGCGGCTCGTCGCTGTAGGGCGACTTCGTGCTTTCAGAACGCCCTCGGCCGGCCGGAGTGAGCTCTGGCTCTCTCCGCCGGCCTCCTAGTCACTGTGGAGATGGGGGAGGGTCGAACTCCCCGTCCAAGGCCTGCGCGCGGATCGCTTCTACGAGCGTAGTCGGCGATTTTGATCTCGCGGAACGAGGCGCGCACCGACACGCTCCTCGTTCTCGCCAGGTCGGTTCACTTGAGCCCGCCTACCGACCAGTCGGCGGGCCGCAGCTCCGCTTATATCGCCCTTCCCGGCCCGCGGAGCGGAGACCGGGAGGACGTCTCACTGACTAGGCAGCGAGAGCGTAAGAAGTGTTGGCAGTTGTCTGCCTGCCGTTCGGATTAACGAGGAGGAACGGCGTTCCTCGGCTCGCGGCGGTCCGTCTGCCTGCCCTGTCGAAACCACGCATCCCCGTGGCCCCGTGGGGGCAAGACAATTGTACCGATGTGGAAAAGTGAATTGGCGGTCCTCACCGTGATCTGTGCGGCGTACGCGACGGCTTGCGGGACAGCTGCGCCTCCGGCGCGGCCATCACCGACCCTCGACCGAGCCACCACCCCACCGGCCCCCGCTACGAGCGCGCCCGCGAGCGCGACCGCGAGTGCGGGGATCCGCTACGTGGCCATCGGTGCGTCCGACAGCGTCGGCGTGGGTGCAAGCGATCCGGCGAAGGGATCGTGGCCGGCGCTCGTCGCCTCGCGCCTGCCGGCGGGCTCGCCGCCGTACACGAACCTCGGGGTCTCTGGCTCGCTCGCGTTCCAGGCGGTTACGCAGCAGCTACCGGGCGCCATCGCACAGAAGCCCAACGTCGTCTCGGTGTGGCTCGCGGTGAACGACCTGAACGCGACGATCGAACCGGCGTCGTTCGCGGAATCGCTCGGGCAGATCGTCGACGGTCTGGTGCAGAAGACGGGCGCCACGATCTTCGTCGGGGACGTTCCCGATCTTCGAGCGGTCCCGGTCTACGCCGGCACCGATAAAGCGCGCCTTCTCGCCGGCATCCAGGGATACAACGACGCGATCGCGGCGATCGCCGCCCGCAACCCGGCGCGGGTCAAGGTCGTTGATCTCTTCACGGGCAGCGCCGCTCTGGTCTCGACGGGAACGGTGTCGGCGGATGGCTTCCACCCGTCGGATGAGGGGTACCAGCTGATCGCCGACCGCTTCGCGAGCGCAATGCGTGCGAACGGAGTTCCCCTCCGGGCTTAGTCTGCCGGGCTCTCGAGCGCCACTCGCGAGCTCTGCATCGCCGTCGGCGCGAGGAGACGCACGGCGCCGGCCATGATCGCGCATCCCGCCGTCATGAAGATGACGCCGATCAGCAGGACGACGCGCGGGTCGGCAACGCCGAGGAGCGCCGCCGCGACGAACGGGGCCGCGGTCCCGCGCAGGCCCATCAGGAGCGACTGCGCGGTCGCGTACTCGCCGATCTTGTCGCGAGGCGCGATCTGGACGATGTTCGTGAAGAACGTGATCTCCCCGCCGGCGTTCACGATGCCGGCGACGACCGCGACCGGTATGAGGAGCCACACATCCGCGGCGGCGATGTAGCCGATCGGCACGAGAAGGGTCACGACCGTGTTGAGGAGCGTGAGGCGGATCGAGGATCCGCGATCGATCATCCGGCCCCACACCAGATACGCCACGATCATGGTCGCCGACGACACCGCGCTCATGGCGCCGATGAACGAGTTCGAGGCGTTGAAGTGGTCGACGAGCAGGATCGGATAGACCGCGACGTTGATCAGGTTGCCGATCCCGAAGACGGTGAATGACAGGAGCAGGCGTCGGTACTTGTGGTCGGCCCACACGTCTCGCGCGATCGTGACGAGCGACCTGCGCGTCGCGACCTTCGCCGAGCCGTCGTAGCGGACCAGGAAGAACGCGGCCGCCCCGGGCAGGCCGACGAGCGCGGCCGCCGCGAAGACCCACGACGCCGGAATGACGTCGATGAACGTGCCAGCCACCGCCGCGGCGGCGATACCCGCGATCGCGCCACCGATGCGAACGTTGGCCATCGCCGATGCCCGCTCTCTGTCCGGGTAGATGCCGTGCATGAGCGCGGTGTACGCGCTGATGTTCGCGACGCTGATGACAAAGGTGACGACGGTCGTCATCGCGAGCATGAGCGGCGTGGCCGCGACGAGGACGCCGGCGAGGAACGTCGCGCGAGCGAGCGTCACGGTGCCGGCCACCACGCGCACCTGGGGAAACCCCATGAGGAGATAGGCAGAGATCGGCGACAAGAGGTGGCCAACGAACGGCGCCGCGATCACGATCGCGACGTCGGTCGTGGACCCGCCGAGCCGGCGGACCACGATCGGCATGAACGTGACGAGGACCGCGATGTAAACGCCACCGCAGATCGCGCTGAATGTGTCGATCCGGAAATTACGGCGAACGCGTGAGGGCGCCCAGTTGCCATCCATGCGAGGAGTCGAACGCTAGCGCCCCGAGCAGCACCTCCGAAAGGCCCCCGAGGGGGCTATTTAGGGTCGGTCTCGCGGGCCGAAGTTCGATCCGGGCCGGTATCCACCCGGTCTCGGACCGAAGCCGCGGCGCGGGCCGTAGCGGCTCGGTCCTCCGCCCCCACGGAGTCCGCCGGGAGGTCCCGGACGGAACGGCGCGGGGCCCCGCGCGCCGGGAGCCGTGGAGCTGATGACCACGCGGCGATTCGGATCGACGCCGACCGACTCGGTCTTCACCCCGGGCGTGTCCTGGACCGCAAGGTGCACGATCCGCCGCTCATACGCGAGCATCGGTTCGAGCGTCACGGCCTGGCCGCTCGTGCGGACCCGCGCCGCCACGCGGCGGGCGATCTCGCGGAGCTGCTCTTCCCGGCGGCGGCGGTAACCCTCGATGTCGAGCGGGACGTGGACCGTCCGCCCGACCCGCCGCGATGTGATCGCCGACGTGATCTGCTGCAGGGCGACCAGGTTCTCGCCGCCGCGACCGATCAGCGCGCCGAGATCTGCGCCAAGCACGTCGATGCCTTCGTGCAGCGGGCCATTGTCGAGCGCGACCTCCGCCTCGACGCCCATGAGAGCGAGCAGGTCCCGGAGAACTTCGGCGCCGGCCGCTAGGTCCTCGGCGAGTGCCGGGGCGGCCTCCTCGCGCTCGGCATCCTCACGCTCCTCGCGCCGCTCCTCGCGTTCGCGTATCGCGTCGGGCCGGCGCGGGACCTCCGCCTCGTCGATCACCGGTTCCGGCTCAGGCGGCGCTTCCTCCTCGACGAAGGTGATGAGGACCCGGGCGTCCTCACCACCGATACCCAGGACGTTCGCCGGCTTACCTTTTTCGAGCACCTCGTACTCGACCTCGGTGCGCTTCTTGCCGAGTGACCGCAGACCCCGCTCGATCGCTTCCTCCACCGAACGGCCGGTGAATTCCTCCCCACGAAGCGGACTCATCGCTTCCTCCTCCTCCCGCGTCGACGGCCTCCGCCGCCGCTGGCGTTTCGCCCCGAGGCCGCCATGGCCAGAGGCTCCTCCATGTCCTGCTCCGCCTCCACGATCGCTGCCCGTTCGCGCGCCCGCATGGTCTTATCCGCCGGCGTGGGAATGTTCGCGAGCGGCGGGATGAAGCGAGGCAGCTGGCCCCACCCCATCACGAAGTACTGCTGGATGATCTGGAAGATCGTCGTCGTGATGTAGTAGATGAAAACTCCTGACGCGAGCGTCCTGAAGAAGACGATCGTGATCAAGGGCAGGTAGTACGTCATCGATTGCATCGTGCGCTGCGTGGGATCGTCGGTCTGCGGCGGGTTCCGCGGCAGTGCCTGGATGGATGCGACCAGCTGCAACAGGGAGGAGATGATCGGCAGCGGGCCGATAAAGCCGAAGAAGAGAAGGTCGGGCTGCGCGAGGCTCGAGACCCACGGCAACCAATGCGCGGTGAGATCGATGGTCGCGTCCGAGGGTAGGTCGGAGACGGTGAAATGCAGAAACGGCCATAGCACGGCATCCCTCAGCTGCTCGACCGTGAGCGCGTGGGCGCCGCTGAGGCCGCCGACCTGCTGGAACGCGGCGTACATGGCGAAGAGCACCGGAAAGAAGACGACCATGGGAAGGCAGCCGCCGACAGGGTTGATGCCCCGCTCCTTGTAGAGCTTCATCTGCTCCTGCTGCAGCTTCGCGCGATCGTTCCCGTGCTTCTTCTTGATGTCGTTCATCGCCGGGGCGAGCTCTTGCATCGCGCGCGACGAGCGGACCTGCGCGCGGAAGACCGGGAAGAGCGCGAGACGGATCGCCACGGTGACGATCACGACCGCAAGCCCGAAGTCGTGGACGAAATAGTCCGCGAGGACGAGCAGATTGATCAGCGGGTGGACGAGGAAGGCGTTCCATACCTCGGTGATGATGGGCGGCATCAGCCGGCTCGCCGATCAGGCACGGGGTCGTAACCGCCGCGGCTCCAGGGGTGGCACGAGAACAGGCGCTTCGTTGCGAGCCAGCCTCCATGGATCACGCCGTACCGTTCGATGGCTTCCATGGCGTATTCCGAGCAGGTGGGCGTGTACCGGCAGGCCGGCGGGAGCATCGGACTCACCGCGGCCTTGTAGAAGCGAAGGGCCGCCAGTACCACGTTCTTCACGCCGTTGCCAGGCGCCGGACGAGTGAGTCGAGGGCGGTCACCGCGCTCGTTCGAAGCTCCCCGAACGCCGCGGAGGCGACCTGCGGCCGGGCCACGATCACGATATCGAAGCCCGGCCCTCGCGAGAGACCTCGGATCGCCGCGCGGAACGCCTCACGGAGTCGGCGGCGCGAGCGATTGCGCTCGACCGCACGACCGAGCGAGCGCGGAGCGCCGATCGCGATCCGGATCTCATCGAGACCATTCGGGCGAGCGCGAAGGGCGAACATCGCATGCTGAATCTTCATTCCCTCGCTCCACACCGCGGCGATTTCCGCATCGCGCCGCAGACGCGCGGCGTCCACGAAAAGCGAGGCGCTAGACGACGGTGAGGCGCTTGCGGCCACGCGCGCGGCGCGCGGCGAGCACACGACGACCGCCGGTCGTCCTCATGCGCGAGCGAAATCCGTGCACACGCGCACGTCGGCGGGTCTTCGGTTGATAGGTGCGCTTCAAGGTCGAGTCCCTTCTCCCGCTGGAACAAAACGATCAAAAAACGACGGTGTGTGCACACGAGCATAGCAGCAGACCCTGTCGCTTCTCCTTGGGGTATAGTTCGCGGGCTTCCGAAACGGTCCAGTCGGGTCCTCGGTCTTTCCCTTCGGTGTGGCGTCGGGCGGTCAGCGCGCGAGGTTTGTGGGGAGCGGTTTTGGAGCACGTGCGTAGAGAAGGGGAGCCGTTGAATCTCAAACAGCTTTGGACGGCCGCCCTCGGTGAGCTGCAGGTCGGACTGTCGCGCGCTCAGTACGACACCTGGTTCAAAGACACGCAGGTCATCTCGGAAGAGGACGATGTCTACCTCATCGGTGTCCCCAACGCTTTCGCGCGGGAGTGGCTCGAGAGCAAATTCCGAGCCCAGGTACGCACGGCGCTCCAGCATCTCCTCGGCCGCACCGTCGACGTGCGGTTCGTGACGTCGTCAGGCGTTCCCGCGGGGGGCGCGCGGACGAGCGCCGCTCCGGGGATGACCTCGGCCCCCTCCGCGCCGGGGCAGCAGACCGGCGGCCAGGAGCGGCGCGAGGCCGGGGCGCTGCTGAACTCCCGCTATACGTTCTCGACCTTCGTGGTCGGCTCGAACAACCGGCTCGCCCACGCCGCCGCCCTGTCGGTGGCCGAGCGGCCAGGCCACAGCTACAACCCGTTGTTCGTCTACGGCGGCTCGGGTCTCGGCAAGACGCATCTCATGCATGCGATCGGGCACGCGGTGATCGCTCGCCACCCCAAGAAGCGGGTCGCGTACGCGACGAGCGAAAAGTTCACCAACGAATTCATCAACTCGATCCGCGCGCAGAAGGGCGAGGAGTTCCGCGAGCGCTACCGGCGTATCGACGTGCTCCTGATCGACGATATCCAATTCATCGCCGGCAAAGAAGGCACGCAAGAAGAGTTCTTCCATACCTTCAACGCGATCCACGAAGAGGGCAAGCAGATCGTGATGTCGAGCGACCGCCCGCCGAAGGCGATCACGCAGCTCGAGGACAGACTTCGCTCGCGTTTCGAGTGGGGCCTCACCGCGGACATCTCGGCTCCCGATCTCGAAACGCGGATCGCGATCCTTCGCGCGAAGGCGGAGGCGCAAAACGTCGCAGTGCCGCCCCCGGTGATCGACTTCCTCGCGCAGCGGATCGTGTCGAACATCCGCGAGCTCGAAGGCGCGCTGACCAGGATCGCCGCGTTCGCCGCTCTTCAGGCCGTCCCGGTCACGACACAGCTCGCGCAGGAGATGCTTCAGAACCTCCTCTACAACCCGCACCGCAAGAGCCTCTCGCCCGAGCGCATCGTTGAGACGGTCGCGCGCTACTACGGCGTCCCGCTCGACCAGATCAAGGGAAAGGCGCGCGACAGGCAGGTCGTCCTTCCGCGCCAGATCGCCATGTACCTCATGCGCGAGGAGACCGAGGCGCCGCTTCTCCGCATCGGCGAGGCTCTCGGGGGGCGCGATCACTCGACGGTGTTACACGGCTGCGAGAAGATCGAGCGCGAGATGGCCGATAACGACGATTTCCGGCGGGACGTTGGGGCGCTGCGCGAGCTCCTGTACGCCGACTGACCGGCACGCCCGAGGCGGGCTGGGTACGCCGGCGCCGGGCAAGCGAGTGTGGATAAGCCGTCCCGGCATGTGGATAAAGAGCCCTCTTTGTGGACATGTCCGGCCAAGAGGTGTTCGCCGGCGCTACCGATGTCCCTTCCCGTGACCAGCCGTCATCACCGCTCCACCGTGGTTCCCGGCCCGTCCACACCCCGTCCCCCAAGGCGCTGAGCACGAACCAGTGAGGGAAGCCCCATAGTCCACATCACTACTACTGCCACTACTGGTTGTATCTATCTTTCCTGGGTACGAGCGGGGAGGGCCGCGTGAAGGTCGTTTGTCTACAAGAGAACCTCGCGCATGGGCTGGGGATCGCTGGTCGCGGAGTCTCGACCCGCGGAAGTCTGCCGATCCTCGGCAACGTTCTTCTTCGCACTGACGCCGGCCGTCTCCGGCTCACCGCGACGAATCTCGAGGTCGGCATCAACTGCTGGGTCCCGGCGAAGGTGGATGACGAAGGGGCGATCACCGTGCCGGCCAAGCTCTTCATCGATTTCGTCAACTCCCTCCCTGCAGGCAACGTGGAGCTCTCGCTCAACGTGCGAACGAAGACCGTGCACATCAAGTCGGGCCCGTACGAGGCGAACATCAAGGGGATGGACGCCGAGGAATTCCCGATCATTCCGCAGATCCCCGAAAGGCCGACCACACGCATGGCGCAGGGGACCCTACGCCGGATGATCGGCGAGGTGGCGTTCGTCGCCGCAACCGACGACAGCCGGCCCGTGCTCACTGGAGTGCTCACCACATTCGCCGGCGACCTCGTGACCATGGCCGCGGCGGATCCATACCGGCTCTCGGTGCGGCACGCGCAACTACTCGACAGGGTGGACCCATCGATCGAGGTGATCATCCCCGCGAAGAGCCTCTTCGAGGTCGCGCGGATTCTCGAGGACACGGAGGACCGGACGGTCGACATCCTGGTGACACCGAACAAGAGCCAGGTGATCTTCCACACCGACGAGGCCGATCTCGTCTCGCGCATCATCGAGGGACAATTTCCGAACTACAAGCAGGTCATACCCACGAGCCACTCGACGCGTGTGCTCGCGCAACGCGAGGAGCTGCTCAAGGCGACGCGCCTCGCGTCCTATTTCGCGCGCGATGCGGCGAACATGTTGCGGTTCCAGGTTGATCCATCGAACGACCCGCCGCTCGTCATCACCGCGAACGCGGCGGAGGTCGGCGACAACACCGGACGGATCGACGCGACGGTCGAAGGGCAGGCCACGACGATCGCGTTCAACTCGCGATTCGTCGCCGACGCGCTCTCGAGCCTTTCCGCGCCCGAGGTCGCGCTCGAGCTCGGCGGTCCGCTCGCTCCTGGGGTCGTCCGGATCGTGGGCGACGACAGCTATCTTCATGTGGTGATGCCGCTTCGCATCCCGGCCTAGGGACCGGCTCGCCGGCATGCACGTCGCCGCGATCGAGCTGGAGGACTTTCGGAGCTATCGCGACCGAAGGCTCGACCTTGCGCCGGGCGTGACCGCGTTCGTTGGTCCCAACGGAGCGGGGAAGACGAACATCCTTGAGGCGGTCCATGTCATCGCGCGTGGCGAGTCCTCGCGCGCCGGCGATGACGTCGAGATGATCCGCTGGGGCACTCCTCTCGCGCGAGTCGCAATCGATGCGTGCCGGGCTCAAGACCGCACACGTCTCGAGGTGACGCTCTTCGCTCCGGCGGCGGACGTCCGCCGCCGCCCGCGCCGCTACACGGCTGACGGCGCGCCGAGGAGAGCCGACGACGTTGTGGGCCGAGTCGCGGTCGTGGCCTTCTTTCCGGAAGACACCGACCTCCTCGCGTCGGCGCCGTCGGCTCGGCGTCGCTATCTCGACGCGATGGTGGCTCAGGTCGATCGTTCGCACCGCGCCGACGTTCGGGCCTATGCCAACGTGCTCACACAGCGGAACGCACTGCTGCGCGCGGGACGCGATGACGAACCGGTCTCAGAGACGGAGATCGCCTTTTGGGATACGGAGCTTGTAAGGCTCGCGACTTCCATCTCGCTGCGCCGCGAGTCGGCTGTGCGCGAGTTTCGCCCGGCATTCCGCGCCGCGGCCGCGGCGCTCGGAGCGGACCCCACGCCCGACGTCGCGTATGCGGGCCAGGTCCAAGGCGTGACCGCGGAGGAGCGATCCGAGGGCTATCGGCGGCTCATCGTCGAGAAGCATGATCGTGAGCGCTGGCAGGCGACGACCCTCGTCGGTCCGCACCGCGAGGACCTCGCGGTCGCGGTGGGCGAGCGCCCGCTCCCGACGTTCGCCTCGCGTGGGGAACAGCGGTCGGCCGTCCTGGCACTGAAGCTTGCGGAGGCCGATTGGATCGGGGCGCATGTCGGCGAGCTGCCGATCTTCCTGCTTGACGATGTGCTCTCCGAGCTCGACACCGCACACCGCGAGGCGCTCTGCCGCGCGATTCCAGATGGCGCGCAGACGCTCCTGACGGCGGCGGTGCTCACGAGCATCCCCGAGGCCCTGCGGCGGGGCGCGACCGTCACAGAGATCGCCCGACCCCAGTGAGACCGCTCGCCGCGGCGATCGCTCGAGCGCTCCGCACTCTTCGTCTCGACAGCGACGTTGCAAAGGCGGACGCGATCCGCGCTTGGAACTCGGTCGCGTGCGCGGTCATCGGCCCGGACGCGACACGGACGACCGCTCTGCGCATGGACGAAGGGACGCTGGTCGTGGCGGTGCCGACCGCGCAGTGGGCGGCGGAGATCCGCCTGCGCGAGGAGCAGCTCGTCACCGAGCTCGCCTCGCGCGCGCCGCGGAGCGGCATCGCGAAGATCCGCTCGGTGCCCGCGGGACGCTCCTAAACTCGCCACCGATGCGACCGCAGAGCCTTTCGACGAAGATCGGCACCACGGCCGAGCTCCGACCCGGCACGCCCGACGTGATCGTCGCGAGCGAACCCACCCTCGGAGCGACGCTGCGAACGAAGGGCCGGTTCTATTTTCTGTGCGAAGTCGCCCGGCAGCACGGGAGTGCGGGCGGCGATGTCGCGAAAGAGGTTTCCGACCTCGCGCGCCAGGAGTATTACTACGACCTCTCGGCAGGGATCGAGGTCTCGCTGCGCAAAGCTTTGCGGCAGGCGAACCGCCGGGCCGCGCAGCGCCTCCGCGACCAGCGCGGACGCGTCGCACTGCACTGCGCCTGCGCCGTCATCGTGAACAACGAGCTCTACGCGGCGCGGATCGGCGCCGCGCAGGTCTTCCTCGTTCGGCGCGCGCGACTCTTCCTACCCGGCGACGAACCGGGAGAACTCGCGGACTTCGTCCATCGGACCACGACGCGCGAGGCCGAGTCGCTGGGCGGCGTCGCTGACGTCCTGCCGGACGTGTGGCGTCAGAGCATCGAGCCAGGCGACACGCTCATCCTGGCGTCCGGTGGCCTCATCGAAGGACTCGGCGCCGAGGCGCTGAAGAATGCGGCGATCACGCTGCATCCGCGTGCCGCCGCCGAGCACATCAACAACCGTGCGGTCGCCGACGGTGTGGTCGGCAGCGTCGCCGCGCTCTTCATCGAGGTCACCGCCGCGACCGGGGCGGCGGGCCGAGTGCTCCCAGAGCCGGCGCGGACGGAGCCCCCAGAGGTATTGATCGCGGACGGCATTCGCTCGCGGTTCGAGTCGGTATGGCGGCGCCGTCCTCACGTCGCGCAGGCGATCGGCGCGGCGACCGCGCCCGCAGCGAAAGCCATGGGGAAGACCGTGGCCGTCGGCTTCGAGCTCATGCCGCGGCGCGCGCCACCGCTTCCGAGCCGCCCGGATACCGCGCGCTCACGTTCGCGACGCCAGCGCCGCGCCGCGTCGCTCCTTGCGGTCCTGCTCCTCCTCGTGGCCGGTGGCATCGGTGTGGTCGCCTACCGGGATTATTCGGCGAACCAGGTCAAGAACGACTACGCGCTGGCCATCATCACCATCGGCAGTGACATCTCGGCCGCGCAGCGCGCCGCCGATCGCAAGCCTCCCGACAACCAGCTGGCCCGACAAAAGGTCGACCATGCGCGTCTCTTGCTCGAGGAGGCCGCGCGGTCGACTGCCGCGAATCAGACGGAGGTCGCGTCGCTCCGCGACCAGATCGGGACGCTGGACGATCTCATCACCGGGGTGATCGTCGATCTCGCGCGAGTGACCGGTCCCGACGGCCACCCGATCGCGGCGGCCGCCAAACCGACGGCGCTCGTCGGCACCGTGAATGGGCTCTACGCGGCCGACCCGGGCGCCGGTCGCCTCTGGAAGATCTTCGGCGATCCAACGCAGGTCGCACCGGTCCTCACGATGGGGACGCTGGGTGTCGGCGCGCCCCGCCTCGTCGGCAACCTGAACGAGGTGGTGTATTCGCTCGACGACCAGAAGCGCGTGTGGCGGGTCGAGGGCCCCGGCGTCGCCGACGTCACGCCGGATGACTCGTCGACGTGGAAGAGCGCCGACGCGTTCGCCGTTTTCGTCACGAACCTCTACGTGCTCGACGCCACGAGCGGCCAGGTGTGGAAGCACGAGTCATTCCCGGGCACGGGTTTCCTGCGCGCCCAGCCATACCTGACCGACCCAATACCCGCCGGTCTTGGTCGATCGATCGCCGTCGACCAGGACATCTGGATCGTGACGGCGCAGGGCGACATCCTGAGGTTCCGCCGCCTCACGACGTCCTTCACCGCTTCACGGGTTGACTTCGTGCCGCGGTGGATCGGGCCGGCTGTAAAGCCCACCGCGATCCAGGCCATCGACGTGCAGCGCGCCATCTACCTACTCGATGCGCCGAACAAGGTCGTCGTGCAGGTGAACCGTGACGGCGGAGAGATGGCGCGCTTCCCGCTCCCGCAAAATCTTCCCGAACCGAGCGCCTTCTACGTATCCGAAGGTTCGCGGACGATCTTCACGATCCACGGATCGAAGGTGGTGGCGACGGAGCTCCGCGCGTGATTCCCCTTCGCGACCAGAACCCGACGACGAAGCGGCCGATCGTCAACCGCCTTTTGGTCGCGGTGAACATCCTCGTCTGGATCTATGTCCTCACTCTGGTCCGGCAGCCGGGCGCGGTCTCCGCCTTCTACGACCGTTACTCGTTCGACTGGACGCAGTTTGCGAGCCAGATCGCGCGCGGTCAGATCACGTTCGACGCGTTCGCGCCGCTCATTACTCACATGTTCGTTCACGGTGGCTGGCTCCACGTGATCGGGAACATGGTGTATCTCTGGATCTTCGGGGATAACGTCGAGGATCGTCTCGGGAGCGGCACGTATTTCGTCTTTTACATGCTCTGCGGGATCGCGGCCGCGATCGGTCAGGGGCTCGTGCAGCCGGAGCCGATGGTCGGCGCGTCCGGAGCGATCGCCGGGGTCCTCGGCGCATACGTCGTGATGTTCCCCGCAGCGCGGGTCTCGACGCTCGTGTTCCTCGGCATCTTCATCACGATCCTGCAGCTGCCCGCTCTCATCGTGATCGGCTTCTTCATCGTGCTTCAGGTGATCGATGCCCTAGCCGAGCTGCGGCTCACGGCGCACCAAGCAACCGAGAACATCGCGTACTTCGCGCACCTCTTCGGGTTCGTCGCCGGAATACTGCTACTCCTCCTACTCAGGCAGCGTCGAGAGCAGGGTCGATTCCGTTTCGGCTAGCGCACGCACGGCCGGTACGAGGCCTGCGCGGCGCTTCGACCGGGTAGGCTTGTGACGATGCTCGTGCCGTGTTCGGTCGAGTCGGTGCGCGTTCACGTGCTCACCAATCAACACGTCGTTCTCCTGCAGGCCGAAGGCGTGCGCCGTCTTTTGCCGATCTGGATCGGACCGGACCAGGCCTACAGCATCGCCACGCGGATCGCCGGGATCACCAGCGAGCGTCCGCTCACCCACGACCTCATCGTCGACATGCTCACGAAGATCGGCGCCGAGATCACTCGTGTGGTGGTAAAGGACCTGGTCGCCGACGAGGCCGGCGGCGGTGTCTTCCACGGAAGCGTGTTCCTCCAGATCGCCGACCGCGAGATCGAGGTTGACTGCCGCCCGTCCGACGCCATCGCTCTGGCGGTCCGCTGCTCCGCGCGCATCCTCGTGAGCGAGACGGTCCTCGATCGATCGGCCATCACCGCCGAGTCAAGCGACGACAACGAGCTCTCGGTGTTCAAGGAGTTCATCGAGTCGTTGCCAGACGACCCGCAACAGAACTCCTGAGGGCGTGATCGAGCCCGCGATCTGGCCCCTCGGTACCGTCGTCGGCCGCGACGGACACGTCCGCATCCGGACGCACGATCTTGCGGCGCTCGCCGACCGTTACGGCACGCCGCTCTACGTCTACGACGCCGAGACGATCCGGTCGAGCTTGCGGGAGTACGTCGACGCTTTCTTTCGCCATCGACCGGTCCGAGTGGCGTACTCCGTCAAGGCCTGCGCGCTGATCGGGGTCGGTGGGGTCATCGCACGTGAGGGCATCGACGCAAGCGTCGCGTCCTTGGGAGAGCTTCAGGCGGCGCGGCGGGCCGGGTTCCCGCTATCGCGGATGGAGCTGCACGGCAACGCGAAACCGGACGACGAGGTCGCCGGCGCCCTCGAGGCGCGGGTCGGGCGGTTCGTCGTCGATGGCGCCCACGACATCGAGCGGCTCGCGCGGCTGACGCATGGCCGGCGCCGGCCGCAGGCGGTGTGGCTGCGCGTCGCGCCTGGAATCGAGGTGGACACGCATCCGCACCTCGTCACCGGAACGATCGATAGCAAGTTCGGCGCGCCGATCAGCACCGGCGAAGCCCTCGCCCAGGCGCGCGAGATCGCGCGCGCGAAGGGCCTCACCCTCGTCGGCATCCACGCGCACCTCGGCGCCCAGGTCCGCGACGCGCGGCCCTACGGTGAGCTCGCGCGCGCTCTCGTGGCCTTCGCGAACGAGGTGCGCGCGGACACCGGCGCGCCTATCACCGAACTGGGAATGGGAGGGGGCGTCGCGGTCCGTCTTCGCGCCAGCGAGGAGGCACCCGAGCTCGATGATTACGCGCGGGCCGTGACGCAACCGGTGCGGAAGGATCGCGCGCTTCGGGGCGCGACGATCTACGTCGAGCCCGGCCGCGGGCTCGTCGGACGGGCTGCCGTCGCGCTGTATCGCGTTGTCGGGACCAAACGCGTGCCGGACGTGCGGACGTTCGTCGCCGTCGATGGCGGGATGGGTGACAACATCCGCCCCGCGCTCTACGGCGCCGAGTACAGCGCCGTGCTGGCCGCGCGCGCGGGCGAGAAGGCGGCCGAAGAGGTCGCCGTCGCCGGCCGGTACTGCGAGTCCGGTGACCTGCTCATTCGTTCGGTGCGTCTGCCGACGGCACGATCGGGGGACATCCTCGCGATCCCGGCCGCGGGTGCGTACAGCGTCGCGATGTCGTCGAACTACAACCAGACCCCGCGGCCCGCGGTGGTCCTTCTCGATGAGGGCCAGGCGCGCGTGATCCGCGAACGTGAGACCCTCGCGGACATCTGGCGCCTCGAGCGCCGCTAGCCGGCGGGACGGAGCCAGAGCCGGATGCGCAGCCGAATGAGGTCACGGATCGCGCGGGCGATCACCCGCGGTGACGCGCCCTTGGGCTCGTGGGCCGTGCGCGGGAAGTGCCGCACGCCGACTTGACGCACGCGGATCCCCGCCCGGCGCATGGTGATGAGCAGCTCTGGCGAAAAGAACGCGCCCTCTGAGTGAACCCGTTCGAGCGGCACCCGCTCGAACACCTCTCGTCGAAACAGCTTGAACGCGCAGTCGACGTCGCGCCAGCCACCGCCGAAGAGGAGCCGGATGAGGCGGTTGTAGACCCAGGCGACGAAGAGCCGTCGCGCCGGGTCGGCCCGCTTTTTCCGGAAGCCCACGACGGCGTCCACCCCGTCGCTCGCCGCGACGAGCAGCCCCAGGTCTTCGAGCGCGAACTGTCGGTCGCCGTCGGTGAAGAAGATCCAGTTCTTCGTGGCGGCGCGCAGGCCCGAGCGGACTGCGCCCCCATAGCCGCGGCGGGTGCCGTGATGGATCACCCGCACGTGTGGATCCTTCGTGGCCAGCTCGTCGGCGATCGCGCCGGTGCGGTCGGTGCTCCCGTCGTCGACGACGGTGACCTCGATGTCGTCGGCGAAACGTGGCAAGACGGCGACGGCCTCTTCCACGATCGGCGCCACGTTGTCCTCTTCGTTCAGTGCGGGGAAGAAGAAGGAGAGGCCGTCGAGCCGTGCGGGCACTGACGGCCAAGGTTAGCGTGTTCATAGCGAATGACCGTGTCGGACCGAACAGCCGCGATATGGATCGGTGTGGTCACGGCGGCTGTCTATGCGGGCGCCGGCATCGGGCTCGCCACCGACTACGACTATTACGGCCGGCTCGCGGACGCGTTCCTCCACGGCCGCTGGTGGCTTACCGAGGCGCCCTCCTGGCTGAACGAGCTCCTCCCCTGCGGCGATGGTCGTTACTGCGTCGTCTATCCGCCGCTCCCCGCGATCCTCTCGATTCCGCTCGCGCCGTTCTTTCCCACGGCCGTCGCGCAGGTCGTCGCGTCGCGGATCGCCGGTGGCGCGTCCGCCGGAGTCCTCTACTACGGGCTGCGCGCGTACGGAACGCCGCGAACGTACGCGCTCGCGGGCGCGCTCCTCTCGGCGTTCGGAACGACGCTTCTCTTCTCGAGTGTCGACGGCCGCGCCTGGTTCGCGGCGCACTCGGCGTCGATGCTCTTCTTAGCCTCGGCCTTCGCCGTCGCGGCGCGCGGCGGCAGCGCGGTCGCGGTGGGCGCGTTGGTCGGCATCTCCGCGCTCGCCCGTCTGCCGGTCGCGCTCGCCGCCCCGGCCCTCGCGCTGCTGTGCGCGCGCCGGGCCGGAACGGGCTACGGGCGCTCCCTCGGCGGGGTCATCGCCGGCGGCGTGCCCCTCGCCCTTCTCTATGTCGGTTACAACCTCTTGCGGTGGGGGACGCCGCTCGATGACGGCTACGCGCAGCTCACCCAGGGCGACGTTTTCTTCAACCACGGGCTCTTCTCGCCGCTCTACCTGCTACGGCACCTCAAAGCGATCTTCCTCGAGCCGCCAGACTTTGTTCCCGGAACGCCATTCTTTCTCCGTCCGCACTTCATCGGGATGAGTCTGTTTCTGACCACGCCGGCGTTCGTTTGGATCTTCCTCGCGCTTCGCGAGATCCGCCGTGACGTCGTCGTTGCCGTGACCGCGCTGGCGGCGCTCCTTGCGCTTCTGCCCGATCTCTTCCACGGCACCGTCGGATTCCAGCAGTTCGGGTACCGCTTCAGCATCGACGCGCAGCCGTTCCTCATCGCGCTCGCGCTCGCCGGCGACGGCCTGTTCCGCGGGATCTGGCGGCGCCGGCCGACGATCATCTTTATCCTCGCGATCGTTCTTTCGCTCGCTGTAAACATCTATGCAACGATCGCGATCACGCGCTTCGAGTACTGGCAATGAACGACGACCAGGGGCGCGGCGAGCGCCGCGCGCAGCTCGTTGTGGCGGGGGCCATCGCCCTAGGTGTCGTGATCCGCCTTCTCGCGGTGCGCGCCCAGGGTTTCCCGACCGACGTGGGCACGTTCGAAGCGTGGGCCGAGCGGCTCGCGGAGATCGGTCCCGGTCGCTTCTACGAGCCCGGCTATTTCAGCGATTACCCGCCCGCCTTCCTGTACGTGTTGTGGCTCCTCGGTGCGCTCTTCGACGGTGAGCTCCTTCGGCTTGCGGTCAAAGCGATCAGCATCCCCGCCGACATCGGGATCGCTGTCCTCGCCGCGCGCGTGCTCTGGCGCACGGCGGGGCGCACCTCCGCGATCGCCGCCGCTGCGATCTGGTCACTCCAGCCGGGTGCGATCTTCGCGGGACCGTACTGGGGCCAGGTCGATGCGGTGGGGACCCTACCGCTCTTCGGCTCCATCGTCGCGGCCGGGTCGCGGCGATGGTGGCTCGCCGGCGCCCTCGGGACCCTTGCCGCGCTCGTGAAGCCCCAGTTCGGCATCGGGCTCCTCGTGATCGTCGCGGCAGCGGCATTCGAGTTCGTTCGCGAAGCGCGGTGGCGCCCCCTCGGAGCGACGCTCGGCGCCGCCGCCGGGACCGCCTACGTGCTCTCGGTCCCGTTCTGGGGCCTCGACCCCACGCGCATCGTGGCCGAGCTCGTTCAGCTGGTCCGCAGCGCGTCGGAGACCTACCCCTACACGTCGCTCTACGCGTTCAACCTGTGGTCGGTCTTCTTCGACTTCTGGAAATCGGACACGGATCTCGTGTTCTGGGGCGGAGTCCTGCTCGTGATCGGACTGATCGCGTCGGCGATCCCCCTCTGGTGGCGGCGGGACACGGCAACGCTTCTGGCGTGTGCCGTGCTCGCCGGCCTCGCGTTCTACTTCCTCCCGACACGCGCGCACGAGCGCTACCTCTTCCCAGTCTTCGCGCTCGCGCTCCCGCTCGCCGTCGCGCGCACGCGCGTGTTGGTGCCCTACGTGGTGCTCGCGCTCACCTTCGCGTTGTCGCTCTACTACGCGTTCACGCGGTACGAGCAGTACGTGGATCTGCGCGTTCCGCAGATCATCGAAGCGACCATCTTCAGCCGTCCCGGTCAAATCGGGATCGCGCTCGTGATGATGGGCGTCGCCGCGTACCTGGTCTGGCGTCTCGTGCGTGGCGACGCGCGCCTCGAGAGCGACTATGTCTGGGGCGGCCGCGGCGTACCCACGCCAGGTGAACGACGGTGGGTTCTGCCAGCGGGGCTCAGCCCGGGCCGCCTGCCGACCCGGCGCGACGTGGCCGTCGCAACGCTCGTCGCGCTCGCCGTGCTCGCGACCCGCGGATACCGCCTCGACTGGCCCCGCGAGATGTACTTCGATGAGGTCTACCACGCGCGTACCGCCTTCGAGCTCCTTGCCGAGCGCGAGCCGTACGAGTGGACCCACCCGCATCTCGCGAAGGAGATCATGGCGCTCGGCATCCTCGCCTTCGGGGACGATCGCGTGGTGGGCCACGAGACGAGCCAGCCGCAGGGCCAACCGAGCGCCTTCGTCGTCGGAAACGACGGCACCCGTGTCTCGATCGCCGATGGTTCTGAGGTCGTCGTGCAACCGCGCGGTGGAGCCGCGGCGAGCCGCGCGCTGGGCGTCGACGCCAAGGCGCTCGCGATCGAGGGTGACCGGATCATCGCGATGACGAGCGACGCGCTCGTCGTCATCCCACTCGCAGACGTGCCGAGCAACACCAAGCTCCAGAAGATCCAGCTGCCCTTCGCCGGCGCGCGCTCGCTTTCGCTCGCGGGCGATCGTGTCGTCGTCGGCGGTCCGAGCTCGCTCGCGATCTACGCGACCGTCGACGCAACACCGACCGTCATCCCCGTGCCCACGGTCGCGGTCACGACGAAGACGGACGGGAGCGAGCTCTACGTCCTCGATCCGCAGGGCACCGTGCACGTCATCTCATCGGACACGGCGCAAGAAACGCGTGCGCTCACCGGCGGCCGGCCCGGCACCGCCATCGCCTACACGCAAGGCCCCAACCGCATCTTCGTCGCGCGGGCCGACGCGCCGATGCTCGACGTGTTCGAGCTCGAGACCGGATCGCACGACGCGGTCTCACTCGCGAACGCGCGCACCGGCACGTTCTCGACCGCCGCCACCGCGCTCGCCGTCGTACCGCGCACCGATTTCCTTTACGCGCTCGACGAAGGCCGCGTCGTGGTGGTCGAGACCCACGGGTCGTCCCCCTACGCGTCGATTCCCGTCACGGGATCTTTTCTTGGGGTCGACGGAGAAGGCGACAAGCTCATCGTCGCCGGCGCCACGGGTGCCGATCTCATCGAGACCGGTCGTCACGCGCTCGCCTGGCGGCTCCCCGGTGTCCTCTTCGCCGCGGTCCTCGCGTTCCTCCTTGTGCTCCTCGCGCGGCGGCTCTTCGCTTCGACGGTCCTCCCGGCGCTCGTCGGCCTCGCGGTGCTCGTCGACGGGTCGATGTTCGCCCAGGCGCGGATCGGGATGAACGACATCTACGTTGCCACGCTCATCGTCGCGGGCTGGTATTTCGTGGTCGCGGCACACCAACCGCGACGGTGGGCCACGCTCGACGTGCTCATCGCCGGCGTGCTTTTCGGGCTCGCACTCGCGGCAAAATGGGCGGGCGCCTACACCCTGGTCGGCTTGCTCGTCGCGTCGATCGCCGTGACCGCGCGTGCCTACGAGCGCGGGCGCCCCGGGACCGGCGGGCCGCTCGACCTCTTCGCGCGCCGCGGCCTCAACGCCGTCATGCTTTTCATCGCGTTCGCCGCCATCCCCGCCGGGATCTACCTCGCGAGCTACGTGCGCTGGTTCGGCGGCCCGACGATCCCGTACGGCTGGAGCCTCGTCGAGTTGACGCAGCAGATGTACTGGTACCACTCGGGCCTGACCGCGCCGCATCCCGCCGGGTCGCCGTGGTGGAGCTGGCCGTTGGTCCTGAAGCCCGTCTACTGGTACTTCGGTGCGTCGACCGGCGGCGACAACGCCTACATCTACGACGCCGGCAACGTCGTGCTCTTCTGGGCCGGCCTTGTCGCATTCGGCTGGTGCGTGGTCGCCGCGGTCCGCGCGCGCTCGGTGGCGCTTGCCTTCGTGGTCTTCGCCGGCCTGGTGCAGTACGTCGCCTGGATCCCGATCGGACGCGTGCTCTTCTTCTACCACTTCTTCACGGTGCTGCCGTTCTATCTGCTGGCGCTTGCTGCGGGGCTCGCATACCTTTGGGAGACGGGCCGAGCCCGTCTGGTGGTGGGTTACCTCGGGCTCGCTGCGGCGGCGTTCGCGTACTTCTACCCGTTCATCTCGGCCCAGCCATTTCCGGGGGCGCAGGCGGGCATGTTCTTCATCCTTCCGACCTGGGCATACGAGTGCACCTTCTATCCCACGTTCGTTTGCAGTCCGACGATCGGCTCATCGTTCTCGGCGGCGGCGCTCTTCGGCCGTCTCGCTCTGGCCTTCGCGGTCGCCCTCACCGTCGCGGCGCTCATTTCGTGGAGCAGCTCGCCGGGATTCACCCGGCTGCTCGCTACCGTGCGATCGGGTACACGCCGTTAGCGAAGACGAGGGCGGCGACGGCTCCGACCACGACGACCGCGACCAGGAGCGCGAGGATGAGGTTCACGAGGTCGTGCCGCAGGTCCGCGAGACCGAACGTGCGGCGCGCCGCGTAGAGCACCACGGTGATGTTGTCCTCGCCGCCACGCGATTTCGCGAGATCGATGAGCGCGGTCGCCGCGCGATCGAGGTCCGCGCGTCGCACGGTCGATGCGATCTCCCCGTCGGGGACGTGTCGCGTGAGCCCGTCGGAGCAGAGCAGGAGCCGGTCGCCGGGCCGGAGTGCCTCGAGGAACACGTCGGGCTGCACGCCGCGCGGATCCCCGACGAATCTCGTGATCGAGCTCTGCAACTCGCCGGTGTGATCGGAGGTGACGAGGCGGATATCGCCTCCGCGTAGGAGATAGGCGCGGCTGTCGCCGAGGTTTCCGATCACCGCAGAGCTCCCGTCGATCGCCGCCGCCACCAGCGTCGATGCCGCGCCCGGCTGGCCGGTCTTGCCGGCGGCCCCGAGGACGGCGTCGTTCGCGCCACGGATCGCGGCTGCGAGCGCCTCTGCCGGTGCCATCGAGCCCGCTTGTGCGCCGAAAAAGCTCTCCGCGAGAGCGTCGATCGCCGCAGCGCTGGCCATCTCTCCGCCGGCCTCGCCGCCCACGCCGTCGGCCACCGCGAGGAGCGTCGTCTTGCCTCCCTCGCGGACGAGATAGCGGTCTTCGTTGTTCTCGCGAACGCGACCCGTGTCGGTACGTGCCGCCGTCTGCGTTCCCAGCCCTAGTCTCCCTTCTTCGTGCAGTCCTTCCCCGCCACGTAAAAGAGCGTCGCCGTCGCGCCGCGAGCGATCGCGGTGTTGGCCGCGGGGTCTTGCCGGATCACGGCGCACGCCGCGCCGGGCCCCTGGCCGACGTCCCACGCGACCCGCGCGAACCCGGCCGCTTGCAAAATGCCGACCGCATCGCCGAGCCTTTTGCCGATGACGTTCGGGGTCTGTGCTCCAGCAGCGCTCGGTGCCGCCGTCGCGGGACCGCTCGGCTGGGCGCCTCGCGGGAACGACGAGAAGAACAGGAACAGCGCGAAGAGGATGGCGAGGACCGCGAGGATCGCGACGCTGCTGTCAAAGCGCGGGAACACCCAACCGCGGGCGCTCCGCGTCGCGCCGCCCGGCTTGAGCGACGAGGTGGGATCGGTGTCGCGGTCGGCAACATCCGAGAACGCGCGCGCGAACGCGCCCGCGCTCGCGTAGCGGCGGTCCGGCAGCGTCGCGAGCGCGCGTCCGACGATGGCATCGAGCCTGTCGTCGATACCGACGCGCGCGAGCCGAAGCGACGGTGGGGGCCCGACCAGCCGCTCTCGTACGAGCTCCTCGCTCGTCGAGCCATCGAACGCCGGTCTTCCGGTGAGGAGCTCGTACGCGACGAGACCGAGGCCGTACACGTCGGTCCGCGCGGTGACCGGTCCACCCTCGACGCGCTCCGGCGCGATATACCGCGCGGTGCCCAGCAGCTCCTGCTCGTCGCGATCGCGCGCGGCGCGCGCGATCCCGAAGTCGGTGAGCTTTGCGGCGCCCTCGCGATCGACGATGACGTTCGCGGGCTTCACGTCGCAGTGGATCACGCCCGCCGCGTGCGCCGCGTCAAGGGCCGCGGCGACCTGCCTGATGAGGCGAGCCACCTCGTGCGCGGGCAATGGCCCGCGCTCGGCGACGATCTCGCGAAGCGTCTTGCCCGGCACGAGCTCCATGACCATGAACGCGTCCGCGCCGTCGCGGCCTTCGTCGAACACCATAACGACGTTCGGATGGACGACCGCCGCCGCGCGGCGCGCCTCATCGGCGAAACGCGCGCGGAAGGCATCGTCCGCGTCGGGCCCGAGGAGCTTTATCGCGACATCGCGATCCAGCTTCTCGTCGCGCGCCCGCCACACCTCGCCTGCGCCGCCCTCGTCGATCCTCTCGATGAGTCGATAGCGCTTGGCGAGCAGTCGCGCCGCGGCGGGCGCACGAAGGTCGGCGCCCTTTTCGCTGGCCATCTCATCGCCTGTCCGCAACTTGTGTGCTAACCCACTAGGCGAGCTCGACGAGGGCGCCGAGTGCCGCCTCATACGTACGGTCGCTTCCGAGGATCGAGAGCTCCTCGCCGATGAGCTCGACGATGGCCGGCGATGGAAGCGGCATGGTGCGCTCCCACCGCCGCTCGCCGTCCAGCAGGACGGTGGCGGTCTGATGTCGCGGATCGGGCTGGCGCTTCACGGCGAATTCGGCGAGCTGTCGCGCGGCGGTCGCCTTGATGCGTATACCTGAGACATCCCCCTCGTCGAGCCCGCGCTCGAATCGCGGACGCACGCGCACCATGATCCGCGCACCATCGGGACGCGCGATCGCGAACAAGAGTCCGCCGGCCTCCGACGGCGCGAGCGCCTCGAGCGGTCGCCAGCCGAGACGCGACGCCAGCCATCCCACGAAGAGCAACGCCTGCGAAGGATGTATGTCACGACCGTCCATGTCCACGGCAAAACCGACACTGACGCCGGTGACACCGTCCAGAAAGAGCCGCCAGGCGGGAACGTCGAAGAACGCTGTCGCGATCTCGCGCCACGGTGTGAGCCGCGTCCAATTGAGGTCGGTCAGTCCGAAGCGCCCGCGGGCCTCATCCGAGATGCGCGCGATGACCGGCAACGTCAGTTCGGGACGAGCGAAGTCCGCGGAGTCGACGACGAGGCGGTCCGTGAGCCGCAGCAGATCTCCGAACGAGCGCGAGCCGAGCGGCGGCGTCCCGGTCCACCAGAGGAAGACCGGGAGATCGGGAACGAGAAGCGGGATCACCGCGGAGGCCAGGCGATCGTCGGCGTCGCCCCTCGCGCGGACGAGGATCTGTTCGTAGCAGACGAGCCGCGCGCCGTCCGCGATCGGGAGCCGGCAGTGCATCTCGATGCGCTTCTCGGTGCCGTCTCGTGCACTGCGGTCCGCGAGCACGACGATCGCGCGCGACGGATGACGGAGCGCGAGGTCGGCGATGCTCCGTGCGGCGCGGCGTGCGTGCTCCTCGCGGTCGGCGTACACGATGAGATTCAGCACCGACGCGCGCGCGATCGGTCGCCCGAGCTCGCGCGCATGCGCGCTCTGCGCCCGACGGAGCCGCGTGAGCTCGCGCTCGAGCGCCGCGACGCCACCCTGGCGCGTTCCCCAGAACGTCGTGTCGATCGCTACGCCTTCCGCCATTTCCGTCCATCCCGCTCGATGAGAGCGTCCGCCTCGGTGGGTCCCCACGTCCCGGCTTCGTAAAGGGCCGGCCCCTCGGCCGAGTCGCTCGATGCCCAGCCCTTGATGATGGGGTCAACGAACGCCCATTGCTGGTCGACCTCGTCGTGTCGCGTGAAGAGCGTTGCGTCGCCGCGGAGCGCGTCGAGGATGAGCGTCTCGTACGCGTCCGGAGCGTCGACCATGAAGGACGCGCCGTAGTCGAAGTCCATGTTCACCGCGCGGATGCGGATCCCCTGCACCGGGACCTTCGCGCCGAACCGCAGCGAGATGCCTTCGTCCGGCTGGATACGCAACACGAGCGCGTTCGGTTCGAGGCCCGCGAGAGCATCGCGGGAGAAGAGCTGGTGCGGCGCGGCGCGGAACTGGATCGCGATCTCGGTCGACTGTTTCGGAAGTCGCTTCCCGGTGCGGACGTAGAACGGGATGCCTTCCCAGCGCCAGTTGTCGACCCAGAGCTTGAGCGCCACGTAGGTATCGGTGCGCGAATCGGTTGCCACGCCAGGCTCCTCGCGGTATCCCGGGACGGGCGTGCCCTCGATGAAGCCGCGCGTGTATTGCCCGCGCACGGCGTTCATCGAGAGGTCCTCGCCCGCGATCCGCCGCAGCGCGCGCATCACCTTGACCTTCTCGTCGCGGACGGCCTTGTCGTCGAACGCGGCCGGCGGCTCCATCGAGACGAGCGCGAGGAGCTGAAGCAGGTGGTTCTGGACGATGTCGCGCATCGCACCGGCCTGCTCGTAGTAACCCGCCCGCTCCCCAACGCCGATCGTCTCCGCGACCGTGATCTGGACGTGGTCAACGTACTGCCGGTTCCAGATCGGCTCAAAGATCCCGTTCGAGAAACGCATCACCAGGATGTTCTGAACGGTCTCCTTGCCGAGGTAGTGATCGATGCGGAAGACCTCGTCCTCGCGGAAGACGGTATGCACGATCTCGTTGAGCTCGAGGGCGGACGCGCGGTCGTGTCCGAACGGCTTCTCGACGACGATGCGCGCCCAGCCGGTGTCTCCACGGAGGCGGTGCTCGCCGATCGCTTCGACGATCGCCTTGTACGCGGGCGGCGGCGTCGCGAGATAGAAGAGCCGGTTGGCGTGCGTGCCAAGCGCGAAGTCGAGCTGCTCGAGCGTGCGTCGAAGCTCTTCATAGCCGGCATCGTCTGAGGTCGTGACGAAATGCAGGTGTTCGGCGAAGCTCCGCCAGACCTCCTCGTTCAAGGGCCTCGTCCGGCTGTATTGCGCCACGGCTTTGTGCAGCTCCTCGCGGTACTCCTCGTGGCTCAGGGGCTTGCGTGCCGTGCCCACGATGGAGAACGTCGCGGGGAGCAGCCGCTGCAGCGCGAGGTTGTACAGCGCCGGGATGAGCTTGCGCTGGGCGAGATCGCCGGAGCCGCCGAAGATCACGATCGTCGAAGGTTCGGGGATGCGTGAGAGCCGCAGCCCCTCGCGGAGCGGATTGAGTGTCGAGGTGGCCAGGTCGCCTATTCCTTCTTAACGGCGTGACCGCCGAACTGATTGCGAAGCGCGGCCGCGACCTTCATCGCGTAGCTGTCCTCCTGCCGCGAGACGAAGCGCGCGAAGAGCGAATGGGAGATGGCCGTCATCGGGACACCGTGCGTCACGGCCTCGAGCACGGTCCAGCGACCCTCACCCGAATCCTCGACCCACCCCTTGATGTTCTTCAGGTCGCTGCCCTCCTGTTCGAAGGCGCGCTCGGCGAGCTCGAGGAGCCACGAGCGGACGACGCTTCCTTGAAGCCAGACGGTGGAGACCTTGCGGAGATCGAGCTCGAACTCGCTCGCATGCAGCAGCTCGAACCCTTCGCCGTACGCCTGCATCATTCCGTACTCGATCCCGTTGTGGACCATCTTGACGAAGTGGCCCGCGCCATTTTTCCCGAAGTGCGACCACCCGTTCGGCGGCGCGAGAGTATCGAGCGCCGGCTTGGCGATGGCGACCCCGTCGGCGGGACCGCCGACCATCATGCAGTAGCCGTTCTCGAGCCCCCAGATCCCACCCGAGACGCCGACGTCGAGGAAGCGGAATCCCATTCCGGCGTATTTCTCCGCGCGCCGCATCGAGTCGCGGAAGTAGCTGTTGCCTCCGTCGACGAGCACGTCGCCGGCAGATGCGTACCGGGCGAATTCGTCGAGCGTGTGGTCGGTAACGTCGCCCGCTGGGACCATCGCCCAGAGGACACGCGGTGGTTTGAGCTTCTTCGCCATGTCCTCGATCGAGCTCGCCGCGACGGCGCCATGCTTCGACGCCTCCTGCACCGGCTCGGGGCTGCGGTTCCCGGCGATCACGCGATGCCCGCCGCGCGCGAGCCGCGTCACCATGTTCCCGCCCATCCGCCCGAGTCCGTAGAGACCGATATCCATCGCTTGATCCCTCGCTTTTGGCGTGTCGGCCAGACGATATGCCACGCTCTCGGTGTGGTGTCTCTCGTCGTGGCGGCTGTTCTCGGTCTTGCGCTCTTCGGAGTGCTCCTTGTGTTCCCACCGCTCTATTTCCCTTGGGCGCTCCTCGTGGTCGTCGCGGGCGGCATCTCGGTCGGTCTCTCGGTCGATCCATCGAGCCCTCGCGCGTCGTTGACGGCGGCGGCCTTCGGCGCGCTCATGCTGGCCACCGCACTTTTGGTGCTGGGACGGTTCGCGATCGTCCCGAGCGCGTTCGTCGGCCTTTTTGTTTCGGCGTCCTGGCTTTTTGTGCCTGCGGTCGCGGGCGCGCTGTTGGGTGCCGCGTTTCGGCGTCGCCTCGGTTTGCGCCGCGCGACCGGCGTGCTCGTGACCGTCGTGGTCATCGTCGGAGTCATCGGCGCGGCGCTTGCGCTGGCCGTCGCGCCGGCCGATGCCGCGAACGCCCCGGTCTGCGAGTCGGGTCTCGAGTGCCCGCGATCGCGGTGCTGGTTCACGGCCGAGCGTCGGCGGTTGTACGCGGTGGAGCGCGTGACCGCCTTTGGTGGTGGCGGCATCACCTGCACCTACACGGCGTGGGGCGGGGCCGATATCGGCACCGTGCGTGACGGCAGCTGGACCGATGGCGCATGGCCGATCCTCCTCGGCGCGGCCAGGCGCTGACATGAACGGCTACCTCGAGCGGAGGCGTAACCTCAGTCCGTGAGCACCACCGCGACCGAGGTCGGATCCAAGCTGGAAACGTACCGCGACCTCGCACGGCAGCTTCGGATCGACAGCATCCGCTGCTCCACCGCTGCGGGGTCCGGCCATCCCACATCGTCGCTCTCGGCCGCCGACCTGATCGCGGTCCTGCTCGGCGGTCACCTGCGGTATGACTTCGGGCAGCCCGACAACCCCGCGAATGACCACCTCATCTTCTCCAAGGGCCACGCGTCGCCGCTCGTGTACGCGATGTTCAAGGCCGCGGGCGCGATCACCGACGACGAGCTGATGACGTTCCGGAGGCTCGGCAGCCGTCTCGAGGGGCATCCCACACCGATCCTTCCCTGGGTCGACGTGGCGACGGGCTCGCTAGGTCAGGGCCTGCCGATCGGCGTCGGCGTCGCCCTCGCCGGAAAGCGCGTGCTCGGGGCACCGTTCCACGTGTGGGTCCTCGTCGGTGACAGCGAGACCGCGGAGGGCTCGATCTGGGAGGCCTTCGACCACGCCGGCCACGAAGGGCTCGCGAACCTGACCGCGATCATCGACGTGAATCGGCTCGGCCAGCGCGGACCCACCGAGCTCGAGTGGGACATGGGCACCTATGCGGCGCGGGTCCGCGCGTTCGGGATCGACCCTATCGTGATCGACGGTCACGACGCCACCGAGATCGACGACGCGTACGCACGCGCTCGCGACGCTGCTCGGCCGACCGCGATCCTGGCTCGCACGGTGAAAGGCAAGGGCGTCTCGTTCCTCGAGAACAAGGAAGGCTGGCACGGGAAAGCGCTGGACGCCGAGCAGGCGAAGGAGGCGATCGCGGAGCTCGGTGGCGAGACACGCTCGCGCACGTTCCCCGTCGCCAAGCCCGAGCGCTGGGACCGGCCGTCGATGCAGCGGACCGGGTCGCTCGCGCTCAAGACGTACACCGAGCCCATCGCGACGCGAAAGGCGTACGGCGAGGCGCTCGCAGCGCTCGGGGCTGCGCGCAAGGACGTCGTCGTCCTCGACGCGGAAGTCTCGAACTCGACGCACGCCGAAGATTTCAAGAAGACCGCGCCGGAGCGTTTCTTCGAGATGTACATCGCCGAGCAACAGATGGTCGCGGCGGCCGTGGGCATGCAGGTCGTGGACCTGGTCCCGTTCGCTTCCACCTTCGCCGCCTTCTTCACGCGTGCATACGACTTCATCCGGATGGCCGCGATCTCGCGTGCCCAGATCCGCCTGGTCGGATCGCACGCCGGCGTGTCGATCGGCGAGGACGGCCCATCGCAGATGGGTCTCGAGGATCTGGCGATGATGCGCGCGGTCCTTGGCAGCACGGTGCTCTACCCCTCCGACGGGAATCAGACGGCCAAGCTCGTCGCCCAGATGGCGGATCGCGAGGGGATCACGTACATGAGGACGACGCGCGAGAAGACCGCGATCGTCTACGACAAGGGCGAGAGCTTTCCGATCGGTGGCAGCAAGGTCGTGCGCGGCGGCTCGAGCAAGGATCGCGCGACGATCGTCGCTGCCGGCATCACTCTGCACGAAGCGCTGAAGGCGGTCGACGTGCTCGCCCATGAGGACATCCCCGTCCGGGTCATCGACCTCTACACGGTGAAGCCGATCGATGCGGAGACCCTCGCCGATGCGGCGCGCGCCACTGGTGGGCGCATCGTCGTCGTCGAGGATCACTGGGTCGAGGGCGGCATTGGCGATGCCGTGCTGGCGGCCCTCGCGGATCGCGGCTTCCGCGATCTGCGCTACCGCCACCTCGCGGTGCGCAAGATGCCTGGTTCGGGAAAGCCCGCCGAGATGCTCGACGATGCCGGCATCAGCACCGTGCACATCGTCCGCGCGGTCAAAGCGCTCCTCGGGTAGTCACGTGAAGCGCGTCTCCGCCGTGCTCGCGGGTCTTCTCATCGGTACGGCCGGCGCGCTCCTTCCCATCGGATCGGCGGCGCCGGTCGCGGCACCGCTGGCTCGACCGGTCGCGTCCGAAGCTCCGGCGACAGTTGTGGCGAAGACGTGCGATCAGGCGATCCCGGTCACGCTCCCGAACACCGACATGGAGACCGTCTCGTTCGATCGGTCCCCCGACGGAACCGCCTTCGTCCTCGGCGCACGCGTCTATCACCGCATGGGGCCGTACGTACCGGACGAGCAGCGGGTGCTCATGCTTTCGCTATCGAACCTCGAACCTACCGATCTAGCGGCGGGAACAGATCCGCGGTTTTCTGGCAACGGTTCCCGCATCGCGTACCGGGCGCCACGTCTGCAGACGGATGTGCGGACCACAGACCTCGTCGTGTTCGACGTGGCGGCGAAGCGCGAGGTCGCCCGCATCGAAGACGTTAGCGCGACACCATTCGGCTGGCGGGGCGAGGAGCTCCTCTTCTGGCGCGGGAATGAGCTCCGGGTCTGGGCCGACGGCCGCGAGTCGCGCGTCACCGATGCGCCGCGGACGCTCGCCGGGGTCTACGTCGAGATTCGGTACAGCGGCGACGGCGAACGTGCGGTCATGTCGTTCTACGACCAGCGGCCCGGCCGCGAGTCGGCTCCAACTGAGATCGACGTGATCGACACGCGGGGCGCGACGTCTCGGGCCCTGATCGGCGCGTGGTGGGCCGAGCCGTCCCCGCGCGGGCACGCGGTCTTCGCTTCGTACCTCGACCATCGAGACCTCCAGCTCGAGGACGGCCGCGTCCTGTCGGCGCCGATCCCGTTCACCGGAGGCGTCCTCGTCTGGACGCCGGATGGACGTCTCCCGCTCCTCTCGCCGAACGAGCTGATCCCCTTCGACTCGACCGCCGAGCTCGAGACGCTGGACGGCCAGCCAGCGGGCCTTGCGGTCCCGGCCCTGCGGGTCGATTCCGAGTTCGCAGCGGGAGGCGATCTGTTCGCGGACGTGCGCCTCGGGGGCCGTGGCCCCTCGAGGCTGGAGCTGTTCCGCTGCCGCATCGATCCCCGTCCCGCGCAGCCGACGGTCACTCTCTATTACGGCGAGTCCAGCTTCGAGCCCTGGGCAACGAGGCGCGATGGGACCGCACCCGCCGGCTGGGAGCAGCTCGCGAAGCAGGATCTCGAGGCCGCTGGACTCCATCCGATCGAGGTCGGACGGACAGCGAGCCTCGATCCGCAGATCGCCTGCGATCGGCCGACGTGTCCGACCGGCTTCGTGCTCCGCGTCGTCGTTCCGTACGCCGAGCGGGATCGGGCTTACGCCCGCTGCTTCAGAGAGCCGTACGCCGGGAACCTGACGCTTGGCGCGGCGATCGCCGGTTTTCACTGCGTCCCGCTCTACGCCGCGGATTGATCTTCAGCTAACAGGGCGTCCCATACTCGGCCGCGATGAGGAAGGCGGCGCTCGTGGGGGAGCCGCTCGCGATCCCGTTGCGAGAAGCGACCGCACCGCTCGTCATCGCCGTCGATATCGGCACATCCGGTCTGCGCTCCTTCTTATTTGATTCGCGCGGTCGCCCGATCGCGAGGGCCATTGCGCACCGCGACCGGCCGCTCCGTGTCTCGAACGACGGGGAAGCGACGGTCGATCCAGACGAGCGCGTGCGGGCGACCGCCGACGCGATCGACGAGACCGTCGCCGCCGCGGGAAAGCGCGCCGCCGATATCGCGGTCGTCGCGGTCTGCGCGTTCTGGCACAGCGTGATGGGCGTCGACACGCGCGGCCGTCCCACGACGCCCGTCCTCACCTGGGCTGACACGCGAGCGCGCGACGCCGCCGCGGCGCTGCGGCGCGAGCTCGACCCGGTGGCGACGCACGCCCGGACCGGCTGCACCATCCACGCGTCCTATCTCCCGGCGAAGCTTCGCTACCTGCGGGACGCGGCGCCGGACGCCTTCGGCCGCACCGCGAAGTGGCTCTCGCTCGGCGAGTACCTCTACTTCCGCCTCTTCGGCGGTACCCGCGCGGCCCACGGGATGGCGTCGGCCACCGGTCTCTACGACCAGCGCAAACGGACCTGGGACGAACCGCTCCTCGATCGGCTCCGCGTCCCGGCGCGGTCGCTTGCGACGATCTCCGACGATCCGCAGAGCGGACTCCGCGCGGAGTTCGTGCGGCGCTGGCCGGCGCTCGCGAAGATCCCGTGGACGCCGGCGATCGGCGACGGCGTGTGCTCCAACGTCGGGGTCGGCGCCGTGGGACGGAAGACCGCCGCGCTATCGCTCGGCACGTCCGGCGCGATCCGTGTCGTCTACGCGACCGAGGACCCGCCGGTCGTACCGGGCGGTTGGACGTACCGCCTCGACCGATCGCGGGTGGTCGCCGGTGGCGCGCTCTCGAACGGCGGAAATGTCCTCACCTGGCTTGCCCAGACCTTTCCGTCGCTCGACCTCGCGACGCTCTGGCCCACCGATGCGCCGGCCGACGAGGTCATCGCGCTGCCGCTCCTCGCCGGAGACCGCAGCCCTACCTGGGACGACGGCGCGCGCGCCGCGATCGCCGGCATCGGCCTGGCGACCCGCCCCGACGCGATCGCACGCGCGATGATCGAAGGCGTCGCTCATCGCGCGATCCTTCTCTGCTCGGTCGTCGACGCGGCGCTCCCCGGCATCGACCGCATCATCGCGACCGGCGGGACCTTGCTCCGGCTCCCGTGGCTCGCGCAGCTCTTCGCCGATGCGCTCGGCCGTCCGCTGGTGATGAGTGCCGTCGGCGAAGGTTCGGCGCGCGGGGCCGCGATCATCGCGCTCGAGCGAGTCGGGCTCGTCGGCGATCTCGGCGCGGTGCGCTCGCCTGTCGGACGGACCTGGCGGCCTCGACCCGACGCGCACAAGAGACTCGTCGAGGGGCTGGCGCGCCAGCGCCGCTTCGAGGAGGCGCTACAAAAAGCTCGCTGAGGCGATTGTTCTGCTAGCCTCGCGCTCAAGGGAGGGGCCGTGGAAATCATCGTCGTCCTTGTCATCCTCGGGGTACTCGCCCTCTTGTTCATCGCGACCTACAACCGCCTCGTCACGCTGCGCCAGCGCGTGAAGGAGGCCTGGGCTGACATCGACGTCCAGCTCAAGCGGCGTCACGACCTCATCCCGAACCTCGTCGAGACCGTCAAGGGATATGCGACGCACGAGTCGACGGTCTTTCAGAAGGTGACCGAAGCGCGCGCCGCCGCCGTAGCGGCAGGCGCATCGGCGACGCCGGAACAGCGCGCGCAGGCCGAGAACATGCTCACCGGAGCGCTCCGCTCGGTCTTCGCGGTCGCCGAGAACTACCCGCAGCTGCAGGCGGTCCAGGAGTTCAAGGACCTGTCCGAGAACCTCACGGCGACGGAGGACAAGATCTCGTTCGCCCGGCGGTTCTACAACGGGAACGTTCGCGACTACAACACGTCGCTCCAGACCTTCCCCACGAACATCTTCGCCGGAATGTTCGGCTTTGGGCCGGAGCAGTACTTCGAGCTCGCCGACGCGACCGAACGCGAGACGCCGCAGGTGAAGTTCTAACGAGGCTCTAGCCTTTCAGTAGCGTGACCACTGAGTCCACTCCCGCGCGAGTTTCGATCTACGAAGCTGCCGCTGCCAACAGGTGGCGGACCGTGCTTCTGATCGCAGCCTTCACCGCGCTGGTCGCCGTGCTCGCCTATTTCGTCGGCGAATATTTCGCGCCCGGCGGCGGCATCGCGGCGTTGCCGTTCGCGTTCGCGATATCGACGGGCGGCGCGCTCGTGTCCTATTTCGCCGGCGACAAGCTGATCCTCGCTCAGAGCCAGGCCCGCGAGCTCGGCCCGAGCGAGGAGCCCCAGCTTCGCAACATCGTAGAGGCGCTCGCCCTCGGGCTCGGGATCCCGACCCCGAAGATCTACGTGATCGAGGATTCGGCCCCCAACGCGTTCGCCACCGGACGCGATCCGCAGCACGCATCGATCGCGGTGACGCGCGGCCTCCTCGACAAGCTGGACCGCACCGAGCTCGAAGGGGTGATCGCGCACGAGCTCTCGCATGTCGGGAACCGGGATATCCGCGTCATGGTCCTCGTGACCGTTCTGGTCGGCACGGTCGCCCTGCTCGCGGACTGGATGTGGCGCTCGTTCTTCTGGACCCAGGGCGGGCGCCGCGATCGCGACCGTGGCGGTGCCGGCGCGATCATTGCCGTCATCGCGATAGCTCTCGCTGTGCTCACGCCGATCATCGCCACGCTCATCCAGCTCGCGGTGTCGCGGCAGCGCGAGTACCTGGCGGACGCGTCGGGCGCGCTCCTCACCCGTTACCCGCCGGGCCTCGCGTCGGCCCTGCGCAAGATCGCGGCAGACAAGGAGCCGCTCGAGGTGGCCAATAAGGCGACCGCGTCCCTGTACATCGCGAACCCGTTAAAGGACGCTCCGGCGTTCTTTGACCACCTCTTCGACACCCATCCGCCGATCGAGGAGCGCATAAAGAGACTCGAGGCCATGGACTGATTCCACCCGGGACGCTCCGCACGAGCACGGCCCTTGCCGCGGCCGCGATCATGCTCGTCCTCGCGGTCGGCGCGGGCGCGGCCTTCGGGGTCGTCACCCGCGCCACGCCGACGCCGCCGCCCCCCACGCCGACGCCGGTCCCGACGGCGACGGCCGAGCCGGACACCGGCCCGTTCGTGTTCAAGCAGCCGCTCTCGGCGGGATGCGCGACCGACGACGCGGTGTGGGTCGTGTCGGACGGCGGTGGGATCGGACGGTTCGATCGCCAGCTGCAGCGCTGGGAGCTCATCGACGCGACCTTGCGCTCGCTCGTCGCGGCAGCGTGCAGTCCGGACACGGTCATTGCGGTGGGCGCCTTCGGCCGCGTCGTCACCATCGATGACCTCGGCAAGACGATCCGCGCCGACGACATCGGGTCGTTCAATGCGTACGCCGTCTCGGTGGTGCCCGATGGCGCGCTCGTCGTCGGCTCCGAGGGCAACGTGCAGCGACAGAGCTTCGCGGGGTGGGACCAATACGCCGGAGGGATCGACGAGGATCTCTATGGAGTGGTCGGCTTCGCGGGAGGTTCCGCCTGGATGGTCGGCGCAACCGGGGTGTCGTACCGTCTCGAAAAAGTCGGCGGGACCGTCGGCTGGAAGCCGTATGACACCGGTACGAAGGTGACCCTGCGCACGATCGCGGCGACATCGGCCACCGAGGCGATCGCGGCCGGCGACGATGGAGTGATCCTCCGGTTCGACGGTCACTGGCATCCCCTCGAGAGCGGCGTGCAGCACGAGCTCCGCGCGTCGGTGCGCGTCGGGGCGATCACGTACGTCGTCGGCGATGACGGAACAGCGCTTATGGTCGAGGGCAACACCGTTAGCCCCGTCGCCAACCTCAGCACGACATGCTCCATTCGCAGCGTGTTCGCGCACGGCAACGAGGTCTGGTTCGTGGGCTACGAGGGAACGCTTGCCGGCGTGTGGAGACAGAGCGGGGGCCGGATCGACCGCTGGGGCACGTGCTAGGCGCCCCGCCCCTTGCGGGCATCCGTGCGGTCGAGATCGGCAACTACATGGCGGGCCCGTTCTGCGGGATGCAGCTCGCCGACCTCGGCGCCGATGTCGTGAAGGTCGAGCATCCGAAAGCCGGCGACCTCGCCCGGCTCCTGGAGCCCCTCGCCTCCGGAGAGAGCGGTAACTTCGCGCGACTAAACCGCGACAAACGCAGCCTCGCGATCGACCTCAAACGCGAGGAAGGCCGCGAGGTCTTCAAAAGGCTCGCCGGCAGAGCGGACGTGATCGTCGAGAATCTGCGCCCTGGGACCATGGATGACCTCGGCCTCTCTCCGGCCTCGCTCCTCCAGGCGAACGCGCGCCTTGTCTACGTCGCCGTCACCGGCTGGGGACTCGACGGCCCGTACGCCGATCGGCCCGCGCTCGACATCATCGTTCAGGGCCAAAGCGGGCTCATGAGCATCACCGGCGAAGAGGGTGGCGTCCCGGTGAAGGTCGGTGTCTCGATCGCGGACCTGACCGCCGCGCTCTATGCGACGATCGCGACCCTCGCGGCTCTTCGCGCCCGCGAGCGCGACGGTCGAGGTCAGCTCGTCGACATCTCGATGTTCGAGTCGGCGGTGTCGCTCGCAGTCTGGGAAGCGGGCGTTTACTTCGGCAGCGGCGAGGTTCCGCGGGCGGCCGGCTCGGCGCACAAGCTCGTCGCGCCATATCAGGCTGTTGCGGCCTCCGATCGCCACTTCATCGTCGGTGCAACGACCCCGCCGAACTGGAAGGCGTTCTGCGGCGTCGTCGGGCTCGGATCGCTCGAGGCCGATCAGCGGTTTGTCGACGCGAACGCCCGTCTTCGCAATCGCGAGGAGCTCGTGCCGGCGATCGAGAAGGTGACGCGCACGAAGCCCGCCGAACACTGGCTCGCGCTCCTCCGCGAGGCGGGCGTGCCGTGCGGCGAGATCGCGGACTACAGCGACGTCTTCAACGACGAGCACCTGCTTGCGCGGAAGTTCTTCGTCGATCTCGAGCATCCCGTCCTGGGCACGCTTCGTGGGCTGGGCTCGCCGATGCGGCTTGGCCGCACCCCCGTCCGGCACCGCCGCGCCGGTCCCCGCTTGGGTGAGCACAGCGCCGAGGTGCTCCGTGAGCTTGGCTTGGGCGACGCCGACATGGACGATCTCGCGAGCGCAGGCATCATCGCTCGCGCATGACCGAGGAGATCCGGACCGAGCGCCGTGCCGGCGCGCTCTGGATCGTCGTCGACCGACCGGCTGCGCGCAACGCGATGACGTTCGCGATGTACGACCGCATCGCCGCGATCTGCCGCGACGCGAACGGCGACGACTCGATCAAGGCCGTGGTGATCGGCGGTTCGGCCGATGCGTTCGTGGCCGGAACGGACATCGCCCAGTTCGTCGATTTCAAGGAGGCGTCGCAGGCGCTCGAGTACGAGCGCCGTATGGACGCGTGGCTCGGTGCTATCGAGGACGTCCGCGTGCCCACGATCGCGGCACTTCGCGGACCGGTCGTCGGCGGTGGGCTCGCGATCGCGGCGGCGTGCGACCTCCGCGTCGCCGCGCCGTCGGCGCGCTTCGGAGTCCCGGTCGCGAGAACGCTCGGGAACTGCTTCTCCGCCGCGAACCTCGTCCGCCTCGCCGCGCTCGTCGGTCTCGGTCGCGTGAAGGAGCTTGTCTTCACGGCGCGGCTCATCGACGCGCAGGAGGCACGAGCGATCGGTCTCGTCACCGAGATCGTGGACGGTGAGGTTGCGCTCGAGGCACGGGTGGGCCAGCTCGTCGAGGAGCTCGGGTCGTACGCCCCGCTCACGCTCCATGCGACGAAGGAGATGACCCGTCGGATCCGTGCGCGGATGATGCCGGACGAGGCCGCCGATCTCGTCGCGCTCTGCTACACGAGCACCGATTTCCGCGAGGGCGTGAAAGCCTTCATCGAGCGGCGCAAGCCTGTATGGAAGGGAACGTGAGCCGCTTCCACGAGGAACAGCATTTCCACGACGCTCTCATGGGACTGCTCGTGCTCGCGATGATCTTCATCGTCGGGGTCACCGTCCTCGCGGTGGTCCTTTCGCGGCCGAACGACGCGCTGCTCCTCGCGACCGCACCGGTCGTCGTCGTGCTCGTCGCCGCGCTCATCTCGCTGTCGCACCTCGACGTCGACGTCACCGACAGCGGTGTGAGCATCGCGTTCCGCCACCTCTGGCCGACGCGGCGCATCGCGTTTGGGGACATCGTCGGTCTCGAGGTGAAGCACTACCGTCCGCTCATCGACTACGGCGGCTGGGGCGTGCGCCTCGGGCCTGCGGGATGGGCGTACACGACCGGCGGCGACGTGGGCGTGAAGATCCGCCTGCGTAAGGGCCTACCGGTACTGATCGGATCGCGACATCCCGCGGAGCTTGAGGCCGCGATCCGCTCCGGCGTCGAGGCGCAGGTAACCCCGCCACGTCGCGCGTAGGTCTACGAGGCGGCCCCGACACCGTGTCGCAACCGCCCGCGGGTAGCCTCATTCCATGGAGACCGGTGGCCATAAGCGAACGCTCGGTGATCACGTCGTCACGTGGGCTCTTGCTCTGTTCCTCGGTCTCTTCGGCGTGCCGGCGGTCTTCGCCTTTGTCATCGGGCCGTTTCAACCACGGCCAGAGGCGACCGTCAATGACGGCTTCAGTAGCCTCTACCTGCTTCTAGCGCTCGGTCTCACGTACGGTGCTCTCGCCACATTGCGGGACGAGTACGGGATACCCCGCGCATGGCGGCCGAGTCTGACGCAGGGCTTTGTGGTCGCCTGGTACGGTGGCTGGAGCGCCCTCATCGTTCTCGGCGTGGTGCGGCAGCTGATCGACGGAGGGCTCGGCCTTGTCGAAAAGTCGCTCGGCGGCGACATCGCCGTGTGGTTCGTCTTCGTTGGCCTGCCCTGGATCCTTGCCACGCTTCACGACCGTAGACGTCGCGGGGCTCCGGGCTGGGTCGATTTCGGCTAGGCCGTCCGCAGCCGCGGATCGAGTGCGTCGCGAAGCGAGTCCCCGAAGAGATTGAAGCCGAACACGGCGAGGCTGATCGCCACACCCGGCGCGATCGCAAGCCACGGTGCCTGCTCCAGGAACTGCATCCCGGCGCCGCGGAGCATCAGCCCCCATGACGGCGTCGGCTCGAACACGCCGAGGCCAAGGAACGAGAGCGAGGCTTCAAGCAGGATCGCCTGCCCGAGGAACGCGGTGAGCATGATGAGGTAGGGCGCGAACACGTTCGGCGCGATGTGGCGGAACATGATGCGGACAGCGCCGGATCCGACCGCGCGCGTCGCCTCGATGTACGGCATGTTCACGATGCTGAGCGCGCTGGAACGCACGACGCGCGCGACACGGGGGATGATCGGGACCGTGATCGCCGCGATGACGTTCGCGATCTTGTCCTCGCCCGTCCCGAGTGCGGCGACGACGGCGATCGCGATGACGATGAGCGGAAAGCTGAGGAGGACGTCCATCAGCCGCTGGACCAGCTGATCGACCTTTCCGCCGAAGTACGCGCCCACCACCCCGAGCACCAAACCGAGCGTGCAGCCCACGAACGACGCGCTGAACCCGACAAGAAGCGCGGTCCGCGAGCCGTAGACGATCCGCGAGAACACGTCCCGACCGAACGGGTCAGTCCCGAGCAGGTGCTGCAGCGAGGGGCCCTGGAGCAGATCGCTGAAGCGGATCTCGACAGGGTCGTACGGCGCGATGCGGTCGGCGAACGCGGCCGTCAGTAGCATGAGGATGATCAGCGCGGCGCCGGCCGTACCGAGCGGCCGCCGCCGGATGAACTCGCGCCAGAACCGGACGAAGCGCCGTGGCCCGGTCGACTCGAGGTAGCGGCGCTTCGCCACGTCGTCGACGTCGCGGGCGACCGGCCGCGCGAGCTCGGTCACGAGTAGCGGATCCTTGGGTCCAGCACGACATAGACCATGTCGACCACGAAATTGATGAGCACGAACACGGACGCGAGGAGCAGCACCAGCGCTTGGATGAGCGTGTAATCGCGGTGCGCGACGGCGTCGACGAGGAGCTTGCCGATGCCATTCAGGTTGAAGACCTGCTCGGTGACCACGAGGCCGCCAATGAGGAACGCGAACTCAAGGCTGATCACGGTGACGACGGGCAGGAGCGCGTTCCGGAGGGCGTGCCTCAGGACGACGACGCTCTCGCGCACGCCCTTCGCGCGCGCGGTGCGGACGTAGTCCTCGCGGAGTACCTCGAGAACGGTCGATCGCGTCATGCGCATCGACACGGCCGAGTAGCGATAGCCGACGGAGAGCGCGGGAAGGACCATTTGCGAGAGGTTCGCGATCGGGTCGTCGGTGATCGCCGTGAAGACGAGAGGCGGCGCCCATCCGAACAACGTGATGGTCGCGAGCACCATGAGGAGCCCGATCCAGAAGCTCGGCATCGCGAGACCACCGATAGAGAAAAGGCGGATCGCGTAGTCGGTCCAGGTGTCCTGCCGCACTGCTGCGAGGACGCCCAGCGGGACCGCGATCGTTATGGCGAGAAGCGTCGCGATGATGGCGAGCTCGAGCGAGAGTGGGAGGCGGACGAGGATCTCATCGACGACCGGATGGCCGGTCCAGAGCGAGGTGCCGAGGTCGAAGTGCGCGATCTCGCCCATCCAATCCGTGAACTGCGCCCACATGGGCTTATCCAGTCCGAGCTGATGACGCTCCTCGTCGATGACCGACTGGGGCACCGGGGAGCCGGCATATTTCAGAGCGACGATGTCGCCTGGCACCGCGCGCATGATCACGAACGTCAGGATGGCGACGCCGACGAGCGTCGGGATCATGAGCAGGAGCCGCCCGGCGACGTACCGGCGCATCCGGTAAGTCTCGGGCGGCTCCCTCTAGTCCGCTAGTTCGCCGTTATTTCCCCAGCCAGACCGTCTCGAGGTCCTGATTCGTGTAGTGGTTCGAACCGATGCGCCAGCCGCGCACCGTGTTCAGGTACGGAATGATCCGGTACCACCAGAGGACCGGATACTGGTAGGCCTTCGTGTCCATCGCGTACTTCTCGATGTCGGCGACGAGCGCCTTGCGCTTGGCCGGGTCGGTCTCGCGGCTCTGTCCGTCGATCATCTTGTCGAGCGCCGCGTCGTCGTAATACGCGAAGTTCAGGCCCTTGCCGAGACCCGAGGCGGACCAGAACTTGGCGAGCTGCAGGTCGGGCTCATCGAGGAAGTCGCAGTTGAAATCGAGCGCGACCTCGAAGTTCCCTGCGCGCAGGTCGGCCTGGTACGCGGAGGTCTCCTTCACGTCGTGGGTAGCGTTGATGCCGATCTGCTTCCACTGGTCGAGCACGAAGAGCGCGACCGGCTCGTAGGGCGTCGTGATGTTGCGGTTGAGGAATTTGAACGTGAGGTTCGACTGGCCCGCGTCGGCGAGGAGCTGCTTCGCCTTGGCCTTGTTGGCCGCGCCATCCGTGCCGAAGCCGGCGATCTTCTGGAGGTCGGCGTCGGTCTGCGCGAACGGACCCTTGGGCCGCATGAGGCCGCCGACATCCTTCACGATCGTGATCTTCTGCAGCGACGTGCTGCCGGCATAGCGGTCGATCGCGAGGGTCAGCGCCTGGCGCACCCGGACGTCATCGAAGGGCGGCTTCTTCGTGTTCGGGACGACGTAGTTCACGCAGATCCACGGCGCCTCCTGGATCGCGAGCGCGCTGCCGAGCGCCCCCGAGAGGGTATCGCGTTGCTGCGGCGTGAAGCCACGGAATTCGATCGCCGCCTGCTTGCTGCGGATCGCGTTCACCTCGGCGCTGGCGTCGGTGATGATGAGGGCCTTATATCCGTCGAGGTAGGGCAGCTGGACGCCGTTCTTGTCCTTGCCGAAGTAGTCGGGGAACTTCTTGCCGACCCAATCCTGCCCCTTGGTGTTCGAGACGTAGGTGAACGGGCCGGTGCCCATGATGTTCTTCTCGTACCAGTGGATGTCCGCCTTGAGCTTCGCCGCGCTGTAGATGAAATTCCACGGCGATGCGAGGTTCGTGGCGAACGAAGCCGACGGGTACTTGAGCTTGAACGTGACCGCATCAGGCGATGTCGCGGTGATGCCATTCGCATCGACCGCAGCGTAGGCGCCCGCGCGCGGTGAGAGCACACCGGTGGGCGGGAAGATGATCTTGTTGTAGGTCGCGACGATGTCGTCGCTCGTCATCTTCGTACCGTCGTGGAACTTTACGTCGGTGCGGAGCTTGATCGTGTAGGTGAGCTTGTCCGCCGAGATCTCCGGCATGGCGGCGGCGACGTCCGGGATGACCGTGGTCAGGTCATTCGGGTCGAACTTGTAGAGCGTGCTGTAGTGCGGTGCGATCGGATGCAGGAGCGCGAAGGTCGTTTCGCGGTGGCCGTCGAACGATGGCGGCTCGGCGTTCACGATGAAGGTGAGCGTTCCGCCCGGTTGCGGTTGCTCGCCGGCAGCGCCCGATGGTGAAGACGCGGTGCCCTTTGGCGCAGGCGTGCAGGCCGCAAGCAAGAGAGCGAGCGCGACTCCGAACGCGGCGATCTGGCGGTTGAACACGAGGACCACCCCCTCGGGCCGAGACTCTAGCGCACGCCCCTCTTACGAATGACTTCCTCGTAGAGTTCAACGAGCTGAGCGGTGACGTGCGACCAGTCGTACTCGGGAGCCCGCTTCGCCCCGGCCTGGCCCAGGCGGTCGCGCAGCGCGGGCTCGCAGAGCAAGCGTTCGAGGGCCCCCGCGATGGCGTCGGGATCGCGGGGCTCGACCAGGAGCCCGGTGACATTTCGCTGTACGACACGCTTGTAGCCGTGGATGTCGCTCGCCACGACGGGTAAGCCGGCGGCCATGGCCTCGAGGAGCACGATCCCGAAGGACTCTTGACCGGTCGAGGGGGCGCAGAAGATGTGCGCCGTCTTGTAGAACCGGGCCTTGTCCACATCCGACACACGACCCGCGAAGAGCACGTCCTCGAGGCGATTTTCGCGGACGAAGCGCCGGAGCTTACCGAGCAGAGGACCGACGCTGCAGAGGATCAGCCGGAGCTCGGGGTGCTTGGGCTTCAGCTTCGCGTAGGCCTCCATGAGGTACATCGCGCCCTTACGCGGCTCGAGCCGTCCGACGAAGAGGATGTTGATCTTTCCGTCCTCATACTCGGGAAACGGCCTCGCGCTCGAGTAGAACTGCACGTCCACTCCGTTCGGAATGATCTTGTAATCGCCCGGGAAGTAGGTCGAGATGAAGTGACGTGCGGCACTCGAAACTGCGATCCGAGCATCGAGCTTGTTCATGTAGCGGTTGCCGATCGGCCGGCCGGCCCAGTAAGAAAAGGAGAATCCGCCGAACGCGTGGAACGTGGCCACCTGAGGGCACCGCGCGGAGTCGAGAATCTGCATCGACAGGAACGGAACCAGCGGCTCGTGGTGATGGATGATGTCGAACCGCTCCCGATCGAGCATGCGCGACACGAGCCATTCGAGGCGCAGGGACAGCGTGATCCGCCCGATCGCGCCGTTGTAGGGGACGGCGATCGCCTGACCGATCTGGATCACGTCCTGAGCGGGCGGGTCGTCGCCCCACGGAGCGGTGATGATCCGAACGTCGTGTCCCAGTCGGCGCAGCTCCTCGTAACTCTCGCGGATGTACGAGTTCGCACCGCCGGGCCGCGGATAGGCATAGGGAGAAACAATCCCGATCTTCATGTGAGCTTCATTTCTTCCTCGAGCGGGTCATTCTGCGTCGCGCGCGCTTGACCGGGTCGCGGACCATCGACCGCCACTGCTGCTTCGCGGCGCCGTCGAGATGCTCGCGCAGCGTCCAGCCCCGGCCGTCGGCTCGGGTTGCGTGCGCTTGAAGCGCGCTCCGCAGCTCCCCAGTCGTGCTTCCGGGGAACTCCGTCCAGCACGTCCCGACGAGCGCCGCATGGTGCGCGTCGCTCGATCCGGTCTCCGCAACGCGAAGGACGTGGGTGTTCAGCCACAGCGCGCGGGAAGCGCGGACGCGTCCGGCATAGGAGGGGTTGCGCAGCTCGATCGCGTCGATCATCTTCGCGTTATCGCCGAGGGCCGCGAGCTGTCGCAACGCACCCTCGCCGATGGAGAAGGTGAGGTACGACAGCGGATGCGGCACGATCGCGATGCCGCCGGCCTGGTGGATCCGGGCGAGCGCGTGCGCCAGCGAGCAGAACATCGGTATCTCGTCTTCGATCCAAAGCGCGAGGAGATGGCCCGATCGCGTCGTTACCTCGACACCTGTCACGATCTCGACAGGGCTCGAGCGCCGCGCCGCAAGCTCGCGCAGCTCGAAGGCGCCGCGGATGTCGTCGTGATCGGTGAGCGCGATGACGTCCAGTCCGGCCTTCTCGGCGGATTCGAGGATCTCTTCGATCGACGAAAGACCGTCGCCCAGGTCGCTGTGAAGCTGCAGATCCGCTCTACCCATTTTGCTTAAGCAGCTCGGCTCCGCAGCCTCGCTGCGTCGCCTCGCCACGGGCTCAAGGCTGAAGGATTCGCTCGTCGCGAGTGAATCGCTCCTCGCTCATGCATCTGTGTTCCCCCATACAGGCTCGAACACCGACCACTGTTCGGGGTGCTCCTTGACGTAGCGCTCGAGACGGGCGGCGAATTGACGGACGCCCGCGCGGACATCGGAGTCCCGGTCGCCAGTGGACGCGAGCACGAGCGGCTCCTCGATCCGGGCGACGAGGAATTCATTCTCACGCCAGGCGAACGCGGGGAGGAGGGCCGCGCCGGTCCGGAGGGCCAGGGCCACATGCGCCGACGGCAAGAGCGCCGTCCGTCCGAAGAACTCGACCCGCTCGCCAACACCCGTCACGGCACGGTCCGCGAGGATGCCGAGCACGCCGCCGTCGCGGATTACCCGGTGGATCCCGATGGCCGAGTCCATCGGCACGAGCACGAGGCCTTGCGCCTGCCGTGCTCGATTGACGGCACGCATGAACTCGGAGTCGGTTTTCTCGGCGGGAAGCGTAAGCGTGTACCCGCGCGTGATGAGGACCTGCCCCACCAGCGCGATCGGTCCGAGGTGCGCGCTGCCGAAGATCACGCCCTTGCCGAGACGCTGCGCGCACACGAAGTTGTCCCACCCTTCGACACGGACGACCGCGTCAAAACGCGCGCGATCCAGGCGCGGGATTTGAAACACCTCGAGGTATTGCCGGACCTGATTCACGAACACGCGCCGGGCGCTCAGCGACCGGCCCGGCGCGATCGTCGCCAGGTTCGCGCGGACCGCGGCTCGGCCGCGAGGCGCTACCAGATACGCGATGGTCCCGGCGACCTCGGAGATCAGCCCCTGCCATGCCGGCGGCACTCTCGGCAGGACTCGCTCGGCCGCTCCGGCGAGCGCCCGTGTAGCGCCCATGGTTACGGGGTGCCTTCGGGCCGGGTCCACATCGGGCGGAATATGTACCACTGGTCGGGATCGCCGCGGACGAGCTGCTCGAGGCCGTGAACGATCGCCTGTGTGGTGTGCTCGATGTCATGGGCGGCCTGCTTCGTCCGTTCGACGAAGATCGGCGGCAGAGCGACGCCGCGGAAAGTGTTGTCGCGTTCCCTCGTCACGGCCGCGACGACGATCGGCGCTCCGGAAACCCGGGCGAGGTTCGCGGCGATGGTCGGGAAAGCGGTGAGCTCGCCGAAGAACATCACCTCAACGTTGTCGAGCTCTTTCGCACGCGGCCCCAGATCCATCATGAGCCCGACCATCTCGTTGCGGCGTAGGGCCTGAAGCACCTGGCGGACCGCTCCCTCCGGCGGGAGGAGCTTCACGTTCTTGTGGGCACGGTTCGCGACGAGGAGATCCATGAGGCGCTGGTTCTCGAGCTCGTCGGCGATGACATTGAGCGGGATCTCGTCGGCTATCCGAGCGCCGCCGATCTCGAAGTTGCCGAAATGCATCGAAACGAAGATGAGGCCTCGCCCGTGGTCGCGCGCGGCCCGGAAGTACGACCAAGAGCGCGGGTCGACCGTGACGAGCCGCGCGAAGTCCGCGCTCTCGAGGCGGGGGAACCGCATGATCTCGACGAGGTACTTGGCGAAATTGCGGAAGGAGCGCCGCGCCACGCGGGCGACCTCGCGATCGCCCGCCGGGAGCGCGAGCACGACGGCGAAGTTCTGCTTCGCGACCCGCCGGCGCCCCACCCAGAAGACGTACGCGAGCTCGCCGCCGACCACCGCGGCGGGATACGTGATCCACGAGGGCAGGCGCTGCGCGAGCGACGCCCCGACGCGCCAGCCCCAAAACGCCGATCCGTGGAGGAGACGGTCCAGCATCTCTAGGTCGTCGACCCGCTGAGCGTCTGCTGACCGGAACGGCCCTTGATGTATTCCTCCACGCCCTCGCGCGCCCGGTCGTCCGGGATCTGGCGCGGCGGCGACTTCATGAAGTACGCCGACGGCGCCACGATCGTGCCGCCGAGGCCCCGGTCGAGCGCGAGCTTGCAGCAGCGTATTGCGTCGATGACGACTCCGGCACTGTTCGGCGAGTCCCAGACCTCGAGCTTTACCTCCGCGTTCAGCGGTACGTCGCCGAAGGTCGTTCCCTCCATGCGGATGTAGCACCACTTGCGGTCCAGGAGCCACGGCACGTAGTCGGACGGGCCGACGTGGACGTCCTTCGCGTCCATCGGATAGTCGAGCATGCTCGTCACGGCGTTCGTCTTGCTGATCTTCTTCGACTCGAGACGCTCACGCTCGAGCATATTGAGGAAGTCGGTGTTGCCGCCGAAGTTCAACTGATAGGTGCGATCGAGGCGCACGCCGCGGTCCATGAACAGTCGGGTGAGGACGCGATGCGTGATCGTGGCGCCGACCTGTGACTTGATGTCGTCGCCGATGATCGGCAGGTTCTTCTGGGCAAAGCGCTTCTGCCAGTACGGCTCGCGGGCGATGAACACCGGGATGCAGTTGATGAACGCGCACCCGGCTTCCAGTGTCTGCTCGACGTACCACTTCGTGGCTTCCTCGCTTCCGACCGGCAGGTAGCTCACGACGACGTCGACCTCCCGATCGCGCAGGATCGCGACGATGTCATCCGTGGCCCCTGGGGCCTTCTTGACGACCTCGGAGAGGTACTTGCCGATCCCGTCGTGGGTCATGCCTCGCGAGACCTTCACCCCGGTTCGCGGAACGTCGGCGAAGCGGTAGGTGTTGTTCGGTGCCTGATAGATCGCGTCGGCGAGATCCTTGCCGACCTTGTTCCGATCCACGTCGATCGCCGCGACAAAGTCGACGTCACGGATGTGATAGCCGCCGAGGTCGACGTGCATGATTCCGGGCACGCGGTCGCCGGGCTTGGCGTTCCGGTAGTAGTGGACACCCTGCACGAGCGAGCTCGCGCAGTTACCGACACCGATGATCGCGACGCGGATCCTCTTGTTCCCGCGGCGCGTGGTCGACGCTTTCTTTCTCTTCTTCGCAATCGGCATGAGTTCGGATATCTACCTTTCTTTGGTCGAGAGTTGGCGGCCGACGTGGACCACCCGGAGCACGAATGTGATCGTCGAGAGGAGCGCGAGGGCGAGAACCGCTGCGACGAACAGCACGACGAGGTCGAAGACAGCCCAGGCCCCGAGACCGATCAGGAAAATGACGATGCGCGCCTCACGCGGCGCCGGCCCGACGCTCGCGCTTACGCCGAGCGATTCGGCCTTCGCGCGAACGTACGGGACCAGGAACGAGGCGACAAGGGCGATGAGCGACGACCAGAGGAGCAGCATCTGGCCGAGGTTCGCCCCCGCCGCGGCCGCGCCCACGAACAGCGCGCCATCCGCGACCCGATCGACTGTTGAATCCAGGAACGCGCCGAGGCGTGTTCCCCCACCGGAGGCTTTCGCGAGCTGCCCGTCGAGCGTGTCGGCCAGCGTCCCGATCAACAGGACGATGAGCGCAGGCAGTGGCATTCCGGCCGCGAGGAATCCGGCGCCGATGACGCTGAGCACGCCTCCCGCGATCGTCACTGCGTTCGCCGATATGCCCATGGCGGCGAGCGCCCGGGCCAGCGGACCGATCCCCGCCCGCGCGCCTTCGGCCAACCGGTCGGGCACCACGCCGTGGCTCATGCCTGCGCCTCGGCGCGATTCATGAGCAGACGGAAGCCGCGCGCGTTGAGGTCGGCGAACTTTTCGCGGTCGAACGAGCAACGGACCTCGCGACCCACCCGCTCCATCCGCACGATCCCCGCGCGCCGCAGGCGCCGCAGGTGCCAGGACATGAGTGGCTGGCTGATTCGCAGACGCCGCGCGAGCTCGGACACCGGTTGCTCGCCTTCGGTGACGAGGATCTGCACGATGCGCAGACGATTCACGTCGCCGAGTGCCCGGTAGTAGCTGCGGAGCTCGCGCAGGCTCGATTGGCTGAGGACCGCTCCCCGTTCCACGCTCCCTAGCATAAGCGACGGTTTATGTGTCCCGGGAGCGGCAATTCGGTCGCGGTGCGAGAATCGGTTGGTGCCCGCAAGCCAACCACTCGCCGCACGGATGCGGCCGCGCGATCTCGATGAATTCGTGGGTCAGGGTCACCTCGTGGGGAAGGGCCGCGTCCTTCGCAAGGCGATGGAGGCCGGTCAGCTCCCCTCGATGATCCTCTGGGGCCCGCCGGGCACGGGGAAGACGACCCTTGCCGCGATAGGCGCGAAGCGCACGCAGTCACGCTTCGTGGCGATCTCAGCCGTCGCCTCGGGTGTGGCCGAGCTGCGCAAGATCATCGACGAGTCGCGAAAGCTCCGCGGCCTGACGAATCAGGGCACCGTCCT
>Ga0209059_1000004_pt1 | contig 87933 bp, 86 predicted proteins | sample GraSoiAngelo_151_FD_186165 | JGI IMG/M metagenome (GOLD analysis project Ga0209059, IMG submission 186165) | Grasslands soil microbial communities from the Angelo Coastal Reserve, California, USA - 14_1009_12_20cm (SPAdes) (version 2) | ecosystem: Environmental > Terrestrial > Soil > Grasslands ...
GCGCTGAATCCGCAGGGTGCAGGCGCCGGCTCACCGACCGTGCTGGAAGCGTCCATCGAAGGCGACATCAACTCGGTCACCGCCGCCTACGTGTCGCAGGCGGTCGACCGCGCTCAGTCTCAACACGCGGGCGCACTCGTCCTGCTGATGAACACGCCGGGCGGCGACAGCGTCTCGATGGACCAGATCGTGACGACGCTGCTGAATGCGCGCCTGCCCGTGATCGTCTACGTGTCCCCGGTGGGAGCCCGCGCCGATTCGGCGGGACTCTTCGTGGCGCAGGCCGCCGACTTCGTCGCGATGACCCCGGGCACCAACCTGGGCTCAGCTCATCCGATCTCCGCCACGGGGGCAGATCTCACGGGAGACCTCGGCAAGAAAGTCCTGAACGACGCGGTGACCCGGATCCGGAGCCTGGCCGCCATGCATGGGCGCAACGCCGATTGGTGTGAGAAGGCGGTGCGCGAGAGCGTCAACGTCAACGCGGACGAGGCTGTCGCACTCCACGTCGCGGATGCGAAGGCTGCCGACCTGGCCTCTTTGCTGCACGCCCTCGATGGACGCCAGCTCGCGCGGCCGCACGGCGGCTCCGAGGCTCTGATGGTGGCCGGAGCCACGGTGGAGGACGCCTCCATGTCCTGGCCGCAGCAGCTCCTCCACGCATTGATCGACCCGAACGTCGCCTATCTGCTCCTGCTGGTGGCCATCTACGGCCTGATCGCCGAGGTGTCCACGCCCGGCGCGATCTTGCCCGGGACCGTCGGCGGCATCAGCGCGATCCTGGCCCTGATCGCGCTGTCGAGCCTGCCACTGAATCTTGCCGGCGTCCTCCTCGTCCTCTTCGCCTTCGGCCTCTTCATCGCCGACCTGAAAGCTCCCACTCACGGCATCCTGACCGCCGGCGGCGTTGTCGCCCTCCTGCTCGGCTCGGCGCTCCTGATCAACACGGGGCCGCTCGGGATGGGCGTCAGCCCGTGGGTGATCGGCGGCGCCGCGATTGCGAGCGCACTCTTCTTCGGCCTCGTGCTGAGCAGAGTGGTGGCGGCCCGCCGCCAGCCCATCTTCGTCGGCTACGAGACGCTGATCGGCCGGGTCGGCCAGGCGAGAGAGGAGCTCAAGCCGTCGGGCCTGGCCTTCGTCGCCGGCGCGCTCTGGAAGGCGACCGCGACGGCGGGGACGATCCCCGCCGGCACCCCGGTCAGGGTCGTCGGGCAGAAAGGACTTGAACTGTCGGTCGAACCCGTTCCCGCTGAGCAACTCGAGGAGGCCAGATGCTGATAGCCGCCTACGTCGTCGCAGCCCTGCTCCTGCTGGCGATCGTGCTCGCGCCGATGAGCTTGCGAATCGCCCGGGAGTATGAACGAGGAGTGGTCTTCCGGCTGGGCCGGCTGATCCAGCTCAAGGGTCCGGGACTCTTCTTCATCTTCCCCTTCGGCATCGACCGCCTGATCAAGGTCGACCTCCGCGTCATCACTCTGGAGGTGCCGCCGCAGGAGGTCATCACCCTCGACAACGTGACCGTCAAGGTCAACGCGGTGATCTTCTTCCAGGTATTGGACCCGCGGGCCGCGATCACGCGCGTCGCGAACTACCAGAACTCGACCTCCCAGATCGCGCAGACCACGCTGCGCTCGATCCTGGGCCAGTCCAGCCTGGACGAGCTGCTCGCGCAGCGGGAGAAGATCAACCAGGAGCTGCAAAAGATCATCGACCAGCAGACCGAACCTTGGGGGATCAAGGTCAGCACCGTCGAGATCAAGGACGTCGAGCTACCGGCGTCGATGCAGCGAGCGCTGGCCAGGCAGGCGGAAGCCGAGCGCGAAAAGCGCGCCAAGATCATCGCGGCCGAGGGCGAGTTCCAGGCGGCACAGACGCTGACCAACGCCGCCCAGGTCATGTCGGCCCAGCCGGCCGCCCTGGCTTTGCGTTACATGCAGACGCTGCTCGACATGGGCCCGGAGAAGAACTCGACGATCATCTTCCCGATCCCGCTCGAACTGATCAGGCCGCTGTTGGCGGCCCCGTCCGGGGGAGACTCCTCGAAGGAGCCGGCTAAAGAAACCTAGGGGCAGCGATAGCCGTGAATATCCTGCCTAGGGACCCGCGGACAGAGCTTCCGCCAGGAGTTCGGCGGAAAGGTTGCCGCCGCTCACGACGGCCACAGTCGCCGGCCCAGGTTGAACGTCCTCCAGCGCCGCAAAGCCGAGCACACCGGCACCCTCCGCGACGACCTTGGCGCGCTGAGCGAGCTCGGCGATCTTCGGCCTGAGGCGCTCCTCTGGGACGTCGATCCAGCGGTCGACCACCTCGCGCAGCAGCTCCAGGTTGCGGGCGTCGACAGGTGCTGTGGTGCCGTCGGCGATCGTCTCGGGCGTCAACGTCTCTGGCTTTCCGCTCGCCAGGCTGGTGGTCCAGGAGGGGTAGCCCGTGGACTGCACGCCGATCACCTCGACCTCCGCCAGGAGCTGCTTCAAACCGCTGGCGATGCCGCCTACCAGGCCGCCCCCGCCGGTCGGGACCAGCACGCGTTTGAGGTCCGGCACCTGCTCAGCCAGCTCCAGGGCGATGCCGCCATGGCCGGCCATCACCTCGGGCTCGGCGAAAGGGTGGATGAAAGTCTCCGGCTCCTGCTCCCAGCCACGCCCAGCCAGCCAGCCGATGACGCGGTCACGTGGCAGCAGCACGGGCACCGCGCCCCAGCGGCGGACGCCCTCGATCTTGGCGAGCGGCGCCGTCTCGTACATGACCACCCGGCAGCTGACGTTCAAGCGCTGCGCGACGTAGGCACAGGCCTGGGCTGCGTTACCCGCGCTGACGGTGATCAAGCCTCGCGCCAGTTGATCCGCCGGAAGCTGGAGCGCGCGGGCGAAGAACCCGCGGACTTTGAAGCTGCCGGTCGGCTGCAGGCACTCGAGCTTGAGCCAGGTGGTCTCGTCGAGTGGGACGACCGGTGAGCGCAGGACGTGCGGCCGGGCCCGCTCGGCGGCCGCCCGGATGCGCTCGAGGGGGATCACCGGCTGATCCTACAATCGGCTCAGTGGACCGAACCGGCGTAATCGTCAGCAGCCCGAAGGGCCATCGGCCGGCCGCCCAGGCCGTCGGTGCCAAGGATGGGGTGGCGCCAGTTAGGAGCGCATCGAGCGATGCGTGACGACACGCGCCGGGGCCCCAGACGACGGCATCAGCGCCAGATGGCGCCCGGCGGACATGGGCGGTCGGATGCCACGAATTTCGCCGGTCCGGTTCACTAAAGAATGCCGATTTACGAATACCGCTGCGGGAAGTGCGGCAAGCGCTCGAGCGCCCTCCTGCCGCGCTTCTCGGCACCCGACCCCCCGTGCCCGCACTGCGGCTCGAAAGACGTCGAGCGGCTCGTCTCGACCTTTGCCACCGTCCGCTCGGAGGGCGACGACCTGGCCGACTTCGGCGATGACGCCGACACAGGTGGCTTCGACGACGGGGGGTTTGGAGACGGGGGCGATGATTACGGCGGCGGATCCGACGACTGGGACTAGCTAGCTGGGGGCGAGGGCCCGGTCGGCGGCCGCGACCAGCTCCGGGCGGTGGGCGCCGTCGTGCGCGAAGATCCGGCAGAGCGAGATCCGCGCCGGCAGCCGCCTGAAAAGGTCGATGACGGCGCTCCGCCGGTAGGCATCCTCGAGCGGGTCGTAGAGCACGACGTCCACCGTCTCGGTGAGCGGGTTGATGGCCTGTGTGCCCTGGGTCGCGATGTCCACCTCGAATTCGGTCTCGCGGAGCTGGCGCGGCAGCTCGGCCCGGATTCTGGCGGCGAACTCGTCGCGCGTCAGGGCGCGCAGGCGCGGGTCGAGCTCATGGATCTCGATGTACGTGGAGTAGATCAGCCGCCACTTGAGACGGCGGGCCACGATGTCGGACCACTCGCGCCCGAGCTCCCGCAGCTCCGGGCCGGCGTCACCCCGTGCCCAACGGTCGACCTCGTCCATCAAATACCACTCGGTCACGCTGCGATAGCGGTCGAGGTCGTCGAGCGGGTTGCCGCCCAGCAGGCGGTCCATGGTGGGCCGGAAGATCTCGCGCAGCTGGAGGTCGATCCTGCGCACGGTGCGGTGGAAGTAGACCTGGTTGTAGAGGTAGAGCCGGGCCGAGAGGAACATGAAGAGCGCCTCGGCGCCGTGGTCGTGCAGCGTCAAGCCCTCCTTCGAGATGAACGAATAGTGGAGGATGCGCTGGATGTCGACGGGCCCGCTGGCGACGCCGCAGATGTAGGAGTCCCGCGGCACGTAATCCATGTTGTCGGCCGAGAACGGCCCCGTCAGGAGCGGCTTCAGAACGGCCAGCCAGGGCGGGGGCTCGAACCCGTCGAGGTCTGCCTTGGAGATCAGGTAGGCGACCCAGCGCGGGTCGACCGCCTCGCCCCGCTCGAAGTCGCCGTGAGGTGAGGCGCCGAGCCCACCGATCAGGTCGGCCAGCGGGCCCTCGACGAGGACCCGGCCGATCACCTCGTGGTCGATTCTCCAGCGATCCAGGTAGTTCTCGTCGAAGAAATGGCCGAAAGGTCCGTGGCCGACGTCATGGAGGAGGCCCGCCAGCCGCAGGGTCTCCTCCAAGAGAGCCGGTGAAGGCACCCCGCTGTGGACCTCGCGCAGCGTCGGGTCCAGATGCCGCACCCACTCACCGGCGAGGTGCATGGCGCCCAGCGAGTGCTGAAACCTCGAGTGCTCGGCTGTCGCGAAAACCCACCAGGCGCTCTGCAGCTGGTGGATGCGGCGCAGCCGCTGCAGCCAGGCGTGGTCCAGCAGCTCCTGCTCCGACACCTCGCCGGGCACGCCTCCCCGGCCGCCCTTTGTGATCCGGAGATAGCCGTAGATGGGGTCGCTGGAGAGATTGACGCGCCTGTATTCAGCGGTCACGTCCGGCATGGCCGGAAGTCTACGTTCGGACGCCGTAGCGGATCGCGAGCACCTTGTCACGCAGCCGGAGCTCGGCTTCCAGCGGCTCGTCGATCTCCAGGCGCGCCCGGTGCCAGCGCTCCAGGACGAGGTCGAGCTGCGCCCGCTGGAGCCGGCGCAGCCAGAGGTAGCCTTGCAGGCCGCGGCTGGAAAGCATCCGCATCCGCGCCTCGAAGCGCCGGGCCGGGCTGACCAGCACGGGCACCTCCTGCGGCAACACCGCGCCGGAGCCGGTCGCCGCCTCCGACGCCAGCTCGCGCGCCAGCGCCCGGCCTTCGATACGCAGCCCCAGGATGAACATGGCGGCAACGGCGATGAAGAAGGGTCCGTCAACCGCCAGGTACTGGGCGGGAATGGAGAGCAGCAGGAGCCCAGGGTCGCTTGGGCGGGGGAAGTACCAGATCCAGGCGTCCCAGGCGAAGTGCGCCGCGACGGCGATGATGAAACCCGACAGGATCGTCAGCGCCTTCCGGCCAAGCCCCGGGACCTGGCGCGCGATACCGATGCCGGCGCCGATCAGCGCCGTGTAGGTGGCGTGCCCGAGAAAAAGCCCCAACCACTGCCGGAAGATCCACTGCCCGAACCCGCCCACGCTCATGTAGACCACGGTCTCCATGAAGTTGAAGCCGAGCCCGACTGCGGCCCCATAGACGATGCCGTCCACGACGTCGTCGAACTCGTTCCGCATGACCATGAAGAGGAGCATTACCGCCACGCCCTTGGGGGTCTCCTCCAAGAGCGCCGCGCTGAAGGCGGTGGAGACCTGGAGACCGGGACCGGGGATCAGTCCTCCGTCGATGGAGAAGGACCACATCGCCTCGAAGATGATCGCCAGCGTCGTGGCGACGACCGCCCCCCAGCCGGCCGCCACCAGGATCAGCCGCCAGGGCTCCCGCTCGTTGTAGTCGAGCCGCCTGATCAGGTAGAGGGCGAGCCCGGTCGTGGGCAGACTGAGAAGCACCCCGGCAAAGTTCAGCCCCGCGTAGAGGAGATTGACGCCGAGAAGCCAGATCCCCAGGGCCAGGGAGAGCGCGATCCCGGCCACGACCAGGTGGCGGCGGCGGATGTCGGGCCGCCGGTCCACTCCCACGATGACGAGCCAGGACCCGAAAGTGATCAAGCCGACGATGACCACGCCCAGCAGGTCGAGCAGCACGATCGTCGATCGCAGCGCGACCAGATCGATGATGGAGCCGACCAGCATCGCGGCGACCACCGCCCCGCCCAACGCCAGCGCCAGCCAGTAGCGGGGTGGCCGGTGTGGACGCGGATTCGCTGCCTGGTAGAGCGGCTGCACGCTGGCCACCGTCTAACGGCCCCCGATCACCAGCACCGAGGCGCGCGCCAGCACCTCGACCGGCTTCAAGCCGGAATAGCGCTCGACGACGAACGTGTAGCGGCCGGGGGGAGTGCCGCGGTCTGACGGCGGCTGCAAGGGGACCGCCGGCTTTGGTCCGAAGTCGCCGGCCCGAGCCGGCCCGACGCCGCCCGCGTCGAGGGCGAACCCGCCCAAGAACCAGTGGCCGCCGACCAGGAGGTCCGGCGGCAAGGCCGCCCAGTCCACCTCCGCCGCCAACCTCTCGGTGGTCTTGAAGTGATCCTTCGGGTCACCGGTGATCGCGCCCGTCTTTTGGTCGTAGTCCCAAAACCCGAGGATTCTGGCCTGCAGGCCGGTGTGCTGCCCGGGCGGCTCGAAGTTGATGAACTGGAGCAGTCCGACCCCCAGGATGACCAGGCCCGCCGCGCCGAGAGCGACTATGAACCGGAAGACCGGACGCACCTCGGCCAGCCGCTGGTCAGGCAAAGCCGGGACAGTTTAACGACGCCCGGCGGATCGCACCTGGAGTAGAAGAGAGGGCTGGAGATCGAGTTGGCAGAAGACGGCCTCGCGAGAGGCATAGCGCTCTTCAACGGAGGCGAATTCTGGGAAGCTCACGAAGCCTGGGAAGCGGCCTGGACGCCTGACCGGCGCGGGCCCGATTCCGGCTTCTACAAGGGCCTCATCCAGGTCGCCGCCGGCTGTCTGCACTACCGTCGCCGCAACCGGCGGGGAACCCTCAACAAGTGGCGCAGCGGCGCCGACTACCTGCGACCCTACCTGCCCCGCCACCACGGCGTCGAGCTGGCGCCGCTCGTCGTTCGCGTCGACGAGATGCGGGCTGCGGTCGAGGCGCAGACCGTCTGGCCCGAGCTGGAGCTGCCGCTGATCAGTCGGGCTTCAGGAGCCTGAGACGCGGGTCATGAAGGTGGCGCGGTTGCCGGAAAGGTGCCGGGCCGGGTCGGGCGTCATGGAACGGCGCTCCTCCGATTCGTAGTAGCGGGCGTCCGCAACCTCGAAGTCCTCGTGACCGAGGATCCAGACAAACCGGCTCTCGCCTTCCACCACCCAGGCGCCGACCACCTCGAATCCGTGGTTGATCCGCAGCGGCCGGATCTTGGCCTCCCAGTCGGCGACCCACTCCTCCATCTCGCCAGGCCTCACGTCGTACTCCCGGAGCTGGTAGCGCATCCGCATCAGTCTGCGGGGTAGGGCGGAAAACGGCGACCCGCGGATTTCTCCACCAGGCCGCCGTGCCCGAGCTCGGCTAGGTCGACCGGCACTCCCGCGAAGACGAAGGGCAGGACCAGGTCGAGGGAGGTCTGCTTGCCGAAGCCGGCACAGGAGGCGATGCCGAGAACGGTTGCCCGGCCCAGCCGCCCCATCCAGAGCATGCTGCCAGGATGGGCCGGCATTCCGAAGCGGACCAGCTCGCCGCCGGCCCGGTCGAGCTCGGTGTAGGCAGGGTCGAGCGGGTCGATGGACGAGGCTCCCGCGAACAGCACCAGCCCGGCGTCAGCTGAGACCGCCTCCGCATACGCATCACGAACGGCGTTCTCGCTGCGCGGAGATTCGCGTACCTCGAGCAGCTCGGCGCCGTACCAGCCGAGCTTCCGCGCCACGGCCTCACGAAAGAGAGCGCGCGCCCTCGGTTTCAGCTTCTCAGTGACCACTATCGACGTGCGCAGCGGCTGGAACGGCAGGAGCTCGATGACATGCAGCTCGCGAGCCAGGTACTGGGCCTCGCGCAGGATCGCCTCGGGGACGGCCACGGGCGTCACCTTGCTGCCCGCCACCTCCTCTCCGGCGTCGACGGCCTGCCCGTCGAACAGAGTGAAGACAGCAATCCCCGGCAAAGCATTGACGCGCGCGAGGACGGGAACGTTGACGCGCAGCAAGCCGCGCCGCTCGGCCAGGATCCGGACCTGGCTCTGAACCGGCGAGGTGACGCGCAGACCTCCCTGACCGGCCAGCGCCGCACCGAGCCCGCGGGCGGCCTCGTCCTCGTGCACGTCGCCAGGCTCGAGCTCCACGACATGCACCTCGGCCACTTGCCGCAGCCGATCCAGGTGCTCGGGGGACAGGACGGTTCCTTTCCGGAGGTCAGGCCCGAGGTCGTGAGTCAGGACCAGGCCCGCGATCGCGGCCGGTTCGAGCGAGGCGGTCTCGAGCCTCAGGGGGCGCATCGAAACGAATGATTAGCATGAGCGCGAGGTTGGCCGCTCCTCCCATCCGGCTCTACAACACGCTCGGCCGCGCCCACCAGCAGTTCAAACCGCTCCAGGCCGGCCGGGTCTCCCTCTACACCTGTGGACCCACCGTCTATCGCTACGCCCACGTGGGCAACCTGCGCACTTACCTCTTCGCCGACCTGCTCCGGCGCGTGCTCGAGTACAACGGCTATGTCGTCGAACAGGTGAAGAACATCACCGACGTCGGCCACCTGACCGACGACAGCTTCGACCGCGGCGAGGACAAGATGCTGGTCGGAGCGCGGCTCGAGAAGAAGACCCCGGAGGAGATCGCGGCCCACTTCACGGAGGCTTTCCTGGCTGACGAGCGGCGCCTGAACATCCAGCCCGCGACTCACTACCCGCGCGCGACCGAATGGGTGCCGCGCATGATCGAGCTGGTCGAGCGGCTGCTGGAGCGGGGCCTCGCCTACGAGTCAGGCGGCACGGTGTATTTCGACATCGCGAGCTTCCCGGCTTACGGGCGGCTCTCGCGAAACACGACCGCGAAGCTCCTGGCCGGGACGCGCGGCGAGGTCGATCCCCACAAGCACAGCCCGCTCGACTTCACCCTCTGGAAGTCCGCAGGAGAGAACCGGCAGATGGTCTGGCCAAGCCCGTGGGGGCCGGGCTTCCCGGGCTGGCACATCGAGTGCTCCGCGATGTCCATGGGGCTTCTCGGCGAGCGCTTCGACATCCACTCCGGCGGCGCCGACAACGTCTTCCCTCACCATGAGGCCGAGATCGCCCAGTCGGAGGGCGTGACCGGCCACCGGGTGGTGAGCTACTGGATGCACGGGCAGCTCCTGCTCCTCTCCGGAACGCGAATGGCCAAGTCGGCCGGCAACTTCTTCCGCATCACCGAGCTCGAAGAGCAGGGGTTCGACCCGCTCGCCTTCCGCTACCTGGCGCTCCAGGCCAGGTATCGCTCACCGCTCAATTTCAGCCCGGAGGGCCTGGCCGGAGCCGATCGGACACTCAGGCAGCTCCGGCGGCGGGTCGCCGAATGGGCCGGCGGCGCGGACGGTTCCCGTTCTGATTTCCCGGAACGCTTTCTGGCGAAAATCAACGACGACCTGGACCTGCCCGGCGCGATGGCGCTGGTCTCGGACGTGGTGCGCGGGTCCCTGGCCCCTGGCGCCAAAGCGGCCCTGCTGCTGGACTGGGACCGGATTCTGGGCCTGGACCTGGATCGGGCTCCAGGCCGCGAAGACCTGCCGGCGGGAGCCGCCGAGCTGCTCGAGCAGCGGGCACGAGCCCGCGGAGCTCGCGATTTTGCGACCTCGGACCGGCTCCGAGATGAGCTGGCGACCCTCGGGGTGCTCGTCATCGACGGCCCGGAGGGGCAGCGCTGGAGAGTGGGGCCCGAGCCTTAGAACAATGAGGACCGGGTCGGCCGGACCCGGTCCCCCGAGGAGGAAAGGCAGACAGTCGCTTCAGTCGCCTGGACGGCCGTGGCCGCTCCCAGGGCTGGGATCGCCCGCGGCCCTATCGTCCGGAGCGTGACTCGGTTGGTCTTGGCCGCTCGTCTCTGGTTCGGCGGTCCTGTTCTTGGCGGCGTCTTTCGAACTTGCCGCCGCCTCGCCGGCCTGGCTGTCGCGGCCGGCAGCTGGTGGCGGCGCGGCCTCCCGCGCGGCGGACGCATGCTGGTCGCCTGGCGCCTGGCTCTTCTGGCTCGCCGCCGCGCTGACGCAGTGGCCGATTCCACGCTCGCCGGGGGCACGTGCGGTCTTGCACTGGCTCACGACCGCCTCGACCTGCTGGCCCCAGGCCGACGGATCGGAGCTTCCGGTCACCGCGGTCGCGGCGACCGCGCCGCCCGTGAGTGTGGCGAGGCTGGCCGCGGCGAAACCGAGCACGACCCGGCTGCGCAGCGGCTTGAACAGGCTCGCCAGACGGCGCGGCGTCGCATAAGCGGGCGGCGGCGGCGTGGCGGATGCGAGGAGGGGACCGAGCTCCTGCTCGAGCGACCGGCCGAGCCAGCGCTCGAATTCAGGCTCAGACATCGCGGCTTTCCATGACTCTTCTCTGAGCAGGAACGCGGCCGGCCGGCTCGCTACCCGTTTGCTCCGGCCGGAAATCGCCCAGCTCGACGCGGAGCCGGCCCTTTGCGGTCGACAGGCGCGAGGCGATCGTGCGCTCGGGTACGCCGAGAGCGACAGCGATCTCACGGTTCGTGTAGCCGTGGTAGTAGCGCAGGACCATCGCCGCCGCCTGCTTCGCCGGCAGCCGGCCGAGCGCCTTCACGAGGGCCGCCCGGGGCAGCTCGGCCGGATCGCCAACCTCGCCCGGCCGTCCCAGCCGCCGGACGATCTCGCCCACCTCGCGGAGCTTCGACCAGCGCTTGTAGGAGATCGCCCGATTGACAGCGATCCGGTGCAGCCAGGCCTCAGCCGGCGCGCTCGGGTTCCAGCGCGGCCAGGCTTTGAACGCCTGGACGAAAGCGTCCTGGAGACAGTCTTCAGCCGCCGCCCGATCTCCGAGCAGCACCACCAGCGTGCCGAGGAGGCGACCGTAGGTGTCGCGGTAGAGGCGGTCGAAGTCGGTGGGGTTGCCGGGGCGATAGGCGGATTCCACGCGCAGGGAAGTTAACGCAGAACAATGCAAACCTTTGTGCTCGAACCGAATTGGGCTGCTAGACTGCGCCGTCGCCAGCGCTCACCGAAAGCGAACGACAGAAAATCCGCGTTGACGCGTTTATCAAGTCACCGAATGTTCGGACGCACCTGCATGCCTCAAAACCGGTCCCGTAAGAAACTCGGCCAGTCGCTCGTCGAGACTGCGATCACGCTGCCGCTCCTGCTCATGCTGGCCCTCGGCGTGACCGACATCGGGCGCGCTTTCTACTACCGCGAAGGCGTGGTCAACGCCACGCGTCAGGCCGTCAGGCTGGCGGTCAACAAAGCCAATCACACTACGGGGAACCTCGCCTGCGCCGCCAACGGCAGCTCGCCGGCGACGCTCACCACGACCATCCCCGGCAGCGGAGTGTCGGCGCTCAACACGATCGCCAACCAGGTCGCCCTGGAGAGCTCGAGCAACGGGCTGCCGGCCGGCTCGGCCGTCAATGGGGCGACCCTCACGGTGACCTGGCACTGCAGCAGCGGGCTGGCCGTGACCAATTCAACCAACGGCGGTATCACGGACCCGGGCGACAGCCGCTCGGACGCCATCTCAGCCCGGATCGTCTTCCAGCTGCAGCTGATCACGCCCTTCATCTATCCGTTCACCGGGCCCTCCTTCACTCTCGGTCAAACCGAGCTCGGGAGAGCCGAATACTGATGCGCGGCAGGCAGCACGGCCAGGGTCTCGTCGAGTTCGCACTGACCTTTCCGGTGCTCTTCTTCGTTTTCGTGGGGATGATCGACCTCTACCGCATCGTCGAGGTCAACAACGCTGTCGCCGAGGCGGCCAGGCAGGGCGCGCGCCAGGCGGCGGCCAACGCCAACCCGGCTGACAACGGTTTCGGCGCCGTTGACTCGAACCCCTGCTCAGGGCTCGTCTTCACCGGCTCGGCCAGCGGCAGCGGGTGCCTGACCGATGCCCGCATCAAGGCCACGGTGCAGAACGTGCTCGGCCCCTTCGACCGCGTAACCACCCTCTACTCGAACACGAACGCGGCCAACTGCCCGAACCCAGCGGTGATCGGAACGGCGACGGTCTGCGTCTCACCGAGCCAGTCAGCCTCCGCCACGGCCTACGCGGATTGCACGACGGCGAGGGCCGCCCTCGGCCACGATCCAAACCCCGGGGAACTCGGGGGCCGGCAGGCTGAATGGACGTATCCCCACTACCAGGGCTGCTTCCTGGTCCAGGTCACGGTCATCTACACCTACGACGCGTTCACGCCGTTGCTGGGACCCTTCGCGCCCAATTTCCTGAGGCTGGCCTCGACCAGCACCATGCTCGCGGAGTACTGATGCGCGAGCGCAATCGCGAGCAGGGACAGGCGATCGTTTTCGTCGCCTTGATCATGCTGGCGGTCTTCGGGTTCGCGGCGTTTGCCGTCGACGCCGGCCTGACGCAGGCGGACAGGCGCAACCTCCAGGCGTACGCGGACGACGCCGCACTGGCCGGGACGCGCGCCTACCTGACAGGCGCCTCCGCGAACACGGTCCACTACATCGCGATGCAGTACGCGGGCCGGGCGATCGGCCTCGGCCTGCCGGTCGCCGGCTGCAACTCCAGCGCGAGCTGTCCGGCTGGCGTCTACACCAGCGGGGGCTACACGATCGATCTCGAGGACCCGGCCGCCTACGTTCTCGACCTCAGCATCACCCACACCCAGGCCAGCATCTTCGGCAGGGTGATCGGCGCCAATACGCTGACCGCGGGCGCGTCGGCGCGGGCGGAGCCGCCAGGTCCCGTCGCCAACCAGGCCCTCTACGCGGTGGCGGCGACGGAGGGCAACGCCCAGATCAACGGCGGTGGCGCCGCCTTGCAGACAGTCGGTGGCGACGTCTACGCGCTTGGCAGCTTCGGCGGCAACAACGGCTCGCACACGACCGGCATCCCACCGGTTCCAACCAGCCCCGGCGGCACCCCTTGTGCGGGCGCGGGCGCCACGCACCTGGACGTGGGGGGAGCCGGCAACAGCCTTAACTACACCTACACCAACGGCAGCACACCGCCACCGATCACCAACGTCCCGGTGCCCTCGATGCCGGACTCGGCGGCGCCGACCCTCGCCCTGGGTTATCAGACCTACACGAACACCGCCGCGGCCAAGGACGCCTTCGGCAACTGGAAGCCCGGCCTCTACAACGGCGTCTTCCCAAGCGGCGGCAAGATGAATCCGGGTGTTTACAAGCTGATCAACGTCACCTCGACCATCTCGCTCGGCACGATCCAGAACACGACAGCCGTCGCGCCCGGCACCGAGAACACCAACGGCGCCGTGGCGATCATCCTCGACAGCAGCGACACCGGGAACCTCGACTGGAGCAACGCCCAGCTGAACGGGCTCGACGACCTCCATCCACCCTTCCCTCAGTACATCGGGCCACGCGATCTGGTGAGCACCCACAACTTTCTTTTCTGGGGCGGCAACGGGGCCGGTGGCTACGTCGGCAACACCTCGGTCGGGCCCGGAGCGACGACCAACCTGTCGGGCATCATCTACCTGCCCGAGACGAACTACTTGAGCGACGGCAGCTCGAGCCCGGTCTATAACGGCTCCTTCTTCGTCGCGACGATGGACGTGAACGGCGGCGGGAACGGCGCTCAGGTCTTCAACTGGGTCTGCAACCTGGCTGCCGAGAACAACAACGCCTTCCAGGGCGGTCTTGTCCGCTAGGAGAGCGGTGCGCAGCGAAAGCGGCGACAGGGCAGTCGCCACCGACTAGTTTCCTCTTGACGGCGAACACATGTTCGCCTTAGCCTCCCGTGGTGGCAGTCCCGCCCTTCGACGCCGCCGCCTTCCCCGGTGAGATCACCCTCGACCACCTGATCCCGGCCTCGCCGGGCGAGTACGTCGAGCTGCCTCGAGACCTGCCCGAGCCGCTTGCAGACGCCCTCCGCGCCCGCGGCATCGACCGCCTCTTCTCCCACCAGGCGCAGGCCCGAGCCGCAGCGCTGGCCGGGCGCCACCTGGTCGTCGTGACGCCGACCGCCAGCGGCAAGACGCTCTGCTACAACCTGCCGGTCCTGGAGCGGATCCTGGCCCGGCCCGAGAGCCGCGCCCTCTACCTCTTCCCGACCAAGGCCTTGGCCCAGGACCAGATGGTCGAGCTCGGCGAGATGGCGGCCCGGCTGCCGGTGCGCCTCAAGGTGCATACGTACGACGGCGACACTCCCGCCGGGCAGCGGACCGCGATCCGCGAGGCCGGGCACATCGTCCTCACCAACCCGGACATGCTGCACACTGGGATCCTTCCCCACCACACGCGCTGGCGAAAGCTGTTCTCCGCGCTGGACTACGTCGTGGTCGACGAGCTCCACACCTACCGGGGGCTCTTCGGCAGCCAGGTTGCCAACGTGCTCCGCCGGCTGAAACGGATCTGCGAGTTCTACGGGTCCTCACCGCGCTTCCTCTGCGCCTCGGCTACGATCGCCAACCCACGGCAGCTGGCCGAACGCCTGCTCGAGGAGGAGGACGTCGAGCTGGTGGACAGGAGCGGAGCGCCGCGCGGCGAGCGCCGGCTCGTCTTCTACAACCCTCCGCTGCTGAACCGAGCGCTCGGAGTCCGGCGCTCGAGCCTGCTCGAAGCCTGCCGGATCGCCTCCCCCTGGATCAAGCGAGGCGTCCAGACCATCGCCTTCTGCCGGAGCCGGGTCTCCGTCGAGGTGATGCTGAGCTACCTCCAGCAGTCGCTGGCTCCGTCGCTCGACGCCAGGCGGCGAGTGCGCGGCTACCGGGGCGGCTACCTGCCGCTGCGCAGGCGGGAGATCGAAGCCGGCCTGCGGTCAGGCGAGGTCACCTGCGTCGTCTCGACCAACGCCCTCGAGCTCGGCGTCGACATCGGCACCCTGCAGGCGGCGGTCCTGGTCGGGTACCCGGGAACCATCGCCTCGACCTGGCAGCAGCTGGGCCGGGCGGGCCGCCGTTCGGGCTCGGTCGCGGTCTTCGTCGCGTCCTCCTCGCCGCTCGACCAGTTCATCGTTCGCCACCCTGAGTATTTCCTCGCCTCCAGCCCCGAGGAGGGCCTGATCGACGCCGACAACCTGCTGGTGCAGGCCGGCCACCTCCAGGCGGCGCTCTTCGAGCTGCCTTTCGCCCAGGCCGAGCGCTTCGGCCGCGCCGACGTCGGCGGGCTGCTCGACCTTTTCGCCGAGGACGGGGTAGCCAGCCTGTCGGGCGACCGCTGGTACTGGAACAAGCAGTCGTTCCCGGCTGAAGACGTTTCCCTGCGGCGCATGGCGGCCGACAACGTGGTGATCGTCGACACCTCGGGCACGCGGCCGGAGGTGATCGGCGAGATGGACCAGTTCTCGGCGCCGACCATGCTCCACGAGGAGGCGATCTACCTCCAGGAGGGCGCCCAGTACCACGTCGACCGGCTCGACTGGGAGGAGAAGAAGGCATACGTGCGCCCGGTCGAGGTCGACTACTACACCACCGCGCTCAATTCCTTCTCGGTGCGGGTGCTGGACCGCTTCGGCGGGCCGGACGGCGAGCCGCTCAACCGGTCGCACGGCGAGGTGAAGCTCACGAGCCTGGCGGCGATGTTCAAGAAGATCCGCTTCCATACCCACGAGAACATCGGATCGGGGCCGATCAAGCTGCCCGAGCAGACGCTCCACACGACCGCCTACTGGACGAGCCTCGACGACTCGGTCACCCGATCCATCGGCAAGGACGAGATGGAAGCGGGCCTTCAGGGTCTGGCCCACGCGCTCCGACATGTGGGGTCGCTGCGGCTGATGTGCGACCCGCGCGACCTGGGCGCGGTGGCCGAGGTCCGGTCGCCTTTCACGCGGCGACCCACCGTCACGGTCTACGAGGTGTACCCAGGAGGCGTCGGCTATGCGGCTCGCCTCTACGAGCTCCATGAGGAGCTGCTGCGCGCAGCCGCCGACCTGGTCCGGGACTGCCCCTGCCTCTCCGGCTGCCCGTCCTGCATCGGTCCGCTGCACGAGGTCGAAGGCGCAAAAGAGGCATGCCTGCAAATGCTTTACGCGAACGCCTTGCCAGCCTAACCGGGGGTTCGCAGCCGCGCCCTCGCCACCTGCCGCCGGCCCGGGCCGCGCCAGCCGAGTTCGAACCGGTCGACACTCCCTTCGGCACGGCCTGGCGCTGGGAGGAGGTGCTGCCCGTCGGGCGCCTGCGGCGCGCGCGGCCGGCCTACGTGCTCGGCGACCTGGCACCCGACGACTTCTGCTTCGTCGACACCGAGACGACCGGGCTTGCCGGCGGCACCGGGACTTATGCCTTCTGCGCCGCCATCGCAAGGCCTCACGAACTCGGTGTCCAGCTGGTGCAGCTCTTCCTCCACGAACCCAGCGGTGAGCCGGCCTTTTTATGGGCGCTGGCTCGAGAGCTGGAGCGGACTCCCGGAATGGCCACGTACAACGGCGCGGCCTTCGACCTTCCGCTGCTGCGGACCCGCTGGCTCCTGGCACGGCTTCCGGGCGAGCTGCCCGAGCCGCGCCACCTGGACCTCCTCCACCTGGCTCGCGGCCTGCTCCGACCTCGCCTGGACAGCTGCACGTTGCGATCCGTCGAAGAGCGGCTCCTCGGCTTCGAGCGCGTTGACGACATCGCGGGCGAGCTGATCCCGCAGGCCTACTTCGACCACCTCCGCCAGGGCTGGAGCCAGCACCTGCCCGCCGTGCTCGAGCACAACCGGCAGGACGTCCTGAGCCTGCAGCACCTCCTCCACCGCCTGCTCGCCCGCCTGAACGGCGAGGACCCTTTGATGGAAGGTCTCGACTGGCTCGCCCTGGGACTGCACCTGCACCGGCGTGGCCGCCGGTCTTCAGGCTGGCGAGCGCTGCGAACGGCCGCCGAACTCGGCGAGCCCCGCGCCGAGCTGATGATCGCCCGGCGCAAGGCGATCCTGCTCGAGTGGCGGCTGCGCCGGCCAGCTGCCGCGCTCCGGATCGTGGAGGCGGCGCTCGACCGGTTGGGCCCGGAGGCCGACCTCGAGAAGCGCCTGGCCCGGCTCCGAAAACGCGCTAGGCGGTCTGGATGACGCGGGGTGGCATGCGCAGGATCGAACCCAGGCGCTCGCCCTCTCCGACCAGGCTGGCCAGGCCGTCGACGACATGCTGGTCGTAGGCCTTGCCGCCATCGTCGGCGAGCCGGTCGAGTGCGTCGACCGGGCTCAGCGGGTGCTCGTCGTCCGAGGTCAGCTGGTCGAACGCGTCGGCGACGGCCAGCACCCTGGCCAGCAGGGGGATCTGCTCTCCCGCCAGGCCGTCGGGCTTGCCCTTGCCGTCCCAGCGCTCGTGGTGGTGGCGGATGATCTCGACCAGCTCCGGGAGGAAGTTGCCCCGCTGGATGACACGCTCGGCGAGCACGCCGTGCTCGCTCATCCAGTCGTGGTGGCGGACGTCGGTCCCCGCCTCCAGTCGCCCGATCTCGTGCAGCAAAGCCGCCGTCCTGACCAGCTCCAGCTCCTGGTCGTGGCGGCCAAGCTTGCGGGCGATCGCATGCGCAAACGCCGCGATTCGGCTCGTGTGCTGAGTGCCCCCGGGGTCGCTCAGCGCCACCGCACGGGAGATCGCGGCGACCAGCTGCGGACCGGACTCCACGATCGCCCTCGAGAGCGCCTGGCGGTCCCTGGCGAACTCGCTGACGACGTCCGCGAACGACAGGCAGCGGTCGCGGCCGAGCCGCTTCGCATAGTAGAGAGCCTCGTCGGCTGCCATCAGGAGCTCGTCGGACGTGATCGCGTCCTGCGGACAGCCGGCGATCCCGATGCTGAGCGTGAGGTCGCGAGTCGAGGTTGCGTGGATGGCCGCGTCACGCACGATCTTGGTCAACCGGGCCGCGGTCGTGGCCGCCTCGGCGGCCGAAGTGTCGGGCAGGATCACGGCCATCTCGTCGCCGCCATAGCGGGAGACGAGGTCGTGCTCGCGCACGGCCCGCGCGACCAGGTCGGCGGCCGCCCGCAGCACCTCGTCACCATGCTGGTGGCCCATCGAATCGTTGACGGTCTTGAAGAGGTCGACGTCGATGATCATCAGACCGAGCGGCGTGCCCTTCCGCCGGTAGCGTGAGAACTCGATCTCGAGCCGGCGGCGGAACTCCCGATGGTTCAACAGGCCCGTCAGGCCATCGGTGATCGCCTCCCGCGTCTTGCGCTCGTAGCGCAACGAATTGGACAGCGGGCCGGCCGCGCTCGCCGCCAGCGCGCCGAGCATGAAGAACTGCTGGTCGGTGAAGGCATTCGCCCTCGTGAAAGCGACCACCTTCATGATCGCGGCCACGCGGTCCTGGACCAGTATGGGAACCAGCATCAGCGAGAGGGGCGGCGAGGCGCCGATGGGCTCCGGGCCGCCGTAGCTGCGGGTGTCCTTGATGTGGAGGGCGTCGCCTGTCGCCGCCACCCGCTGCGTCAAGGGATCCCCTTTCTCGATCGCGACCCGGTCGCTCTTGCCGCCCTGCCCGTGGAAGGCCGCCAGCTGGAGCCGTCCACCGGTGTGGAGGATGAGCTGGCCGGAGTCGGCGTTGCTGACCTTGACGGCCTGCTGGAGGATGACCTCGAAGAGGTCGCTGACGTCGAGGCTGTAGGCGAGCGCGCCGCTCATCTGCTGCAGGGATTCGGCCTGCGCGGCCCGGGACACGGCCAGACGGCGCTCCCGACGCAGCTCGTCTCCCATCAACCCGGTGACGAGGGCGACGACGAAGAAGAGGAAGATCCGGCCCGCGGTGGTCAGGCCGAGCTGCGGGTCTCTGGCGTAATCAGCGGGCACCGTGCCGCCCACAAAGAGATAGACGAAGCCGATCACGGCGGCGCAGAGGAGGCTGTAGGCGGTGCCGAAGCGGATCGCGCTGGCGATGATCGCCAGGAAGAGCGCCAGGATGTATGGGCTCGTGAGCCCGCTCGACGTATAGACGAGAAGGGCGCCGGCGGCGAGGTCGACAGCTGTCGTCAGGAGGCCGAACTGCCGGCCGGGCTTGAAGCCGCGCACGAGCATCACGGTCACGCCCAGATTGAAAAGGGCCCAGGCCACGAGGACGCCGTTCGAGAAGAGGCGCGCTCCGGCCAGCTGGAGACCGCCGAAGTTGTTGAGGATGAACAGGATCAGGACGAACAGCCAGCGGAAGATCTCGGCGACTCGCTCCGCGACGAGCCGCCGATCAGCATCGATGTAGTCGTCGGCGGCCGAGGCCCTCCCCTGCCTCCCCCAGATCCTCACGAGTGGCGGTACTTTAGCAGCCGAATGAAGGTTCTGGTGACAGGTGGCGCCGGGTTCATAGCCTCCCATCTGGTCGACGCGCTGGTCGCGCGCGGAGATGACGTCGTCGCCATCGACTCGCTCGCCACCGGTGATCGCGGCAACGTCAATCCGAGGGCCCGGTTCACTCAGCTCGACATCCGCGATGGCGCCGCCGCCGAGCTGATCCGCGCCGAGCGGCCGGACGCCATCTCACACCACGCGGCGCAGATGAGCGTCAGCCGGTCCGTGCGCGAGCCCCTCTTCGACGCCGACGTCAACATCATCGGGTCGCTCAAGCTGATCCAGCCTGCCGCTGAGGTGGGCAGCCGCTTCGTGTTCGCGTCGACGGGCGGCGCGCTCTACGGAGACGCACCGATGCCCACGCCTGAGACAGCCCCGACCTGGCCGGTCTCGCCCTATGGAATCTCGAAGCTTGCCTTCGAGCACTACCTGTTCGGCTTCCGTGCACAGCTCGGCTTGAGCTACGCCGCTCTGCGCTACGCCAACGTCTACGGTCCGCGCCAGAACCCGCACGGCGAAGCGGGCGTGGTCGCAATCTTTGCGCGCCGCTTGCTGGCGGGCGAGGAATGCGTGATCAACGGCGGCGGCACCGACACGCGCGACTATGTCTACGTCGCTGATGTGGTCGACGCGAACCTCAGGGCGATCGACTCCGCTGAATGCGGCCACTTCAACGTCGGAACCGGCCGCCAGACAACGACCAACACCATCTTTGAGCTGCTCGCCCAGGCGCTGGCTCCGGGCGCGGTCGCCCAACACGGCCCGCCCCGCCCCGGCGACCTCAAGGCCTCGGCACTCGACTCGTCGCAAATGCGAAGAACGTTTGGCTGGGAACCGCGGATGACGCTCGAGGAGGGGCTCGAGGAAACCGCCGAATGGTTCCGGCTGACGGCCGGACCCCCGGCTCCTTAGCTGCGCAGCCAGGCGGGCACGAACCTGGCCTTGCCCAGCGCCGGCCACCCCGGCTGTGCAAAGACAAGCTCGGCGTTGACCAGCAGCGCCAGGTAATACAGCCAGCGAAAGCCTGGATCGGGCGTCAGGAAGGCGACGGTCAGACAGAGATTGAGGGCGAGCAGGAAGCCCAGCACAGCCACCTTGCGGGTGGCCAGGCCAAGCACCAGAAGGACTCCGACCACCGTCTCCCCGATGGCCTGCGCCACAGCGAAGAGGAACCAGTTGGGTGCCACGACGAGCGCCAGGAACTCGTGCAGGCCAGGTATGGGGTTGACCTCCGGCGAATGCTGGATCAAGGGGCGCATCCAATCGACGCCGCCCCATTTCTGGCTCGCGAAGAAGAGCCAGAAGAGCCCGGCGGTGACGCGGAAGATCCCGCGCCAGAGTTCAGGCGCGCGCACGGCGAAGCCTCAGCGCAAAGACCAGCATCAGCAGCAGCGGCACGCCGTAATTGAACTCCGGCCAGATCAGGAATGCAGGCGGGGTAAACCCCCTCTCGAGCAGCTCGTAACCAGGCTCGAGCAGTGCGAAGAAGGCCAGGATCGCGACGTTGGCGACCAGCGCTGACCGCACCGCCCCCGGGCGGGCCTGCCAGGCCAGGATCGCCAGCGGCACGGCCGCCAGCGCTGGCCCACCGAACTCGAAGAGGAGGTGGCGGCCGGGGTCGAGAGCGTCGCCACCCGTCACATGGAAGGCAGGCAGGCTGGCATCCGCCAAGGCCAGCTGCCAGGAACGGATGATCAAGTCCCCGTGGCCGCCCAATCCGACCAGCACCACCAGATGCATGCCCTCGTGCGCCAGGAGGGCAACCGGAAAGATGACAAGGGCGAGGAGGAAGGCTTTCATCGCAGGGCCTTGAGAACCGGGTCGGTGGCCAGCTCGAAGGCTGCCGCGACCGGCCTCAGCCGCAGCTTCCGCAGCTTGTGCTGGACCGCGCCCTTCAAGATCGCGAAGCGCAGCTTTCGTTCGCTGAAGTCGGAGTTGAAGAGCAGCCGGTTGTGCCGGATGTAATGCCACTCGCCGTCCTGCCGGCGCTCCTTCACCTTCGAATAGAACTTGGTTCCGGGCAGCGGGTAGGCGATGGTGTAGCTGACGTAGTCCAGGGGCAGGCGCGAGGAGAACCTGATCGTCTTCAGCAGGCTCTCGGGCGTCTCGCCGAGGTAGCCGACCATGAAGAACCCGGCCGCTTTGATGCCTGCCTTGACGCAGGCCTCCACCGCCGTTCGCGACTGCTCGGGCGTGATGCCTTTCGACATCTGCTTCAGCACGCCTTCATCGCCTGACTCGATGCCGAAGAAAATCCGCTTGCAGCCGGCGCGCTTCATCTGCGCGAAGAGCTCGTAGTCCACGTGCGTCACGCGCGAAAGGCATTCCCAGGTGAGCGGGATCTGCGCTGCTTCGATGTCACGACAGAGCTCCATGGTGCGGTGGTAGTTGAGCGTGAAGAGGTCATCCGACATCCAGATGTGGTCATAGCCAAGAGCAGCGATCTCGCGCATCTCCTCGAGCACCGACTCTGACGAGCGAGCGCGGAAGAGGTCGCCGAACACCGGCTTGTGGCAGAACTCGCAGCGGAACGGGCAGCCCCGGCTGGCCATCAAGGGCGTGGTCGCTTCGCCCCAGTGTCGGCGCCAGTACTCGATGTATTGGCGGTTGGGCAGGTCATCGCGATAGGGCGGCTTGAGGACGCTCATGTCCTTGCTCCGGGGCCGCGCTTCGGTCCGCACGACCTCTCCGTCGGGGCGCTTGAAAGCGATGCCTTTGACCTCCTCCCAACGGCGGTCGCCGAGGTGCCGCATGACCTCGACGATCGTTTCTTCGCCCTCGCCCACGGCGACCAGGTCGAAGTCGTCCAGGAAAGGCTCGACCTCACCCGACGGGTAAGGGCCGCCGACGACCAGAAGCGCCTTGCCGCGGAGGTCGTGAGCCAGCGAGAAGGCCTCGTCCTGCATCGTGATCATGCAGTAGATCCCGATCACCGCGGGCCGGAGCCGCTCGACCTCGGCCAGCACCTCGCTCCTCTCCAGAAACGTGTGGTCAAGCTGCCGCACGCGGTAGCCCGCAGCCTGCAGCGCCGAGCTCAGGTAGCTGAGTCCGAGCGAGGGCATGATCCAGTGGCGGCCTCTGGTCGGCGCCCGCTGGGGGTAGATCAGAACCACATCGACCTCTTCTCCCATCACCTCGCCCCCTGGATCGTGATTTCGTAGCTTTCACCCGCGAAGCCGGGACCGAACGAGTACTCGAGCCCGCTCCAGTCGAGGACCGGCGGCTGAAACTCCCGGCCGGCCAGCAGCTGCGCGTCTGGCAAGGCCGCCAGCGACCACTCGAGGCCGTAGGTGGCGCTTCGGAAGCGGGCCCAGCTCCCGTCGACTGGGCTCCAGATCCCGATCCGGTCGCCGTTCGAGGTCACCGACGTTGCGGCCAGGTCATCGAACCGGCTCGACTGCTCGTTGAGCAGCACGACATGGCCGAAACCCGGTGCCAGGTCCACAGCCGACACGACGACCTTTACCCGGTTCCCGGCCAGCGAGTAGTCGACGGTGACCCGGCCGCGAGTCGGCACCTTCTCGAAGCGGTACTGGTGCCGGGCGTCTCCCACCATGGTGTCCAGGTTGTAAACGGCCCGCCAGCTGCCGCTCCAGCTCACCGACCCCGCGAAGACCGCGCCGTCGGGGTACTGGGCCAGCGGTACTCCGAAGCCGACACCCTCGCCGGCCAGCCCTGCGACCGAGAGACCGTGCGCGAGGTGTGCGGTCTTGCCGGCGGGCGCGGGCCTCGACGTGACCAGCAAGTAGGTGTGAACCGGCTTCCCGCCCGGAACCTGGAAGTCGTCGCGGCCGGCGAGCGGCAGAAAGGGCGCCCCCCCGCTGCCCGCGGTGAGGTCGGGCAGGACCTGGGCCGCCCGGTAGTAGTCGATGTCTTCGACCGCGATGGCCGTCACTCCACGCTTCTCCATCCAGGTCACGGCCGCCGCCCGCCCGGCCGGCAGGTCTCGCGAGCCGACGATGTCCGACGGGCTGTGGCCGCTCGCGTACGCGACCACCGGGGAGTCGGTCAGCAAGGTCCCGGGGACGCCGGCCAGGCTCCGTCCGGCTGCCGTCAGCCCCTGGTTCAAGTGGCCGAAGCCGACCAAGACCGGGAGGTAGGCGATCAGCAGCAGCGCAGACGCAGTCGCCGTGAGCAGCGCCGCCGGCGCCGCGCGGCGGTCAAGCGCGGCGGCCGCGAGCAGGCCGAGGGCGGGCAGCGCCGGGTAGAGGTAGCGATGGCTGCCCGAGTAAGCGCCACCGAACACCAGCACGGCGATCGCGCCCAGGTAGACGAAGGCCGGCAGGTAGACGAGCGTGAGCCGCCGCCGTCCGGCCGGGTCTGCGATCTCTCGGCGGAGCCCGAAAAGGGCCAGCCCGACGAGCGGCAGGCTGGCCAGTCCGAAGTAGAAGAGGAGCTCCTCGACGCGCAGTCCGGGGGCCGCCGCCAGGCTGCCCCGGCCGGCGGCAGAAGTCACCTCCTGGGCGGCGCGCGCCACGGAATTCGTCGCCGCTCCGAGAGTCACCTGGAGCACCGCCAGGAGAGCGAGAGCGGGCGCCAGCCAGCGCAGAAGCGGACGCTTGCCGGTTTGCCGGGCCGCCCCCAGGAGAAGGACACCGGCGACGGCAAGCAGCCAGAGCCAGGCCTTGGTTCCGGTCAGGCAAGCCAGCGCGGCCAGGGTGGCCGCGATGCGCAGCCGCCGTGCCAGCGCCGCCGCGGTCGCGCCGGTCAGCGCCAGGGTCAGGAGGGGCTCCGCGACCACCGATGTCGCCGTCAGCACGAAAACCGGGTTGAGCGCAGTCAGCAGGACAGCCAGCCGGCCCCGGCTCGGCGAGCCGGCGATCCGGTAAACAAGCGCCAGGGTGGCCAGCGCGACAGAGACGTTCAGGAACCTCAGGAGCCCCAGCTGCCAGACTCCGAAGACCTTGAGGACCAGGGCAGCCACCAGGTGGTAACCGGGTAGCCAGGTGTCCTCCATCCCGAAGAGGGGATCGCGCAGGCGCCCGGTCTGGGCCAGGTTGGCAGCGATCAGCCAGTGGTGGTAGGAGTCTTCGAACGGGGTCGGCAGCTGGGCCAGGGCCAGGAGGAGGGCGGCCGGCGGAGTGAGCACGACCAGGAGGGGGATGGCGAGGCGCAGCCGTGCCAGCGCTCCCCGTCCCAGCCGACGGAGCGTCAGCACCTGCAGCGACTGGGCCAGGCTCAACCCGCCCAGGAAGAAAAATCCTCCGCCGAAGAGGCCGGAATAGATCACCACCAGCCACCAGCCGCGGGCAGCAGCGAGGCTGGCGAGGGCAAATGCCAGCAGGCCGAAGAGCAGCTCCAGCGGGGCGATGGGGTCGAGCGCCGATACGTAGGCGCCGTCCCGCCATTCCTGACCCCGCGCCTCGATCCGGAACTTCGGGGTCCGCTGAAACTCGCCGCCGCTGCGGAGGGATCGGATCAGCGCCAGGAAAACCGTAAGCGACGTGCCGGCGCCTACAAATGACCAGCCGAGGATCCCCGGCAGCGACCTCCACCAGACGCGGCCGCGTCTGGCTTGGGCGACGGCGAAGCCGACCACCGGCGCCAGGCTCAAGATGCTGACGATGACCGGGATCCGTAGGAAGGCGTAATCCGAGTCCGCGGCGTCGAGGTCGAAGAGCAGCACGACGAAAGAGGACACCTGAACCAGCATCAAGACGGGGGCCAGGTAGGCGAGCAGGTGAAGCGCAGCCTGGAAGCGGGCAGCCCAGCTGATCGGGCTTTTGAAAACGGTGCCGAGCAGCAGGTAGGCGGTCTGGAAGCTGCCGGTCGCCCAGCGCGCCTGCTGGCGCCGGTAGCCGCCGACCGAGACCGGAAGCTCCTGGGCGACCGCCACCTCCTCCACGTAGCAAGCCCCCCACCCGGCCAGCTGGGCGCGGTAGCTCAAGTCCAGGTCCTCGGTCAGCGTCTCCGCTCGCCAGCCACCCGCACTCTCGATCGCGGCCCGGCGCCAGATGCCGGCAGTGCCGGTGAAGTTGGTCAGGTAGCCACGGGCGGGCCGGACCGCCTGCTCGACCAGGAAATGGAAGTCGATCATCAACGCCTGGAGCCGCGTAAACCACGAGTAGGGCTCGTTCAGGTGTGACCAGCGGGCCTGGACAAATCCGCACCGCGGGTCGTCGAAGCCGCCGACGGTGCGGCGGAGGAAGTCCGGCCCGGGCACCGAGTCCGCGTCGAAGACAGCCAGGAAGGGCGCCGGAGACAGGGTCAGGCCGTGAGCAAGCGCGCCCGCCTTGTAGCCGAGCCGTGAGCCGCGCCGGACGTGCTGGACCCGGATGCCCCGCTCCTGCCAGTGCGCGGCCCGCTCGGCCACGATCGCGGTCGTCTCGTCGTCCGAGTCGTCGAGGACCTGGATCTCCAGCCGGTCGGCCGGCCAGTCCAGGCGCGCCGCGGCGTCGATGACCCGCGCCGCCACGTACTGCTCGTTGTAGATCGGCAGCTGGACGGCCACCGCCGGCTCGCCGGCGTCGACGGTCCGGGGCGGCGGGGGCGGCTCTAAGCGCGCCGCCAGCCAGCTCAAGAAGAGGAGGTTCACGCCGTAAACGAAGAGGAAGGCGCTCGAAAGGGCGATCAGGGCGAGCGCGACTGGAGTCAAGCGTCGAAGAGGGTGTAAGGACGCATGCACGCGCGCACGTAAGCGACTCGCGCGAGGGCGTCCGGCCGGTGCCGCCGCGTCCACTGCATGAAGCGCCAGGCCGTGGCCCCGACCCCGTGGGCGGGCCGGTCCAGCCAGGCCGGGAAGAGCCAGTCCGGGAGCCGGCTGACCACGTCCGCGGTGGCCCCGATCCGGCCCTCCAGCTGAGGGAAGTGCTCGAGAAGCCGGGGGTTGGCCGCGACCACCTCCCGAAGCAAGGCCCCTCCGAGAAGGGGCTTGGCGACCAGCAGCTCGTAGGCCATGTCCTCGTCCTGGCGCGCCAGCGGGAAGCACTGCGAGCGCTCCAGGATCAGGTTGGCCGTCATCACCCTTGGCGCAAGCGGCCTGGTCGTATGGGTGTCGACCGGTTTGCCGCGATAGCGGCGAGCAGACAGGAGGGCGAGTAGGTTCAGCGCGACGTAGGCGAGGTGGCGCCGGCCATCTTCGACCACCAGGTTCAGGTCGATGTCGTCGGCGGGCGCGAAGCCGCCAGAAGCCAGAGAGCCCGCGACCGACACGCTGAGCACGAATGGGCAGAGCCGAGCCAGGCGCTCCGCGAAATGGCGCGCCTCACCCAGGAAGAGAGGTCCGGCAAGGGCGTGGGCGGCCTGGCGGCGGCGAATGGAGTCGGGCCGGGCGCTGCTCCCTGTTGTCACGACCAGGCCCTCGGCGAAAGCCAACCGGCGGCTGGCGGCGACGACGCCAGGGACCGCCTCCGGGGGGAGCGGGCCGCCCAGGCAGACGCTCGCGAGCCGATCGGGCGGCAGGGCGTAACCACGCCGCTCCAGCAGTTCGGTCGTACGGAGCAGGCGGTCCTCGAGACTCGGACGTGCAAGTACGGCGGCGACAGCCACAGGGCGTTCAAGGGGTGATACGAGCGCCGGTTACTCTCTGCGGATGCCGCGCGAAGCCTTTGCGGAGAGCGTCGCGCGGTTCCTCGACGAGGAGTTCGCCGAACGGCCGGTACTGGCCTCGAGCCTCGGCCGGATGGAGGCCGCCGGCGAGCTCGATGACCTCTCGCAAGCCGCCTTTGAAGGGCGGGCAGCGCGCGTGGCGCGCTGGCTGGACCGCCTGGCCAAGATCCCGGCGGAAGGTCTGGACAGAGACGACCAGGTCGACCGCGACCTGCTTCTGGCCGAGCTCCGCGGGCGAGCCGTCGAGACCGAGTGGCAATCCTGGCGGCGGACTCCGGACGGCTACGTGGGCCTGGGGCTGGCCGGCGTCTTCACGCTTTTCCTCCACCGTCTGCTGCCCGAGCGGGAGCTCGCGGCCGCGGCCGCCGCCCGCCTCCGGCAGGTGCCGAGGGTCCTGGACGAAGCCCGTCATAACCTCGACCCCGAGCTCTGCAGCGGCCTCCTGGTGAAGCGGGCGATGGCCCAGTGCCAGGCGGCAATCACCTTCGCCCGCGAAGTGGTCCCGGCCGAGGTCTCCGAGGAGGCTCTGGGCGCGAACCTGGCCGCCGCCGGCGAGGCGGCCGCGTCCGCCTACGAGGGCTTCATGCCCTTCCTGGAGGACCTGGCCGCCCGGGCGGCCGGCTCCCCCGCCCTCGGCGAAGAACGCTACTCGCGCCTCCTGCTCTCGAAGGAGCTCCTGCCCTGGGATGCCAGGCAGCTGCGGGATAGAGGGCGGCGCCAGGTCGACCTCATCGCCGACCGGCTCGCGGAAGAGGTGGACGGCCCCTGGCGGGAGCGCGTCGAGCGCCTCCGGGAGCAGCGCCCGACCACACCCGAGGAGATGCTGCGCGCTTACGAGGCGGCCGCCCGCCGCGCGCGCGAATTCATCACGCGCTACCGCCTGGTGACCCTACCGGAGGATGAGGAGTGCTCGGTCGAGCCGGCGCCGATCTTTCAGCGAGTCATCCTCGCGGTTGCCTCCTACAGCCAGCCGGCGCCGTTCGGGCCCTCCCGGCGCGGTCGCTTCTTCGTCCCCTGGCCGCCACTCGGCGCCAGTCCCTCGGAGGTTGCCCAGCGTTTGCGAGCATCGAGCTTCTACCGCATCCCGACAACCTCGGTCCACGAGGCCTACCCGGGTCATCACGTGCACCTCGTGAGCGCGCGCGAAAACGCGCGGCCGCTGCGCGCGGTTGTGGGCACCAGCTTTTTCTCGGAAGGCTGGGCCCTCTACGCCGAGCAGATGATGGCCGACCAGGGCTTCTACCTGGAGCGCGTGGACGAGCTCATCGGCCAGCTCGAGGCCCGGCGCTTCCGAGCGCTCAGGATCGTCCTCGATACGAGCCTCCACATCGGCGACATGGAATTCGAGGAGGCGGTCGAGATCCTGGTCCGGGAGGCCGGCTACCCGGGGCCGACCACTCGGGCAGAGGTCTTGAGGTACTGTGCCGCCCCGACGCAGGCGGTTTCCTACCTGACCGGCTGCCTGCAGATCGAGGCATTGAAGGAGAAGTTCCTGGCGACCGGGCAGGGAGAGCTGAGGGACTACCACGACCGCCTGATCAGGCTTGGGCGGGGTCTCCCGATGCCGCTGGCCGAACGATGCCTCCAGCCAGCCGAAGAATGAGCGCCGCCACGGCCCGCGGCGAGCGGCGGCCGGCGAGCGCGTCGTAGACTTCGAACCCGGTCAGAACGGCCAGCGCGTCGGCTGCCGAGGCCAGGCTCAGACCGTCTTCCAGGCGGCCCCCGTCGAGCAGTTCCGAGGCGAGGGCTCGCCAACGATCGCGCCGCCGCTCTTCGCGTTCTCCGATCACGTGGCCCAGGTCGCGGTCGAGGACGCCGTGGGCTCGGAGCGCCCTGAGCACGTCCCGGTCGGCCGCCCAGGCTGCGCAGCTCGCTTCGACGGACTCTTCAAGGCCGCCCGCCGAGGGCGCCAGATCGGGATCGCCCAGCAGCGCTTCCAACAGGCCTCGACGCGAGCCGAAGTGGTAGTAGACGGTAAGGCGCGATACACCGGCCGAGCGCGCCACCTCTTCGAGGCTGACGGCCTGGCCGCTGCCGAGCAAGTGGCGCCCGGTGCCGAGGAGGACCTGGCGAGTACCCGCGCCACGGGCCCTGGTAGGCATCCTATACATACTATCTGAATAAATCTGCCTCGTACTCTCCAGCTACGACCAGGTCTCGGAGGGGTCTTCGACCGGCGGCCGGCCGCCGCCAGGCAGCGGCACAACGTCGTAGCCCTGGGGTCGCAGCGCCTCTCGCAGCCACTGCAGGGCCATGGACTCGGTGTTGGCCCAGGTCTCCGGGTCGGCACCCGGGTCGCCGGCGTCGATCACGATCCGGCCCACGATCCGCAGCAGCCGCCGGGCGAGGGGCTTGGCGTCGGGTACCGACCACTCCAGCTCTTCCAGCTGCTTCGACAGTTCGAAGCAGGTCATGTTCAGGCCCTGCGCGGTGACGGGTTCAGCATCCATGGACCTACAGTGTCGAGAAGTTGATCAGCGCGCACGCGGACCTTGAACAGGACCTGCTGGCGGTCTGCCGGCGCTTTCGCGACCGCAGCCAGTACCTGGAAGTCCGGGTCGAGGAAGCGGCCTCGACCGACTTCGCCTTCCAGGGCCACGAACTGGAGACCCTGAATCGGCGCGAGGAGCGTGGCGGCGACGTCCGGGCGCTGGTGGACGGCGCCTGGGGCTTCACCAGCTTCAACCGGCTCGACCAGCTGGACGAAATGGCCGCCGCCGCGGTCGACCAGGCCAAGCTGGCGGGCGGGGGACCCGTCAAGCTGGCGCCGGCAGACCCTGTCCAGGACCGCGTCCTGCTGCCCGAGTCTGCGCAGGCGGAGGAGCAGACCCTGGCCGAAAAGGTGGCCCGGCTGCGCGCGCTGAATGAGCTGATCCTGGGCTTTGGAGCGCCGATCACGACCTCGACCGCCTATTACGCCGATCGTCGGGCGCGCATCTGGCTCGGCACCTCCGAGGGCACCGCCATCCACCAGGAGCGCCTGGACGTGACAGCCGCGCTGGTCGCCACGGCGGCCGCCGAGGGCAGGGTCCAGAGTCGCAGCTTCAGCACCGGCTCCAGCGCGGACGCCTCCCTCCCGGAGCTCGACGAGGAGCAGGCGGTCAGCGTCTGCCGGGAGTGCGCGGGCCTCTTCCGCGCCCCCAAGCCGAAGGCCGGCGACTACCTGGTCGTGGTTGACCCAAGGCTGGCGGGCGTCTTCGCGCACGAAGCCATCGGACACCTGAGCGAGGCCGACCACCTGCATGAGAACCCTCAGCTCCGGCAGGTCATGACACTCGGCGCCGAGCTGGGCGTCCCCGAGCTGGAGATCTACGACACGGGCCTGGTGGCCGGGTCGCGCGGCGCGCTCCGCTATGACGAGGAGGGGGTGGCGGCGGGCCGGACCGACCTCATCAAGGGTGGCCGGGTGGTCGGCCGCCTCCATTCCAGAGAGACCGCCGGAGCCATGGGCGAGCTGCCGACCGGCAACGCTCGCGCCATCTCCTACCGGTACCCGCCGATCGTGCGTATGCGAACGACCGTGATCGGGCCCGGCCGGGCGACCCGGGCGGAGATCTTTCGAGGCATCGATCGGGGCCTCTACTGCGTCGGCTCGATGGGCGGCCAGACCAACGGCGAGATGTTCACCTTCTCGGCCGCCCTCGCCTACCTGATCGAGAACGGCGAGCCGGGCGAGCTGGTACGCGACGTGACGCTGACCGGCAACACTTTCACAACCCTGAAGAACATCGAGGCGATCGAAGACACGGTCCTGATCGAAGAGTCCGGCGGAGGCTGCGGCAAAGCCGGCCAGGGGCCGCTGCCAGTCGGCGACGGCGGGCCCCACTTGAGAGTCCGGGGGGTGCGCATCGGTGGTGACTGACGAGCTGCTCCTGGAACAGGCTCTGGACCGGGCGGCCGCCGGGGGTGCTCGCCAGGCGGAGGTCTTCTTCGCCGAGGGCGCGAGCGACTCGGTCGACTTCGAAGCCAACCGGCTGCAGGGCATCGACAGCTCGAGCAGCCGGGGTCTCGGGATCCGCGTGCTGGTGGAGGGCCGCCTCGGCTTCTCCTCCACCTCGATCCTGGACCGCGTCGAGGACGCGGTGGATGCCGCCCTCGACACCGCCCGGCTGACGGAGGTCGAAAAACCCGGCTTCGATCTCCCGGCAGGGGAGCCGATCGAGGCGGACATCTCGGACCCGGCCGTCGCCGGTATCGGCGTCGACGAGCTGATGGAATTCGGACGGAAGGCGGTCGACCGCTTGCGACCTCTCGCCGACGGCGTCCTGGCCGGGGCGGGCGCCTCGAGGTGGACGTCGCACTGGGAGATCGCCAACAGCGCGGGCCTGCGCCGCTCCTGCCGGAAGTCGGGCTGGCAGTTCCACGCGGCGGCTCAGCGGGTGGAGGGCACGTCGATCCTCTGGTGCTATGACGGGAGCGCCTCGATGCATCGGGACGTCGACGTCGACGAAGCCATCGAGACGACCGCGCAGAAGCTCAGGCAGTCCTTGAAGGAAGGTGTCCTACCGGCAGGACGGCACCCGGTGGTCCTGACGCCGGCGGCCCTGTCCTCGCTGCTGGGCAGCCTCCGCCTGGGCATCGGAGCGCGCGCCATCTACCGCAAGACATCGCCCCTGACCGGCCGCCTCGGGGAGCAGGTCCTGAGCCAGCTCCTGACGATTCACGACGACATCCGGCCCGAGGCGGGAATGGCCGGTGCGCCCTTCGACGATGAGGGCATCGCCGCCGCCCGCCTGACCGTACTCCAGGCGGGAGTACTGGAGACCTACCTGGCCGACCTCCGCAACGCCAGCCGGCTGGGCATCCAGCCCGGTCGCGCCAGCCGCGCGGGCTACGCTTCGGCTCCCTTCCCCGGGTCTCGCAACTGGCTGGTCGAGCCAGGCGACGCGCCGCTGGCCGAGCTGCTGGCCCAGGCAGCCGGCGGACTGATAGTGGACAGCCTGATGGGCATGCACGGATCCAACCTTGTCAACGGCGACTTCAGCGCCAACGTTGGGCTCGGCTTCGCGATCGGACCGGGTGGCGAGACGCTCTACCGCGTCAAGGACGCCGCCATCGCTGGCAACGTCTACGAATTGCTGGGGGCGCGCTTGCAGGCACTGTCGGCCGAGCGGAAGTGGGGCTATTCAGGGTCGGAACTGATGCCCTGGGCGCTGGTCGAAGGAGTGCCCATCGCGTAGCTACCGGCGATGGTGCGCCGGGCCCGGAGTGCGTATTATTTGTGGCTCTCGCCCAAAGGGGGCCCGAGGCTGGGGGATTTCAAGACAATGGACCTGACCGAACCCGTACTTCTCACGCAAGAGGGCCTGGACCGGCTCAAGCACGAGCTTGAGCAGCTCCGCCAGCGCCGCCTGGAAGCTGCCGACCGCTTGAAGGAGGCCTTCCAGCCGGGCGACATCGAGGACAACCCGGAGTACGAGCAGGCCAAAGAAGAAGTCGGCCTTGTCGACGGCCGGATTTACGAGCTCGAGGAGATGATCGGCCGCGCCGAGATCATCAAGGACAAGCACGGCAGCATCGCCGAGCCGGGGTCGACCATCGAGGTCGAGGATGGCGACGGCCACTCCGAGACCTACCACCTGGTCGGCGCGGTCGAGAGCGACCCGACCAGCGGCCGGATCTCTGTCGAGTCGCCGGTGGGCCGGGCCCTGGTCGGCAAGCGCAAGGGCGACAAGGTGACGGTGAACGTCCCGGCCGGGACTCTCACCCTGACGGTGAAGTCAGTCAAATAAGGGTATAGAGAGCTGAGTGAGCTCTCATCCGGTCGACCTCTCCGAGGTCCACGCCTCCCTCGACCGCCTGCGCCGGCAGGTCTGCCACTGCGGCATGAAAGGCGAATGCCTCGGCTGCAAGGGCGTCGAGATGGTCCGGGCCCAGGTCGAGGCGGTGGCCGCGGCGGCCAGCCAGCCGGTTCTCTTCCAGGTCGCCCAAGAGGCCGCGATGAAGGACATGGCGACGCAATTCGAGGGGATGGCCGAGCGTTTGATGAGCGATCCCGAGATCAGGCGTGCCGCCGAGGCGATGCAGGACCGGGTGATGTCCGACCCAGACACCCGGCGCCTGATCGAAGAGCTGATGCGCCGGCTCGGCCAGCAAGACCCCCCTCCCGCCCAGGAATAGGCACCAGTTCTCCCCCCGCTTTAACGGGGGGAGATCCAAGAGGGAGGCGTCCGGGCCTATCCCTTGGTTCTGGTCCAGAGCGGCGGATCGCCGGCCTGGAACTTCTTGATCAGCGCGTCTTCCTGCTGCTGCGTGATCTTCTTGTCGGTGACAGCCTGGTCGAGCTGCGGCTTCATGGAATTGCCCACCGAGGTCTTGAAGTCGCCTTCGCTGACGCCCTGCTTGGCCGCGATCTGGCTCAGGGACTGGCCCTGCTTCAGGTCGGCCTTCAGCTCGTCCGCGCCGCCGCTCAGGTGAAGGGCCGAGGCCGCGGCCGTCAGGTAAGCCTGCATGAACTGCTTCAGCGCACCAGCTGAGCCCGCCTTGGCGGCGGCTCCGATCCGGCCGAGAGCGGCCGCGCAGGCGTTGCCCGCCGGCATCCGGGCCAGCATCTTGTCAGCCTCTGCCTGGGTCAGGTCGCCCTTGCTGACGGCGTCCTTCAGGGTCTGCTTAAAAGCGTCGCGGGCGGCCGTGTTGACCTGGTCCTGGCTCTTGCCGAGACTCGAGGCAAAGTTCTTCGCGAAGTCCTGGCAGTAGGTCTGGGCTTTGGTCGTGCCGGTTGCCGGAGGTGTGGTCTTGGCCGCTGAGGAAGCCGCGGCGACGGGCCCGACGTGCAATCCGGCGGCGGAGGCGGTGACGGCGATGGCCGCGGCGGCGAGGAGCAGGCCGCCGGCGGCCGCGAGGGCGATTCGGAAGGGTTTGCTGCGTGTCATGTCTGCTCTCAATCTTGCCCGGATCGGTTAGCAAAGCCGCTTGCAGGCGGTCAATCTTTTGTAAACGTAGACTGGCGCCCAAGATGGACGCTCCGGTCCGGGTCGGCGGTTGGGTCGGCCGCCACGCGGTCGAGCTCTACGTGCGGACGTACACGACCATGCTCCAGAGCTCGGGCTGGATCCGGCTGGAGGCGCTCCAGCAGGCGCACATCGGCATGGAGTCCACCCTTCACCCACTGGCGGCCCAGCCCGAGGTGGACATGGGCGCCCTGATCTACGCCGTCCGCCGCCTCCCGGCGGCGATCGCCGGCTGCCGCCGGGTCGTCCTGGGCCAGAGCTCACAGGCGATTCGCCAGGAGCTGGGCGCCGACGTCTTGAGCTGGCAGAAGGTCGAGGCGCCGGCGCGCCGGCGGCGTTGGTACTACGACGGCAAGGAGACGATCGCGGCACTGATCGCTTCACCTTCCGACATCGACGACCTGATCCCGACTCTGGTCGCCTACCAACTTGAGTGGAACAAGCTGCACCGCACCCTGCATGCGATCACGGTCGGGGAGGAGAGGCAGGCGGCGGGCGCCTCGGAGGACGACTGGACCCGCCTCAAGCAGGCCTGGACGATCGGCTTCGAGGACATCCTCCACGCGGTTCGCGAGCGCGCCTGCGACATGCAGATCCGGCTCATCGGAGGCACCGACGTGGGCTACGCGCGCAGTGCGCATCGCTGGTGGCAGCCCCTCGGCTCGGCGCTGCAGGAGATGGGCCTGGCCGAGGCGCCGGTGTACTTCGTCTCCTCGAACCTGCACAGCCTGGTCAACGTGCTGAGCGGCGTCAGCCGGCGGCTGGAGGCGGAGATCATCGAATTCACAAAGGAGAACGACCGCGACCTCTACGCGGAGCTCGAGCACATCGAGTCCGGGGAGACGCACGCCTCGCGCGACAACTGGCTCTACTTCGCCGCGCGCGGCTTCTTCGACTCTCACCCGAAGTCGGCGGATTTCCGCAAGGTGCGCAGCCAGATCGAGCGCGAGATGGGCATCCGGCACATCCGGGCGCGCGCCGGCGTGGCGGAGTCGGCGGCCCAGATCTTCAAGCTGGCGGACCTCGACCCGAGCTGCTTCGATCCGCGCGTCGGCCGCACCGACCCGCTCCGGCTGAAAGCCTCCGCGGCCGCGATCATCAACGTCGACTACCCGCTGGGCCTGGCCTCATACCACCTGCTGCGCGAGATTTGCGAACAGGTCCACCGCGTGACTGGCGTCTACGTAATGGGCAAGGCCGCCACCCTCAACGCCGACGTCGGCGACGTGCTCATCTCGAACGCGGTCTACAACGAACACTCCGGCGACACCTACTGGCTGGACAACTGCTTCACCGCGGCCGACGTGCAGCCGCACCTGGTCTACGGGTCTGCTCTCGACAACCAGCGCGCGGTCACGGTGCGTGGAACCTTCCTGCAAAACCGCGACTACCTGGATTTCTACTATCGCGGCCGCTACACCATCGTTGAGATGGAGGCCGGGCCCTACCTGGACGCCTGTTACGAGAACTCGATGCCGGGACGGCACCCGATGGGCGAGAACGTCAACATGGCCCGGCTCGGATTCGACCTGGGCATCATCCACTACGCGTCTGACACGCCCTACACGCAGGCCCGGACGCTGGGCGCGCGTGGGCTCAGCTATCGGGGGATGGACTCGACCTATGCGTCGGCGGTCGCGGTTGCGCGCCGGATCCTGGCCCAGGAGGGCTGCCTGCTCGAGTAGCAGTCAGCCCGCTCAGCCTGCTCAGTGATACCAGTCGTCGCCACGCTCGAGGTAGGCCAGGAGCATGCCGTGGCGGAGCCCCTCGACGCTGACCTGCAGCTGCGTCAGGCCGCACCAGTCGAGCAGTAGCAGCAGCACCTCGACGCCCGCCCGCATGGCCTTGACTCGAGGCTCGGGGAGGCCGAGGTGCTTGGCGACATCTAGCGCCGGGTGTTCGTCGAGCCGATCCGCTGCCTCTAGCAGCTGCTTTGTCGTCAGGATGTTCGGCCGGCTCTGCGCCACGACCTGGCGCAGGTTCGTGGCGGTGCCCCCTGTGGCCACCAGGCGGCGCGGATCCGCTTCGGGCAGGTTGTGCAGGACCGCGACCGCGCGCCGGCGGATTTCCTCTCGCTCCTCCCTAACGGGCGGGTCGGAGAGGTGGATGGAGAGGACTCCGGAGCCGACGGGGAGCGACCGCTGCCAGGTGATGTCCCGCCCCCGGGCCACCACCACCTCCAGGCTGGCGCCGCCCAGGTCGGCCATGAGCCACCTCTCCCGGACCGCGTGGCGGCTGGCCACCCCCAGGAAGCTGAGCTCAGCTTCCCGCTCCTCATCGAGGAGGCGGACCGGGACGCCGATGGCGCGCGACGCCAGCTCCAGGAATTCGGCGCTGTCGGCGGCGTTGCGCACCGCGGCCGTCGCACCAGCCACGAGGTGGTCGAACCGGTGCTGGCGAGCCTCGGCGACGACACGCTCCAGCGCTGCCAGCGCGCCTTTGATACCGGCCGGCCCCAGCCGCCCGGTGCGGGCGACCTCGACTCCCAGCTGCGGCATCTCCACGCAGCTGGCGACGTCCTTCAGCTGCCCCCCGACCGCGTCGGCCACCAGCGCGTGCACGGTGTTGCTGCCCACGTCGACAGCCGCCAACCTCGTCACTTCCGTAATCGTGCATAGACTTCAGTGCCATGGCCAAGACGCGCAAGGTCAAGGACTCGATGGGCGAGCTTGAGGTGCCCGCCGACGCCTACTACGGGGCCTCAACCATGCGCGCGGTCCAAAACTTTCCCATCTCTGGGATTCGCTTTCCGCGCAGGTTCATCCATGCCCTGGGGCTGATCAAGAAGGCGGCGGCCGAGGTCAACGCCGACCTGGGCCTGCTCGACCGGGACCTGGCCCGGGCGATCGCCACGGCAGCCCAGGAGGTCGCCGACGGCAAGCTCGACGAGCAGTTTCCGATCGACATCTACCAGACCGGCTCCGGCACCTCGACCAACACCAACGCCAACGAGGTGATCGCCTACCGGGCCAACGAGATCCTCGGCGAAAAGGGCAAGACGGTCCACCCGAATGACCACGTCAACAAGTGCCAATCCTCGAACGACGTGATCCCGACGGCCATCCACGTCGCCTGCGCGCTGGCGCTCAAGGAGGAGCTGCTGCCGGCGCTGGAGCAGTTGCGCAAAGAGCTGGAAGGCAAGAGCCGCAACTTCCTGGACGTGATCAAGACCGGTCGCACCCACCTCCAGGACGCCACCCCGATCCGGCTGGGCCAGGAGTTTCGGGGCTACGCCGGCCAGGCGGAGGAGTCTGCCCGGAGGGCCGGCCAGGCGATCGCCGAGCTGGAGGTCGTCGCGCTGGGCGGTACGGCCGTCGGCACAGGCATCAACGCGCATCCGGACTTCGCGGGCGCGGTCTGCAGGAAGCTCGCCGCCTGGACGGGTCTGGACATAAAGGAGACGCGCAACCACTTCCATGCCCAGGCCACGCTCGACGCACTGGTTGCCGCCCACGGCGCGCTCAAGACCGTCGCCGTCAGCCTCTGGAAGATCGCCTCCGACGTCCGGCTGATGGGAAGCGGTCCTCGCGCGGGCATCGGCGAGCTGAACTTGCCGGAGGTGCAGCCAGGCAGCAGCATCATGCCTGGCAAGGTCAACCCTGTGATCGTGGAGTCGCTGACGATGGCGGTGGCGAGGGTCCTCGGTAACGACGTGACGGTCACCGTCTGCGGGCAGTCGGGGAGCTTCTTCGAGCTGAACGTGATGATGCCGCTGGCCGGCTACGCGAGCCTGGAGTCGATTTCTCTCCTGGCCAATTCGGCGCGCAACTTCGCGACCCGCAGCGTCGCCGGCCTGGAGGCGACCGAACGCGGGCCGGAGATGGTCGAGCGCGGCCTGATGCTCGGCACTGCCCTGACGCCGATCATCGGATACGACGAGGCTGCCAAGCTCGCCAAGGAGGCGGCCCGGAGCGGCAAGACGATCCGCGAGCTGGCCCGCGAGCGAGGCATCGACGAGAAGACCCTCGCGGTTGTGCTCGACCCGGCCCTGATGACCGAGCCGAGCGCGGAGCGGGTAGGCGGAGGCGGTGGTTAGTCGACTCCCGTCTCGCGGGTGGAGTCTCTGGAGCCGCTGGAGCGTCTACAGCGCGCTGAGCCTGGGCAGCCTTTTCAGCGTGAGCGGCATCCTCAGCATCGCCAGCGCGGGCTCGATCCTCAGCATCGGCAGCGCGGGTTCGATCCTCAGCATCGGCAGCGCTGGCTCCATCCTGAGCATCGGCAGTGCGGGACGGATTCTGAGCATCGGTGGGGTGGGCGTCGGCGCGCGCGGTGACCGTTCGAAGCCATGAGACCGGCGGGCCTCGTCAGCGCGGTGCTCCTCTTGCTCGTGGGCCTGGTCTGGATGGGCCAGGGCCTCGGTTACGTGAAAGGCAGCTTCATGACCGGCGTGATGCTCTGGTTCTGGATCGGCCTCGGCTGCGTCATCGGCGCGGGCGTGCTGGTGGGCATCCTCGCCCGGCGCGGATCGCGCGCTAACTGAACGGCGACCTCGGCTTTCTACTTGGACTGCTTCTCGAAGTCGAGCGCGAGCGAGTTGATGCAGTAGCGCAAGCCGGTCGGAGCCGGGCCGTCGTCGAAAACGTGCCCCAGGTGCGAACCGCAGCTCTTGCAGGTGACCTCGGTACGCGTCATGAAGAAGCCGTGGTCGGGATGGAGCTCGACGTTGTCCTCTTCGACCGGCGCGTAGAAGCTCGGCCAGCCGGTTCCGGAGTCGAACTTCGTCTGAGAGCTGAACAGCGCGGCTCCACAGGCGCCGCAAACGTAGGTGCCGTCTTCCTTGGTGTGGACGAATTCCCCGCTGAATGGCGGCTCGGTGCCCTTCCGCCGGAGGACGTCGTACTTGTCCTGAGGAAGCTCAGCTTGCCACTCCGCGTCGGTTTTCTCGCTGATCTTCATGCGCCAACCCTACCGCGATTCGGCGTCCGTCAATCCTCCGGCTGCCACGAGGGGTTGGTGATCGAGCTGAGCACATGGTCGCGCCACTCGCCCTTGATGAGCAGGTAGTCGCGCGCGTAGCCCTCGATCGCAAACCCCAGCCGGCGCAGCACGTTGTTGCTGCGCTGGTTGGTGGGCATGAAGTTGGCCATGATCCGGTGCAGGTTCTGTTCTTCGAACATGTAGCGGATGGCTTCCCGCAGCGCCTCCGTCATGTAGCCCTTGCCCTGCTCGGCTTCCGCCAGCGCGTAACCGAGATAGCACATCTGGGCGGCGCCCCGGACGATCCCGGTGAAGGAGAGCTGGCCGACCACCCGGCTCGAGGCCTCCTTCGCGAACATGAAGAGCAGAATCGCCGTCCCCGCCTCGAAGGCCCGGCGATGCCGGGACAGCTGCTCGCGCCAGAACCGCTCGCTGTAGAACCCATCCGGTCGCGGTGGCTCGTAGGGCTCGAGAAAATCCCGGTTGGTGCGAAAGAACTCGAGCACGGCTCCCAGGTCCTTGTCGGTGGCGACGCGCAGGTAGAGACGCTCGGTTGTGAGTAGCGGGGTCAGAGCGGCAGCTCCATCAAGACCACGTCCTCGCCCCAGTAGTGGGCGCGGAGGTGGCCCGACTCGCGAAACCCGAGGGAGCGGTAAAGCCGTACCGCGCCTTCGAGCTTGGGGACCGCCTGCACCCAGACCTTGGTGACGCCGGCCCGGCGGGCTCGCTGGATGGCGTGCTCAGCCAGGGCACGGCCGATCCCGTTGCCGGCCCGACCAGGCTCGACCGCCATGCGGTCGACGAGGCAGGTGCCGGTCGGAAAGCTGCAGCGGACGACACCGACCAGGTCGCCATCGACGGTCCCGGTAAAGACCTCGAAGCCTCCCCTGAGCCAGGCGGCGACTTCGTCGGCGAGCGGGGCCTGGTCGCGGACCAAGCGCTCGTCGACCTGGCCCAGGTGCTCTGCCCAGGCGCGCTCGTAGAGCGAGGCGATCGCCGGGGCGTCGGCATCGGCTGCGAGCGCAATGCGCGGCTGGGTACGGAACAGGCGCATGGGTTAGGGCTCGTGGACTAATGTACTGCCGCCGTGGAACCCTTCCAGAAGGCGCGCAGCCTCTATACCGCCGGGCGCATGCACGACGCGCTGGAAGCCGCCCAGGTCGCTGCCGAGCGGCAGCCCAAAGACGCCGAGGCATGGTGGCTGCTCGGCTGCATCAGCCGCTACACGGGACTGCCTGCGGCCAGCGACGATGCCTTCAAGCGTGCCGCCCAGCTTTCCAAGCAGCGGCCCCTGCCCCATCGCGTCGATCCCGAGGTGTTCCGCCGGATGGTCGACGAGGCCCTGGGAAGGCTCTCCCCCGACGCCCGCCGGCGTCTCGACCAGGCGCGCGTCAGGGTCGAGCCGCTGCCGGCTTTAGAAGCCATCGTGAAAGGTGCGTCACCGGACTCGTTGCTGGATCGACGCCATCCGGCGAACCTTGGTCGAGTCGCGGCCAACAAGGGTGCCGGGGAGCTGGTCCTGTTTCAGGTCAACTTCGAAAACCGGTCCGGCAGCGAAGCCGAGCTGCGCCAGCTCGTGGCCCGCACCGTCAGCCGCGCCTGAGCGGTGTCTGACCGGCCGGAACATCCCGCCCGGCGCTTCCAGCTGCCGGGCCTCCTGCTGGCCGGCGTACTCCTCTACGGCATCGCCGGCTACGTGCTGATCGAGCACTGGAGCCTCTTCGACGCCTTCTACATGACCATCATCACCATCTCGACCGTCGGCTACTCCGAGCTGCACCCGCTTTCGGCACCGGGCCGGGTCTTCACGTCGACGCTGATCGTCAGCGGCGTCGGTATCCTGCTCTTCGGCTTCGGCGTCTTCGCGGAGACGCTTTCGGAAGGCCATTTCCTCGAGTTCAGGAGGTTCCGGCGTTTGGAACGCCAGATCGCGGCGCTGCGCGGCCACTTCATCGTCTGCGGCTACGGCCGGATCGGGACGCGCATCGTGACCGAGTTCGAGCAGCACCAGACGCAGTACGTGGTCCTCGACAACAACGTCGAGGCGATCACCCGCTTGAAGCACGAGGGCCGTCTCTTCATGGAGGGCGACGCCGCCTCCGAAGAGCTCCTCAAGGGAGCTGGTATCGAACACGCCCGGGGACTCATCAGCGCGGTCGACTCCGACGAACGCAGCGTGTACATCACCCTCGCGGCCAGGGCACTCAACGCGGACCTCTACATCGTCGCCCGGGCCGGGCGACCTGACTCGATCCGGCGGTTGGAGCTGGCCGGGGCCGATAGGGTGGTCTCGCCCTACATCATGGCCGGCCACCGGATGGCTGAGTTTGCCCTCCACCCTGAGCAGCCGGCGCGCGCCGCGGAGAGTCCCGGCGAACACAGCAAGGGGTGACCTCGACGGCAGGCCGGCCCCAGGTTGGAAGGTTGCTGAGCCTGTCGGGGGGCCACCTGGTGACGGATGTCAACCAGGGGGTCGTGATTCTCCTGGTGCCGGTCGTCAAAGCTTCGCTGGGCCTCTCCATCGGCGCCGCGGCCCTCCTGGTCACGGTCTCCACGGTCGCCTCCTCCGTTGTGCAACCGCTGTTCGGAGCCATCACCGACCGTTATGACCTGCGCTGGCTGATCCCGGCCGGCGTCTTCCTGGCCGGGGCCGGCATCCTGGTCGCCGCCCTTGCGCCCGGCTACTCGATAGTGCTGCTGGGCGTGCTCCTGAGCGGGCTCGGCGTGGCCGCCTTCCACCCGGAAGCCGCGCGCTGGGCGGGCGAGGCGTCCGGCCGCCTGCGGGCGACCGGGATGTCCTGGTTCTCAGTGGGCGGGAACGCCGGCTTTGCGCTGGGCGTGCTGGTCACGGCGCCGCTGGTCGGCTGGGCCGGCAGCCGGGCGGGCGCCGCCTGGCTGATGCTGCCGCCGGCGCTCTACGCCGCCTACCTGCTCTGGGAGGTGACCCGGTTCCCAGCGCGCGAAGCCGGACAGGGCCAGCCCGTCTGGTCGGCGGTCCGGGCCACCCTCTCGCCCTCAATAGGGCTGCTGGTCGGCTTCATCGTGGTCCGCTCGGTCGTCTCCGTGGGGATGGCGACCTTCACCCCGCTCTATCTGCAGCTGGTCCGGGGGATGCCCCTCAGCGAGGCGGGCGCCATCACCTTCGCGTTCCTTCTGGCGGGCGCTGTCGGGACGCTGGCCGGCGGACCGGTGGCGGACATCTTCGGCCGCAAGGTGATGCTGACCGTCTCGCTCGCGCTGATGCCTCCGCTCGGGCTGGCCTTCGTCTACCTGCCCAACCTGGCCGGCTATGCGGCGCTGGTCGTGATGGGCGCGCTGGTCGTATCCACGTTCGGCGTGACAGTCGTGATGGCGCAGGAGCTGATGCCGAAGCACGCCGGCACAGCATCCGGCATCACGATCGGTTTTTCGATCGGAGTTGGCGGCGTGGCGGTGGCGCTGTTGGGGCGTCTGGCCGACCTGGTCGGCCTTACGACCACCCTTGTCTTCCTGGCGCTGATCCCGATCGCCGGCGTGCTTCTGGTCCTGCCCCTGCGAGAGACAAAACCAGCGCAGGCCGCTCAGCCGGCTCGTACCAACGTCCAACCCTGATTCCGTGCTTCGATTGACGCGCTGATGGACGTCTATCGGACTCCAGATGAGCGCTTCGAGGCGCTTCCCGGGTACCCGTTCGAACCCCGCTACGTCGAGCTGGACGGCCTCCGTCTGCACTACCTCGACGAGGGTCAGGGTGACCCGGTGCTGCTCCTCCACGGCGAGCCGGACTGGTCCTACCTCTACCGGCGGATGGTCCCGATCCTCGCCCTGGCCCGGCGCGTCATCGCCCCCGACTACTTTGGCTTCGGACGCTCTGACAAGCCGGTCGGCCCGGATTTCTACACCTACGACCGCCACGTGGAATCCATCAAAGCTTTGATCGAGCGGCTGGACCTCCGCCAGGTCACCGTCGTCATGCAGGACTGGGGAGGACCGATCGGTCTGCGCGTGGCAGTCGAGATGCGCGAGCGCTTCGACCGGCTGGTCGTGCTCAACACCGGCCTCTTCGGCGGCAAGGAGTGGCCGACGGAAGGCTTTCTCAGCTGGCGGCGCTTCGCCGAGCGGGCCGGGCTCGAGCTGCCGGTGGGCCGCATCATCCAGCTCTCCTGCGTGCGCCAGCTGGAGCCCGAGGTGGTGGCGGCGTACGAAGCGCCCTGGCCGGTGCCGGAGTCAAAGCACGGCGTGGCCCGCTTCCCGCTCCTGGTACCGCTCGACGCCGATGACCCGGCCGCCGCGCCGCTGCGCAGGGTGGCGAAAGAACTGCGTGGCTGGGAGGTGCCGGCCCTGGTTCTCTGGAGCGACAGCGATCCCGTCTTCCCTGTCGAGTTCGGCCGCCGGTTTGCCGAGTTCCTGCCTGGCGCGGGTGAGATGGAGGTCATCGCGGGCGCCGGCCACATGCTGCAGGAGGACAAGGGCGAGGAGATCGCGGAGCGGATCGTGCGGTGGGTGAGCTCCGAGTAGACGGCCGGCCCCAGGCGATCGCCCTGGGTTCGCTGGTCCTGGGCGCGCTTCTGCTGATCGCCAAGCTGGTGGTCGGCATCCTGACCGGGAGCCTCGGGATCCTCAGCGAGGCCGCCCACTCGGCCCTGGACGTGGCGGCGTCCGCCTTTGCGCTGGTGGCGGTGCGGACTTCCCGCCGCCCGGCCGACCAGGAGCACCCCTACGGGCACGGCCGGGTCGAGAACCTGGCCGCCTACACGGAGGGGCTGGTCCTGCTGGTCACTGCGCTCGGCCTCATGTACGAGGCGGGCCGCCGCCTGCTGGCAGGCGCCGCCCAGGTCGACGCGGCCAGCTACGCCTTCATCCTCCTGATCATCGCGATGGCGGTCGAAGCCGGTCGTGGGATGGTGCTGCGCTGGGCAGGCCGGGCCGCCGCCAGCCAGGCCCTCACCGCCGACGCGGGCAACCGCTGGGCCGACGTAGCCTCGGCGCTGGCCGTGCTCGCCGGCCTGGCGGGAGTTCGCCTGGGGATCCCCTGGGCCGATGCGGTTGCCGCCCTGGCAGTGGGTGCTTTCATCGCCTTCGCCGCGATCCGGATCCTGCTCCAGGCCGGCGACGAGCTGATGGACCGGGCACCGGTCGGCGCCGAGGCGGACTTGCGACGCGCCATCGGGGCGGTACCGGGGGTCGAGGAGGTGCGGGCAGTCAGGGTCCGCCGTTCGGGTCCCCGGCTGCTTGGCGATGCCCACATCGCCACCCGCCGCATGCTCTCGGTCGAAGGAGCCCAGTCCCTTTCGGAGGAAGTCCAGGGCAAGGTCGCCGAGGCGCTCCCAGAAGTCGACCTGGTGCTCGTCGTCGAAGGCCAGCAGCACGCGGAAAACCTGGTCGAACGCGTCCACGCCGCGGCGGCCCGCGTCGGCCAGGTCCGGGACCTCCACAACGTGACGGTGGAGGAGGAGCAGGACGGGACGCTGCACCTCACGATGCACGCGAAGCTGCCCGGAGGCCTGACGCTGGAGGAGGCCGAGCGGACAACCGGCGACCTCGAGAGCGCACTGCGCGAGGAGTTCCCTGAGGTCTCCCGCGTCGACGTCCACCTGGAACCGCTGGAGCCGGAGCTCGTGCGCGGCCAGGACGTCACCCGGAGCCGACGCGAGGTCGCCGACCGCATCCGTGGAGTGGTCGAGGCGCACCCGGATGTTGTCGCTTGCCGCGATGTCGAGCTCAGCTCACGCGATGGCCAGATCACGGCTCATGTGGTGGCGGAGATCGCCGGCGACATCCCGCTGGAGCGCGCACACGACATCGAGAGCGAGCTCGAGCAACGCATCCAGAGGGCGGCCCCCGAGGTGCACGAGGTGGTGGCAAGGGTTACCGCGCCCAGCACACCGTGAGGCCGGCGGGGCCTGACGACGTGCCGGCCCTCCTGGAGCTGCTAGAGGCCGTAGAGCGCAAGCGCTTCCGACCGCCCGACGACTGGTCGGCCTCGACCCGAGTCGTCGAGAACGAACACGGCCTGTCTGGCTTCGCCCTGCTCCGAGGACCGATCGGAACCGGGATCCAGGTCTCGATCGCCGGGACCGACGTCAGCGTCCGGCGACGCCTCCTGAGCTGGGCCCTGGCAGCCGCCAGCGAGCAGCGCGCCAGCCGCCTGAGCCTCTGGCTGGAGAAGGGCCGGACCGAGTGGCTGGCCGGCCAGGGCTTTCACCTCGCACGTCCGTTCTGGCGGATGGACCGCCCGGACCTGGAGGCGGTTCCAGAGGGTAGGCTCCCGGCTGGATTCCGGCTGATCAGCCGCGATCAGGGATTGGTGGGGGACGAGGTCTGGTTTCAGTCTCGCAACGCAGGATTCGCGGATCACTGGAATTTCGCCGCCGACTCCGCGGAGTCGTTCGAGCGCCGCCGTCGTGACAGCGACCACTGGCTGCAGCTGCTGGCCTTGAACGCCCTCAACGCGCACCCTGCTGCGGTCGCCTTCTCCAGCGTCATCGAGCTTGGCGACGAGCGGCCGCAACCCGTCGGCTACGTCGAGGAGGTTGCGACCCTTCCTCCGTTCCGGCGGCGAGGACTTGCCCGGGCGCTGACGATCGAGGCGCTCGGGCGGCTTCGGGAGCGAGGAGCTCGGTCGGCGTCGCTCAACGTCGACGCGCTGAATCCGACCCAGGCTTACGCGCTCTACCGGACGCTCGGGTTCGAGGTCGCTCGCGAGTACGAGGTCTGGGAGCGCGCCTTGGACCGGACCAGCTCGTAGACGGCCCGCACGTCGTCCCTTGTCGTCCGCAGGTTCCCGATCGCGATGCGGAGCGCGTAGGCGCCCCGGACCGTCGTATGGGAGATGAAGGCTTCGCCTGAGGAGTTGACCGCATCCTCGATTGCCTGGTTCAGAGCATCACCGCCCTTGCAGCGGAAGACGACGGTGCTGAATGGACTGGGCGCCAGCACCTCGAAGTCGGGGTCGGCCTCGAGCCAGCGCCGTAGCTCCTGCGCCCATTCGATGTGCCTTGCGATGCGTTCCCGGGCGCCGTCGAGCCCGAAAGCCCGCATCACGAACCACAGCTTCAGGCTCCGGAAGCGGCGGCCCAGCGAGTTGCCGAAATCCATCAGGTTGCGGACTTCGCCGTCGGCGCTCGCGAGGTAGTCGGGAACCACGCTGAAAGCACGCTTCAGGACGTCTTCGCGCCGGCAGTAGAGCACGCTGCAGTCGATCGGCGTGAAAAGCCACTTATGCGGATTGACGACCACGGAATCGGCCCGTTCGCAGCCGGCGAGGATCTCGCGTTGGCTCTCCAGGATCGCAGCCGCACCGCCGTAGGCGGCGTCGACGTGAAGCCAGAGCTCCTCCCGTTCGCAGATGGCGGCGAGGGCCGGGATCGGGTCGATTGACGTGGTCGAGGTGGTCCCGACCGTGCCGACGACTGCGAAAGGCAGGTGGCCGGCCGCGCGGTCGGCGGCGATCGCGCGCTCGAGCGCAGCCGGCTCCATGCGGAACTCGCCGTCGACCGGGATCTTGACGACGCCCTCACTGCCGACTCCAAGCGTCAGGCCGGCCTTCTCGACCGAGGAGTGCGCTTCGGCCGAGGTGTAGAAGCGAAGCGACCGGGTGATGCCGCGGCGGCGGACCTCGAGTCCGGGAACCGCTTCACGCGCGCCGGCCAGCGCATAGAGCGTGCTGCTGGAGGCGGTGTCGTTGATCACACCCCGGAACGACGGCGGCAGGCCGATGGCTTCCCTCAGCCAGCCCGTGGTGACCTCTTCCAGCTCGGTCGCGGCCGGGGAGGTCCGCCAGAGCATCGCGTTGACGTTCAGGCCCGCGCAGAGCAGCTCCGCGAGGATGCCCGGCGCTGAACCCGTGATGCCGAAGTAAGCGAAGAAGCGAGGGTGCTGCCAGTGCGTGATGCCGGGCAGGATCAGCGACTCAAAGTCGTCGAGCAGCCGGTCGAGTGGCTCGCCCTGGAGCGGCGGCGAGGCTGGCAGCTTCGCGGTCAGGTCACCCGGGCGCGCCTGCGAGAGGACGGGGTAGGCACCGACTCCAGCCAGGTAGTCGGCTACCCAGTCGGCGGCCCGGTGAAGGGCCGGCCGAAGCTCCTCGGGGTCGAAGTCCATGCCCGGAAAGTAAAACAGGAGGGCGCGGCCGGCGCCCTCCCGCGGGGTGTGGTGGGAGAAGTGGTTCTCGCTTGGTTACGCGGTGCGACGCTCGCCCTGGCGAGCCCGGCGAGTGCCCCGGCTCACGGTCCGGCGAGCCGTCGACGTCGCCCTCTGAGCGGTCCGCTTCACCCGGCGGGCCGGTGCGCTGGTCCGGCGCGGGGGTCGCGGCGGCTCACTGGCGCGCTCGATCCGCTTGAGGACGCCACCCAGAAGGCTGACGCCGCCGTTGACGACCGCCAGCGTCTGGTACGAAAGCGTGCCCAGGGCATCCTTGCGCCGGGCCCGCGCCTTCATTGCGTGGAGGCCGGCCAAGAGCAGGCGCTCCGGCATCAGGCCGGCGGCGAACTCAGCCGAATCCTCGATCAGGTCGCCGGTTTCCCGGCCGATCCCCTTGTTGATCGGGCCACCCTTCCGCTCCAGCTTGCGCGCCGTTCGCATTGGATGGACAACCGTGTCGCCCACGTCCTGCGCGGTCTTTGCGACCTGTGCCGCAGCCCCGGTGACGAGGTCAGCTCCCAGGACGCCGCTTTCGGTCGTCTTCTCGCCGATTTGAACAGCCATTTCAACTCCCCCTTTAGTAATAAACGTGAGTGTATGGCTGTATTTTGACACACTGCGCCATAACGCGTCAAGACGGCCGGGGCAGCCGTCGCCAGATCAGGCGCAGAACTTCCCTGATGAAGGGGCCTCCCCAGATCCCGGTTGAGAGCAAGGCCCCGAAGAGGACCACTGCGTCCACGCTGTCCCGGCCCTGGCGCTCCCAGTAGACGTCGGCCAGGAAGAACCACAGCGCGAACTCGTCCAGGGTGAGCGCCGCGCCGACGCCGAAGAGGATCGGCGCCACGACCGTCACGAGCCGCGAGCTTGGCGACTCAAGGAGCCCGATGTAGCCCGCCAGGAGCAGGAGGAGGATTCCCCAGACCAGGTGGTGGATGTGCGTCCCGCCGGCGGACACGTTGTGGAACGGGCCGAACCCGGCCTTGATGGCATGGGTGATCGTGCGAACGATCCCGAAGGTCACGAAGAAGCTGGCGGAGGCCAGGAAGAGCCGCTCCCGCGGCGGGTTGTTGGCGAAGTGCTTCAGGTAGAGGTCCCGAATCAGGGACGTTCCGCCTTCCGCCTGCCTAGAGTCCCAAATTGTCTAGACCGGGATGCCCCAGAGGGCGTACCAGCGCTCCAGCTGGGGCTCCACCGGAAGTCCCTCAGGCTTCGCCAGAGCACTGAGCCGGAGCTCCTCGGCGTTGTCCCGCTGGTGGTCGCCGATCGGCAGGAATGGGTAGAAGTTGCCCTGCTTGTAGGAGTAGAGCCAGTAGACAGGGCGGGAGTTCTGAGTGAACTTGAAAGCCACGGCGAGGAGAAGGTCGCCGAGGCCGTCCTCCATAAGAGACGTGGCGGCACTGTGGAGGGCGGCGATCGCGTTCTGGAAGTCGGCCCCGTCAAGGATCAGCCATTCGAACCCGAGGTCGTCGGTCTTGTCCTCCACAGTCAGCGAACCCTCGCCCTGCAGCTTCAGGAGGTCGACGATCTCCTGCTTCAGCTGGTCGAAACGCCCGGGCGGCAGGCGCTTGAAGACGATGCCGACACGGCCGGCCGGCTGGAGGCCCGCCGAGGCCTCGAGGCCGACTGCCGCCGTGCTCATGGCGAAGAGCGCGTCCTCCTTCGAGGGAGGCAGCTTGGTGCGGCCGAGAAGGCTGTCGAGGAAGCCCACGCCCAGACTCTAGCCGCTTGGCGGAAGCCCGCTCAGTGGGAGAGTTCCGCTTCGTAGTCGCGAAGTCGGGCGAGGCGGTGCTCGAGCGACGGATGCGTCGAGAAGAGCTCGGAGACCGAGCCGGGGGAGATGGCCGGGAAGATCATCAGCGAGTTGCCGGCCTCGACGGCCCGCAGGTCCTGCTGAGGGATGCGCTGGATCTGGCCGCTGATCTTCGTCAGCGCCGAAGCCAGATGGGAAGGCTGGCCGGTGATCACGGCCGAGCCGCGGTCGGCTGAGTATTCGCGGTAACGGCTGAGGGTCCGGATCAAGACGAAGCTGACCGCCCAGACAACAGCTGAGATCAGAAAGATGAAGACGAAGGCGCCGCCCCGGTCGCGATTGTCGCGGTCGCCGCCGCCGTAGAAGCCGCCCCAGAGTCCCGACTGAACGATGAAGGAGGCGACCGTCGCAAAGAAGCTCGCCATGGCCATCACTCGCATGTCGCGGTGGATCACGTGGCTCAGCTCATGCGCCAGCACGGCCTCCATCTCCTCTGGTGTGAGCGCCTGCAGAATGCCGGTCGTGACAGCTACCAAGGCGTGCTTGGGATCGCGACCTGTGGCCATGGCGTTCGGCACCGGCGAGTCGATCAGCGCGACCTTTGGCTTGGGGATCCCGGTCAGAGCGGCCAGCCGCCCGACCATGTCGTGCAGCTGCGGGGCCTGCTGTTCGGAGACCTCCTGGGCGCCGAGGGAAAGCAGGATGAGCTTGTCGGACCAGTAGTACTGGGCGACCAGTAGCACCGCGGCGACGACGACGATAAAGAAGAGCGGGACCCCGAACCGCCAGAGCGCCCCGATGAAGGCCAGGTAGATCAGGGCGAGCAGGAACATCGTCAGGAACATTCGGAGCGTGAGCCCCCGATCCGGGCCGAGTCGCCTTTCCATCGCGGTTCTGGATATACCCCCCGTCGGTTCACCATAATCGGAGTCAGGAGGTGACCGCTAAATGGAACTCGAAGGCAAGCAGATAGCGATCCTGGCCGAGGACCTCTACGAGGACCTCGAGCTCTGGTACCCGTACTACCGGCTGAAGGAGGCGGGCGCCACCGTCAAGGTCGTGGGCAGCGGCCGCAACCCGACGCACGCTTCGAAGCATGGCCTTCCCGTCACTCCGGACCTGACCATCGACTCGGCGCGTGTCGCCGACTTCGACGCCGTCGTGATCCCGGGCGGTTACTCACCGGACCTGATGCGGCGCAAGCCCGAGATGGTGAAGTTCGTGCGCGACATGGACGCCGCGGGAAAGACCGTGGCGGCGATCTGCCACGCCGGCTGGATGCTGGTCTCGGCCGGCATCGTCAAAGACCGGCCCCTCACCGGTTTTCACTCGATCAAGGACGACCTCGTCGCTGCGGGCGCCCGCTACCAGGATTCGCCGGTGGTGGTCGACCGCAACCTGGTGACCTCGCGGATGCCGGCCGATCTGCCGGACTTCTGCCGGACGATCATCGGACAGCTGGCCAAGAAGCCCGCGGCCGTGGCCTCGTAGCGAAAGGGGCGCGGCAGGCACGCCAAGTGGCGTGCTCCAGAAGAAAGGAGAGGAGCCGGCGGTTCCGCCGGCTCCTTGACGAGGGGGGAGAAACTTGTGAGGGGGGTTTGGCTGTCTAGCTGAACTCCACTGCGATATAGGCGTAGCCATTAGGAGCCACCGCCCAGGCGGTGCCGACGTACCGGTACGGCCCCATGATGTTGGCCCGGTGCCCGGCCGAATTCATGAACATCGCGTTCAGCTGTCCGTCGTTGATGCCGCCGGACCAGTAGCCCACGTTCTCGCCGGCCTGCCGGCCCAGCCCGCAGCCGAGGTCTGCCTGAGCTCCGCCGGAGTGGGAGATGGCTCCCTGGTTCGCCATCCGAACCGCGTTCTGATAGGCGATCCCGGCCAGGCAGGAGCTCCAGGTCAGTGGCCCCAACCCGGCGCCGGAGCGATCGGAGTTGATCAGAGCCTGCTGGGTCGAGCCGACAACGATGGCAGGAGGTTGGTAGGACGGCTGGTATGACGGCTGGTAAACGGGGCCGGCATCGGGTGGCGGAGCAGGCGGCTCCCAGGACGCGCTTTCCGGTGTTCCCGGCTGGGCGCTCGGGGTCGACGCGGGAGCCGGCGGTCCGGCCAGGTGGTGACGGGCCAGCCAGGTTTCGTATGGATCGGACGGTTCCGCGGGCTTGGCCGCCTGGACCGGCGTCGAGCTTGGGTGGTGGGTCGCTTGCAAAATCCCGTTGACGCCCAGAGCGGTTGTCGCGAACGTTACGGCGAAGGCCATGAGGCCTTTGAAAATTGTTAGCAAGTGGGGGGCACCTCCAGCGAACAAAGACGGGGTGGCGGGCCCGTTCTTGCTCGTCGTATCGGGGAGGCACGTTGCCAAAGGCGCGAGCCCAATGCAGCGCCGGAATGGTTAGCAACGATTAAGGACTGCCAACCCTCCGGCTACGGCCGTATTTGCAAACCCATACCATGGCTAGCAGGTCATGGATCAGCGCTTAGAGCAGTTCCCCGACCCTCCACCCGCGCCGGTCCCAGGTCCACCGGGGCCGCCGCTGCCTCCCGATCCCCCGCTCCCTCCCGAGCCTTCGCCTCGGCCGATCCCGCCGGGACCCCGACGGAGGTGGTCCCGGCGAGCAGCTTCCTAAGGCAGTTCTGGGCGGCGGCGCGGCGACAGCATGATCCGCAGCAAGGCGACCAGCGCCCAGGCGATCAGCGAGTAGATCACGATCGCGACCAGTGATTCCGGCTCCAACACGTAGTTGCCATTCCCGCTCTGCGGAAAGATGGCGCGGAACGGCGCGACCAGCGGTGCCGTGACTCCGTAGATGAAGCGCACGAAGTCGGCCCCGTAATTGGCCCCGAGCAAGCGCATGAAGAAGCGCATCGCGATCAGGGCGTCGATCAAAGAGACCAGGAACCAGATCACGCGCTCGGCGCGCGGATCGTAGGTGCGGACCACGACAGGCCCCGCCGGCGGGACGGTGGGCCCGGCGGCCGGCTCACGCTCGGTGACGCGCTCACGCTGGTAGCGCGGTTCGTCAATGGGATCCATGTATTCTCTCCCGGCTCAATATGAGGACGGATTTCGGCAAACGCCGATCCCCAACATATTAGTGCGCTGATAGTACATTTCAAGTCGAAAGCGGTGGTTCAGAGCAAGGCGGCGTCCAGCTCCGGGGCCAGGGAGGCGTGGCGCCGGCGGGTTGCCGACCGCGGCCTGGGCCTCCTCGGGGTGGTTTGCATGGGGGCCGGCCTGGCCCTGATCGCCGGCTTCGCGCTCGGCTTCCTCCAGGGCGTGCAGGCGCAGGACCGCCTGAGCGCCCAGTGGCGTCAGCTGCTCACTGAAAAGCCGCCGCCACTCGCCAGCAACAGCGTCGATCCGAGCCTCCTGAAGCCGGTCGGGGGCGTGGACTTCGCGATTCGCGTCCCCCGGCTCGGCTACTACGCCGCAGTCAAGGAGGGCATCGAGCAGACGATCCTTTACAGCGGGCCCGGCCACTACCCTGAAACGGCCTGGCCCGGCCAGTCCGGCACCATCGGGGTGGCGGCCCACAACGTCTACTGGATCCAGTTTCCGACTCTCGGAAAGGGAGACGAGGTCGATCTGGAGACCCGGTACGGGACTTATCGGTACGCGGTCACCGGCAGCCGGATCGTCAACCCGAGCGATCGGTCCGTGCTCGTCCAGACCAGGGGCCGGCGCCTGACGCTGACTACTTGCTGGCCGGTTTGGGCCGGCGCCTTCGCGACCAAGCGGTTCGTCATCTTCGCCGGCCAGATCGACCCCAGCCCGCCACCCCCCGGCGCGGCCTGAGGCGGCGAGCACCCCCGGGTGGAGGTGAAGCGGGCGGGTCAGGACGGGGACACACTGGCCCCGGACGGATCGCGGGTCTGGCCGCTCACGACCGGCGTGGCGGCCAGCCTGGTGGAGGTGCGCCTGCCGCCGGGCGCCATTTCCCGTCCGGTCCGGCACCGCACCGTCGAGGAGACGTGGTACTTCCTGGCCGGTGGCGGAAAGGTCTGGCGCCGCTCGCCCAGCGGAGACGCGGCGGCCGTCGAGGTCCATGCCGCCGACTGCCTGCTGATCCCGGCGGGCTGGGAGTTCCAGTTCGCGGCCGGAGCGGAGGGGCTCTCCTTTCTCTGCTTCACAAGCCCGCCCTGGCCAGGGCCTGAGGAGGCGGTTGCCGCTACTGGCCGAGGCCTCGGCGAGCCGACACTGTAAAGCAAAAGCCGGCTCGACCGGACCGTAACCGGTAGAACTTGAGTGACGTTACGATATGTACGAATTGCATCAAATTGACTATCACGATATCGGGCTTCGCACTGCATGAAGTCTCACCACCAACTGCACGGAACCAGCAATCCCCCACTGGCCTCCAGTCCACCGCGGGTCGGTCTCGCGCCGCCCGCGCGCCCGCTGCTCGTGGCGCTGGGCGCACTACTCGTGATCGCGGGCGGGGTCGGCGCCTGGGGCTACAGGCTGATGGCGACCCTCCCCGGCCCGGGCCAGGAGATCGCGCCGGCCCGGTCGATCATCGTCTACGACCGCGCCGGCCGCGTGATCGGTGAGCACCAGGCCAACGGCCGCTATCAGCTGCTCTTGAAGCTCTCGGACATGGGCCGCCCCGGGCCGGCGGCCACCCTGGCTGCCGAGGACCGCGACTTTTACAAGCACGGCGCCGTCGACTTCCCGGCTGTCGTCCGAGCGCTCGCGGTGGACGCAGCCTCCGGCCAGGCCGTGGAGGGCGGCAGCACCATCACGCAGCAGCTCGTCAAGATCGAGCTGCTGACTCCGGAGAAGTCGGCTTCGCGGAAAGTCCAGGAGCTGTTCCTGGCCTACCAGCTCGAGAGCCGCTACTCGAAGAACCAGATCCTCGAGATGTATTTGAACCGCGTCTACTACGGCCACGGCGCTTATGGCCTTGGCTCGGCCGCGAAGACCTACTTCGGCGCTAACAAGAACGCGGCCGACTTGACACAGGCGCAGGCGGCCTTCCTGGCCGGCCTGCTCAAGGCCCCCTCCTACTACGACCCCTTTCTTCACTTCGACCGGGCGAAGGGGCGCGAGCTGTACGTGTTGAACGGCATGGTCAGCACCGGGGCGCTCACTCGAGCAGAGGCCCAGAAAGCGGCTCAGGAAGACATCCGTTCAGAGCTCCAGCTTGATCTGAGCTACCGGCGCAGCCTGGCTCCCCACTTCGTCGACTACGTGGTGGGCGAGCTGGAGCGGACTCTCGGCGCAGCGACCGTCCAGCAGGGCGGCCTGGCCGTTTACACGACGCTCGACGCCAATCTCCAGGCGCTCGCCGAGCGCTCGGTTGCCGACGGCGTCCAGCGCCTCTCCGGCAGCGGAGTCAACAACGGCGACCTGCTGGCGGCGAAGTCCGACACGGGGGAGATCCTGGCCTGGGTCGGCTCCAGCGACTACTCGAATGCCGGCATCGGCGGGCAGTACGACGTCATCCTCTCGCCGCGCCAGCCGGGCTCCAGCTTCAAGCCCTACGTCTACGAGGCGGCACTGCGCGATCACAAGATCACCGTGGACTCGCCCGTCCACGACGTCCCCACCGACTTCGGCGGCTACCGTCCCGTCGACTTCGACAACCGGTACCTGGGCACCATCTGCGCCAAGCAGGCCCTGGTCCGCTCGCGCAACATCCCCGCGGTCGAGGTGGCCCGCCTCGAGGGGATGCAGAACGTGGTCAGCCTGGCCCAGGCGATGGGCATCAAGAGCAAGCTCCAACCGGAGCTGCAGACGGCCATCGGGGGCGGCGAGCTGACCATGGCCGACCACGTCCAGGGCTACCAGGTCTTCGCAAACGACGGCGTGAGGATGCCGATCCGGGGCGTGGCGAAGGTGGCCGACCGCAACGGCAACACCGTTTACCAGGCGGCCGCGAGCGCTGGCGTGCGCGTCCTGGCGCCTCAGGACGCCTATCTGATGACCTGGATGCTGAAGGACTACCAGTCCACCTGGGGTTTCGGGTGGAACCGCCAGATGGCCAGCAAGACGGGCACCACCGGCGCGGGCCTCGGCAGCACGCGAGACGCCTGGATCATGGCTTACAACCCGAACATCGTGGCCGGCGCCTGGGTCGGCAACACCGGCGCCGACGGCAAGGGCGGAACAGTCAACACCTACGGCGAGTACGTCGCCACGACGGTCATGGCCGAGTTCGTGAACGGCCTACCTAGCACCATGCGCAGCTGGTATCAGGCGCCCGCCGGTCTGACCGCCGCGAAGAAGGGTGGTGACCCACTCCTCCCCGGTACGGAGAACCTGCCCAGCTGCAGCGGCGCCGGGTCTGCCGGCGGCGCCCGGGGCAAAGGGTCGGGCGACGGGTCTGGCGGCGGAGAGGGAGGCGATTGATGGCTGACAAGCAACCGATGCGCCCCCGAGCCTCTGCCGGCAAGGGATTCGCCTTCCCAGGCAACCTCCGGGAGTGGGCCGCAACCTGGCAGGGCCGGGCGGCGATCGCAGCCGGCATCCTGCTCATCCTGGGCGGGGTCTACGTGAGCTGGACGCTGCGCGACCTGCCCGACCCCAACAAGCCCGTGTTCGCGCACAGCATCGTGATCTTCGACCGCAAGGGCAGGGAGATCGAGCAGCGCAACGCCAACGGCGAGTACTTCCACATCGTCTTGCTGAAAGACATGGGGAAACCAGGCCCCGCCGCCACTCTGGCGGCCGAGGACCGCAGCTTCTACAACGAGGGGGCCGTCAACTGGCTGGCGATGCTGCGCGCGCTCTTCGTCGACATCACCCACCAGGGCTACGTCCAGGGTGGCAGCACGATCACGCAGCAGCTGGTCAAGATCCAGCTCCTGACGCCGCAGAAATCGATCTTCCGGAAGACGCAAGAGATCGTCCTGGCGGAGGGCGTCAGCCTCCGCTACTCGAAGGACCAGGTGCTCGAGATGTACCTGAACCGCGTCTACTACGGCCACAACGCGTACGGGCTGGGGGCCGCCTCCCGGGTCTACTTCAGCAAGGAGCCGAGCCAGCTGACGCCGGCCCAGGCGGCGTTCCTGGCGGGGCTGATCCAGGCACCCACCTATTACGACCCGCAGACCCACTTCGAGCGGGCTCGAGCACGCCAGCTGTACGTCCTGCACGGGATGGTCACGATCGGCGCGCTGACTCCAGCCGAGGAGCAGCAGGCCGAACAGGAGGACATCGCCAAGGAGCTGAAGTTCGATCCCAGCATCCGGCAGTCGAAGGCGCCGCTCTTCGTGGACTACGTGATCCAGCGGCTGGAGGCGGACTATGGCGCAGCCGCAGTGCAGCAGGGCGGCTTCGCCATCTACACGACGCTCGACCTCGACATTCAAGCTCTTGCCCAGAGGTCGGTCCAGGATGGCGTCGGGCAGCTCGGCTACGCGAGCGTGAACAACGGCGACCTGCTGGCCGCCAAGCCGGATACGGGCGAGGTGCTCGCCTGGGTGGGATCCGCCGACTACTACAACCAGGCGATCGGCGGCCAGTACGACGTCATCCTGGCCGGTCGCCAGCCGGGCTCCTCCTTCAAGGCATACGACTACGAAGCCGCACTCCACGACCGCAAGCTGACGCTCGGCTCCTATCTGCACGACAAGCCGACCGACTTCGGCGGCGGCTACAAGCCCCGCGACTTCGACGACCGCTACCTGGGCGATCTCACGATGCGCCAGGCGCTGCTCAAGTCCCGGAACATCCCGGCCGTCGAGGCGGCCAAGATCGAAGGCATCGACAACGTGATCTCGCTGGCCAGGTCGATGGGCGTGGACAGGACCGAGCAGAAGCCCGTGCTCTCGACCGCGATCGGCGGCAGTGAGATCACCATGCGCGAGCACGTCCAGGGCTATCAGGTCCTTGCCAACAAAGGCAAGAAGGTTCCGCTGATCGCGATCACCAAGATCGTCGACTCCCAGGGCAGTGTGCTGAACCAGACCACGCCTGGCGAGCAGGACGGCCAGACGCAGGTCTTGAGCGAACAGGAGGCGTACCTCCTGACCGACGTCCTGAAGGACTACCCGCGGCAGTGGAATTTCGGTTGGAACCGCTCGATGGCGGCCAAGACGGGGACGACCGGAGCGGGAACCAGTGGCACCACCCGCGACGCCTGGGTCATGGGCTACAGCTCCGACATCGTGTTCGGGGCCTGGGTCGGCAACACGGGGGCCAACGGTGGCGGCGGCCAGATCAACACCTACGGCGAATCGGTCGGCCAGACGATCCTGCGTGAGTTCGTAAACGGGCTTCCGCCCACCTACCACAACTTCATCAGCCGGCCCACCGGCCTGGTCGATGGCAAGGCCTGCGACCAGCAGCCCGAGATCTTCCTGCCCGGGACCGAGAAGCTGGCCTGCCAGGCGCTCAGCCCCTCACCGTCGCCGACACCGCCGCCCTCTCCGTCCCCATCCTTGATCCCGACCCCGCCGGTGCCCTCCCCCACCCTGCCGATCATCCCTCCTGCCTCGCCCACACCAGTCGCGAGCCCGCCCGGCCAGCCGGGCGCAAAGCCCAGCCCGTAACCGCCGACTAGTCTTTCCGCATAGCCGAAAACCTCGCCCGGGTGCTGGCCGCGGTCTCGGTCGGAGGCCTGCTGCTCCTGGTTCCGGCCGATGCGACCAGCGAGGCCAGCTGGGAGCAGTGGGAGCACCTGCCGGGCGTCCTGGACCTGGCCGGGCCCCTGCCCGACGGGTCGCTGGTGGCGGTCGCCGGCGGCCAGCTCAAGTCGCTCCACTCAGATGGGACAGTGAGTGGCTACACGGGCCAGGTCGCCGCCCCGGGTGCGGAGTCTTACCTTGCCGGATCTTCGGGCCGGCGGGTGGAGGCGGCCGGCTGCACCTTCGCAGCCGACGACCTCTTCTGGCTCCGCCTCGCGCCGCCGCTGGGAATCGTCCGCGTCGACCGCCAGGGAGCGGTGCGGCCCTTTGCCGACTTTCCCGGTGTCGAAAGTCTCAGCGGGATCGTCAGCGACCGCGTCGGACGATTCGGATACCGGCTGCTGGTGACCGGCGTCCACCTGGGCAAGACCGTGCTCGAGGCGTTCGACTGCCGGGGCAAGGGCACCTTGATCACGAGTGCGGCTCCGCTCCTGGAGGGAGGGCTGGCGGTCGCGCCCGCGACGTTCGGAGACTATGCCGGCCAGCTGATCGCAGCGGACGAGAACAGCGGAGCGATTCTGGCCCTGAGCCCGGCAGGCGGCTGGAGCGTGATCGCCGACTCGGGAATCCCCAAGGGGGGCGATATCGGAGTCGAGAGCGCAGGCTTCGTCCCGCCAGGTTTCGCGGCCGGCGGCTGGGCCTATCTGGCCGACAGAGGGACGCCGGGCAATCCCCATCCCGGCACCGACAGCGTGCTCCGTGTCAGTGCCCGCGACTTGCGCCGGGCGGGCGTGCAGGAGGGCGACCTGCTGGTCGCGAGCGAGGGCGGTGGAGTCACCGTCGCCGTTCGCTGCAAGCCGGCCTGCAGCGTTCGCGAGGTGGCGGTCGGGCCGCCCGCCGGACACATCGAGGGCCACCTCCTGGCGGTCGCCGACCACCCTGGCCGGGCGACCGCGGCGGCCGCCGCGAGCTCGTCGGCCTGGTCCCTGCCCGTGCTGGCCCTGGTTTTGCTCCTGACCGCCGCCTACTACCTGGTCCGGTTGCGCCGCCGCCGGGTCAGCGGTGCGCCAGGTACTGCACAACCTGCTGCCAGGTCGGCCGGTTGACCCAGGGAATGTTCGGGGCCGACCCCACGCCGACGGGCGCGAAAACGATGTCGTCCCGCGCCGGGTTGCACTGACCCGAGGCACTGTTCGAGCGGCGGCAGGTCCAGGCTGCCGGGTCCGAGGAACCGTAAGCGGCGGTGAGCTGGTCGATGGCGCCCTGGAGGGCGGCCCGGACCGCCTGCCGGCAGTCTTGCAGCTTGCCCGAACCGCAGTAGCTCTGCGAGTAGTTCGTCCCGCCGGTCGGGTTGACTGCCTGACGGAGGGAGCGCTGCAGGTAGCCCTCCCAGCCGCCGTCGTAGGCGGAGCCTTTGGCGCCGGGCGGGTCGTTGAGCGGGTTCAAGCCGGCCAGCCGATCGAACTGGGTTGAGTTCAGCCAGGGGTCGAAGACGGCGTGGGCCAGCCGCGGGTAAAAGGCATCCATGACCGCGACCGCGTTGCCCATGTCATAGGCGTTCGGGTCGGCCACCGCCCGCCGGTGGCTGCCCCCCGAGTACCAATTTCCGAGCAGCGTCAGAACCGCCGACTGCTCGCTCGTGAGCGGCGCTCCGGGCGACTGCAGCACGGCGCGGACCTGGCTCACCAGCTGGGAACCGTCGAGGTCGACGCTGCCCGCGTCACCCATCGCGTTCACCATGTCGACCGGCTGGATTCCGCCCCGCGTCACCAGCGCGGCGACCCGGTCGCTCAGCGACTGGCTGCGGTAGACGGGCCCATAGGCGAAGTTGGAGTCGGCCGCCGACCACTGCGGCGCCGGCTTGTTGTTCCAGTTGGCCAGGAAGCCGGATGCAGGGTTGACGGCGTGGGGATGGGGATCGCTCGCGGACCCGTCCGCCTGCAGCACGCCGCTCCACTCCCACTGGCCGGTGCCCCAGGAAGGGAAGTTGGGATCGACGCCGGCTGCCCGCAGCGGCATCTTGCCCGACGAGTAGTACGCGATGTCGTTGGCGTCGGCGTAGAACCAGTTGAAGGTGCCGGTCTCCTTGGCTGCTGCGCGCATGAAGTCGGCGGCGGATTGCACCTGGTCGGGGCTGTTCCAGTCCAGGAACGCCGGGGCCGACCCGAGTTCGTCGAAGAAGGTCGAGCGCTGGTAGGAGACCGCGACCGGGATCGTGCTGCCGGTCTGCGGGTCCTTGGCGTAGGTGCGGCCGACGACGGGTCCGTGGACCGTTCGCTCGATCTGGATCGTGATGACCTGGGGCGGGTTCGGGCCGCCGGCCGAGGTCTTGGCGACCTCCCGGTCGGTGCGCTCGTACATCGGCGTGCAGGCGCCGTTGTAGACATAGGAGGTGCTCTTCAGCGTGGGCGGGGAGCCGTCCGGGTTGCAGAGCTTCTCCAGCCGCTCGTCGATGATGTCCGAGCCTGCCGAGGTGGCACTCCAGGCGTAGTCGGCGCCGCGGCCGAGCTCGACGTAGACGTCGGTCCCGGGGAAGGAAGCGCCGCGGGCGTTGAAGCCTGGCCCGTGGAGGTCCTCCTCGTGCAGGATCTCGGGGTCGAAGTAGGAGACCTGAGGACCGAAGACGGCGATCGGGTGCCCGGCCGCGGTGTGACTGCCCGCGACCAAGATCGCGTTGCTGGCGTGCTTGGGCTGCAGGTAGGGGCTCAAGTCGACGGTGACCGGCCCGATCGAGATCTTGCCCGTGCCCGGGCTCAACGCCGGCAAGGGCCCGCCGTTGCAGAAGTCGGTGGTCGGGCTCTGCGTCGGCATGGCGACGGCGGCCGGGTTCACCGTGCCTCCCGTCATGTATGGGAAGGGGGTGGAGAGAGTCGTCACCGCCTGGGGGTCGTTCTGGGACCGGAAGTCACTCCACATCGCCGCACCCTTGGCCTGGCCGTAGCGGCCCGTCAGCGACGAGTAGAGGAGGGCGCTGTCGACCTCGTTGCCGCCACCGACCGCGAAGATCGCCTGCACCAGGGTGGCGACGGCGATGATGTCGGTCGACGTCCAGGGCGTCGGCACCTCCTGCAGCGCCGGGTACTCGGCCGGCAGCTTGGTCGGGTCGACGAGCGCGGCCTGGATGTATGCGTTGATGCCGTCGATGTAGGCCAGGCCGTCGGCCTGCACCTGCTGCCCGTCGGTGTGAGTCGCGTCAAAAGGTGCCGTGTAGCGCCGGGGCAGAAGGTCGACCTGCTGCTGCAGCTCGGCCTCGTTGTAGCCGGCGACGCGCGCCGTGCTGCAGTCGAGAGCCAGGGTGGCCGGTGATGGCCCCAGGAAGGCTGAGGCCGTGGAGCGGCCCACGTGGCGGAGCACGTCCATCATGAAGAGCCGGTCCTCGGCGGCGGCATAGCCCGCACCGAACTCGGTGCCGTAGCGGTCGGCGCCGTAGATGTGGGGGACTCCGAAGCTCTTGTCGCGGACGATCAGCGTTCCGCTGCGGGGAGTCTCCGCCGCGCCCACGTCGCCGGGGTCGATGCCGAGCGGTGCTGACTTGAAATAGCTCGGGATGTCAGTGGCCTGGATGTTGGGAGCGAACCGGACCAGCTTGGCGTACATGTCGAGCTGGTCCTGGCTGTGGGGCGGGGTCTGCCTCCGCCCGAACTGGATCACGTTCGTGAGCCCGTTCTCACCCGGCGGCAGGACGTTGCGCACGCCGCCGCCGGCGCAGTCGACATAGGCGGGCCCGACCGTGGGCGTGACGGTGGTGCAGACGGCCGCCGAAGCAACGTTGGGCGCGGGCAGTACCACCAGGACGAGGAGCGCCGCCAGGGCCGCGCGGGGAACTGCAGTTGACAAGGCAAAACCCCCAATAAGCGATTTGGTCTATATAACATTAGCCATAGATCGAAATTCCTGAAAAGGAGCCTGTTGCGGTGGGATCTCGGAAGCTTGGTCTAGCCGCCTGCCTGCTGCTGGTCCTGGTGGGCTTGCCGACCGCAGCGCAGGCCGCGACGCCCCGCGCGCTGCTCGTCTGCAACGGCAGCACCGCCGCCTGCCCCAGCGGCACACAGTTCACGTCGATCCAGGCCGCCGTCGACGCAGCGGCCGCGGGCGACTGGGTCCTCGTCTGGCCAGGCGTCTATCACGAGAAGAAGGGCAGTGCGACGGCCGGCGTCTGGGTCACGAAGCCGGGACTCCACCTGCGCGGGCTGGACCGCAACCTGGTCGTGGTCGACGGCTCGCACGGGACCGCGGCCGGTCCCTGCCCGGCCGATCCCGCGCTGCAGGACTTCACGCCTCGTGACGGGATCGTGGTCTACAAGACCAGCGGCACCTACGTCGACAACCTGACCGTCTGCAACTACCTGGCCGCCGCCACCGGCGGCCACGGCAACCAGGTCTGGTGGAACGGCGGCGACGGCAGCGGAACGATCGGCATGGGCAGCTGGTGGGGCAACTACCTGACCGCGACCTCCGAGTACGCACCGCCCACCTCGAGCTCGGCGATGGCCCAGTACGGCATCTTCATCAGCAATGCCGGCGGGCCGGGCAGCGCCAATTACTCGTACGCCTCGAACATGGGCGACTCGGCTTTTTACGTGGGCGCCTGCCGGCGCGTCTGCAACGCGGTGTTGAGCCACGTCCACGCCCAGAACTCAGCGCTGGGATTCAGCGGCACCAACGCCGGCAACTACACGATCGGCTCTTCGGAGTGGGACCTGAACCGGGCAGGCATCGTGCCCAACTCGCTCAACAACGATGACGCGCCGCCGCCGCAGGACGGTCGCTGCCCGGGCAGCTCGACGCAGAGCTGCACCTTCATCGAACACAACTACGTGCATGACAACAACAACCCGAACGTGCCCAGCTTCGGCATCGCCGGAGCGGCGCCGGTCGGCGCCGGGATCGAGATCGCGGGCGGCTCTTATGACACGGTTCGCTACAACACCGTCGTGCGTCAAGGCGGCTGGGGCATCGTGACGCACGAGTTCCCTGACTCCGAGACTCCACCAGCCTCAGGTCTCTCGCACTGTCAGGGCGGGACCCAGGTCTCAGAGCTCGTCTGCAACTTCCCCGCGATCGGCAACCTCGTCTACGGCAACCGCTTGAGCGGCAACGGTTTCTTCGGCAACCCGACCAACGTGGACCTCGCCAACGAGGCGGGCGCCAACCCGAAGAACTGCTTTTACCGCAATTCGTTCACGAGCAGCGACCCGCCGGACATCCAGAGCCCAGCCGTGGACGGCCCGCCATGTGACGGGTACGGTCCCGGAGACCCGGCGCTGTTGAGCGAGCTGGCCTGCGCGTCGGGCTTCGGCAACTGCACGGTCCCGGAGGCCAACTATCCGCAGCAAACCAGCGCCGTCATGCTGCCGCTGACGCGCCAGGCGCCGATGCCGAGCCCCTGCGCGGGCGCACCCGCGAACGCCTTCTGTCCCGGCGGCGCCTACGCCGGACCGCGCAGCTGAATCGGACCCACAGCCTGCCTGTAGAACCAGTAGGTGATCAGGGCGATCCCGCCGTCTACCACAAAGTTCGCCAGGAAGGCGAAGGCGTGCACGGCGAGGATGAAGAAGACCAGCGAGACGAGGGACGAAGTCGCCTTGGCCAGGAGCAGGAACCGAACCGGCGGCGGCGCCACCCGGTCGCGCTCGCGGGTCGCCTCCAGGCAGAAGGCGGCGATCAACACCATATAGGCAACGGCCAGGACCGACCAGAACTGGTAGCCGGCCTCCAGAGGCGCCAGCTGGAACGGCTTGCCCGCCGCGTTCAGGATCCGGACGGTGAGCGTCGGGAAGACGAGGAAGTCGAGGGCGCCGAGGCCGAACACCACCAGCCAGATGCGGAGCAGTAACCTCAGCCGGCGAGTGGGTGCATCCACTGCGAACCTGAGCGTACTTCAGCGCCGCACCCTCGAGGCACTGGCCGAAACCATGCTGCCGCCGGGAGGCGGGGTTGCGCCGGGGGCCCGCGAGGTGGACCTGGCCGGCCAGCTGGATGCGTACCTCGGCCGTTGCCTGGCCGGCACCCGGCGGGTCGTCGGCCTGATGCTGACCGCGTTCGCCCTCTCCTCGGTCGTCAGCCGGCACCGTCGGCTCTTTAACAGGCTCTCGCCCGAAGGGCGGCTGGCCTACCTGCACGAGTGCGAGACGAGCCGCATCCGGCAGCGCCGGGAGACCTTGATCGCGCTGAAGGCGCTGCTGATGATGTTCTTCTGCGGCGATCAGCGGGTGGCAGTGCTGGTCGGCTACGACGGCCAGCCGCGCAAGGCGGTCCAGCGCCAGCCGGAGCGGCCGCAGCTGGCGGTTACCAGGATCGAGCGGTTCCTGGACGACACCTGCGATGTGGTCGTGGTGGGCTCGGGGGCAGGCGGCGCGGTGGCGGCGCGCGAACTGGCCGCGGCCGGGCTCGACGTGGTGGTGCTGGAAGAGGGCGAACAGTTCGATCGGCGTGACTTCCAGGGACCGCTGCCCGACCGCCTGCGGCGCTTCTACCGCGGTAATGGCCTCACCTTCACGATCGGCAACCCGGTCATCTCGCTGCCGATGGGCATGGGCGTCGGCGGGTCGACGCTGATCAACTCAGGCACCTGCTTTCGTACGCCCGATTGGATCCTCCGCGATTGGGGTCTCGATCCGGACGAGCTGGCGCCGCTCTTCGCCGAGGTCGAGCGCGTGATCGGCGTGGCGCCGGTCCCGGCGGAAACCATGGGCGGCAACGGCGAGACGCTGGAGGCCGGACGGGTTGCGCTCGGCTACTCGGGCGGACCGATCGCCCGCAACGCCCGCGAGTGCCATGGGAGCGGCGTCTGCGCGTTCGGCTGCCCCCTTGACGCGAAGCAGGGCATGCACGTCTCCTACCTGCCCCTGGCCGCGGCAGCGGGGGCCCGGATCTACTCCGGCTGCAAGGTGACGCGGTTGAGCGTCGAGGCCGGGCGGGTGGTCGGGGTGGCCGGTCCCAAAGTCCGGGTCCGCGCGCGGCGCGTGGTACTCGCCGCGGGTGCGGTCCAGACCGCCGACCTCCTGCTCCGCAACCGGCTCGCCAACTCCAGCCGGCAGGTGGGCCGGAATTTCCGAATCCACCCGGGCTGCGGCGTGCTCGGTGTCTTCGACCGCGACCTCTTCGCCTGGCGGGGCGTGATGCAAAGCACGTATGTGGACGAGAAGCTGCGGGAGGGAGTGCTGCTGGAGGCGACCTACCCGCCGCCGGGCGTCGGCTACAGCGCCGGTGGCCTGCCTGAAGTGGGCCTGCCGCTCAAGGACATGCTCGCCCGCTACCGGCAGACGGCGGCCTGCGGGCTCATCATCTCGGACAGCGGCTCGGGCAGGGTCCGGACCGGGCCGGGCGGCCCCCTCCTGCTCTACAGCCTGGACCCACGTGACACAGCCAAGACCCTGGCCGGCATCGCGCTGGCGGCGGAGGTCTACCTGGCGGCCGGCGCCAAGGAGGTCCACACGCTGCTGCCAGGGCTGCCGCCGGTCCGCTCCCGGGCCGACCTCCGCGGGATCATCGAGGGGCGCTGGCGCGCCTCCGACCTGAAGCTGTCGGCCTACCACCCGATGGGCACCTGCCGGCTCGGTGCCGACGCCCGCTCCTCGGTCGTGGACGAGTACGGCAACGCCTGGGACGTGCCCGGCCTGGTCCTCGCCGACGCCTCGATCCTGCCTGGCTCGACCGCCGTCAACCCGCAGATCACGATCATGGCGCTGGCGACGCGCGTCGCCCGGCGCCTGGCCGCGACGCTCAGCTGAACCGAGCCACCGCCAGGGCAAGCGCAAGACCGACAGTGGCCCAGGAAAGTGAGCGCAGCGCCCGCTCGAGAGGTTCCAGGAGGACCGCCGAGTCCAGGGGCTCGGCGGTTCCGTCCTCGAGCACGATGCTGCCGGACACCGCTCGCGCCTGGCGCCGGATCCGGCGAGCCGGGGTGCTCAGCGCACGCTGGCAGTAGCTGAGCCCGAAGGCGGCGGCCGCGCCGATCCCGGCCGCGAGCGAGAGGCGCCCGGCCTGGGCGAAGTAAGCGGTCAGGACCGGGAAGGCACCCCAGGAGAGCGCGAACCAGAAGTCGCCGTGGAGCACGCCACCGAAGAGCTCCAGGTTGTACGCCACGACGAAGAGGACGCCGACCAGGATGAAAGGCAGCAAGCCGACGCCGACGCGGCCGATACCTGCGAGGCCGAGCGCGACGGCGCCGGCCAGGCTCGTTGCGGCCGCCCCGACCAGGACCGCGTCCGGTATGCGGGTCTTGAGCGGCCGGCTCCGGAGCTCGTCCAGGGCGTGCGCCGCCACGCCGAGCGCAAGCAGGAACGCCAGCAGCGTGGCGCCGAGCCGGACGGCGTCGAGGGCCGGCGCCAGGGCGGCGCCGATCACGACGTAGGAAAGGTGCCAGGCGGTGTACGGCGGGTGCAGCAGCGCGATCCAGTCCCTGCGCCAGCCCCGCGCCCGGGTCGCATAGAAAGCGGGCGCCAGAACGTCAGGCACGCCGGCGACCCCAAATGACGCGACCGCCCCCGAGGCTCATCGAGCTGATCTCGACCTCGACCAGGCCGGCCGCGCCCCAGGCCTCGCGCAAGCGCCCGACGGGCCAATCCCGCTCATGCCGGGAGATGTTCGGTCCGAGAAACCGGCCGACGTCATACCAGGCGCGGCCGCCGAGCAGGGCGCCGGCGAGTGGGAGCACGAGCCGGGTGTAGGTCCACCAGGCGGCGCGCCAGAACGGCTGCGGCGGGAGGGCGAAGTCGAGGCCGGCGAGGATGCCGCCGGGACGCAGGACTCTGGCCAGCTCGGCCAGCGTCGCGGCCGGGTCGGGAACGTATCTCAAGAGGTAGGTGAAGGCCACTGCGTCGAAGGCGCGGTCCTCATAAGGCAGCTGCTCAGCACGGCCCTGCTCGAGACGGATCCGGTCTGCCAAGCCGGCCGCCCCAACGCGGTCGCGGCCCCGTTCCAGCATCGCCGCGCTGAGATCGACGCCGGTGATCTCAGCGTCGGTGCGGCGCGCCAGCTCGATCGCGACCCCTGCGGTGCCGGTCGCGACGTCGAGGACGCGCTTCGGCGCCGCGGCGCTGATCTGCGCCACCAGCCGCAGCCGCCAACGCCGGTTCTGGCCGAAGGAGAGCACCTCGGCCAGCAGGTCGTAGCGATCGGGCAAGCCGCTGAACAGACGCGCCGCAAAGGCGTTCTCCTCGGTCGGGACCGAAGCGCCGGCACCTTCCACCTAAGGAAGTATCGCCGGGGCAAAGGGAGAGGGGCTGGTGCACCCAGCCCCTCCCCAGGCCTGAAAGGAAGTGTCGCTAGTCCTTCGACTCGCTGTCGCCGTGGTGCTCGTGCGTGTCCACTCCGGTGGTGGGCTTCGCGGGTGGCGGTGCTTCGTTGTCGTCCGTCGCTTCGACATCCTCATCGACCTCGACGTCGACGTCCTCGGTATCGGCTGGCTCCGCTGCTTCCTCGGCCTGTGCGGCCTGGGCGGCGGCCACTGCTGCAGCCAGCGCCGCCTGCTCCGCGGCCAGCTCGGCTTGCTGGTCCGCCAGCTCCTGGGCGGCCTCGGCGCCCATCTCCTGGGCCGGCTCGCTGGAGTTCCGGGCCACTACCGCCAGGCTCTTGCCGGAGGCGATGCTGGCGGCCACGCTGCCGACGGTCGCCGGCTTGCTCACCGAATGGAGTGGGGTGTAGCCGACGGGCCCCCCCGAAGCCAGCGCGAGGACGAGGCCGCCCCCGACGACAGTCCGCACGGCGATGCGTCTCAAGTAGTTCACCATGCAGGTAGAAACGCCCAGGCCCCCCGGATTACGCAATCCGGGTGCCGCCTAAATACGGGGCGGCAGGCCCGGCAAGGGATCCGGCGAGGCGTACTCGAAGGCCGCGGCAGCCTCCTCTTTGACCTCCTGGCCGTCCAGGCTGAGCAGCAGGTCCGCGACCTCGGTGTGGTAGCAGACCCGGCGCCCGCCGGCCGGGTCGTCGTAGGTGACGCCGATCAGGTCCGCAGGCCGCGGTCTGACCTCCAGCCGCAGCCGTCCGAGATCCGCTCGCCAGCCCTCGGGGCTGAGGAGACCAGCCCCACGGAGGACGCCGGGCACGGAGTTCCGCGCGAACTCCCGGCCACCGACGGAGGCGCCTAAGGTGGTGCCTCGCAGCACCTGGCCCAGGCGCGACCGAACCCGGCCGCCGGCGCCCGCCAGCCAGCCCCAGTCGCCGGCCGCGTGCGCCCAATTCCACTCCAGGGCATGCGTTGCTCCCCAGGTGTGCTGCTGGCCGCCCGGGGCCCGATTCAGGATGTGCTCTCTCCCCCCGATCGCGATGGTGCCGCTGATGAGCAGGCGAGGCTGCGAAGCGGCATTGCCTTGGGCCGCCAGCCGGTCCCAGGGCGCCGCGAGGTAAGGAAAGGCCACCGCCTGCACCTCCCAGGCCAGCTCCCAGCGGGCGTCGCCGGCGGCTCCCCGACACCAGCCGCCGTGCAGCTCGGCGGTGCCGATCCGGAGGCTGAACGGGCGCTTGAACTCAGCGGCGGTGAGCGGGTAGGTCTCCTTGGCGGCGGTGTTCCGGCCGGGATCGCCGCGGTCGAAGCTGAAGGCCCAGAGGGCAGCGTGCGACTCGGCCTCCGACCGTGGGCCAGGACTGAACGTCGTGTAGCGAATCCAAAAGCCGATCCCCTCGCCCGGGATGTGGCACGTCAGATACCAGGCTTCATAGCCCTCGCGGGCGAGCCTCCGCGGAGCGTTGGCGGTCTCGAGGTCCACTTCAGCCGCTCAATGGATGTCACCACCGGACAGGAAGCTGACGGTGAAAAGTCCTTCCAGCATGAAACCGGAGGCGGTGATCCCGAGGTCCAGCCAGGGCCGTGTCTCGGTCCAGCGCCCGAGAACCAGGAAGACCGGGAAGGCGGCGGTCAGGTAGCGACCGGCCGAGTAGAGGACGTCGGGTGTGGTGACGATCGGCGCCGCGATCGCGGCCACCAGAAGGCCAGCCGTGTAGAGCGTGAAAGAAACCGGCAGGCGCCGGGCCCCAAGGGCCAGGACGGCGGCAAACGCCAGCCAGGTGCCGGCCTCCAGGAGGAGCAGCCCGGAGTGGCCACGCACGATGTTCGTCAGGACCAGCGACACCGTCACCCAGGGCGGCTCGGGCGTGTGGCCCCAGTACCGCTCCTGCGAGTGCAGGAACTGGAGGGGGTCTCCGAACCGGTAGAGGAAGTAGGCGGCAAGGACGGCGTAGGCGAGCGGCACGGCCGCCGCCAGGAGGAGCGCCGTCGGCAGCAGGTGGCGCCGCAGCCGCCAGCCGTGCCGCCTGCCCAGCTCCCAGAGCAGCGGCAGGATCAGGACGACCCCGGTCGGCCGGGCCAGCGCGGCCAGGAAGGCCAGACCGGCGGCCCGGCGGAAGCCGCCACGCCGGGCGAAGTAAATCGCGAAGGCGGCCAGGGCGAGGAAGAGGGCGTCCGTGTAGGCGGCCGCCAGAAAGACGGCGAAAGGGTAGGCCGCCAGCATGCGCAGGCTGCGGCCTGCCGGCAGCTCGCCGCCGTCCTCCTGGCTGGCGATCAGCGCGATCGCCAGGAAGGCGCCCAGCGCCGCCAGGTTGCTGATCGCGAGCCCCACCATCAGGCGGGCGAGGTCGCCGGTCCCAAAGGGCGCCCCTAAGACAGCGATCAAGAGCGGGTAGAGCGGAAAGAAACCGGCGCTCTGGGTGGAGAAGTAGCCGGACCGGGAGATGACGATGTACCAGCCCGTGTCCCACTGCAGCCAGGAGCGGAGGGCATCGTGTGAGACGTGCCGGCCCTCGGGCAGAGCGAGAAGCCAGCCGACCGTGAGCACGGCGAAGGCGACGCGGGTGGCGGCCCAGAGCCCGGCTGCGTGCAGCAAAAGCAGGCGGCGCACCGCTCCCGAATCCTAAGCGTTCCCGGAAAGCTTGGAGTCCTGGTAACAGCAAAGGTGATGGAGTTGCTGTCAAGATGACCTTATGGCCGAGACCTCTCGGGCGTTCGAGGTGGGAGTCAGCCTCTCCTCCGAGGAGCAGGGGCCGGCTGCCCTGGTCAGGGTGGCGCACCGAGCCGAGGAGCTGGGCTTCGGCTTCGCCATGATCTCGGACCACTTTCATCCCTGGATCGACCAGCAGGGTCAGAGCCCGTTCGTCTGGAGCGTGCTGGGCGCCATCGCGCAGGCGACCGAGCGCCTGCGCGTCGGCACGGCGGTCACCTGCCCGCTGATCCGGATCCACCCGGTCGTGCTGGCGCAGGCCGCGGCGACGACTTCGGTGCTGATGGAGGGCCGGTTTCTCTTCGGCGTCGGCACCGGCGAGAACCTCAACGAGCACGTCGTGGGTGCCAGGTGGCCGCCCATCGATGTCCGCCTGGAGATGCTGGAAGAGGCGGTCGCCCTGATCCGCCACCTCTGGCAGGGCGGGCTCCGCAGCTGGCGCGGCCGCCACTACACGGTGGAGGACGCTCGCGTCTACACCCTGCCTGAACCCGTCCCGCCGATCCTGGTTGCGGCCGGCGGCCGGAAGTCAGCCGAGCTTGCGGGCCGGATCGGGGATGGCCTGATCTCGGTGGAGCCCGACCAGGAGCTGGCGCAGACCTTCAGCGGAGCCGGCGGCGGCCGCAAGCCGCGGTACGGACAGGTCGCCGCCTGCTGGGCGCCGGACCGCGACCGGGCGCTGGAGACCGCGCACCGCTGGTGGCCGCTGGCCGGCGTCCCGGGCCCGCTCCGCAGCGAGCTCCGGCTGCCTTCCCAGTTCGAAGCCGCCTGCCGCCTGGTCAGGCCGGAGGAGGTGGCCAGAAAGATCGTGCTCGGCCCGGACCCGGAACCCCACGCGAAAGCGCTCCAGGAGTTCCAAGGTGCCGGCTACGAGCACGTTTTCGTCCACCAGGTCGGCCCCGACCAGGAGGGCTTCCTGGAGTTCTATGCGAAGGAGGTGCTCCCGGCCGTCAATGCCACGCAGCGCAAGCCGGGCTGACGTCCAGCGGCTGCTCCAGGAGGGTGCCCAGCTGCTCGAGGTGCTGCCCACCGCCGACTACGAGCAGGGCCATCTGGCGCTCGCTGAAAGCTTGCCCCTGAAGGAGCTCGATGAGCAGAGCGCGAGCCGGCTCGACCGCACCCGGCCGATCATCGTCTACTGCAACGACACGGTTTGAGACATGAGCCCACGAGCCGCGTCGCGGCTCGAAAGCCTCGGCTTCGAGGACGTCTGGGACTACACGGCGGGTAAGGCCGAGTGGTCGGCTTTCGGGTTGCCGATGGCCGGCCGGCAGGTCGCGGTCGTCGCCGACGCGATGCGGCCGGACGTCCCGAGCTGCGGGCTGCTGGAACCTGTCAGCGTTGCCCTCGAGCGGATGGCCGAGGCGGGCTGGACCCAGGCGGCTGTGGTCAATGACGAGGGCATCCTGCTCGGCCGCCTACGGCGCGCCAAGGTGGGTGACGATCCTGACGCCCCTGCCGGCCGCGTCATGGAACCAGGTCCCGGCACCTACCGCCCCGACGTCCCCCTGGAAGAGCTGGTAGAGCGCATGAAGTCGCGTGGCTTCGAGAGTGCCCTGATCACGCATCCCGACGGCCGGCTGGTCGGTATCCTCGGCCGCCAGGACGCCGAAAAGCTGCTGCTGGATCGAAGGAGCTAAACGGCCCGAAGGTCGATCCAGAGCGGCAGCGACGGCAGCACTGTTGAGTAGTCGGCCGGGGCCACGTCGCTGAAGACCAGCTTCAGGGTTTCCGGTTTCTGCGGCGGGACCCGGTCGAACCTGAACTCCATCCAGCCCGTTGCCTCGGCGCCAGGCTGGAGCCGTTCCGGAAACGGCGACGAGGCCGAATAGACGGCCCGGACCGCTGTACCGTCGCCGAGGAGTCCGGAGCCCGAGGGGTTCCAGTCCACCGGCTGGCTGGACTCGTCCCGGACGGTCAGGTGGACCCAGGCCAGCCGGCCGCCGTCGGCGAGCACGACACGGTCCGCCAGCAGGTGGAGGCCCGCGAAGGAGTTCTCGGCGCTGACCGCGACGGCGCCCGGCGGCGGCTGGGAGCGCGGGTCGGGCTGGCTGCCGGTGATCCCGGCGCTGAACGCGGCGAGCGCGACGACCGCCAGGGCCAGGTAGGCACCGAGCACCGCGACCCGCAGCCGGCGAAACTCCCAGGCGCCGGCTACCAGGAGCACCAGGGCAGGTGCCGCCGCCGGGTAGAGGTAGCGCCCGGGCATGAGTCCCCCGACCTGGGAGAGGTAGGGCTGGACGGCCAACCATGCGGCCTGTCCGGCGACCGCCGCCAGGAGCAGTAGGAGGGCCGGCGGCCAGCCTGCCCGGCGCAGCAGGCGGGCCGATCCGACCACCGCCAACACTGCCCAGGCCGCACCTATGTAGCCCAAGGGCCGGACCAGAACCATGGTGTTGTAGGGCTCGCCCGTCAGGAAGGTGGCAAACGCGTTCTTGGCGGACCTCGCCAGATAGCTCAGGCTCAGGCTCGGGGCTGCGAAGACCTGGCCCAGCAGCAGCCGGGTGGCCCGGCCCGGGACCGGCTGGCCGTAGATCGCTTCGTTCACCAGTAACCAGGGCGCAAGCACCGCCAGGCCGAAGCCAGTCGCCAGGAGGGCCGCCCGGAGGCGCTCCCCGCCAGGCGTGCCGGCGGGCCACAGGAAGGCCAGTGCCAGGGCGGGCGCCAGGCCCGCCGCGGTTGGCTTGGTGAGCAGCGCCCCGCCGAAGGCGAGCCCGAGCAGCACGGCGAGGCGCGGTCGCCAGCCCTGGACGGCGCCGCGGACGGCGATCAGGACCGCGGCTCCGCCCAGGACCGCGACAAGCGTGTCGTTGCCCACCTGCGACCCGTTCAGCACCAGGCCCGGGAGGACAGCCAGCCCGGTCACCGACAGCAGTGCAAGCCGTGGCACGCCAGGCAGCGCCAGACGCGCGATCGCGAAGGTGATCGGCCCCAGAAGAGCGAGCAGGAGGGCGTTCAGGACGCGAACCGCATAGACGCCGCCAAGAGCTCCACCCGCCGCGTTGCCGGCGATCCAGACGGGCGTCGCCAGGCAGTAGAAGAGCGGCGGCTGCATCGCCTCGTAGGAGTAGCCCCAGAGATGCCTTCTGACCCAGGCCCGAAACTCGGAGGAGCCGGGCTGCGTGCTCGGCGGGGCCCCGAACGTGTTCGGGTCGCGCTGGCCGGGCAGCGGAGCGGCGCCTGGCAGTGACCAGCGGTAGATGCCGGTCTCCTGCATGAGGGCCAGGGTTTCCGGCCGGATCTTGGTGCGGCCCTCGATCGGGTAGACGCCGTGCGCGTACTGGACGACCACGTCGGTGTGCTGCGCCTCGTCGACCCGCGACCAGACAGGCTGCGCGAACGCGATGACGAGGGCGGGAACGAGGGCCAGCAGGTAAGCGCCCAGGTAGCGCCAGCGGACACCCGTCCGAAGATCGGCCAGAGGCCGGAGCAGCGGCTGGTCGAGGATCACAGGATCGGGCCGCCCATCAGGAAGGTGAACGCGAGAGCGGCCTGGAGCATGAAGCCCGTCGCCAGCAGCGGCATCTCCAGCCAGGACCGGCCGGCGACCAACTGACCCGCCAGCATGAGCACCGGGAACCCAGCGGTCAGGTAGCGGCCGGCCGACATGATCACGTCGTGGTCTCGCGGCTGGGGGCTGGCGATGGTCAGGTAGAGCAGCCCGGCCATGTACAGCACATAGGGAACCGGCAGCCGGCGGGCCAGCAGGACCGTGCCCGCAACGAAGAGGAGCAGGAGCGAGATGTCCAGCGGCAGGAGCCCTCCATTGCCGCGCAAGTGCTCGACGATGAGCCGGACTGTCGACCAGGGCGGCAGCAGCTCGTGGTGCCAGTAGCGCTGCTGGGTATGGAGGAAGAGAAGGGGATCGCCGAAGCGCAGCCAGAGGAAGGCCATGTAGCAGCCGAGGCCGGCTGGGACAGCCGCCAGCGCCACAACAATCTCGCCCCAGCCGCGGGCGGTCCGCGGCAGTCGCCAGCCTCGCTGGCGCGCTAGCTCAAATGCCAGTGGCAGCACCAGGATGACGGCGGACGGGCGCACGAGTGCGGCCGCAAAAGCGGGTATCGCGGCCCAGGCGAAGGCTCCCTTCCGAGCGGCGATGAAGGTGAGGACCGCGAGCGCAAGGAAGACGGGCTCGGTGTATCCCGCGACCAGGAAGAAGGCCAGCGGGTAGGCGACCAGCAGGCGGATCGCCGCCAGCGCCGTCGAGCGGGAGCCGCCCTCCAGGCGAACCAGCCAGGCGACTCCACAGACCGCCACCAGAGCGCTCAGGTTGCTGATTGCGAGTGCGCTGAAAAGACGCAGCGCGTCAGTAGCGGGGTGGCCACCCGCGAGGAAGAAGGAGAGCCCGGCGATCAGCAGCGGATAGAGCGGAAAGAAGTTGGCGCTCCGCTCCGAGAAATATCCGTCCCTGGCGATCTGCAGGTACCAATGCGTGTCCCATTGGTTCCAGCCCACGTACCCGCGGTGCCCCCAGTACGCGGCCAGAACGACAGTGAAGAACGTGAGGGAGATGAGCGCGATCCTGGGTCCGAGCCAGACAGCGGCGGCGTCCCGCAGTAGTGCTTGCTGCGGCAGCGAGACCGCCACGGTGCGCAGCCGGGCTGCGCGATCGCCGATAGCACGCGACATGGAGCTTGGCTCCTGAACCAGCGTCGGGAGGGCTAGGAAGCGATCTCGAGCCGGCGGGGCGCCTGACGGCCGGACCGCTCCAGCTCGGTGTCTCTCGCTTCCTCGTGGTACTCGGCGTCCGTGTTGACCTTCCAGGGGTCGAGTCCGGCCCCGGTCGCGATGTTCCGCGCCACCACGAGCGCGGTCATCATCGAGTGGTCCTGGTTGTTGTACTTGTGCATGCCGTTGCGGCCGACCAGGTGGAGGTTGGGCACGGCGGCGCCGAGGTAGTCCCGAATCGTGGCGACGTGGCGCTGGTACTCGTCGTCATACACCGGATAAGCCTTGGGCACGCGCACGACCACGCCGTCGACCACCTCTTCGGGGCGGCACATGCCGAGCTCGGCCAGCTCGCTGGTCGCCAGCTTCACGAGGTCGGCGTCGTCGGCCGACCAGAGCCCGTCGCCCTCGAAGCAGAAGTACTCCAAGCCGATGCAGGTCTTGGAGCCGTCGGCGACCATGTGCGGGCTCCAGTTCTTGAAATTCTGGAGGCGGCCCACTTTCACCCCGGGCTCGTGGATGTACACCCAGTTGTCGGGGAACATCTCGGCGCGGTCGATGACTAGGGCGACTGTCAGAAAGTCGCGGTAACGGAGCGCTTTGGCTGCCGCCAGGACCTCATCAGGAGCGGCCGGATGCAGGGCCATGACCAGCTTGCGGATCGGCAGTGAGGAGATGAAACCAGTGCCCGGGACGCTCTCGCCGCCTTCTGTCCGGAGCGCTGTCACACCGCTCCCGTCGCGCTCGATGGCGACGATCTTCTCCCCCATTCGCACGTGGGCGCCCGACTCGCTCAGCAGCTCGACGACGCGCTCCCACATCTGGCCGGGGCCAAGACGCGGGTAGCGGAACTGGTCGATCAGCGTCTTGATCACGGCACCCCGGTCGCCGTTGCCGTTGCCGTTGCGGTGCGGCAGGAGAGCGTTCTTCATGACCTCGAAGAGGTCGAGGCCCTTGATGCGCTGGGCGGCCCAGTCGGCGGAGAGCTCGCTCGTCGGGATGCCCCAGACCTTCTCTGTGTAGGTCTTGAAGAAGATTTCGAAGAGCCGCTTGCCAAACTGGTTGGAGACCCAGTCCTCAAAGGTCCGGGGCTCACGGACAGGGCTCACCCGGGCCAGCGCATAGCTGCTCATACAGCGGGCCGTCTCCAGCAGGCCCAGGTTCAAGAGCGCGTTGGTGGCTTTCAGCGGGTAGTCGAAATAGCGGCCGCGGTAATAGATCCGGGAGAGCCTTCCCCGCGTCAGCATCTCCTCGCCGAGAATCTCGGTCCAGAGGTCCTCGACCTCCTGGTTCTTGGAGAAGAAACGGTGCCCGCCGATGTCGAAGCGGTAGCCGTTGTGCTCGACGGTGCGGGCGATTCCGCCCACGTATTTGGGATCCTGTTCCAGGACCGTGACGGCGACGCCGTGCTTGTTGAGCTCGTATGCGGCCGTGAGTCCGGCCGGCCCAGCTCCCATGACGACGACGTGGTCTCGCTGGCTCCCAGGACCGTTCAGCATGTTCTCCCCCGCGCGCAGGCATGTGCAAATAACGGATATGAAGACTGGGACATTTCCCTATATCCAAAGTACCAGAAAGCGTTGCGGGGGGCGCCCGCTTAACGGTCGCTGGCGGGCGCGGGTTAGGTGCCCGTCGGGACGACGGTCAGCGCGGCGCCGCGGATCCTGACGCGGTCGACTCGGAGGCTGCGGCCGCCCGCCGTCCAGGCGTGGTAGGCGAACCAGAGGCCGCCCCTGGGATCGTCCACGACCGAGCCGCCGCCGGGACCGGCGAGGCCGGCTTGCGTCTGCAGGATGGGGTTCGCAAGGGACTTGACGAAGGGTCCCAGCGGGCTCTTCGAGGTGGCCACGCCGACGGCGTAGTCGGCGCGCCAGTCATTGCCGGAGTAGGTCAGGAAGAAAAGGCTTCCGCGCTTGATCACCCAGGGCGCCTCGACCGTGCTGTCGCTGCCGCTCTCCCAGGGTTGGGTCACACCGAAGAGCTCGCTGCGGGGGCCCTCGAAGCCGAGCAGGTCGGGCCGCAAACGCTGCACCGAGATGCTGTGCCGCGGGCCGTCGACCGAGTAGTAGAGGTAGGCGTTCTTGCCGTCCAGAAAGGGTGCCGGGTCGATGTAGCCGCTGGCGGATCCGTCGCCGCAGCCAATCGTGCCCTGATCTGCGAACGGCCCGGTCGGGCTGAAGGCCAGAGCGACCGCCAGGCAGTGGATGCCGCTGCGGGCGGTGGCGCCGTAATAAAGGTAGAAGGCGCCGCCGCGGTGGAGCACACTCGGCGCCCACCAGCTGCCGATGCTCCAGGCCGGGGGCGCGCTGAAGGCGTCGGCGACGTAGCTCCAGTGCACGAGGTCCTTGGACTCCAGGATTGGGAAGAGGCGGCCGGGCTGCTGCCAGGCGGTAGCGGTCCCGTAGCCGTAGTAGGTCGCGCCCACGCGGAGCACCGTCGGGTCGGGGAAGTCGGCCGCGAAGACCGGGCCCACATGCGCCGGGACCGGCTCTGGGGCCAGCTGCTGAGGAGTGAAGAATGACCCGAGGATCGCCGCGATCGTGACCGCGATCCCCGCCAGCCGCATCCTGCGAGAAAGCTAGATCTGGATCGCGCCGCCGCCCGAATACGGGCCTGAAGTTTTGTTCAGGGTTCAGGCCATCTCGCCGACGAGTACTCCAACCGAAGCTAACAACGTGCTAAGGCGGGACTCAGGTTTTCGGGTTGCGGCGGCTTGATTCTGTTCTATCCGGAGCGGGCCACTCGGCCCGCCTGCCGCGCGCTGCGGCGCACGTGCCTGAGCGGAAGGGCCTTTACGCTCCTTTTCAGTTCCGCGCCGGGTGCAGAAGTCAGGCGACGGGCGCCGGCGCCTCCTTCAAGCGAATCGGGCCGAGCAGGATCCAGAATGCGGCCGCGGTGGTGACAGCCGCGCCGATGTACATGGTCGGCAGGATGCCGATGACTGACCCGAGGATCCCGCCCAGGAAGGCACCCACGGGCAGCGTGCCCCAGACGACCGTGCGCATGGTGGCGTTCATGCGGCCCTGGACCCGGTCGGGCGTGATCGCCTGCCGGAGGCTGACCTGGCCGATGTTGTAGATCGGCGTGCAAAGGAAGGACACCGCTGTTGAAATGACGAGCAGGGGGACGGCAAGGCCGAGCTGGGCAAGCGGGATCAAAAACGCGGCCAGCCCGCCCGTCGTGATCGTCACGAAAAGCGTCAGGCCGAGGCCCAGGCGGCGCGTCACGGCTCCCGCGCTGAGGGCGCCAAGCAGGCCGCCGACCGCTCCCCCGGCGAAGATCAGGCCGACCAGGCTCGGGCTCAGGCCCAGGGTTCGATAGGCGAAGAGCAGGAAGAGAGCCCAGATCATGTTGCTGCCCAGGTTGCTGGTGGCCGTACAGCCGGCGATCTTCCAGAGGGTCGGGTTCCCGATCACGACCTGGATGCCCTCCCACATCTCACGCCAGAAGCCCGACTCCCCTGCGGCGGTCCCCGGCTGCGGCGCCGGCTCCGGCTTGCGGATCCCGAAGAGCGAGGCCGCCGAGATGGCGAAGGAGGCGGCGTCCACCCAGAGCGACTCGACTGCGCCGATGGCCTGGATCAGGAAGCCGGCGAGCGCGGGACCCGCGAGCTGCGCCGCGGACCTGCTCACCTCCAGCTTGCTGTTGCCCTCGACCAGGTCGGTGCGCGGGATCAGCGCCGGCAGGTAGGACTGGTAGGAGACGTCGAAGAAAACATTGGCGATGCCGACCAGCAGAGCCACGACGTAGAGCTGGTTCATGGCCAGGACGTGGAGCAGGGCGGCCACCGGCACGCTGGCGATCAGCAGCAGGCGGGCCAGGTCGCAGACGATCATGATCGGCCGTCGCTTGAGTCGGTCGGCGTAGACGCCGGCGATGAGGCCCAGAACCGGGAAGGCGAGAAACTCGAGGGCCGCCAGGGTGCCGACCTGGAAGGCGCCGGCGTGCAGGACCAGGATCGCGACCGAAGGCAGCGCCAGGGCGGTGACCTGGGTCCCGGCCTCGCTGACCGCCTGGCCGGTCCAGAGCAGCAGGAAGCCCCGGTCGCGCCAGAGGCGACCCCCGAGCGCACGGTCGAGGAATGTTGGGGCCGCCATCAAAACGGGTATGGTCGCATGCGCCGATGCGTACCCTGATCACGACCAAGGGCGCCTACCACGAGCCGAACAAGAGGACGCTCAAGAACCACCTCGACGTCTGCCACGAAGAGGGCTTCTGGCTGGATATCGAGTCCCCGGACGCCGAAGACTTCGAGATCCTGGAGCACACCTTCAACTTTCATCAGCTCGCCATCGAGGACGTGCGTCACGGTAACCAGCGTCCGAAGCTGGAGGAGTACCGCGGCTACTCGTTCATGGTCATGTCCGTGGCCCACTGGGAGGGCCAGGGCGAGATCGAGTTCCTGGAGTACGACCTCTTCCTCTCAAAGGACCACCTGGTCACCGTGCACAAGTTCAAGGAGAAGCACCTCGCCGAGCTCCGCGAACGCTGGCAGAAGAATCCTGAGCTGACCCGCGGGAACCCTCAGTTCCTGACCTACCTGGTGGTGGACCACCTGGTCGACGGATTGTTTCCGATCCTGGAGCGGCTTGACGCCGTGATCGACGACCTGCAGGACCAGATCATCGAGCGCGCCGAGCCGACGACCCTGCACACCATCTACGAGCTGAAGCACTCCGTCACCCAGCTCCGCCAGCGGCTGGGCAACCAGCGGGATCTCTTCCAGCGGCTGATCAGCGCGTCGCTCGAGGACCAGCAGCAGGACATGTCGATCTACTACCGCGACGTCTACGACCACATCATCAGGCAGTACGAGCAGGTGGACTCGCTGCGGGACCTGCTCACGGGCGCGATGGATGTCTACCTGTCGACCGTCTCCAACCGTCTCAACCAGACGATGAAGGCGCTGACCGTGATCGCCAGCCTCTTCCTGCCGCTAAGTTTCCTGACCGGTTTCTACGGCATGAACTTCGCCTATCTGACGCAGGTTCTGGAGCCGCCGTACATCGCCTTCTGGATCGGCCTCGGGACGATGGTCGGCGCCACCGCGATCCAGCTCTACTTCTTCCGCCGCCGGGGCTGGATCTAGCGGGCGGCTAGCCTGGCGCGCCCGGCTTGCCGTGGCGGCCCTGGCCCGACGCGAACCGCGACGCGCCTTTCACCCACTCGCCAGAGGCGATCGACTCCAGCCCGCGCCGCCTTTCGTTGTCGAAGGCCAGCCGCTGGGGGAGCTCCCACTGCTCGTGGACCGAGAGCCGGTCGGAACGGAGGCCATCCTGCGGGAAGCCGGTCAGCTCGCCGGCCAGCTCGAGGGCGGCAGCCAGTGCCTTGCCTTTGGGGACCAGCCGGCTGACCAGGCCCATGCCCTGGGCTTCGGCGCCCGCCACGCCCCGCCCCGTCAGCACCAGATCGAGAGCCCGGCCCTGGCCGACAAGCCGGGGTAGGCGCACCGTCCCGCCATCGATGAGCGGCACCCCCCAACGCCGGTTGAAGACTCCGAAGACCGCGTCCTCGGCGGCGACCCGGAGGTCGCACCAGATCGCCAGCTCGAGGCCGCCCGCCACCGCATAGCCCTCGACGGCGGCGATCACCGGCTTGGTCAGCAACAGGTCCGAAAAACCCATCGGCGGCGGGCCGTCGGGCCTGATTTGGGGCTGGCGGTCGGGATCGCCGATCGCCTTCAGGTCGAAGCCGGCGCAGAAAACGCCGCCCGCCCCCGTCAGCACCGCCACCGCGGCGCCGGCGTCGCCGTCGAAGTCGAGGAGGGCGGCGCGCAACGCCTGCGCCGTCTGGTGGTCGATCGCGTTGCGAACTTCAGGGCGGTCGATGGTGATGACCGTGATCGCGCCCCTTTTCTCCGCCCGCACGCTCATCGCCCGTTCACCTCATCACTTGGTCTAGCCTTGCCTTTCAGTGCCCGCTACGAAAACCGTAAGCCGGCCGATGGCAGCCGCCCTTGACCTCCTCGGACGGCGCTGGGCCCTTCGCATCGTATGGGAGCTGCGCCTCGGACGGCTTGGCTTCCGGCCCCTCCAGGATCGCTGCGACGGGATGTCGCCAAGCGTCCTGAGCCAGCGGCTGGCCGAGCTCCGAGAGGCCGGCCTCGTCATCCGAGAGGGAGACGGCACCCACCGCCTGACCGCCACGGGGGAGCAGCTCGCGGGCCTCCTGACGCCCGTTGCCGAATGGGCGGGAAGACGAGCGGCGGGAGGAGAGTTCTAACCTTGCCGCCCTTGGACCGCCTCATCGATCGGTTCGCAGTCATCCTGGTCGCGCTCGCGGCGATGCTCTGGGGAACCGACGCGCTCTTTCGGGCGCCGCTCCTGAGGCACCTCTCGTCCGACCGGCTCGTGCAGTCGACCCAGCTGGTCTTCATGGAGCATCTGATCCTGGTGATCCTCTGCCTGCCCTTGCTCTGGCGGGCGCGGCACGAGATCAGGCGGCTGAATGCGGCCCAATGGCAGGCGATCGCAGCGATCGGAGTCGGCGCCTCGGCGCTCGCCACCGTGCTGTTCACGCTTTCGTTCGGCTATGGGCACTTCATCGAAACGCTGCTGCTGCAAAAGGTGCAGCCGCTCTTCGCCATCGTGCTGGCCAACCTCTGGCTGCGCGAGCGGATCTCGCCCCAGGCCTGGCTCTGGGTGCCGGTGGCGCTGGTCGGCGCCTACCTGCTGGCCATCCCCGACCCGCTCCACCCCGAGCGGGCCTGGGCCGACTTCCACGTCCTGGCCGCGGTTTTCGCCGTCGCCGCCGCGGCTCTCTGGGGCAGCGCCACCGTGTTCGGGCGCTACGCCCTTGCCGGCGTCGGTTTCACAACGCTGACGGCACTGCGCTTCACTTTCGGACTCCCGGCCCTCGCCGTCGTGCTGCCCCTCATCGGCGGGCTCGGGGCCTTCGGCCAGTACCGGGCCGCCGACGTGCCGATCTACTTCGAGCTGGCCCTGGTGCCGGGATTGATCGGGCTCCTGCTCTACTACCGCGGCCTGGCCAGCACACCAGCTTCGCTGGCCACCCTGGCCGAGCTGGCGTTCCCGATCACCGGCGTCCTGGTCAATCTCTACCTGGTCACGCCACGCCAGTCGATCACGAGCTGGCAGGTGGCCGGCATCGCCGTCCTCTGGCTGGCGATCGCGGCGCTCGACTTCGCCAACGCCCGCCAGCCGGCCCGCCTGCAGCCGGCCGCCGCCGCTTAGCCTGCCGCCGGGGTCAGCTCGAAGACCGGTATCCGCCGGGCCGCCTGGTCGGGATCGTCGAGGATCTCGGAGGCGCCCAGTACCGACCCGATCATCCAGGGTCCGAGCGGTACGCGGCGGATGTAGGGTCCGAGGACGTCTTTGAAGAACCCGGCCGCCTCTTCCGGGGTCAGCTCCGCTGCCTGGACGGCATCCTCGTGCCCGTGGGCGGCGATCCGCCCCGCGCGCGCGACCCGTAAGTTGCGGACCCAGTTGACGTCGCCGAAAGTACCGGCGACCCAGCGCCGGCCGCCCACCTCGACCAGCGCCACGGGCGTGCTCCGCGGCCGGCCCGTCTTGCGGCCGCGAACGGTGAGCAGAGCGTTGGGGCCGAGCGGGACGCCGGCTCCGAGCAGGCGCTGAGCAACGGGATTGAAGATTCCGACGAAAAACGGGGCGCGAGCAGCCATGATCTGCCTCCTTTACGTCAATCAGTTGATTGAGGTTTCAGACTAACAGATCAATCAATCACTTGCTGGAGGGACTCCATTCCCCTTCTTCGCCCGAGGCGTCGAGACGCCCAGCCAGCGCTCGAGCTGGCGCAGGGCCTGGTCGGTCCGAGGCGAGCTCGAGAGCGTCGGCAGCGTCATGGCGGTCAGGGCCGCGACGACGAGAGCCGCCACCTCGTCGGTGTCGATCTCGGGCGGCAGGTGGCCTTCCTTCACGGCCCGGCGGAGGAGGCCGCGAAGGGTCTGGTGCCAGGCGTCGTAGGTCTGCCGCATGATGCCCGCGATCGCGGGATCGCGCGCCGAGCGGAGGTTCAGCTCGCCCAGGACCAGACCCAGCCCTGGCTCCTCGCGCAGCAGCTTGCGGACCGCACGGAGGTGGTTGCGAAGCTGATCAGCCGGGGAGCCATGCGGCGCGAGCGTGGTGCGAAAACGCCCCATCGCGTGCTCGACGACACCGCGGATCAAGGCTTCCTTCGTCGGAAAGTAGTAGTGCAGCGTCGCGATGTTGACGCCGACGCCGGCCGCCACCTCGCGCGTCCGGAGCCCTTCGAATCCGCGCTCCGCGATCTGGGAGTAAGCCGCCCGAACCAGCTCCTGCCGACGATCCTCTCTGGCCGCTTGACTCACAGCGGTCAATTAAACACTTGATTGAATCGGTGGGCGGTAGGCTTGTGACATGACAGATCACGCCACGATCGTGAGAATCTTTGGCGGCAGGCTGAAAGCCGGCGCGGAAGAGGAATTGGAGGAGGCTGAGCGCCCGGCGGTGATTTGGTTGAACACGCTGGACGGCTGCTTCGGCGCCCAGCTCTGCCGGGTCAAGGAGGAGCCCGGAACCTTCGCGATCATCTCGCGCTGGCGGGACCAGGCGGCGCTCGACGCGATGGTCAACCACCCCGAATACCGCGAGCGCACGGCGCCAGGCATGGGCCTGCTGGACGGCCCCCCGACAGTCCGCCACTACCTCAGCGCTTAGCTGGATCGCTCCCGCCGCTTCGGCTCGCTCACGAACTGGTGGCCGAAGCGACCCTTGATGCAGAGGTTGCCAAGCGTGATGTCGTTGCCCTCAGGGGAGTTGACCCGAACGATCTGGTTGTCCTGCACCACCAGGTCGAGGCTGCAGCCCACCCCGCAGTAGGAGCAGATCGTGGTCGTCGTCGACTGGCGACCTTCGTCCCAGGTGCCCGCCGCGCGCAGGTCGAACTCCGACTTGAACATCAGCGCGCCGGTCGGACAGACCTCGATGCAGTTGCCGCAGTACACGCAGGCTGAATCGGGGAGCGGCGCGTCGTACTCGGTCGAGATGCGGGCCTCGAATCCACGACCGGAAACCCAGATCGCGAACGTGTTCTGGGCCTCTACGCCGCAGGCCTGCACGCAGCGGTAGCAGAGCACGCAGCGGGAGTAATCGCGCACGTAGAGCTCGTTGTCGACCTTGACCGGCTGCTCGACGGTGGCGGATCCAGCTTCGCTGAAGCGCTCGGGCCGTCCGCCGTACTCCCGCAGCAGCTCGCCCAGGTCTGGCGCGAACGAAAGGTCGACCGAAGAGCCGAGAAGCTCCAACACCAGCCGCCGGGAGTGCCGCACGCGGTCGGAGGCGGTCTGGATCCGCATGCCGGATTCGACGGCTCGAGAGCAGGCCGGCACCAGGGTGCGCGCGCCCTCCAGCTCGACGACGCAGAGGCGGCAGGCGTTGGCAGCGGTGAAGTTCGGGTTGAAGCAGAGGGTCGGGATCTCGGTCCCGACCAGCTGGCAGGCTTCCCGCAGCGTCGTCCCGGGCGCCACCCGTATGTCGCGGCCGTCGATGCTGAGGGCCAGTTCGGCGGACATCAACTGAGCCCTCTGAGAGCGCTCTGGACGGCGATCGCCGCGGTCTGGCCGAGCCCGCAAATGGAGGCGTCGCGCATCACCTCGGCCACGTCGCTGAGCCGCACCAGCTCATCCTCGCGGCTGCCGAGCGGTCGCCCAGAGAAAAGCCGTCGGAGCGCTTCTTCCTGGCGCACGGTGCCCACCCGGCAAGGCACGCATTGGCCGCAGGACTCCTCTCGGAAGAAGCGCGCGATCCGAAGCACGACCTCACTCAAGTCGAGGCTCTCGTCGAGGACGACGACCGCGCCCGACCCGAGGCTCAACCCGGCGGCGCGCGCCGCTTCAAAGGAGAGCTCCAGGTCGAGCCGGCTCGGCCCGACCAGTGAGCCCGCCGCGCCTCCGAGCAGGACGGCCTGCAGCCGCCGGCCCGGCTGGAGCCCACCCGCTAGCTCGATCAACGCCTGCAAGGTGGTCCCGAGCTCGACCTCGTACACCCCCGGGCGAACCACCGCCCCGGACACGCAGAAGAGCTTCGTCGAGGCGGAACCGCCGACTCGAAGCGCCTCCAGGACCGCCACCAGCGTCTCCACGTTGTTGACGGCCGTCGGCTGTCCGAAGAGCCCGCTCTCGACCGGAAACGGGGGTTTGTTGCGGGGCTCGCCCCGGCGGCCCTCGATGGAGTTGAAAAGGGCGGTCTCCTCTCCACAGATGTAGGCGCCGGCACCCCGCCGCAGCTCGACGTCGAAGGCAAAACCAGGGCCGCCGACCGCGGCTCCCAGCCACCCGGCCTGGCGTAGCGCCTCGATGGCAGCCTGGAGGCGGGCGCGAGCCAGCGGGTACTCGTCGCGCACGTAGAGGAAGCCGTGTTCACTTCCGGTCGCGAAGCCTGCGATAGCGAGCGACTCCAGGACGGCGAAGGCGTCGCGCTCCAGGAGTACCCGGTCCTTGAAGGTGCCGGTCTCGGACTCATCGGCGTTGCAGACCGCGTAGTGGGGCCGGGACGGAGCGCGCAGCACCGCCTCCCACTTGCGCGCGGTCGGAAAAGCGGCGCCGCCGCGGCCGACCAGTGCCGCCGCCTTGACCTCGGCCAGCACCCAGTCGGGGCCCTGCTCGAGCGCACGGCGCAGCGCGGCCAGGCCGCCTGCCGCCTCGTAGTCGTCGACCGTGGTGATGACTTCTCCCGCAGCGCGCCGGAGCAGGCGCAGACCAGGTTTGCCGGCTTGCGGCGGCGGGATGTCGGCTGCCGCTAGCTCGGGAGGCGCCTCGCCCCCCAGGAACCCGGCCACTTGCAAGGCCGTCACCGGCGCCACGGCCACATCGATCCGCTCCGCCGGCGGACCGGATCGCCGCACCAAAGCCGCCGACCCGCGGTCGCAGAGACCGAGGCAGGCGCTCCGCTGGACTGCTTCGCCGAGCTGGCCAAGGAGCGCGCCGGCCCCGGCCGCGCGGCAGGCGACGTCATCGCAGACGTGTACCGCCAGCGCCGGCTGGGGCTCCGTTGCGAGCAGGTGGTAGAAGCTGGCCACGCCGTAGATCTCGGCCGGCGCGACGCCGAGCCGCTCGGCCAGGTGGTCGACAGCGCCCCGGCTCACCCAGCCGACGCCGTCCTGGAGGGCGTGGAGCGCCGGCAGCAGGAGGTGCCGCTGCTCCCGCTGGGCGCGGCCCGCCCGGACGACCCGGCCGGCCTGAGGCGGCTCCGGCCCGAGGACTGTCGCGACGGCCGCTCGCTCGACGTCGGAAGCGGTCGCGCCGCTGAGCTTGACGTCCATCTAGGTTGTCGCGGGCTCAGCCAGCGGTTCGACGCGGATCGCGGTCGCCTTGAACTCGGCCGTGCCCGACTTGGGGTCGTAGGCGTCGATCGTGAGGACGTTCGTTGGCACCTCGTCCGGGAAGTGGAGCGTCATGAACGCCAGGCCTGGCCGCAGTCCTGGGTCGAGGCGGACCGGCGCTTCCAGCGCGCCCCGGCGCGAGACGACGCGGACGCGGTCGCCTTCGGCGACGCCGAGCCGGGTCGCGTCCTCCGGGTGGAGGTCGATGCTTTCGCCGCGCCGGAGCGGCGAGGCGTAGCGGCTCGACTGCACGCCGGTGTTGAAGGAATCGAGCCGGCGCCCGGTCGTAAGACGGATCGGGAAGTCGGGAGTGAGCTCGTCCACCGGTGGTTCGTGCTCGACCTCGCTGAAGGGAGCTGGCGGTCCGCCTCGCGGCTCCGCCCAGAGCCGGGTGTGGAGGGTGGGAGTGCCGGGATGATCCTCGCTCGGGCACGGCCATTGGATGCCGTCGAGCGCCTCCAGCCGTGGATACGTCATGCCTCGGTGCATCGGCGAGAGCCCGCGCAGCTCAGCCCAGACCTTCTCGGCCGAGCCGTAGCCCCAGGGGCGGCCCAAGCGGCCAGCGAGCTGAGCCACGATCTCGAGATCGTCGCGCGCTCCCGGCGGCGGCTCGACCGCCTTGCGCACGCGCTGCACGCGTCGCTCGCTGTTGGTCACCGTGCCCTCGCCCTCGCACCAGGACGCCGTCGCGGGCAGGACGACGTCGGCCAGCTGACAGGTGCGCGTCAGAAAGATGTCCTGCACCACGAGATGCTGCAAGCCACCGAGCAAGCGGAGGGCTCGGTGCTGGTCGGCCTCCGACTCGGCCGGGTTCTCGCCGACCACGTACAGGGAGGTCAGCTCGCCGCGTTCCATGGCGTCGAACATCTGGCTCAGGTGGAGGCCGCGACGCGGCGGGATGACGCAGTCCCAGGCGGCCTCAAAGGGCGCCCTCAGCTCGACGTCTTCGACGTCCTGAAACCCGGGTAACCGGTTGGGTATAGCCCCCATATCGCCGCCACCTTGGACGTTGTTCTGGCCTCGCAGAGGATTCAGGCCAGAGCCCTCCCGGCCGACGTGGCCGGTCAGCAGCGCGAGGTTGATCAACGCCAGCACGTTGTCGACAGCGTTGTGGTGCTCGGTGATTCCGAGGGTCCAGCAGATCTGCGCGCGCGCCGCCCGGGCGTAGGCCAGGGCGACCTCGCGGATCACGCCGGCAGGGATGCCCGTCAGCTGCTCCGCGCGCTCCGCCGGGTAAGCCTCGACGCAGCGCCGGTAGTCATCGAAGCCGGCAGTCGCGCGCCGCACGAAGTCCTCCCGCGCGAGTCCGGCATGGATGATCTCGTGGGCGATCCCGTTGGCGAGCGCGATGTCGGAGCCGACTTCGAGCCCGAGCCAGAGGTCGGCCCAGCGAGCCGAGCTGGTCCGGCGTGGATCGATGACGATCAGGCGGGCGCCGTTGCGCACGCCTTTCAGCACATGGTGGAAGAAGATCGGATGGGTCTCACGCGCGTTCGATCCCCAGAGCACGATCAGCTCAGCGGTCTCGATCTCCCGATAGGAGCTGGTTCCGCCTCCTGCTCCGAACACTGTCGCCAGACCGACGACGCTCGGAGCGTGTCAAGTCCGGTTGCAGCTGTCGACATTGTTGGAGCCCATCACCTGACGGGCGAACTTCTGTGTGATGAAGTTCAGCTCGTTGGTCGCCTTCGAGCAGCTGAAGAGGCCGAAGCCTGCCGGCCCGCTCCGGGCCAGCTCCCGGCGAAAGCCGGCCGCTGCCCGGTCGAGGGCTGCTTCCCAGGTCGCCGGCCGGAGCTCGCCGCCTTCTTTGACCAGCGGCTGAGTCAGCCGGTCGCCGCCCATGCCCGAAGTCTATGCGGCCGCCTTTCCGGATTCTTTATCCTGCGTTCCCTATGCCCAACCCGAAGATCACCTACATCGGCGCCGGCAGTTCGGTTTTCGCAGCCCGGGTCATCACCGACCTGGTCGCAACGCCAGGGCTCGACGGCGGCACCTTCGCGCTCGTCGACCTCGACGCGGAGCGCCTCGACCTCTCCCGGCGGATCACCGAGAAGGTAGTGAAGGTCTCAGGCAAGGACTGGGAGGTCCAGACCTCCACCGATCGAGAGGAGCTGCTCCCCGGCACCGACTACCTGATCAACTCGATCGAGGTGGCCGGGCTGGCCTGCGTCGAACCCGACTACGAGATCCCGCTCAAGTACGGGGTCGACCAGTGCATCGGCGACACGATCGGCCCGGGTGGCATCTTCAAGGCCCTCCGCACCGGCCCCGATTGGCTGGCGATCGTGGCCGACACACAGCGCCTGGCCCCGGCTGCCGTGGTCATGAACTACACCAACCCGATGTCGATCTTGACGCTGGCCGCAGACCGGACGACGGACTTGTCCGTGGTCGGGCTCTGCCACAGCGTGCAGGGCACCTCGCGGCTGCTGGCTGGGTTCCTCGACGTCCCGTATGAGGAGCTCGAGTGGCGCTGCGCCGGCATCAATCACAACGCCTGGTTCACCAAGCTGGCGCACGACGGCCAGGATCTCTATCCACGCCTGCGCGAGCTGGCGGCCGACCCCGACTTCTATGAGCAGGAGCCGGTGCGCTTCGAGGCGATGCTCCACCTCGGGGCCTTCGTGACCGAGTCGAGCGGGCACTTCTCGGAATACGTCCCCTACTTCCGCAAGCGTCGCGACCTGCTCGAGAAGTACACCCGTCCGGGCTACCTGGGCGAGTCCGGCTTCTACGCCCACAACTGGCCCTACTGGCGGGAAGCCAGCGCCAGGCATGTTCGAGAGATGCTGCACGGCGACGTGCCTCTCGAGATCGACCGG
>Ga0209059_1000005_pt1 | contig 85719 bp, 90 predicted proteins | sample GraSoiAngelo_151_FD_186165 | JGI IMG/M metagenome (GOLD analysis project Ga0209059, IMG submission 186165) | Grasslands soil microbial communities from the Angelo Coastal Reserve, California, USA - 14_1009_12_20cm (SPAdes) (version 2) | ecosystem: Environmental > Terrestrial > Soil > Grasslands ...
ATGGGGCAGAAAGCAGCGAAGACGAAGTGGGTGTATCTCTTCAAAGAGGGTTCCAAGGACCTCCGCGACCTCCTCGGCGGCAAAGGCGCCGGGGTCGCCGAGATGACGCGCGCGGGGATGCCGGTGCCTCCCGGCTTCACGATCACCACTGAAGCTTGTCGGCAGTACTACGCGGACGGCCGCAAGTTTCCGGAAGGCCTCTGGGAGCAGGTGACCGAGGCCTTGAGGGAGGTCGAGAAGCAGGCGGGGAAGGGCTTCGGCGACTCTTCCAACCCCCTCCTGGTGAGCGTCCGCTCGGGCGCCAAGTTCTCGATGCCGGGGATGATGGACACGGTCCTCAACCTGGGCTTGAACCAGGCCACGCTGACCGGCCTGCAGCGCCTCACCGATGACGAGCGCTTCGCCCTCGACGCCTACCGCCGCTTCATCCAGATGTTCGGCAAGATCGTGAAGGGCATCGAGGGCGACCTCTTCGAAGACGCTCTTTCCGGCGCCAAGAAGCTGGCCGGCGTGAAAACCGACCCCGAGCTCAAGCCGAAGGAACTGCGCGAAGTGGTCCTGGCCTTCAAAGGCCTCTACAAGAAGCACACCCGCGAAGCCTTTCCAGAAGACCCGCTCGAGCAGCTGCGGGCCGCCATCAACGCCGTCTTCAGCTCCTGGAACACCGAGCGCGCGGTTGCCTACCGGCGCGCGGAGAAGATCCCGGACGACCTCGGCACGGCGGTCAACGTGCAGACCATGGTCTTCGGCAACATGGGCGACGACTCCGGGACGGGCGTCGCCTTCACGCGCAACCCGATCACCGGCGAGAAGGAGCTTTACGGCGACTATCTTCGCAACGCCCAGGGCGAGGACGTCGTCGCCGGCATTCGCGACACCGAGCCCATCAGCGGGCTGAAGAAGCACAACCCCGAGGTCTACCGGCAATTCCAGGAGTACGCCGAGAAGCTCGAGAAGCACTACCGCGACGTGCAGGACCTGGAGTTCACGATCGAGCGCGGCAAGCTCTACATGCTCCAGACCAGGGGCGCCAAGCGGACGGGCGAAGCGGCGGTCCGCATCGCGGTCGCGATGGAGGGTGAGGGTCTCATCTCCCGCGAGGAGGCGGTCGCCCGCGTCGAGCCCCGCCAGCTCGAGCAGCTGCTCCATCCGCGCGTCGACCCGCACGCCAACGCCAAGCCCATCGGCAAGGGCGTCCCGGCCTCCCCGGGTGCGGCCACTGGCCAGGCTGTCTTTGACCCTGATACCGCGGAGGAGTGGGGGAAGGAGGGCAAGGCGGTGATCCTGGTCCGCGTCGAGACCAACCCCTCCGACGTGCACGGGATGATCGCCGCCAGGGGCATCCTGACCTCGACCGGCGGCACCGCCAGCCACGCGGCGCTGGTCGCCCGGGGTATGGGCAGACCCTGCGTTGTGGGCGCCAACGAGATCGACGTCGACCTCCGGCAGCGCAAGTTCAGCTCCAACGGGACGGTGGTCAAGCAGGGCGACACGATCACCATCGACGGCACCAATGGGGCCGTCTACTCCGGCCAGGTGAACACCATCGAGCCGAAGCCGTCGGCCGACCAGAAGACCCTGCTCGGCTGGGCTGACGCGATCCGCCGGCTCGAGGTCTGGGCCAACGCCGACTATCCGCGAGATGCGGAGAAGGCGCGCGAGAACGGCGCCCAGGGCATCGGGCTCTGCCGCACCGAGCACATGTTCATGGAGGAGGACCGCCTGCCCATCGTGCAGGCGATGATCCTGGCCGACTCGACCAAAGAGCGCGAAAAGCAGCTCGAGAAGCTGCTTCCGGTCCAGCGCTCCGACTTCGAGGGCATCTTCAAGGCCATGCACGGGCTGCCTGTTGTGATCCGCCTGATCGACCCGCCGCTCCACGAGTTTCTGCCCAACTTCGAATCGCTCCTGGTCCAGGCGACCGAGCTGCGGATCAAAAACCCGAAAAGTCCAAAGCTGAAGAAGGTCCAAAAGCTGCTCGACCGGGTCGAACAGCTGCGCGAGGCCAACCCCATGCTGGGCTTGCGCGGCTGCCGGCTCTCGATCCTGTTCCCCGAGATCACCCGGATGCAGGTCCGGGCCATCATGGAGGCGGCCTGCAACCTGAAAAAGAAGGGGGTCGATGCCAGGCCCGAGATCATGATCCCGCTGGTCGGCCACGTGAACGAGCTCCGGTTCGTGAAGCACGAGCTGGAGCCGGTGGCTCGGCAGGTCCAATCCGAAAAGGGAGTCGAGGTCGAGTACAAGTTCGGCACCATGATCGAGATCCCGCGGGCGGCGCTGACCGCCTCCGAGATCGCGCGCGACGCGCAGTTCTTCTCCTTCGGCACCAACGACCTGACGCAGACCACCTTCGGCTTCAGCCGCGACGATGCCGAGGGCAAGTTCATCGGCCGCTACGTGGAGCAGAAGATCCTGCCCCAGAACCCCTTCGAGACCCTCGACCGCGGTGGCGTCGGTCGCTTGATGGCCATCGCTGTCGAAGAGGGCCGGAAAACCAGGCACGATCTCGAAGTAGGCATCTGCGGCGAGCACGGCGGCGACCCCGATTCGATCCAGCTCTGCCACGAGCTGGGCCTGGACTACGTCTCCTGCAGCCCCTACCGGGTCCCGGTCGCCAGGCTGGCGGCCGCGCAGGCGGTGGTGGCCGAGGGCTCCACGACCAAGTAGCCTTCCCCGGGAATGCCGGGCGGGGACGACGCCAAGGAGCAGATCCGGACTCGTGCCGATCTGGTGGAGATCGTGCGTGAGCACGTCCGCCTACGTCAGGTGGGCGGCCAGTTCACCGGCCTCTGTCCCTTTCACACCGAGAAGACGCCGAGCTTCCGGGTCACGCCGCAGACGCAGACCTGGCACTGCTTCGGCTGCGACCGGGGCGGCGACATCTTCACCTTTGTGGAGCTGATCGAGAAGATCGACTTTCGCGGGGCGCTGGAGATGCTGGCCGAGCGGACCGGCGTCGAGCTCGTGAAGGAGGCGCCCGGGACGCGCGAGCGCAGCCAGCTGCGCAAGCGGATCCTGGAGCTGAACCGCCTGGCCGCCCAGTACTACGAATACGTGCTCCACTCGACTGAGGTGGGGCGGCCGGGGCTGGAGATCCTTGCCAAGCGAGGTGTCTCGCCGGAGACCGCGCGGCGCTTCCAGCTCGGCTTCGCGCCGCCTGGCGGCCAGAGCCTGCAGCAGTTCCTTTCCAGCCGGAAGCACTCGCTGCCCGACGCCGACCAGGCCGGCCTCGTCCGGCGCGGGCGCGACTTCTTCAAGAACCGGCTGATCATCCCGATCCGGGACGAGCGTGGTCAGACGGTGGCGTTCGTGGGCCGGGACGCTACCGGTACCGATGACAGGAAATATGTCAATTCTCCTGACACCCCAGCGTTCTCAAAGAGTCGTGTTCTCTTCGCCCTCGACCTCGCCAAGGAGGAAATCGGGCGCCGGGGCCACGCGGTCCTGGTGGAGGGCCAGTTCGATGTGATCGTGGCCCACCAGTTCGGCGTCGCCAACGCCATCGCGACCTCCGGGACGGCCCTGACCGAGGAGCAGGTCAAGCTGCTGAAGAGGTTCACGGAGGAGGTCATCCTGGCCTTCGACGGCGACCCGGCCGGCAAGGCAGCCGCCTATCGCGCGATCGAGACCTGCAGCGCGGCCGGGCTGCGCACGCGAGTTGCCTCGCTCGGCGAGGCCAAGGACCCCGACGAGTTCCTCCGCGCGGGAGGTGACTGGTCGCTGGCCGCCGCCGCTGCCCCGCCGGAATGGGAGTTCTGGATCCGGGAGACCATCGCCGGGCTCAACCCGACCCGGCCGCGCGATCTCCAGGTCGGTCTGGAGAAGGTCTACGGCGTGCTTCTCAAGATCGCCGAGCCGGCGGTCCGGGAAGCCTATCGGGTGAAGGCCGCCGAGTGGCTGGGCATCGATCAGCGCCTCATGCGGCGCAACGGGCACCCCGCTCCGGCCCAACCAGGCGGTTTGGAGCCGGCGCGGCCGGGGAAGAAGCTCTCGGTCGGCCAGCACATCCTCTCGGTGATCGCTGTACGCCCGGAGGCCCTTGACAGGGTCGAATCGTCCGCGCTTCCTGACGACTTCAACGAGGAGGACCGGCGAACATTCGGCCTGATGCGGCAAACTTTGCAGGCCGGTGGATTGGATGCCCTTCGCGACCGGCTGGGGAGCTTCGGGGAGCAGGAGCAGGATCTGATCAGACGCGCGTGGGCGAATCCGCCCCCTCGAACCGATGACGAGTTCGTTGCCGAGCTGACCTGGCGCCTGCGCCTCGAATCCCTGCAGACTCGCTTGGGCGACGTCCGCCGCCGCCTGGGAGAGGCGGAGCAGAGAGGCGACCGGGACCAGGTCGCCCTGCTGGAAATGGAAGATCGTCGGTTAGCGCGGGAGGTCCAAGCGTTTAAGACCCGGAAGGATCGGGAGAGGAGCTAGTTGGCCAAAACGCAGGAAAAAGTCGAATCCAAGCTCGAAGACGAACTGATCCAGGTCGCGGAGGCCTTGATCGTCAAGGGCAAGGAGCAGGGCTACATCACGCCCGACGACATCCTCGAAGGCTTCCCCGAGATGGAGGCCGAGCCGGAGCAGGTGTTCCGGGTCTTCCAGGCCTTCAAGGAGATGGGCATCGAGGTCACCGACGGGGAGAAGGACTTCGAGGAAGTCGAGCAGATCGACGACGAGCTCCTGATGGACATCGAGATGATGGACTCGGTCTCCCTCGACGACCCGGTCAGGATGTACCTGAAGGAGATCGGCCGCGTCAGCCTGCTGACAGCCGCCGACGAGGTCGACCTCGCCAAGGCCATCGAGGCCGGGGGCGCCCACGAGGCGCTGAGCCAGCTGACGATCCCGGAGAAGGACGCTTTCGGGCACCTACGGCTGATCAACGAGACCTTCCCCGAGGCGATCGAGAAGCTGCACCGCGCCGCCGACGGCGAGCGCAAGAAGTACGGCGAGCCGCTGCTCGGCGACGACCTCCTCGAGTTGACCCGCCTGAAACGGGGCGCCGAGATCTACAAGGAGGTCGGCAAGGAGGCCGACCGGCTCTGGCGCCTCTGCAACCGTAAGGACGGAGCCGTCCCGACGGACATCGCCGACACCAACGCGGCGCGCCGCTACGGCGAGATGAGCGCCAAGGACATCGACTGCTACCGGGCCTTCTACCGCGCGAAGGAGAACCTCTCCGAGCGCTTCTACCACTCGTATGAGGCCAAGCAGCGGCTGACCGAGGCCAACCTCCGACTGGTTGTCTCGATCGCGAAGAAGTACATCGGACGCGGGATGAGCTTCCTGGACCTGATCCAGGAAGGAAACATGGGCCTGATCCGGGCGGTCGAAAAGTTCGACTACCACAAGGGCTACAAGTTCTCCACTTACGCGACCTGGTGGATCCGGCAGGCGATCACGCGGGCGATCGCCGACCAGGCCCGCACCATCCGCATCCCGGTCCACATGGTCGAGACGATCAACAAGCTCGTCCGCGTCTCCCGGCGGCTGCTCCAGGAGCTCGGTCGGGAGCCAGCCGACGAGGAGATCGCCGAGGAGATGGGGATCACGCCGGAGCGGGTGCGCGAGATCATCAAGGTCTCCCAGGACCCGGTCTCGCTGGAAACCCCGATCGGCGAGGAGGAGGACTCCCACCTCGGCGACTTTGTCGAGGACAAGGAAGCCACCTCGCCTTCCGACGCCGCCTCCTTGACGATGCTGCGTAACGAGGTGGAGGACATCCTCGACACTCTCACCCCACGCGAGCGCCGCGTCCTCCAGCTCCGCTTCGGCTTGATCGACGGGCACCAGCGCACGCTGGAGGAGGTCGGCAAGAGGTTCGGCGTGACGCGAGAGCGCATCCGGCAGATCGAGGCCAAGGCGCTGCGGAAGCTCCGCCACCCCTCGCGTTCAAAAAAACTTCGCGACTACCTCGAATAAGCGGCTGTAGGCTTCCGTTCGATGGCCGCCATCACGATCGGCCGCCAGTTCGGAGCCGGGGGCGAGAAGGTGGGCAGGGTGGTCGCCGACCGCCTCGGCTGGGAATACCTGGACAGCAACATCATCGACGAGGTCGCCCGCCGGCTCCGGCTCGGCCGCGACGTTGTCGAGGCCTATGACGAAAAGCGGGGCTCACTCCTCGACCGGCTCCTCCGCCAGCTCGCCACCGTCGACCTCTCGACGCCTCAGGACGTGGCGGCCTGGACGCCACCCTATTCGGATCCTGCCTTTGACCTGAGCCGGTCGGTGCTCCGGCTGACCCAAGAGGTCATCAAGCAGGCGGCGGAAGGCAACGCCGTGATCGTCGGGCGCGGCGGTGCCTACATCCTGCGCGACCGCCCGGATGCGCTGAGCGTCTTCCTCCTGGCCGGCGAGGAGTTCCGGGTCCGGGAAGCCATGGCGTTGCTGCAGCGGGGTGAGCCAGAAGCTCGCAAGCTGCTCAAAGAGACCGACGCCAACCGAGCCGCCTACGTGAAGCAGGTCTACGGCCACGATTGGCTGAAACCGGGCCATTACGACCTGGTCGTGGACACCGGACGGCTCGGCCACGCGCGGGCGGTAGAGGCAATCCTGGCGGCGGCGCCTCGCTAGAGGCGTTTCAGCCCGAGGCTGCCCGTTAACCTAAGCCGGACGTGATCCTCAACTCCCGGACCTCGCACGTCGACGGGTCCAGCGAAGGCGGTCGCATCAACACGGAGAGCCAGGTCATCACGCTGGCGCTCTACGGCGTCGCCCTGATGGACGCCGTTCGGGCGCGAGGCCACAAAGGCAAGCTCCGGGTTGAGCCGCGGCAAAAGGACGGGGAGTGGCTTCTGGTCGCGACCTACGCAGACGAGAAACCAAAGTGGCTGCCGGAGCGCTGGCACGGACGAAAGGTCGTTGCTGAAAAGGAAGCCCCGCCGCCCAGTGCCTGAGTATTCGCGCCACTCCCGCATCGTCGACGTGGTCGATCGCCTGCCCCATGGTCGCGACGCTCTCTACAAGCATGGTTATCGCCTCGGGGACGGGTTCGTGGATGTCCTCTCCCAGTACGTGACGCTGGAGGAAGCCGCGCGAGAGGGCCGGCTGCGGGATCTTGAGGGCTTAATTAAAGAGCTCAATTCCTCCGTTCACTGATAGCCCTGCCGGAGTAGAATCCCGCCAGCCCGCATCCCTGTTCAGTAAAGGCCGGAGTTCACGTTGTCGAAAAGGAAGAAGTCGGGAGCGGAGTCCCCAGAGTGCGTCTGTGGACGCAAACGTTCTGACGCGGCTATCTACGTGCACCAGTCGTACAGCACCGTCTACGTCTACCACCGCTGCGAGTGTGGCAGCGAGTGGACGGAAAGCCGGAGCAAGGTCGACCGGAGCCAGCCGATCACGACGGACGAGGTACTCGAGGTCTACCAGCGCTTGGAGGCTTTCGAGGGCTCCCTTTCCGACCTGCTACAACCGATCGCGGAGCAGAAGCCAGAGCCGAAGCCCGACAAGTAGGCTGGCGCCGAGGGCGTCAGCTGATGTCGAGGATGACGTTCTTCAGCTCGGTGTAAAGCTCGAGCGCGTACGGGCCGAGTTCGCGGCCCCAGCCGCTTTGCTTGTAGCCGCCCCATGGGTTGGCGGGGTCGGCGACGTTGTAACAGTTGACCCAGACGGTCCCGGCGCGCAGCGCGTGGGCCACCCGGTGGGCGCGCTTTACGTCCTGGGTCCAGACCCCGGCGGCGAGGCCGTACATGCTCTCGTTCGCCTTGGCGACGAGCTCTTCCTCGCTGGCGAAGGGGATCGCCGCCAGGACTGGTCCGAAGATCTCCTCCTGAGCGATCCGCATCGTGCCTTTCACGTCCGCGAAGATCGTCGGCTTGACGAAGTAGCCGTTGGCGAGGTCGCCATCGGCGCGGGTGCCGCCGGTGACCAGTCGAGCGCCCTCCTCATTGCCGACTGTGATGTAGCCCATGACGCGGTCGAGCTGCGCCTGCGAGACAAGTGGTCCCATCTGCGTCATGAAGTCGATGCCAGGGCCGAGCTGGATGTCGGCGGCGGTCTTGGTCAGCTCCTCGAGCGTCTGCTCGTAGACCTGCTCCTCGACGAAGAGGCGCGAGCCGGCGGTGCAGACCTCGCCCTGGTTCACGAAGATCCCCATGAAGGCGCCGCTGGCGGCGCTCTGCAGGTTGGCGTCGGCAAAGACGATGTTGGGCGACTTGCCACCCAGCTCCAGGCTCACGCGCTTCAGGTTGCCGGTCGAGGCCTGGACGATCTTCTTGCCCACCTCGGTGGAACCGGTGAAGGCGATCTTGTCGACGTCGGGGTGCTCGGCGAGCCGGGCTCCGGCGGTCTCGCCGAACCCGGGCACGACGTTGAACACGCCGGCCGGAATCTCGGCCTCCTGGATGATCTCAGCGAGGAGAAGGGCCGAGAGGGGCGTCTCCTCGGCCGGCTTGAGGATCATGGAGTTCCCGCAAGCGAGGGCGGGGGCGACCTTCCAGGAGGCCATCATGAGCGGGAAGTTCCAGGGCACGATGGCGCCCACGACGCCGACCGGCTCGCGCAGCGTGTAGCTCAGGTAGCGGCCGGGGAAGGAGAGCTGGTGGGTCTCGCCCTGCAGCTTGGTCACCCAGCCCGCGTAGTAGCGGAAGGTGGCAGCCGCGATCGGGGCGTCGAAGAGGAGCGCCTCGTTGATCGGCTTGCCGTTGTCGAGGCTGTCGAGCTGGGCGAACTCAAGCACGCGCTCCTCGATGAGGTCGCCGACCTTCCAAAGCATCTTGGCGCGCTCGGAGGGTGGCAGGTCCTTCCAGACGCCGGCCTCGAAGGAGGCGCGAGCCGCCTTCACAGCGCGGTCGACGTCCTCCCGGTCGCCTTCGGCGACTTTGGCCAGGATCTCGCCCGTGGCGGGGTTGATCGAGTCGAAGGTCTTGCCGGACGCGGCCTCCACCCAGCGGCCGCCGATGAAGAGCTTCTTAGGCTGGTCTTTCAGGTAGCGGGCGATCTCGAGGTCTTCGGCGATGGCCATGCCCCCAATGGTAGGGGCGCGAGGCGGCCCGGGTAGAATCGAGAGCTTGCCGCTCCGGAGTAGCTCAACGGTAGAGCAGGCGGCTGTTAACCGCAAGGTTCACGGTTCGAATCCGTGCTCCGGAGCCAAGCAATTGTGCAGTTTGGGCTGAGGCGCGCCAAAAGGCCTTCGGCTGATGCACGACAGATCTTCGGTTGATGCGCGACACCTACTTCGGTTGAGCCGCGACACTCCCGGCTGTGAGGGAATTGAGCGTGGCTGAGCAGAGGTACCAGGCGGTGCTGGCAGTGGTTGCCGAAGGAAGAACGGTGACCGAGGTGGCCGGGCGGTGGAGGGTGAACCCGTCAACGCTCCATAGGTGGCTGGCGCGCTACGAGCTGGAGGGCCTGGAGGGACTCGGCGACCGCTCCCACAGGCCCCAGAGCTGCCCCCACCAGATGCCCGCCGAGCTGCAGGCAGCGGTGCTCGAGCTACGCCGGCAGAGGTCCTATTGCGGCCCGCGGAGTCTGGTCCTGGAGCTGGCCAAGAAGGGGGGCGAGCCGCACGCTCCGGCTTGAGTTCGACACCGCCAAGGTCTTCAGGAACCTGCAACTGGCCCAGTCAGCGCTCGACGAGTGGGTGACCTACTACAACACCGAACGGACCCACCAGTCGCTCGGCGACGTCGTCCGACTTACTTCAGTGGGTTCGGCGAAATCTGGACCAGTACGACTCTGCCTATCGCGACCTCGCTGACAGGTGACCGCGCCAGCTGAAGCGCTGGTCAGCCTGGCCGAGTTGATGTTCATCCACACAGTCATGATCGATCGCTACGGTGGGCATATCGGCGTGCGTGACGCTGGTCTGATCGAATCCGTGTTGGCTGCACCGCAGGCAAGCTTCGGGCGCGACCTTTACCCCAACCCATTCCTGCGAGCAGCAGTTCTTTGGCATGGCCTCATCAAGAACCACGGATTCGTCGATGCCAAAAAGAGAACGTCGACCATGGCCATGCAGAGATGGCTCCACCGCGAGGGGTTCGACCTGTTCGTGCCGCAGTCCGATCTGGTCGTCATGGCAGTCCGAATCGCGAACTCCGGGATTACGGTCGAGGAATTGGCCAACTGGCTCGAGGACAATGCCCAGCCGGTTGTGGGTTAACCGAGGACTGACGGAGCTGGCGCGCCGACCAAGCGGGCTAGCCGACGACATGCTCGCCGAGGCCGGCCGTGAGGCCTACGCTCGCTAGGCTTCCCGTATGACTTCGGACGCGGTTCGGACCTTCAGGGCGCGCGCCGACGGCACGGCGTCGGGCGGCGCCGTGATCGATCTGCCTTTCGATCCCCGGAAAGCCTGGGGCGCCCGCCCTCGCTACCACGTCACTGGGACCGCCGACGGGATCTGTTTTCGGACCACGCTCGCGCAGCGCCGGGGTGCCTGGCGCATGGCGTTCGGACCGAAGTCCTCGGCGTGTCGCCTCGCCGGTCGCGAGGCGGTTGACGTCGAAGTCTGGCTCGAAGGTCCGCAGGCCGACGACCTAGCGCCCGACATCGCCGAGGCGCTGGCGTCCCGGCCGGCGGCGCTCGCCGCATTCTCTGGACTGGCGACCTTCTATCGCAAAGGCTGGCTGCGTTGGATCGACGCCACCAAGCGCAGGCCGGAGGCTCGCTCTGCGCGGATCGCCGAGATGCTCGACCTGTTGGAGGCAGGCCAGAAACAGAACCGCTGAAGCTCGGAGCGCTAGGTTGACCGTCGCCAGAACTCGTGAGCCATTCAGCCTAAGCGACGCGCTCGAACGCGGCTGTCTCCCTCAGCCAGTCGCTCCCCGTTCACAGCCTCTTGCAGTTGTCGAAGCCTGGGACATGACTCCCAGCTGCTCCATCATCTCCATTCGGTCCTGGTAGGCGTGCGACTTGACGATCTTGCCGTCACGCCCCTCGACGTAGACAGCCGCCCGAAGCGAAACACGCTTCCCGGTCGCTGGGATCTCAGGTCCATCCGGCATGCGAAAGGGCGCGGATTGAGTGCCTTCCAGCGTGGCCTCGAAGAAGGCCTTGTCTCCCTCGGCCATCAAGTTCTCCAACCTCGACCGCATATCCGGGAATGCAGCGTGCATCAGCTTCAGAAGGGCGACGAAGTCCTCGCGGCCTTTGCCGCTTCGGCCGGGGTCTGTGAATTCAACGTTAGGGTCGTGCAGCGACGCGAATTTTTCAAGATCGTGGTCGTTCAGAGCCTGCGTAGCCTCTTCGATAAGAGCCTTGATGTCCATTGCCCACCTCCACTCACCAAACAGGACGTCGGTGCCCTTCAGAGATTTGTGGCGCAACGGCCGCCGGATCCTTCGCAGGTGCCGGCACCAAGAACTTCGCCGGTCTACGCCCCGGCGCAGCCGCCGGCTGAATTAATCGGGCCCTCTCGTCTCCGTGCAGACCACCTCCACTCCACCTGAGGCGCCGCCGACGCGTGACCTGCCGGGTTATTACCTCAATGGGCGCTTTTCAGCCAGTTGGAGGTAAGCAGATGAAGAAAGCAAGGTGGTGCCTGGTCTCGGCGACCGCCCTTTGCGCCGGTGCGGCGATCCTCGGCCTCACGACGGCGAGCGCCGACCCCGGCACCGTTCTCAAGTTCGACACCATGGCTCCTGTCACCGGGCCCTACGTCGGCAGCGCCAACCCGATCCGGGGCCTAAACGGCGGCGGCCTTCCCTGGATGATCACCGCCGGAAACGGAGTCCTGAAGCAAGACGGGCGCCTGGTGCTGCACGTTCGCGGCCTGGTGTTGGCGAATCATGCGCCGGTCCCGCCCGCGCTCCAGGGCACCAATCCGATCACCAGCTTCCGCGCCATCGTCAGCTGCCAGACCATCTCGTCCGGATCGGCCGCGGTCAGCAACGTGCGAACCGACCCGTTCCCCGCCAGCTCCGAGGGCAACGCCGACGTGGAGACGGCGGTGGCCCTGCCCAGCCCTTGCATCGCGCCGATCGTATTCGTGACCTCACCCGGCGGCGCTTGGTTCGCGGCCACCGGCAACTGAACCCGGGGGAGGCCGGAGGAACGGGCGCCCGCCTCCGCCTCCTCGAGGAACAAAGGCAAGGCGAGGGAGCGGCGAGGTATTTGCGGCATGGTCGACCCTGCGAGCCGTTCGGAAAAGCAGGGAGGCGAGGGAACGGCGGGACCGTCGGGGACGCCGCAAGGTTCATGGTTCGAATCCGTGCTCCGGAGCCACCTAATTCAATACGGGGTCGGCCTCTTCGGACTAGCTGCTGGAAGACGTTATCGGCGGGGCTTGGTCACAGAATGGTCACAGGGCGGCCGGTCTGGCCATCCGCTCTCAAAGACGGAGGGAGAGGATCCAGCGAAGTGCGCCCGCCAGCGCGACCTGGAACCAGCCTGACGACCGCTGCGTCCTCGGCGCGGGCGCTTTCGGGGCGGGGTGCTCGACTGCCCACGGGATCGCCTTCTTTTCCACCGGCTGCGCACTGTGGTTGCTGTCTGCGCCGTGGATCGGGGGCCCCACCTCCGTCCCGAACACGGGCACCACTCCCACGCCGGCCGCGCCGGCCAGCGGCTGCACGGAACGCGCCATCGCCTGGCTGACGACCTGGATCATCTCCGGCCAGGGACAGCTGAAGTCGGAGGCTGCGCCGCAGGCGTAGAGGCCGTAGTCACCGTTGCCCTCGCGCATTACGAAGTGCGTCCAGTGCACCCCGTCACGCGCGTAGCGCAGCATCTGCGCCGCCACCCAGGCTGGCGCGTCGGCGCTTTTCGGTTGCGCGCCGAACTCTCCCACCCAGAGCGGCACCTGGCCCGACCAGGAGGGCGGGTAATTGTTGCCTTCCTGGTAGTGGTGGACCGACCAGACCATGTTCGCTCCGCTGACCGCGGGCACGTCCCATCCGGCGGAGGAGATCTCCACGGCGACGAAGTGGTTGGGATCGACCGCGAGGATGGTGTCGTGCAGGCGCTGTGCGAGCTGCTGCCACTCACCCTGCGAGGGTGGGGCGGGCTCGTTGAAAAGGTCGTAGCCGGCCACGGCCGGCTCCCGCGCGAAATGGGCCGCGATCGACCGCCAGGCGGTGTTGAGCGCGTCCTGGTTGTGTTGCGCGGAGCCGCAGTCGCTCCAAATGCAGTAACCCTTGCCGGCTGACTGATCGTAGCCGCCGGAGCTGCCGCCCGGCGGGATCATCATCGTGACGATCAACCAAAGCCTGTGGGCCCGCGCCCAGGCGACATGCTGATCGGCGACCGCGAAGAACCGCGTCCGGTCGCTCGCCCACCAGGCGTAATCCATGCTCCAGCGGATCACGTTGCCGCCCCAGGCCTGGACCTTGGCGTAGTCGCTCTCGCCGTAGTTGATCGCCCCGATGTCCGGTCCGCCGCAACAGCTCAGCGCGGGCTCGTTGTTGAAGTCCTCTCCACGCAAAACGACTGTCTGGCCCGCGTAGGTGAAGTTACGGCCGCTGACCTGCAAGTAGCTCCCTGCCGCGGCCGAGCTGACCGCTGGGGGCGCCAGCCAGAGTGCGCTGGCAAGGGCCATGGCCGCCAGTCCGAACCTGTGACTCGGGCGCATGAGCGAACCGCGCCACGGTGAGAGCTCCGGTCAGGGCGCGCGGCGGCGCCCCGGTTAGGTTTTGGTAAAGATTCGGCGGCGGCCGATTGAGAAGACGAGCCCGCCCAGGAGGATCAGCAGGCCGCAGGGCTCAGTCTGGGGTGGGGAATTTCGACACCGGCCCCCTCGTCCAGCCGTGGGCTACATTGGCTGATCGCCGGCCGGAGACGATGTTCGCGACGATCGTGACGATGAAGCAAGCGGCGCCGACCCCGATGGCCAACGGCTGGGAGGCACCCAGGGCGATGCACACCATTGCACCCCAAGCCCCAGCTACGACCGCGACGATGATCAGCATCATGCCCGGCACGATCGTCACCGTGTGGCGGAGATCAGAAAGCAGGTGTTGGCCGGGCTCGCTGCCTTTGATGCCGAGTGTCGTCATCACGCCGCGCATGTCGTCATGTGGTGAGGTGATGAAATAATCCTTCAGCTCGGGGTGGAGCTCCAGATAGGCATGCCGGATGCGGTTCATCCCGGTTACCCAGAGACTGTCCTGATAGTTGAGCTGGCCGATGCGCGAGATGGTGGTCAGTCCGACGAATACGACGATGCCCAGAAGTACGATCGCGGCAACGTTGAACGTCGCGCCGAAACGACCGGCTTGAGCGATGAGGGCCAGCGCGATAACGGTGCCTGAGAGAACAGAGACGAACATGTTCGCCCGGCTGTAGATGTCGGTGTAGCCCAGCGATCGGGTTGCGAGCAAGCTCCAGTGCTCTGTGGACAATATCTGCATGCTGACGCCGGCTGCTGAACCTGACCCAAGGCCAGCGACCGGCCTCTCGCCTCCGCGCGTTTGTTCGACGCCCATGTTTTGCCTCCCGTCTTCATTCAGCGGCCGCCTCGCCGGTCGGACCTTGCTGCCAGGGTAGCCTTGAGGGCCATGCCTGCCGACCCCCTGGATCGATTCCACGAGTTGGTCGACGATGCTCGGCGGGAGATCGCGTCGGTCTCCTCAGACCACTCAGGCCGGACGCCCGGCGCCAGCGCCGAGGCCGTTGAGAGGCTGGGGTTGGCCGAGGGTAGAGTCCTTGGCTACCTCGAAGCGCTGAGCGTGGTCCGGCCGGACCTCGCGCGCCTGGCAGTGGACGTCGCCGAGAAGCTTACAGCGGAGGTCGGCGCGCTTCGGCTGACATTGGCGCGAGGCGATGGTGAGCCGTTTCCCGAGGAAGACTGACTGGAAGCCCGCGGGGTCGCCCGGCTAAGAGCCGGAGGAAGCGATCCGCGCCAGGCGCCAGCGGCTGTGGTCGGGAATGTCGGTGAAGCGGAGCCCCGTCTCGCAGCCAGGCCCGGAAGAAATCGCGTCCGGATCTGACCAGGCCACCTCGGCCCAGATCTCGATCACGACCCCATCTGGGAGCCGGAGTTCGAGCGGCAGGCGCTCGCCGGCCTCCATGCAGTCGCGAGCGATCACGCGGATGCCTCCCGGGCTGATGTCGATGACCATCTCGAACCGAGGAGCCTGCGGCGGGCGGAACTCGACCGGGGCCCGAACCCGATTTGTAAGGCGACGATTTCGCTGCTCCACAGTTCCACTCCAAAGAACGCGTGTGTGATCTGCCAGGGTCACTTGAGTTCCGATGCAATCACATCCACCGGGCCCGGAGACTGTAGCAGCCCCACTGTCGGGGCGAGCTAGAGTGGATCGGGTGCCGCGCCGGAGGAAGGGAATGATGGCCGTCGCCGGAGGCGGCGATGACGGCACGACGGGCCTACTCGGCGGTGGACGCGCGCGTAAGGACGACCCGCGGATCGAAGCCGCCGGTGCCGTCGACGAAGCCTCCAGCGCGGTTGGCCTGGCCAAGGCTCTGACGCAAGACTCCCGCGTGCGCGAGGTCTGCGAAGAGCTCCAGCGCGGCCTCTACAAGCTCGGGGCGGAGCTCGGCACCAACCCCGAGCTGGCTGGCAAGTTCGGACTCATGGAAGAGACGGACATCGCGCATCTGGAGGAGATCTCGAACGAGCTGGAAGCCGAAGTGCCGATGCCCGAGGGCTTCATCCTGCCCGGGTCGACTCCCGGGTCGGGCGCGCTCGACCTGGCGCGGGCTACGGTCCGGCGGGCTGAGCGCCGCTGCCTGGCCCTGGGCGACGCGCACGCCGGCGCGAGGCGCTACCTGAACCGCTTGAGCCTTCTCTTGTTCATCCTCGGGCGCTTCGAAGAGCAGCGCGCCGGCGTAACGGCGAAGATGGCCCGCTCCTAGACTTAGGGCACCCATGGTCCCGCTCGTGCTCGCGGTGGTGCTCGGGCTGGTGGCGGCTTACCTGGCGGTCAGCGCCGCCCTCTACCGCTACCTTTTCGTACCCGCAGCCCGAGGCATGCAGGAAGACTTCCTCTTCACTCCCTGGGAGTTCCAGGCGGACTACGAAGAGGTGGAGTTGGTGACCGCCGACGGGATTAACTTCGGCGCCTGGCATTTCCGCCAGCCCGGTTCGCCCCAGACGGTGATCATCAGCGGCGGCCACAAAGGCCAGCGCCAATCCCTGCTCGGGATCGCGATCGGGCTGTGGCGCAAAGGCTTCAACGTCATCCTCTACTCCTATCGCGGCTACCCTGGCAGCGACCGCGCGCCGGTGACGCTCGGCATCGACGAGGTCAAAGAGCTGCAGGCCGTGATCGCCTTCGCCCGCCAGCGCATCAAGCACGCCCGGATCGGTCTTCTCGGCAATTCGATGGGGGCCGTCGTCTCGCTACTCGGGGCGGCCGGCGAACCCGGTGTCGAGGCGCTCGTTCTGGACAGCCCGTTCGCCGACCTCCGGCTCCTGCTGAGAGACGCCATCTGGCGCCTGGCGCACCTCCCCGGCGCGCCGTTCATCTTCGCGGTCGGGCTCCTCTTCCGCCTGCGGACCGGATCGAGCCTCGCCGAGGCCAGCCCGCTCTCGGTGCTGAGCGCCCTCGAGCCGCGGCCGCTCTTCTTCATCCACGGGGGGGCGGACTCGCTCATCCCGGTCAGCCACTCCCGACTGCTCTACGACGCCTACCGCGGTCCGCGCGAGATCTGGATCGTGCAGGGCTCGCCCCACTGCGGCGCGTACGTGGCCGACCGGGAGCTCTACCTCGAGCGGCTGGCCGGATTCTTCGGCCGCCACCTGGGGCTCAAGGGAACCGGCCAGCTGCGACTGCTCGAAGAAGGCGAGGAAGTCTCCTAAGCGCCCTCTAGACGCGCAGGAAAGAAGGCGGCAGACGATCCGGCTCGCGCGATCTTTTCTTTCCTCTTATCTAGTAGATGAAGGCGATCAGCGGGACCTGGCCCGGCTTGATCGTGCGCCTGCTGACCACGCCAAAGCCCACGAAGTTCATCTCTGAAACCGTCCAGGAGCCGTCGGCGTTTACCGCTTCGACATAGGCCACATGACCAAGGCTCGACTCCCACGTCGCCATGATCGCGCCGGGCTTTGGCGTCATCCCGGTCTGGTAGCCCATGGCCCGCGCGTTGTCCGGCCATTGGTAGGCGTTCCCGATCCAGGGAACCGGGCGCTTGGAGGCGACGTACCAGGTGCAGTAGCCCCATGGGAAGCGGCCGTTGGAGTAGGAACCAGGCGTGTCATAGGCGCGGCTGACTATCGGGCGACCGTACTGGATCGGCTTGAACTCCGGCCCCACGCCGTTCGGGATGACCAGGAGCATGCCGGGAGTGACTTCGGTCACTCGGTTGTATTCGACGATGACGTCGGCGTCGACGTGGTAGGAGGACGCGATCGAATCCATTGTGTCGCCCTTGCCGGCGGCATAGACGACGCCGGCCACGGGCGGGATGTTGAGGTGCTGACCGGCGCCCACCCAGTCGTAGATGAGCGGGTTCGACCAGCGCAGCTGGTCAACGCTGATGTTGAACTTCTGCGCCACCGACGCGACAGTGTCTCCGTCCGAGACCGTATAGCTGATGACGCTGTGGGAAGGTACAGCCGAGCTCGGGATCGCAAGCGGCTTCACGATCGTGCTGAACCGGCCCAGGTACACCTCCGAGATCTGCCCGCCCTCGTTCATCACGAGCGCGTTGGCATCTACGGAAGAGGAATTGAAACCGGATTGGAAATGACGACCAACTGTCGCGTACCCCGAAATCGTGACCACGATCACGAGCACGACGGCATGCGTGAGATAACGGCTAAGTACCGTCAGTTTCCAGCTACCCCCGCTGTAATAAAAGGCACCCCTACTGGGCACCAATGAACGCCGGGATACTAGCAGAGGATTTCACGGGTTGTCAAACGATCAAAAGTTCCGCCTCTTGCGAGGGGCCTGGACGCCGGCCCGAGTTCAAAAGGGGAATTCGCAGTATCGCTTTCTATAATCGATGCGTGGCGGGGACGGGATCTTGAAGGATCGATCCGAGCGAGACGCTGGGCTCGACTCGGTCCGCACGGTCGCCGACGCCACGCTCGCCAACGTCAGCCGGGCAATCGTCAACAAGGAATACGAGATCCGACTCTGCCTGGCGACGCTGCTCTGCGAAGGCCATCTGCTGATCGAGGACGTGCCGGGCGTGGGCAAGACGATGCTCGCCAAGTCACTTGCCCGCTCACTCGACTGCACCTTCCGCCGGATCCAGTTCACGCCCGACCTGCTGCCGTCCGATGTGACAGGCGTGACCGCCTTCAACCAGAAGACTTCCGAGTTCGAGTTCCGGCCCGGCCCTGTCTTCGCCCAGGTCCTCCTTGCCGACGAGATCAACCGGGCCACCCCGAAGACCCAGGCCGCCCTCCTGGAGGCGATGGAGGAGCGGCAGGTGACCGTCGACGGCGAGACCAAGCGCCTGCCGAACCCCTTCGTCGTGATGGCAACTCAAAACCCGATCGAGTACGCCGGCACCTTCCCGCTCCCCGAAGCCCAGCTGGACCGCTTCATGATGAAAGTCAGGCTCGGCTACCTGAGCCTCCAGGAGGAGGCCAACCTGATCGGCCAGGACAAGGTCGAGTCGCCCTTCGAGGAGCTCCAGCCCGTCGTCTCGCCGCACGAGCTGATCGCCGCCCAGGAGGCTGTCCGGGGGATTTTCGTCAAGCCGAGCCTGCGCGAGTACATGGCGCGCGTCGTCGACCGCACCCGGAGCCATGCAGACATCGCCCTCGGCGCCAGCACCCGCGGCACCATCAACCTCTACCGGGCGTCCCAGGCGTGGGCCGCCATGCAGGGTCGCGAGTTTGTCGTGCCAGACGACGTGAAGGAGCTGGCCGAGCCGATCCTGGCTCACCGCCTGATCCTCCGGCCGAACGCCGAGATGCAGGGCCAGACGCCCCGCAAGATCCTCACCCAGCTGCTGGAACGCGAGCCGGTCCCGCAGCTGACTGGTGATGAGTAGGCTCCTTCTCGCCGCGGGCCTCGGCCTGCTTCTCGTCTTCGCGTACCTGACCGCGATCCACTCCGCTTTCGTCCTCTTCTACGGCCTCGCTCTGATCGGGCTCCTGGCCTGGTTCTGGGCCCGTCAGGCCGCCCGAGGGCTCCAGGTGGACCGCTCGATCGAAGCCGGCACGCCGACTGTCGGTGAGGCGTTCGAGGAGTCGTTCACAGTGAGCAAGTCCGGATGGGTGCCCGCACCCTGGGTCGAGGTCAGCGATCTCAGCGACCTGCCCGGCTACCGGCCCGGCCGGGTGATCTCGCTCGGCGACCCGGTGACGTGGAACGCCAACGGCACCTACCGGCGCCGGGGCTGGACCGTTTTCGGCCCCACCCGGGTCAAGGTCAAGGAACCCTTTGGTCTCTTTCACCGAGAGGTCAGGCTCCCGGACCGTCATCGCATACTCGTCTACCCGCGGATCCGGCCCATGCCCGACTTCGTAATGCCCGCCCACCAGCACTCGGGCGACGCCCAGCGCCTGGCGTCAGCCTGGGCCGACTACCCGCCCGAGACCGGCGGCGTTCGCGAGTACGTCGACGGTGACTCCTTCGGCCGCGTCCACTGGCCGCTGTCGCAGCGCTACCAGCGGCTGATGTCGAAGACCTTCGAGCAGGCGCTCACCTCCGACCTCCTGATCGTCCTGGACCTTCAGCGCAAGGTCCACTACGGGGAGGGCGAGGAGTCGACGCTGGAGTACGCCATCAGCCTGGCCGCCTCCATCAACGCCCAGGTCCACCAGCAGGGCCGCCAGGTCGGATTGGTCGCCAACGACAGCCGCGGCACTGTCCTGTCGCCCCACCGAACGGTCCGGCTGGAGCGCTCGCTCCTCGAGTACCTGGCCGTTGCCGAGGCCGACGGCGAGCTGCCGATCTGGGCGCCCCAGATCTGGGAACGGGTCCGTCGCATTCCTGGCCGCATGATCGCGCTCATCACCCCCAGCACAGATGCCTCCTGGATCGCGAACCTGGAGGCGCTGCCCGGCCGCCGCACCGCCCGGGTCGCCTTTTACGTTGACGCTGCCAGCTTCGGCGCGCCCGAGCCGCATCTGACGTTCGAGCTTCACACCGACGTCGAGCTCTATGTCGTCCGCAAAGGCGACGACTTCAGCCGCTTGATGCGAACCCGTCAGGCCGCCCGCCTGGTGGATGCCTGAGATGAGCGACCGCCTCCGCCGCTGGCTGCCGGTCTCGGAGATCCCGACACTCGTCCTGGTCCTGCTGCTGGTGATGGTGCTGGCCAACTCGACAGTCGCGATGGAGTGGGTGAAGGGCAGCGAGCTCTGGGTCCAGGTCGCCATCTGGGCCGCCCTTGTGATGGGTCTTCTGGCGCTGGTGCGGCCGTTGCCGGCGGCCGTCTCCTTGACCCTGGGGCTGGTCGGAGCCGTCCTGGTGCCCTATCTGCTGAACGCCCACGCGCTGGTCCTGGCGCATCCGAGCGATCCCTTCGGGATCCCAAGCCCGGACACCTGGATCGCTCGCATCAACGCGAGCGACCAGCAGAGCGACGCCTCGCTCTTCCTCTTCGTCGGCAGCGCCGCCTTCTGGGTCGTCGGCGGCTGGCTTGCCTGGTGCGTCGTCCGCTGGCGCCGGCCCCTCGTCGGCCTCTATCCGGGCACGGCCATCCTGGCCACCAACATCCTCAACTCGAGGGATGAGCAGAACGGCTACACCCTCCTCTTCCTACTCCTCACGTTCGCGCTGCTGCTCTGGAACAGCTACCGCGCTTCGCTCCTGACCGCGCTCCGCAGCGGCCTCAAGCTCAGCTCGGACTCCCGTTGGGATTTCTGGGAGACCGGCGTCGCGGCCACCGTCGTGGTCATGCTGGTGGCGATCTTCCTGCCGCCGCTGAGCTCCCAGGACGCCACAGTCAACGTGGAGAACGGGGTCTTCCGCGACTGGGCCCAGTTCCAGCAGAACCTGAGCCGCCAGGTCCTCATCGGCCACGGCGGGACCGCGCCGCTTTCGATTGGCTTCGCGCTTGAAGCGGGGCTGGCCGGACCCCTGAAGCCGAAGGGCAACGTCGTCTTCACGTACTCGGTAAGCAGCCAGTACACAGGCCCGCGCTATTTCCGGGGCGTCAACCTGGATACCGGGCTGCGGCGCTATGAGTGGTCGTACATCCCGAACCCATTCGGCTACCAGACTTTCGTGGCCAAGAGCGAGGCCATCCCTTACGCCGACCTCGCCTTGCTCTCGCAGCAGACCGGCACCTTCGACATCACGATGGACCGGCCGCCGAACGTAGCTCCAGACGTCCTCTTCTATCCCGGGCAGCTGCTCAAGATCAACCGCGACGTCACCGTGTTCGAGTCCTTGCGAACGAGCGCGCCGCCCCCGCTGGTGAACATCGACCGTGTCTCCAGCACGCATCCGCCCAGCTCACTGGGCAAGTACCGGGTGAACGTCCAGTACCCGAACCCAACCGAGGCCGAGCTCCGCAATGCGGGCACCGACTACCCGAGCTGGGTGGCGCCTTTTCAGGCGATCTCCGGTGTGGCGCGAGTCCAGGCCGCGCCCGGTGTTGTGCCCGCGCCCGCGGCCGGGCCGCCGGCCGGGCCCTTGGACCCGTTCCTCCAGAAGATCGCGACGCTGGCAGGCTCCATCACGCAGGGCCTCGACAACCCGTACGACAAAGCCACCGCGATCGAGACCTACCTGCGCAGCAACTACAACTACACGCTCTCGCCTCAGCCCGTTCCTCCGGGGGTCGACCCGATCGACTTCTTCCTCTTCAGCTCGAAGGCCGCCTACTGCCAGTACTTCGCCAGCGCCATGGGCGACCTGCTTCGCGCATCGGGCATTCCTGCCCGGCTGGTGAACGGCTATGGAGCAGGGACCTACGACTCTAAGACGAAGCAGTACGTCGTCCGCGACCTCGACGCCCATACCTGGGTGGAGGCTTACTTCCCGCACCTCGGCTGGGTCCCCTTCGAGCCGACGCCGGACATCCAGGGCGGCTACTTTCCGATCCCCCGGGCCGCCACCGACCAGGGCTGCAGCAGCGACGCCCAGTGTTCGGTGCAGGCAGGTGCGGTCCCGAACGCCGAGACGGGCAGCCTCGCCCGCAGCGGGAGGGGCTTCAACGAGCCGGACATTCCCGAGCAGGCGAAGGCCAGGCAGGCCAACACGGCGTACTGGCTGGCCGTACCGTTGATGGGGCTCCTCCTGCTTCTACTCGCCCTGGTGCTGGTCTCGCGGTACCTGCGGCCGCGCGACCCTGGCCGGATCTGGCACCGTTTGGCGCTCCTGAGCCGGCTCGCGGGCCACCCTCCGAGGGAGGGGGAAACGCCTACCGAGTACGGCAGCCGGCTGGCGGCCGCCATGCCCGAGGCAGCGTCCCCGATCCGCGACCTCACCGATAATTTCGTCGTGCTTGCCTATGCGCCGGAGGCGCTCTCCCGCACGCGTCGCGGGGCGATCGTCGAGATCTGGCGGCAGTTGCGCCCGCACCTCCTGCGCCGGATGGCCGGGCGGCTGCGGATGGCCTGGTGACGGGCTCCCCAGAATCCTCGGCGCGGCGGGGAACCCCTTGACCAAGCTGCGTGTCTCACCGTCGGGACAGGTCTACGTCATCGACCTTCCCCAGATGAAGGTCACCCGTGACGAGGGCGGAGGCTGGTATCTCCACGGCCAGGGCCATTTCCTGCACTTCGACGACCTCGAGACGGCGATGGCCAAGAAACGGGAGATCGACGTGTACGGGGCGCTTGGTGGGAGTCGCGGGTAAAAGTTATCCGCCGGTCGAGCTGACACTCGAGGCCGAGCAAGTGGCTGCCTTCGCGCGCGTCATTGGCGCCGATCCGGGCGCCGGGGTGCCGCCCACCTACGCCGCGGTGTACGCCCTCTTCGCCACCTTTCCGCAGCTGCTCCAGGATTCCGAGGCCGCGGTCGACTTCGCCCATCTCGTCCACGCTGAGCAGGAATTCAGCTGGGAGCGCCATCCGGAGGTGGGGGAGACGGTGACCGCGGTCGGAACCGTCACCGGCGACGATTCGCGGCGGAATCTGCGATTTTTGAAATATGAGACGGCCGTCAGCGCTGAGAGCGGGCCGGTCTGCGCCTCCAGGATGACCAGCGTGATCCGCGCTTGACCCGGCTGCCGGCCTACAGCTGGAAGGTGACGCGGGAAGACATCACGGCCTATGCGGAGGCTTCCGGCGATGGCAACCCGATTCATCTCGACGACGATTTCGCGCGCTCGGTCGGCCTGCCCGGCGTGATCGCCCACGGCATGCTCGGCATGGGGCACCTGGCCACCTATGTGACGCGCTGGGCGGGGGACCACCACCGACTTCGGCGGCTGCGCTGCCGCTTTGCCGCGATGGTGCTGCCCGGCGACGTGATCCAGTTTTCGGGACGAGTCGCGGGCGAGGCGGGAGGCCTGCTCCAGCTAGAGCTGGAAGCCGTCAACCAGAAAGGTGAGATGGTCCTCAGCAAAGGGTTTGCCGAAGTTACCGCCTAGTTCGTCACCTCACTAAAGGGGGCACGCATGTACGACCTATCAGGAAGGGTTGCCGTGATCACCGGCGCCTCGCGCGGTCTCGGCCGCGAAGACGCTCTCACGCTGGCGCGCAGCGGCGCCGACGTCGTGATCACCGACATCCTGGTCGAGGACGACCCCAATCTCCAGAAGGCGGCCGAAGAGTCGGGCAGCGTGCTGGCCCAGGCCGCTGTCGGCCAGGGCTGGGTCTACGCCAACCAGACGGCTGACGAGATTCGCAAGATGGGCCGCAAGTCGATGGCCATCAAGATGGACGTCACCAACCGCGACCAGGTCAAAGAGACGATGGCCAAGGTCAAGCAGGAGTTCGGCCGACTCGACATCCTGGTCAACAACGCCGCCACGCTCGACCACGTGGCCACCATCCCGAAGCAGTCGTACGAGCTCTGGGACCGCGACATCAAGGTCAACCTCACGGGCGCTTTCAACTGCACGAAAGAGGCCTGGCCTTACATGGTCGAGAACAACTGGGGGCGGATCATCTTCATGTCCTCGGTCGCCGGCACCCTCGGCGGGTTCGGCCAGGCGTCCTACTCCTCCTCCAAGGCGGCGGTCATCGGACTCGCCAAGACAGCGGCGTTGGAAGGCGGCCGCTACAACATCACCGCCAACGCGATAGTCCCGGGCATCATCGGCTCCGAGGCGGCCAAATCGGCGATGCAGATGCAGGAGGCGATCTACGAGCGCTTCAAGGCGCGGACCGTGTTCAAGCGGTTCGGAGAGCCGGCCGACATCGCCAACACGATCGCGTTTCTCTGCAGCCAGGAGGCCGGGTACATCACTGGAATCGCGCTCGAGGTTGCGGGCGGCATCCCGCTTTTCACGGCCTAGCCGTGGGGGAGTGCGTCGACGTCAAGCGCGCTGGCGCGATCGCCACTGTGGTGATGCACCGCAAGGGCAACAACGGGATCGCCCAGGACCTTTCGGATGAGTTGAAGGCCGCCATCGAAGGGCTCGGGCGCGACGCCGAGGTTCGCGTCGTCGTCCTCGCCAGCGAGTACGAGAAGTACTTCTCTGTCGGCGCCGACCTGACCGAGATGGGCGGCGTCGACCGGGAGGCGCCCGACGCAGCGGACCGAATCGTCGACTTCGTGACGCGGTCGCAGGCGGGCTTCAACGCGATCGAGGCCTGCCCGAAACCGGTGATCGCCCGCATCAACGGCCACGCGCTGGGTGGCGGCTGCGAGCTGGCGCTCTGCTGCGACTACCGGATCATGGTCGAGGACGGGCGTTCCCGGATCGGCCAGTCGGAGGCGCCGCTCGGCATCATCCCGGGCGCCGGCGGCACCCAGCGCCTGCCCCGCTTGATCGGCAAGGCAAAAGCCCTCCCGATGCTGCTGGAGGGGAAACGGCTTTCGGCCAAGGAAGCCGAGGAAGTCGGTCTCGTCAACCGGGCAGTGGCTCCCGACGAGCTGGACGCTGCGGTGGACGAGCTGGCGCAGCGGCTCGCCAAGGCGGCCACCGTGGCGCTCGGCCTCATCAAGGACGCGGTCAATCGCGGCCTCGACCTACCCTTGCCGGAGGCGCTCGAGATCGAAGCTCGCAACTTCGCCAAAGCGTCCCTGAGCGAGGATGCTGTGATCGGGATCATGAGTTTCCTGTCGAAGCAGGAAGCGGAGTTCAAAGGCAGGTAACGTGGTAAGGCGCCCCGGGGTCCCCGCGAAATCGCAGATTTCGTCGGGTGGGAAGCAGGAAGCGGAGTTTAAGGGCAGGTAACGTGGCTAAGACCGCACCGCGCACCGAGCTGAAGCCCTCCGACTTCCTGGACCTGGAGTCGCAGCTCCACGATGAGGAGCGGCTGATCCGAGACACGGTCCGGAAGTTCGTCCACGACCGGATCCTGCCCGGGATCGAGAAGTGGTTCGAGGAGGGCACCTTCCCCAAGGAAGTGGCGCCCGAGCTGGGCCGGCTCGGCCTGCTGGGCATGCATCTGCAGGGCTACGGCTGCCTCGGTGCCAGCGCGACCAGCTACGGGCTGGCCTGTCTGGAGCTGGAGGCGGGCGACAGCGGCTTCCGCTCGTTTGTCTCCGTCCAGGGCTCCCTGGCCATGTTTCCGATCTGGAAGTACGGAACCGAAGAGCAGAAGCAGGAGTGGTTGCCGCGGATGGCGGCCGGGGAGGCGATCGGCTGCTTCGGTCTGACCGAGCCCGACGCCGGCTCGGACCCGGCCTCGATGCGCACGTCAGCGCGGCGTGCCGGCGCGGATTGGGTCCTGAACGGCAACAAGCTCTGGATCACAAACGGCGGGATCGCCGATGTCGCGGTGGTCTGGGCTCGGGCGGACGACGGCGTGCGCGGCTTTCTCGTGCCGAAGGGGACGCCCGGATTCAGCACCCGCGACATCCACCGCAAGCTGTCGCTGCGAGCCTCGATCACGTCCGAGCTGATCCTGGAGGACGTCCGGCTGCCGGAGGCTGCCCTGCTGCCAGGCGTGACCGGCATGCGGGGACCGCTCTCCTGCCTGAACGAGGCGCGCTACGGGATCCTCTGGGGCACGGTTGGCGCCGCCCGCTCCTGCTTCGAGGCGGCGCTCGGGTACTCGAAGTCGCGCAGCCAGTTCGGGAAGCCGCTGGCTTCCTTCCAGCTAACCCAGGAGAAGCTCGTCAACATGCTGCTGGAGCTCAACAAGGCAGCTCTGGTCGCGCTCCATCTGGGCCGGATGAAGGACGAGGGCCGGATCTCGAGCGAGCAGGTCAGCTTCGGCAAGCTCAACAACGTGCGGGTAGCCCTCGACATCGCCCGCTCCGCGCGCACGATCCTGGGGGCCAACGGGATCACGCTCGAGTACCCGGTGATCCGGCACATGAACAACCTCGAGTCGGTGCTGACCTATGAAGGCACGAGCGAGATCCACACGCTCGTCCTCGGCGAGGCGATAACCGGGGTCCAGGCCTACCGCTAGCATCGGGATGCTGGGTCAGATTGGCGGCGGCAGCGAGACCAGCAGGCTTGCAGCCAGCAGCACGGTGGCGACCGCGATCGCTTCAGCGCGCCGGCGGCCGGCGGCGGCCAGCCCGACGGCAGCGGCGAGCAGGCCGATCTTCAGCAGCAGCGCCCGTCCGAAGTCGCTCCCGAAGAGCTGAGCCGGCAGCCCGTGGAAGAGGGCGAGCAGGATGCCAGTCGTTGCGGCGGTCCCGAACGAAAGCAGCGCCACCCGCCCGAAGCGGCGATCCGGAGCCACCAGGTACGCGACCAGGCCGCCCGCCCAAACGCCCATCGCGCCGACGTGGGTCGCGTCGAGGGCCGGCCCCAGGCCCGGAAGGCCCCGTATGGCATGACCGCCGGCGCCATCGACGAGGGCCAGCACGGCCCCCAAGGCAAGGATCGGCCAGGGTGACTCCAGGGCCAGCAGCGCCCAGAGCATGAGTGCCCCCGCCAGCCGGAGCCCGAGCAGCCGGCCGAACCCGGAGCTGAGAACCCCGAGGAGAGTGTCTGCGTCAAAGGAGAGGCTCGCCAGCTGGGCGACCAGCGCCAGCGGCTCGGCCACCAGCAGCAGCGCCAGGCCGGCTCGGATCAGCCGTTTCAGCCTGGGCTCGCGCCGGACCAGCGCGAAGTAAGCCGCCACGCCGAACGCCAGTGCATAGCCGGCGAAGTGAAGCCAGTGGGCGAAGGCTTGCAGGACGAGGCCGAGCGGTGAGGTGGTGCCGATAGCCGCCCCGTTCAAGAGGCCCGCATACGGGTTAGCCGTGCGGCTGCCGACGCTGAAGCTGAAGGCGCCCCGCGACGGATGTGTGTCCGCCGCCTCCACCTGCCAGAGAACCACATAAGTGCCGCGCAAGCCCTGCGACTCACCCAGCGTGGCGACGAGGCGGTTTCCAGCGCGGCGGGTCTGGCCTGCGACCTGCCCGCCGGAGGGCGAGTAGACGCGGATTCCCGGCCCAGCCGGGGTCACCGGCTCGTTGAACGCCAGGCTCACCTGGACCGGCAGCGTTTCGAGAACAGCGTCTGGGGCCGGGTCGGAGCTCACGAGCTGGGCGTGGGCGAAGGCCGTCGTGGGCAGGAGAGCGAAGGCGACGGAGAGGGCGACGACGAGAAGCCGCCGCGCCAAGGTCAGGAGTAGACGGGCTGCTCGATGGCGACCGGCACGGGAGGCGCGGCGGGCGTGAATCGGGCGATCCGGAGGACGAGGCCCGCGGCGAGCAGGCAGAGCAGACCGGAGAACATGAAGGCGAGCTGGTAGTCACCGAACACCGTGCGCACGGCCCCCGCCGCGAAAGCGATCGAGGCGGCGCCGAGCTGGTGGGCCGCAAAGATCCAGCCGTAGACGACGGGCATGTTGCGGGCCCCGAAGACCCGGCGGGCGAGCTGGACGGTGGGCGGCACGGTCGCGACCCAGTCCAGCCCGTAAAAGACCACGAACAGGACCAGCCCGAAGTAGCGGGAACCGAACGCGTAGGGCAAGAAGAGAAGCGAGAGTCCGCGCAGGCCGTAGTACCAGAAGAGCAGCCAGCGCGAGTCGAAACGATCGGTCAAGTAGCCAGAGGCAAGCGTGCCGACCACGTCGAAAACGCCGATCACCGCGAGCAGGCTGGCGGCTGTCACCTCGGCCAGCCCGTGGTCCATCGACGCCGGGATCAGGTGAGTGCCGATGAGACCGTTGGTGGAGGCGCCGCAGATGAAGAAGCTGCCCGCCAGGAGCCAGAAGTCACGGGAGCGGACGCCGAGCCGGAGACCCCGGAAGGCGTTCAGGATCGGACTGCCGCTGGGGGCCGCGGGAACCTCGTCAGGCGCCGTCTCGCCGTAGGCGCGCAGTCCCACGTCGGCGGGCCGGTTGCGGAGCAGGAGGGCCACCAGGGGCGCGACGGAGATCGCGGCCAGACCGACTGTGATCGCCGACCAGCGCCAGCCCACGTACTGGGCGAGCCAGCCGAGCCCGGGCAGGAAGATCAGCTGGCCGGTCGCTCCGGCGGCGGTCAGCGCGCCTAACACGAGCCCGCGGCGCCGCACGAACCAGCGGCTGGCGACGGTCGCCGCCAGCACGGAGGCGATCGTGCCGGCCCCGAGGCCGACGACCACGCCCCAGAGCAGGAAGAGCTGCCAGGGGGAGGTCATGAAAACCGTCAGCAAGGACCCGCCGGAGATCAGGACCAGGGCGCCGACCACGACCCGGCGGAGGCCGAAGCGTTCCATCAGTGCCGCGGCGAAAGGCCCGGTCAGGCCGAAGAGGACGAGGTTGATCGAAACGGCGACTGAGATCAGCGCCCGGCTCCAGCCGAACTCCCTCTCCAGAGGGACGATCAGGACCCCCGGCGTCGAGCGGAAGCCCGCCGATGCCAGGAGCACCAGGAAGGTGACGCCCGCAACGATCCAGGCGTAGTGCAGGCGCCTCATCTCTTGCCTGAACCGGGCGCCCGGCGCCTTATCTTCCGCGACAGGTTTAGCTGACGGGTCCGGTCGCCATGATCGCCTTGGCCTCCTCGAGGCTCATGTCCTCGCTTGGGACCACGATGTCCGACTTGACGATCTGGTCAGGCGGCAGCTTCTGGCCGCGGTTGCGGACGAACTCGAGAAGGTGGGTCAGGACCCCTTTGAACGCGGCTTCGTCGCCGCCGTTGATGGCCGCCACCAAGTCCTTGTCGAAGGCGTCCAGCTGGGCGCGATCGGATTCCGCCAGGCGGAACTGGTCCTCGCCCTGGATGCGCACGACCGTGCCCGACGGCAGCTGGCCGGCCATCTGGGCCTTCATGAGGGCAAGCTGGGCGTCGACGTTGGAGGCTGTCGTGGCGGTGTCAAGCTGGCGCTGGATGTCGTCGGCGGAGCCGGCTCCGATCTGGTCCAGGGTGCCCGTGTCCACCAACTGGTCGATGGCGGCGGCTCGCGCCTGCATCTGGGTGGTCTTCTCCTGGGCACGGTCGACCATCATCGAGACGTCGGCCATCTGCTCGGAGAGCCCGGTCACGGCCTCTCCGATCTTGGTCGAGGCCTGGGCGGCGGAGTACTGCGCCTTGATCGTCTCCTTCTGGGTCCGGAAGGCTTCGACCTTGGCCTGCAGCTTCTGCGCTGTCAGTTCCAGCTTCTGCTCCTGCTCCTTCATCTGCTCGATCTGCTGGTCGAGCCCGCCGAGCTGTACTTGCGCGGTCTGAGCCCGGGTCAGGGCCAGCCGGGCCAGGTCCTCCCGCCCCTGCTGGAGGGCTTGCTGAGCTTGCGCGTTGAGCTTGTCGGCGCTCTGCCGCAGCTGGGCGGCCTGGAGCTCCAGCCGCTTTTCGGCCGTGAGCACGTCGGCCACATTCCGGCGGACCTGCTGGAGGGCTTCAATCTGCTTCTGGTAGGCGAAATCAAGCGCCTGGTTCGGGTCCTCGGTCTTGTCGAGGACGGCGTTCAGCTTCTGCTGAACCACGTCGGACATCCGCTTGAAAACGCTCATGATTTTCACCCCTCCTGGGCCGGCTGAAAGCGCACTAAGCCAGCTCTGCCATCACCTGGTCGAACTGCTCCCGGCTGAGCCGCAGGTCCTCTTCCCGGAGGTCGCGCAGCGGCTTCTCGGTCAACTTCTCGCGCGTCGCGAAATCCTCCGCCTCGGGCTCCACGTAGAGCAGGCCGGTCACCAGCGTTCCAGTCTTGTGGCCCTCCTGGATGATCTTCATCGCGGCGCCCCGGTCGGACGGGTCGTGCTCGAGCTCGTGCAGCTTCTTCAGCACCAGGTGGGAGCCGTCGTGGAGCTTTACGTCCACCGTGGTCCCGGGCTCGTAGTCGACCTGGACCTCCTCGTAGTAAGGAACGAACGAGGGGTCTTGGAGGACCTCCTCGTGCTCCTTCACGTAGTCGTAGCTCTTCGTCGAGCCCTCGTGGTCGTTGAACGTGACGCAGGGGGAGATGACGTCCAGCAGCGCGACGCCACGGTGGCTGATGGCCGCTTTCAGAAGTGGCACCAGCTGCTTTCCGTCGCCGCTGAAGGACCGAGCCACGAAAGTGCCCCCGAGCGTGATGGCCAGGGCGCAGAGGTCGATCGGAACGTAAGTGTTGACAGCTCCGCGCTTCTGCACAGAGCCGACGTCTGCGGTCGCGGAAAACTGGCCCTTGGTGAGGCCGTAAGTTCCGTTGTCTTCGACGATGTACGTGCAGTCGACGTTGCGGCGAACCATGTGCGCGAACTGGCCGAGCCCGATCGACGCGGTGTCGCCGTCGCCGCTCACGCCGAGCAGGACGAGCTCGCGATTGGCGAGCTGGGCGCCGGTCGTTAAGGCGGGCATGCGACCGTGGACGCCGTTGAAGCCGTGGGCCTGCTCGACGAAGTAGGCCGGCGTCTTGGAGGAGCAACCGATGCCGCTCATCTTGGCCAGGCGGTGTGGCGCCACGCCGAGCTCGAACATGGCTTTGATCAGGTGGTTGGTGATCGAGTTGTGGCCGCAGCCCGCGCAGAGGGTGGTGGCGGCCCCCTTATAGGCATCGCGGGCGAGGCCGATTCTATTCACGGTCGTGCTCATGCGGGGATCGTCTCCAGCTCGAGGATTGGTCGGGTGATCGCGTCAGCCGGGATCGGCTGGCCGTCGTAGCGGCGGATCGAGGTGAGCCGGGCGGCGAGCTCGGGAGGCAGGTGGAGCCGCAGCAGGTCGTAGAGCTGGCCGTCCCGGTTTCCCTCCACCACGTACACCCGCTCGTGGTCCCGCACGAAGTCCTTGATCGACGCGGCCAGGGGCAGCGCCCGGACCCGCAGGAAGTCGGTCTCGAGGCGCGCCTCGCGCAGGCGAATGCGTGCTTCCTCGACCGCGGTCCAGGTCGACCCGAAGGCAATGATCCCGACGCTGGCGCCGGTTCCTGACGCGACCGGCCGGGGCATCGCCTCCCGGGCGGTTTCGAACTTGCGGTTCAGCCGGTCCATGTTGCGGGCGTAGACGACGCCGCTCTCCGTGTACCTGGCCTCCTCGTCGTGTCCGGAGCCGCGGGTGAAGTACGCCGCCAGCGGGTGGTCGGTGCCCGGCAGGGTCCGGTAAGTGACGCCATCGCCGTCCACGTCCCGGTAGCGGCCCCAGTCTCCCTTCAGCTCCTCGACCTGGGCGGCGGTCAGCACCTTGCCCCGGTCGAATGGCTTCTCCGGGTACTTGAAGGGCTTGGTCATCCAGAGGTTCATACCCAGGTCGAGGTCGCTGAGAACGAAGACCGGCGTCTGGAAGCGGTCGGCGAGGTCGAAGGCGTCACGACCGAACTCGTAGCACTCCTCGACCGTGCCGGGCAGCAGGACCAGGTGCTTGGTGTCGCCGTGGGAGAGCGTGTAGGCGAACTGGAGATCGGCCTGCGAGGTGCGGGTGGGCAGTCCTGTCGAGGGTCCGATCCGCTGGATATCGAAGATCACCACCGGGACCTCCGAGTAGTAGGCCAGACCGACGAACTCGGCCATCAAGGAGATGCCGGGACCGGAGGTCGAGGTCATCGCGCGTGCGCCGGCCCAGCCGGCACCGATCGCGATGCCGACGGCGGCCATCTCGTCCTCGGCCTGGACGACGGCGATCCGGCGGCCGCCGCCCTCCGCATCGCTGCGAAAGCGGTCGGCGTAGCTGCCGATGTACTCGCAGAGGCTGGAGGAGGGGGTGATCGGGTACCAGGCGGCGACCGTGCAGCCGCCCATCAGCGCGCCCAGCGCGGCGGCCTGGTTGCCCTCGACCAGGATCATCCCCTCGGTCTTGCCGGTCATCGGACGCAGCACGTAGGCGTCCTGCTTGGCCAGGTTCTGGTCCCAGTAGTCCATGCCGACCTGGACCGCCTGCAGGTTCAGCGGCAGCGCCTTCGGCTTGGCCTGGAAGTGCCTCCGCAGGCCGTGCTCGACGGCTTCCAGGGGAATCTCCAGGAGTCGCGCCACCAGTCCGACATAGATCATGTTGACCAGCTGCTTGCGCAGGGTGTCGTTCTCGATCTTGGTCTTGCCGAGCTGCGCGAACGGCACCGGGTAGTAGTGGACGTCCTCCCGCACGTCACCAGTCGCGTAGGCGGCCTCGTGGATGACCGCGGCACCCGGCCGGACGCCCTTCAAGTCTTGCGCCCAGGTCGTCGGGTTGAGCGCGACCAGCACGTCCGGGTCACCCTTGCGGGCCATGTAGCCCTCGGGGGAGATGCGGATCTGGAACCAGGTGGGCAAGCCTTCGATGTTCGAGGGGAAGATGTTCTTGGGAGCCACCGGGATGCCCATCGAGAAGATGGCTCGCATGAGGACCGAATTCGCCGATTGGCTGCCCGAGCCGTTGATTGTGGCGGCCTGGAAAGTGAGGTCGTTGACTATTTGTTCGGACACGGGAGCTCTCTACGTTACATCCTGACAACTCCGATCGATCGGGACCTGTTCGCTAGTTCCAGAGGGCTCTTCTAGTACCCTCACCAGCGGTGAAGATCGGCGTTCCCAAGGAGACCGCCCCGGGTGAGCTGAGGGTGGCCCTGACCCCTAAGGAAGCGGGGCGCCTGGCGGCCTCCGGCCTCGAGGTCCTGGTGGAAGCCGGGGCCGGCCACGACTCCTTCCCGGATGCCGCCTACCGAGAGGCGAAAGCCCAGATCGCCAAGGGCCCGAAGGAGCCGTTCGGCGCCGAGGTCGTGCTCAAGGTGCGCAAACCCTCGGAACCGGAGGTGGCCCTTCTGCGCTCCGGCGGGGCCCTGATCGGGTTCCTGCAGCCCCTCACCAGCCACGAGCTGGTCGAGAAGCTGGCCGCCCGCGGCGTCCTCAGCTTCAGCCTTGACGCCATCCCCAGAATCACCCGGGCTCAGTCCATGGACGCGCTCTCCTCGCAGGCGACGATCGCCGGCTACAAGGCAGTCCTGATCGCTGCCGGCAGCCTCGGCAAGATCTTCCCGATGCTGATGACCGCCGCCGGCACGCTCAAGCCGGCCCGGGTGTTCGTGCTCGGTGCGGGCGTGGCCGGCCTCCAGGCGATCGCCACGGCACGCCGCCTGGGCGGACAGGTCGAGGCCTTCGACGTGCGGGCCGCCGCTCGCGAAGAGGTGCACTCGCTCGGTGCTCGCTTCGTGGAGCTGCCCCTGGAGACGCAGGAGGGCGCCGGCGGGTACGCGCGCGAGCAGTCCGAGGAGTATTTGAAGAAGCAGCGCGAGCTGCTGGCCGACCACTGCGCCCAGTCCGACGTGGTCATCACTACCGCGTTGATCCCGGGCCGGCCGGCGCCGGTCCTGATCACGAAGGAGATGGTCGCGCGCATGCAATCGGGCTCGGTGATCGTCGACATCGCGGCCGAGGCGGGCGGCAACTGTGAGCTGACCGAGCCAGGCAAGGTGGTGAATGTGCAGGGGGTGGCGATCCACGGCGTTTTGAACCCGGCCGCCATGGTCCCGATTCACGCTTCGGAGCTCTACGCCAAGAACATCACCAACCTGCTCGCGCTGCTGGTCAAAGACGGCGCGCTCCAGCCCGACTTCGAGGACGACGTCGTCAAGGGATGCTGCATCACGCGCGACGGGAAAGTCGTCCACGAACCCACGCTGAAGTCGATGGGAAGCGGGGCGGTCGCAGGGGGGAGGCCCGGGGGAAGGGCTGCGCCCGGCCGGGCCGACGGGGGGAGCCCCCCCGCAGCATGAGCGCTCATCTTCTCGCCGAGATCACTGTCCTTGTTCTCGCGGCGTTTGTCGGCTTCGAGGTCATCTCGAAGGTGCCGACGACGCTGCACACGCCGCTCATGTCGGGCACCAATGCGATCCACGGCATTGTGATCGTCGGCGGAATGCTGGTCGCGGGCTCCTCGCATGACTGGATCGGAATCGTGCTGGGGACCATCGCGGTCACCTTCGGGACAATCAACGTGGTCGGCGGCTTCCTGGTCACCGATCGCATGCTCGAGATGTTCAAGGGGCGCCGGCCGGCTCCTTCGGACGAACAGAAAGCCGCCTAGTGGACCGCCCCGGGGTGATGGCCGGCATCCGACCGCTCAGATCCGCCGGGCGCCTCACGGCGCTGATGCCGGCGTCTGGGGGCCCGGCGCGCGTCGTCGCGCATCTTTGGATGCACTGCCTAGCACGCCACCCCATCCTGGGCACCGACGGCCTGAACGGCCGGGTTTCACCCCTCCGGGCTGCTGGGCCTCACCCCGGAGCGGTCCCCTAGCCGTGCCCCAGATCTGGATCGACGCGGCTTACCTGCTGGCGGCCGTCTGCTTCATCCTCGGGCTCCGCTTCCTGAGCCACCCGCGCACGGCCCGGCGCGGAAACCTGGTGGCGGCGGCCGGGATGGGTGTCGCGCTGATCGCGACCCTGCTCGACGCGCACATCACGAACTACACCTGGATCGTCGTCGGCGTCGTGATCGGCACCGCTGTCGGAGTGGCCGGCGCACGGATGGTGAAGATGACGGCCATGCCGCAGATGGTGGCGCTCTTCAACGGCGTGGGCGGCGGCGCCGCCGCGCTGGTGGCGTCGAGTGACTACCTGCGGGGCGGGGCCACCGGACCCGGCGACCTGGTCCCGGTCATCTTCAGCGCCGCGGTGGGCTCGATCTCCTTCGCCGGCTCGATGATCGCTTTCCTCAAGCTCCAGGAGTGGATGACCGGGCGGCCGCTGACCTATCCCGGCCAGCAGGTGGTCAACGCGCTCGTCGCTCTCGGCATCCTGGCGATCTCCGGCTACCTGCTGGTCACGGCCAGCGCACCCCTTTACGTGACGCTGGTGGTGCTCGCGCTGCTGCTCGGCGTCGCGTTCGTGCTGCCGATCGGCGGCGCCGACATGCCAGTCGTCATCTCGTTGCTGAACGCCTTTACCGGCCTTTCCGCGGCGGCGACAGGCTTCGTCCTCAGCAACACCGTGCTGATCGTCGGCGGCACTCTAGTCGGGGCGTCCGGCACGCTGCTGACCCTGATGATGTCGCGCGCGATGGGCCGCTCGATCGCCAACGTGCTCTTCAGCGCGTTTGGCAGCGCGGTGCTGGTGCCGGCGGCGCGCGGCGGCCCCTCGCAGGACGGCCGGACAGTGCGCAGCGGCTCCGCTGACGACGTCGCGGTGCTGCTTGCCTACGCCAACTCGGTCGTGATCGTGCCCGGCTACGGACTCGCGGTGGCGCAGGCACAGCACGCGGTGCACGAGCTGGCAGAGCTGCTCGAGAAGCGCGGGGTCGACGTCAAGTACGCGATCCACCCCGTCGCCGGGCGCATGCCCGGCCACATGAACGTGCTGCTGGCTGAGGCCAACGTGCCCTACGAGCAACTGGTCGAGATGGACGAGATCAACCCCCAGATGGAGCGCACCGACGTGGCTCTCGTCGTGGGAGCGAACGACACCACCAACCCGGCGGCGAAGAACACGCCAGGGAGCCCGATCTACGGCATGCCGATCATCGAGGTCGACGAGGCGCACAACGTCGTGGTTCTGAAGCGGAGCCTGGGCGCCGGTTTCGCGGGCATCGACAACGAGCTCTACTACAACCCGAAGACGACGATGCTCTTCGGTGACGCCAAGAAGTCATTGAGCGAGCTGGTGAGCGCTGTCAAAAACGTCTAGTTAGCCGTTGTCGACGCGGAAGATCGCTTGCGCTGCAGGTACCACTCGGTGAATTCGCGGCAGCGATCCTGATCGTCGAATCGCATCACGAAGAGGTTGCGGTACTCGCGTTCAGGCTGCTCGCCGCTTCCTCGATACCGCGTCCATCCTCGACCGATGCCGAGGTCGCCCATCACGGCCAGCGCCGTATAGCGGCACTCCCAGCTCTCCGGGTCGTCAGGCTTCTCGAGCCAGGCGCTGACGATGGCGTCGCGGCCCCGGACAGGGCCCTCGTCGAAGGGATCGAACGCGTACACGGCATCGTCGCTGAAGAGCCGCCCGATCGCCTCCGGCTGGTTCAACCGCCAGGCTTCGACGTAGGCGTCGAGCCACTGCTGGAGCCGGGCCATGGTCAGCATCGCGGCCGGCTCAGCTCGAAAAGCTTGAGCGGCGACAGCGGCATCTCGGTGATCCGCACCCCGAGCGCGTCCTCGACGGCCGAGGCGACCAGCGCCCCGACCGGGATCGTGCCGGCCTCACCGGCGCCCTTGATGCCGAGCGGGTTGAGCGGAGAGGGAGTCTCCTGATGGTGGATCTCGACCTCCGGGACCTCGGTCGCATACGGCATCAGGAACTCCATGAATGACGCGTTACGCAGCTGGCCGTCCGCGTCGTAGGCAAGCCGCTCATAGAAGGCACCGCCGATGCCCTGGGCGACGCCACCCTGGATCTGTCCTTCCAGGACCAGCGGGTTGATGACGCGGCCACAATCGTGCGTCACCACGTATTTCAAGAAGCGGAGCCGGTAGGTATCCGGGTCCACCGCGACCCAGGCCGCATGACATCCTGCCGCCCAGGTTGAGCCCAGGGGCGGGCTGTAGTAGCCGGTGGCCTCCAGGCCGGGCGCCTCACCTTCGGGCAGCGGCGGTCCGGGGCGGGGACGCGCCTGAAACGGAGTCGCGATCTCAGCACCACCTCCAAACGCGTAACGCAGCGGGTTGCTCAAAATGGCGACCGCGGCCAACGGCAGCCCGCGGTCAGGCGCGCCTTTGACGCGCACCATGCCGCCTGCCAGCTCCAGGTCTTCCGGGTCCACCTCCAGCTGCTCGGCCGCGATCCGCCTCGCTTTGAGCGCGACGTTGCGTGCCGCCACCGCCATGGCGTTGCCGGCGGTGACCGCCGCCCGCGACGCGAAAGTGCCGACCCCCCACTGGAAGCGGCGAGTGTCGCCCGTGGTGACCGCCACCTGCTCCGGCCGCACGCCCAGCTCGTCGGCGACCACCTGCGCGAAAACCGTCTGATGGCCCTGGCCTTGCGTCGGGATCCCGGTCGAGGCGACCACCTCGCCGCTCACCAGCACCTGCACGTGGGCGCCTTCGTAGGGGCCCACGCCGGTGCCTTCCACGTACATGGCGAGACCGAGCCCGACCTGCTCGCCCGCCGGCTTGGGGCCGAGGTGCTGCAAGGTCGTTTCCAGCAGCGCCGGGTAGTTCCCGCTGTCATAGACCACGCGCCCGCCGTCCTGCCAGCCGACCCCGACCTCGTGCGGGAAGTCGCCCGGCTGGAGGAGGTTGCGCCGCCTGACCTCGGCCCGCTCGAGGCCAAGCTCGCGGGCGATGGCATCCAGCGTCCGCTCCATCACGAAGCAGGCGTGCGGCCGGCCTGCGCCGCGATAAGGGGAGGTGGGGGTGGCGTTCGTGTAGAGGGCTTTAAAGCGGACCCGATAGCTCGGCACCCGGTACGGTCCAGGCACCTGGGCCGCGGTGATGATCGGCAGGATGATCCCGTACGGCGTGTAGGCGCCGGCATCGTGGATGAAGTCGACGTCGAGCCCGAGCAGCCTGCCCTCGCCGTCGTATCCCACCCTCACGTCGTGGACCTGGCCGCGCTCCTGGTTGACGGCCGTGAAGTGCTCGCGGCGATCCTCGGTCCATTTGACCGGGCGGCCGAGCTGCATGGCTGCGAAAGGCACCAGCAGCTCGTCCGGGTAGAAGAGCATGATCTTCGGCCCGAAGCCTCCACCGACGTCTGGTGCGATCACCTCCACCGAGGTCTCGGGCAGGCCGAAGAGCACCGCCAGGCCGCCCCGGATCGAGGTGGGCGACTGGGTCGAGTCATAGACCGTGAGCTTGCCTTCGCGTTCCAGCCACCTGGCCCAGACCGCTCGCGCCTCCAGCGGGTGGGCGCCGCCGCGCTCGAACCGCAGTCGCAACCGCAGGTTATGGGGAGCCTTTGAGAGCGCCACCTCCACGTCGCCGCTTTCCTGGCGGAGCTCTGCCGCGACGTTTCCCGGCACGTCGGCGTGGACCAGATGCTCGGCGCCTTGGGCGGTCTCCGGCGTGATCACGACGGGCAGCGGCTCGTATTCGACGAGGACCTGGTCGGCGGCGTCCTCGGCGACGTACCTCGACTCGGCGACAACGAAAGCGACCGCCTCGCCGACATAGCGCACGACCTCGTAGGCGAGGCATTTTTGGGTACGTCCCTGGGTCAGGCTCGGGTGCGGGATCAGGAGGGGCAGGTCGGTCTGGCCGAAGGGGAGATCGGCGGCCGTGTAAACGGCGACCACGCCTGGAACGGCAGTCGCGGCGGAGGTATCGATTGAGGTGATGCGCGCATGCGCGTACGGTGACCGCACGAAGCAGCCTTCGAGCGCACCCTCGCCGAGGTCGTCGGTATAGAGACCCGTGCCGCGCAGGAAGCGCTCGTCCTCCAGGCGCTGGACGCGTTCGCCGAACCAGCGAGTCGTCACTTCGATAACTCGGTGGCACGCCGGACCGCTCTGCGGATTGACGCGTAGCCCGTGCAGCGGCAGAGGTTGCCGGAGATTCCCTCGTCGATCTCCAGGTCGCTCGGTTTGCGGTGCTTTGCGAGCAGGCCTGCGACCGCGAGGACGAAGCCGGGAGTGCAGAACCCGCACTGAAGGGCATGGCACTCGTGGAACGCCTGCTGAATCGGGTGCAGCTTTCCCTCGCCGGCGAGACCTTCGATCGTCGTCACCTCGTGCCGGCCCGCCTGCACGGCGAGCATCAAGCAGGAGCGGACCGGCCGGCCGTCCAGCAGGACCGTGCAGCAGCCGCAGACACCGTGCTCGCAGCCGACGTGCGTGCCGGTCAGCCCGAGCTCGTGGCGCAGGTAGTCGGAGAGCAGAAGCCGGACGTTGGTGGGGTCCGGACGTTCCCGGCCATTGACGCGGATCATGACGCGAAAGCCCTCCGCACCAGCACCTCGACAAGGTGCAGGCGGAAGGCCGGCGTCGCCTCCAGGTCGCCGCTGGGACTCAGGCCGTGGGACGGATCGGTGGGGTCGGCCAGGACCGGGGTCGGGGCGACCCCGAAGAGGGCCAGGCGGTCACCGCTGCGAGCCGCCCCAGCCAGAGCGAAGTCGCCGTGGCGTCGTGACTCCTCAACCAGAGCGAACGGTCCGGTCGTAGCCGGAAACCAGGCCTCGACGAGAAGCTCATCCGCCTCCAGCGCCGAGTCGAAAACGCCCTTGAAGAAGTCCTGCGCGGTGATCCGCCGCTCGCCATGGACGGAGCGCGCGACGACCTCGCCTCCCGCCGCCAGCAGGACCGCAGGCAACTCCGCGGCAGGGTCTGCATGGGCGAGGCTGCCGCAGACCGTTCCGCGGTTGCGAATCACCGGGTGCGCGACCTGGCCGAGCGCCTCCGCCAAAAGCGGGCAGATCCGGCGCACTGTCTTGTCGTCCTCGACATCGGACTGCCGCGCGCCGGCGCCGATCGCGACGCCACCGTCTCGCTCTCGGACGTACTCCAGCTCGGCGATGCCGTTGATATCCACCAGGTGAGCGGGGCTGGCCAGCCGGAAGTTCAGCAGCGGGATCAGCGACTGCCCGCCGGCGAGCACCTTGGCGTCCTCCAGCTTCGCGAGCAGGTCGAGCGCCTCCGCCGTGGTGCTGGGCGCGTGGTAATCGAACGGTGGGGGTTTCACGAATCGAGGAAGGCGACAGCGCGGCAGAAGGCGGCTTCGCCGCCCTGGAACCGCCACGGGAAGCAGCCGAACGTCACCTTGCTGTCGAGCACCTTGTCGATCTCGCCGCCCAGGTTCTCGATGTGGATCACGTCGTGCGGGAAGAGTGCTGTGTGCATGACCTGGTAGTCGGCGAGCGGGAAGATCTCGTCCAGCGACCGGCCGAGCTTCTGCTCGGCGAGGCCGGCCTCGTCCGCGCGGAGCCGGCGGATGACGGTATTCATCGGGTGGTCGGCGCTCCCCGCGTCGACCGCCAGCCAGCGGAGGCCGCGCGCCAGCACCCAGTCGGCGAACTCCCGGGTCGGGCCGGGGTGGCGGATGAAGTAGCGCGTCTCGTCGACTCCGGCCCTGCCGTCGGCCCAGTTCTCCGGGTAGTAGCGGTGGTACCCCGTGTGGATGACCAGGATGTCGTCGCGTTCGATCCTGAGGCCGGTGTCCTTCTCCCAGCGCTCGAAGTGCGCTGGACCGTAGAGGTCGTAGTCGCCGATGCCCATCCGTTCCAGGTCGACCACGCAGGCAGGTCCGACGAGCCAGTCGAGCGGGAGGTCGCCAATGAACTTGCCGCCGGACAGGAAGTGGGCGGGAGCGTCCAGGTGGGTGCTGACGTGGAGCGTGCTGGTGATCTCCTGGCCGCCTGCCTTATCGAAGGCCAGCCGCTTCACCCATTTGATCGAGGGGCCGGTGTAACTGGCGAAAGCCGGCGTGTGCATCGAGAAGTCCTGGGAGAGGTCCAGGACCTTCATGCGTTGAATGCGCGAAACGCGTCAAGGAACGGCTCGATCGGCGCGCGCGTCAAGCCGGCGCCGATTTGCCCGACCCCCGCGCGCCGGTGCGCGATGCCGGTGTTGATGACAGGCTGGATGCCCGTCTCCACCACCCGGCGCACGTCGATGCCGGTGGGCGTGCCGCGGAAGTTGAGCGCGGGCACCTGGTGGTTCGGGTTCTCGGCGAGGGTGATCTCGTACATCTCGAGGGTTGCGTTGCGGGCCGTCTCCACATCGCCTCCGACGTACTGGACGATCGCCGGCGCGGCCGCCATGGCGAAGCCGCCGAGCCCGAACGTTTCCGTGATGGCGCTGTCGCCGATGTCCGGGTTGGCGTCCGCCTGCGTGTAGCTGCCCAGGAAGAGGCCCGCCGGGACCGGCGCCGGCGCGGTGAACCAATGGTCGCCCAGGCCGCTCACGCGCACCCCGAACTCGGTGCCGTTGCGAGCCATCGCCACCACCAGGCTCGACCTCGCCACACCAGCGGCGGCGTCGCAAGCTGCCTTCGCCGCGGCCATGACCAGGTTCAAGTAGAAGTAATCGTTCGAGTCGACGAACTTGAGCGACTCACCGCTCAACCCGCGCACCGCCAGCTCGCGGAAGAGCAGCGAGGTGGCCGCCCGGTGCCGGTTGTGGAGCTCGTCGCCCATCTGCAAAGCTTTCGAGTTGATCGCGGCGAGGTCGATGGGGCCCGCTGCCAGTACCCGCGCCAGGTCGGGCGCCAGCTCGGCGGCCATCCAGCGCAGCCGGTCGAGCACCGCCTCGTCGTTCGCTCCGTAACGGAGAACCTTGCCGAGGCCTTCGTTGAGATTGCTGTAGGCTCGCCGCCCGCTGGCCGTGTCTTCGACTGCCACGACCGGCATGGAGGCGCTGATGACCCCGGCCATCGGTCCGACCGCCTGGTGGTGATGGCAGGGCTCGAGGTCGGCGGATTCGCGACCTTCGAGCCGAAGTGCGCCGTCGAGGGCACCCCTCAGCGGGCCGGAGGCGTCTTCCCAGCGCAGCGGCGGACCCGAGTGGAGTAGGAGGTCCGCCCGCATGCCCGGAATCAGGTCGAGGGCGCGGCCGATCCCCACCCAGGCCGGCCGGGCCGCCAGGACCCTGGCCACCGCGATCTGATTGGCCGCGTCGGTCGCCGGCTCCGGCTGGAGCCGGTCCAGGGGCGGCCGCCATGCGACGGAGACGCGTGGCACGTCGACGGTCTCGCCGATCAGGTCGGCGCCGGCCGTGACGGCTTTGAGAGAGCCGATGATCGGCATGGTTCCTTCCATACCTTAGGTTGAGTGCGAGCGGGGGGTGCTCAGAGCAGCGCGCGGGCAGCGCGCGAGTTCGACAGGTAGACGCGAGCGCCGCCCGCCTCGAAGGCAGCCCGCTGCCGGTCCAGGCCCTGCGGGTCTCCTGCGGCGCCGATGAGCACGACGACCGCGGCGCGGCCCTTGAGAGCCGGCGCCAGCTCGGCAGCCGGGTCGGGGTGGGCGCCGCGCCCGAGCACGACGTCCAGGTAGACCAGGCCTTCCGCGCGCCGGATCGCTTCCAGCCGGATCGTGTTGTCGATCATCGGGTGGGGGCGGCCCCGCGTGTACTCGTCGGCGCCGTAGTCGACCGCGCTGAAGCGCGGGTCTTGATCCCAGATGAGGGCGGCTTCGTCGCGCAGCGTGCCGCCGCTGAAGATGCCGCTGACGCGCTCCGGCCGCGGTGGCGCCGGCGGATCCTCGGGGAGCTTGCCTCGACCAACTTTCAGCGCGACCTCCGTCAGGTCGACGCCCGGCGCCAGGAGCGCCTGGACAAGTGGCTTGCGCGCGCTGAGCTCGGCCGTGGCGGGCTTGCTGACGACGACTATCACGTCGGTGTCCGCGTCCGAGTCAAGGCGCCGGATGGCTTCCCGGGTCATCCGGCCGCCGACTTCTGGCGAGAGGTCGCGGCCACCGACGCCGATCGCTTGCGAGATCCCGACGCCCTGGTGCGCGAGCAGGCAGCTGAGCTGCTGGATGCCCGTCCCGGAGGCGCCCACGATCCCGATCCGGCCACGCGGAACGGCGTTCCAGAACCCAAGCCCGACCCCGTCGATGATCGCGGTCCCGCAGTCGGGGCCCATGAAAAGGAGACCCCGGCGGAGCGCTTCGTCCTTGAGCCGGATCTCGTCCGCGAGGCTCACGTTGTCGGAGAAGCAGAAGACGTTCAAGCCCGCACTGAGCGCGTCCCAGGCGGCCCAGGTGGCGTGCTCGCCCGGCACCGAGATCACGGCCAGGTTGGCGCCCTCGAGCTGGCTGGACGCCGTTCTGACTGTGCGTGGGGCCGGGTGATCTCCAGTGGAGCGGGGCGTGGTCCGCTGGGTCAGGGCCTCCAGCGCGGCGCGGAGCGCCGCTGCGGGGTCGTCGCCGCGCGCGGCCAGCACGAGGTCGTCGGCTCCGGCGCCGTCCAGCTCCGGCGCCCAGAGTCCTGCCTCTTTCAGCAGCTCGAGGTTGAGCGGTGTCGCCATCGCCGCCATCGCGGCCTCGGTCCCCGGCACGTCGAGCATCCGCCGGGAGGCCAGCATCAGGACTATCGAGTCGTGATATTCCCGGGGCCGGAGCTCGGCCTTCAGCACGCCAGGGCCAGGCCGAGGAGGAGGGCGCGCCCCGAGGAATGCCCGAACCGCCGCAGCGGCTCCGGGTCCCCGTCTTCGAGCAACCGGTGGGCGGGCTCGGGCAGCTCGCCGCGAGCCGCGTGCCGAAGCAGGGTGGCTGAGAGCGAGGTGGTCCGCGGCGCCGCCACCGCGGCGATCTCCTCGGCCTCCTGGCGCCGGCCGTGGAAGAGGGTGAGGCCGGCCGCGTAACCCGCCAGGATGTCGTCGCCCGCGGGCGTGAGCCCGCTGCCGCGGCCGGCCAGGCGAATGGGGTCCGGACGCCACTGGCGGTCTACGTCGAGGCGTATCCGCGGCACCGGCCGCGGGTCCCACCAGGCATCCGGCTCGAGGCTGCCGCCGCCGATCCAGAGGCGGACCGGCCCAGCACAGCCGTTGGGCATCCGGACCGCGGAGCCGAACGCCACCACCCAGCCTCCGAAGTCGACGTAGCCGGCGCCCAGCTCGACCCCGCGCCGGAGCGGTCCTGCCAGCAGCGGGCGCAGCCCCCGGCTGGCTTCGATCATTTCTGGATCACCTGCGTCCCCGCCTCGCCGGCAAGCGCCTGCCTGGCGTCGTCGAGGTGGGCGATCACCGCCCGCCCACCGCCGCCTTCCACAAAGCGCAGCGCCGCCTCGACTTTCGGACCCATCGAGCCGTCGCTGAAATGGCCGGCGGCCTGAAACCCCCGGAGGATGGCGGGTGTGACGCGCTCCAGCAGGCGCTGGTCGGGCCGGCCGAAGTTGATCGTCGCGCCTGGCGCGTCAGTCAGGATGACGAGGGCGTCGGCGTCCAGGTGGCGGGCCAGCAGCGCGGCTGTCAGGTCCTTGTCGATCACCGCCTCCACGCCGAAGTAGCGGCCTTCGGCGCCCTCTTCGACCGGGACGCCGCCGCCGCCCGCGGCGACGACCACGGCGCCGCTGTCGAGCAGGTGGCGGATCTCAGCCTCTTCGAGGATGGCGACCGGCTCCGGCGAGGGCACCACCCGCCGCCAGCCGCCGCCGGGCTGGGCGGCATAGCGATGTCTATCGTCGGCGCGCGCGGTCGCGTCCTGCTCGGTCACGCGGCCGCCGATCGGCTTGCTGAATTCCAGCCGGCGCGGGTCGAGCGGATCGACCAGGACGCGGGTCAGGACGACTACGACTCGACGGCCGGTGCCCAGCCGGCGCAGCTCCCATTCCAGCGCGGCCTGGATGGCGAGACCGATGGTTGCCTGCGTCTGGGCCACGCACCAGTCGAGCGGCATTGCTGGGACGACCGCTCGCGCCAGCTCGTTCTTGACGAGCAGGTTGCCGACCTGGGGCCCGTTGCCGTGGGTCACGACCAGCTCGACACCCTCGGCGGCGAGCGGCGCCAGCTGGGCGGCCGCGCCGCGGACCTGGAGCATCTGCTCCTCGGCCGTGCCCGCCGCGCCCGGCGGGATCAGCGCGTTTCCGCCGAGGGCGACCACGTACCGACCCTTCCGCTCACCCACCACGAGCGGATTCTAGGTGTCGGTTCCTCTAGCTAACCCGATCGGCGCGAGTGCTTCAAGGCCAGGTCGATGCGGTCGTCGAACCGCCACCCCGCCTCGGCCTGCCACACCGAGTCGAGCAGTTCCTCGAGCTGGGTCTGAAGATCGGGCACCTCGATGCCCGGCCTCGCCTTGCTGCGACGGTGCCTGCGCGCCTTGGTTGTCGTTGCCATGACGTTCTGCTAAACCTCCTATCAGCCATAACGCGCGGAGGTGCCTTCGTGATACGAACTGAAAGGTCAGGGACTTCGCAAAGGGCCTGCCGGAAGGACGCGCGCGAGCCGAGGCTAGGTGACGGTGAGGGTCCCCACCATGCCGGCGTCCTTGTGCCCCACCACGTCGCAGTAGACCTGGTACTTGCCGGCGGCCAGGTTGTCGACGGTGAAGGTGGAGGTGTCGCCCGACTGCACCAGCGAGCTCTTGGCGATGACCTTCCCGCTCGAATCGGCGATCGTCATGTCGTGGCTGGCGGGGCCGTTGTTGACGAGGTAGAAGACTGATTTCCCGGCCGGAACGGTGAGGGCGTTCGGGTCGAACTTGAAGTCGCTCATCGTGACTTTGACGGAGCCAGGGGGTTGGGCTGTCGTGTTGCTGCCCCCACCGCCGCCTCCACAGCCGGCGAGAAGGACGGTCAGGGCTAGCGCCGCAAAAGCCGCTTTCAGCATCGCTCCCTGATTTTCGGCCATCCTGTCACCGCGGTGCAGGACCTGGAGCTGAGCGGGCGAGTCACCGTGGTCACCGGCGGGGCGGCCGGCATCGGGCTGGCCACCGCCCGGCGGGCGTTGTCGCTGGGTGCTCAGGTAGCGGTCCTGGACGTGAGCTCGCCGCCGGACGGCATCCTCCACGTCGCCTGCGACGTCAGCGACTCCGGCCAAGTGGTGGCGGCCTTCACCCAAGTTCGCGAGCGGCTAGGCCCGGTCCGGGTGCTGGTCAACAACGCCGGGGTGGCGCCGTCCTGGCGGCCGGCCCAGGAGATCGAGGAGTCCAGCTGGGAGCGGACGCTGGCCATCAACCTGAAGGGCGCCTTCCTCTGCACTCGGGCCGCGGTACCGCAGATGAAGGAGGCGGGGGGCGGGGCCATCGTCAACGTCGCGTCTTTGGCCGGCCGGCTGCGGAGCCTGAGCTCAGATGCCGCCTACGCCGCTTCCAAGGGCGGCCTGATCGCCCTCACGAGGCAGACCGCCTTCGAGCTTGCTGCAGACGGGATTCGAGTCAACTGCGTCTGCCCGGGCGGCGCGGCGACGCAAATCCTGGACCGCAACTTCGACGCCGAGCAGCGGGCGCGCGTAGAGGCTTCGATTCCGCTCGGCCGGCTGGCTCGGCCGGACGAGATCGCTGCGGTGATCTGCTTCCTGGCCGCCGACGCCGCCTCCTACATGGTGGGCGCGGCGGTCGACGTCAACGGCGGCTTGCTCTAGCCCTTACGGGGAGCCGTTCGACCACCGGGGCGGCTTCGCGGGCCAGCGCGAGGCGGAGCCGGAAGGCTTCGTGGAAGGCTTTGGCGATGACGGCAGGCCGGGCGCCAGTTGCCTCACCGGTCGTGCGCGGCCGGTGCCGGACGGGCACCTGGGCGACCTTGAGGCCGGCGCGGCGGGCCTGGGCGAGCAGCTCGGTGGAGATCATCGCGCCCCGGCTGCGGAGGCGGGCGGCGCGCACGAAGTCCGCTCGGAAGACCTTGAAGGCGCAGTTGACGTCGCGGACGTGGACCCCGAAGAGAACTCCCATGAGCCAGCCCCAGCCCGCTGCGTTCAGGCGGCGCAGCGGCGGGTCGTTGCGGTTGTTGCGGTAGCCGACGACGGCGTCGGAGCCGGCCAGGCGGGGCAGGAGGCTGCCGAGGTCCGAGATGTCGAACTGGCCGTCGGAGTCCATGAAGAAGACAAGGTCGGCGCTCGCCTCGAGCGCGGCTTCGAAACCGGCCCGGAGGGCGCCACCGTAGCCGCTGTTGACCTGCTGGTGGACCACCCGCACGTGCTCCGGGTCCTGCCTGGCGAGCTGGTCGAGGATCTCGCCGGTGGCGTCCCGGCTGCCGTCGTCCACGACCACGACTACGTGGTCTGTCGCGAGCTTGGGCAGCTTGGCCAGCACATCCTCGACAGTCGGCCGGATCACGCCTTCCTCGTTGTAAGCCGGGAGGACGACGGCGAGCCGTTCGGGGATGCTCACGTTTGCGGGGCGTGAGCTTAGCGCATCCCCTTGACGGTGGGCATCCAGTCAGGACGCGTGCTTTCGAAGGCGGTGATCGCGTCCTCCCGGCGCTCCGTCAAACCGATCTCGTCCAGCCCTTCCATGATGTTGACCCGGCTGAACTCATCGATCTCGAAGCGATGCTCCACGCCATCGGCGCTGACGACCAGCCGGTCCAGGTCGACGGTCACCTCGTCCGCCCGCATCAGCTCGCGCACGGTTGCCTCGGGCAGCTGGACCGGGAGGAGCCCGATCTTCAGGCAGTTGGTCCGAAAGATGTCGCTGAAGGAGGGCGCGATCACCGCCCGAAAGCCGTAGTCCTGGATCGCCCAGGGCGCGTGCTCGCGCGACGAGCCGCAGCCGAAGTTGGGCCCCGTCACCAGGATGCTCGCGCCCTGGTATTCGGGCCGGTTGAGGACGAAGTCGGGATCCTTGCGCCAGTCGAAGAAGAGAAACTCCCCGAACCCGGACCGCTCGATCCGCTTCAAGAACTGCTTGGGAATGATCTGGTCGGTGTCGACGTCGGCCTTGTCCAGGGGCGCCACCCGCCCGCTGTGCTTGACGAAGGGCGTCATCCTGCCTGCCCCGGGAACTCTCTGATGTCGACCAGGTGGCCGGCGATCGCCGCCGCCGCCGCCATGGGCGGGCTGACCAGGTGAGTGCGGCCGCCGGCGCCCTGGCGGCCCTCGAAGTTGCGGTTGCTGGTGGACGCGCAGCGCTCGCCCGGCTGGAGGATGTCCGGATTCATGCCGAGGCACATCGAGCAGCCGGCCTCCCGCCACTCGAAGCCGGCCTCAAGGAAGACCTTATCCAGACCCTCGGCTTCGGCCGCCGCGCGGACGCTCATCGATCCCGGCACCACCAGGGCCCGCACCTTTGGGTGCACGTGGCGGCCCTCCACCACGGTGGCCGCCAGGCGCAGGTCTTCGAGCCGGGCGTTGGTACAGGAGCCGATGAACACCCGGTCGAGCGAGATGTCCTGGATCGCCGTGCCGGGCTTGAGCGCCATGTAGCGGAGGGCGCGCTCGTCGGTCTCTGAGCCGGGTTCCGGCACCCGGCCGGTGACCGGCACCGACTGGCCGGGGTTGGTCCCCCAGCTGACGAACGGCTCCAGCCGGCCGGCGTCGATGACGACCTCACGATCAAAGGCCGCGCCTTCGTCGGTGACCAGGCGCCGCCAGTGGTCGAGCGCCTGCTCCCAGGCCGCGCCGCGGGGAGCGAACTGGCGCCCTTCGAGGTAGGCGAAGGTGGTCTCGTCGGGGGCGACCATGCCCGCCCGCGCGCCGCCCTCGATGGTCATGTTGCAGACGGTCAGCCGGCCCTCCAGCGTGAGGCCGCGGATGGTGGAGCCGCGGTATTCGACCAGGTGGCCCTGGCCGCCGGCCACGCCGATCTTGGAGATGATCCCGAGGGCCACGTCCTTGGCGACGACGCCGAGAGGCAGCTCGCCGTCGACGGTGATCGCCATGTCTTTGGGTCGCCGCTGGGGCAAGGTCTGGGTCGCGAGGACATGCTCCACCTCCGAGGTCCCGATGCCGAACGCCAGCGCGCCCAGCGCTCCGTGGGTGGAGGTGTGGGAGTCGCCACAGACGAGGGTCATTCCCGGCTGAGTCAGGCCCAGCTCCGGTCCGATTATGTGGACGATTCCCTGGTGGCGGCTGCCGACGCCGTAGAGGCGGATGCCCGCGGCGCGACAGTTCTCCTCCAGCGTGCGCATCTGCAGCTGCGAGATCTCGTCGGGCCTTTCCGCGCGGGAGGTGGCGATGTTGTGGTCCATGGTCGCCACCGTGAGGTCGGGGCGGCGCACACGCCGGCCCGCCAGGCGGAGGCCTTCGAAGGCTTGCGGCGACGTCACCTCGTGGACCAGGTGGAGGTCGATATAGAGCAGGTCGGGCTCGCCGGCGGCTTGGCGGACGACGTGGCTGTCCCACAGCTTGGAGGCAAGAGTCTTCGGCACGAGATCGCAAGCCTAGCCCAACCACCTGGGCCCATGTGGTGGACGAACACTAGACGGCTGGCGGTGGCCTTGTGCGCCGGTCACTAGACGCGCACGGGCGCATGGCGTAGCATCGCTGACTCGATGCGCAGCTTTGCGGGCCTCATCCTCGTACTCCGTGCCCTTGAGAGGGCGGGGCCGCCGGCGCGCTGAAAAGAGAGTCAGCCTGCGAAGCCCCTGCCCAGACCGGGTGGGGGCTTCGCATTTTTGAGGAGACCGAATAGATGACAGGAGCGGACATGGTCCTCGAAGCCCTCGAAAGGGAGGGAGTCGAGATCATCTTCGGCTACCCGGGCGGGGCCAACCTGCCCCTCTATCAGCGTCTCCCCGCGCACCCCAAGCTGCGTCACATCCTCGTCCGCCACGAGCAGGGCGCCGCCCACATGGCCGACGGGTACGCACGAGCCACGGGCAGGCCCGGCATCGTCTTCGCCACCTCCGGCCCGGGCGCGCTGAACCTGGTCACGGGCCTCTGTACTGCCTTCATGGACTCGGTACCGATGATCGCGATCACCGGCCAGGTGCCCACCGCCGTGGTCGGGCGGGACGCTTTCCAGGAGTCCGACGTGATCGGCTGCACACAGTCGGTCACCAAGCACAGCTACCTCGTGACCAAGGTCGCCGATATCCCGCGCGTCATCAGCGAGGCTTTCCATATCGCCGCCACCGGCCGGCCCGGCCCGGTCCTGATCGACATCTGCCGCGATGTTCAGCAGGCGGAGGGGGGCGACTTCGAATATAGCTACTGCTCGGTGCTGCCCGGCTACAAGCCCGCCCTGGAGCCCGACCTGGTCCAGGTCGAGCGCGCGGCCGAAATGCTGGCCGGCGCCCGCCGGCCCGTGATCCTGGCCGGTCACGGAGTGATCCTGAGCCACGCCGAGCAGGAGCTGCTGGAGGTGGCCGAGAGGTCGGGCACCCCCGTTGGTACCACGCTTCTCGGAGTGGGCGCCTTCCCGGTCCAGCACCCGCTGGCCCTGCACATGACCGGGTTCATGGGAACCGGCTGGAACATCAAGGCCGTACAGAACGCCGACCTCCTGATGATGGTCGGCATGCGCGTCGACGACCGCGTAACGGCCAAGCTCAGCGAGTGGGCGCCAAAGGCGGAGTCCTTCGTGCACATCGACATCGACGCCAGCGAGATGGGCAAGAACGTGCGGCCGCACCTCGAGGTCGTTGCCGACGCCAAGCGCGCGCTGACCGCGATGGCTCCGTACGTCAAGCCGCCGCCTGCCGACCGCGGTGAGTGGCTGACGCAGATCGACGCTTGGCGCGAAGAGCACCCCCTCAAGTACTCGCGCTCGAACGGCCACCTGCAGCCGCAGGACGTCCTGATCGACATGTACCGGCGCTGCCAGGACGAGGCCATCGTCGTGGCGGACGTCGGCCAGAACCAGATCTGGGCCGCGCTCTGGTGGAACTACACGAAGCCCGGTCTCTTCCTCAACTCAGGCGGCTCAGGCACCATGGGTTTCGCCTTCCCCGCGGCGCTGGGGGCCAAGTTTGGGCGACCGGACAAGGACGTCTGGTGCGTCGCCGGCGAGGGCGGTTTCGTGATGACGGCCCAGGAGCTCTCCGTTGCTGTCGAGCACCAGGTGCCGGTCAAGATCGTCCTCCTCAACAACTTCAGCCTGGGCATGGTCCGCCAGTTCCAGGACGACTTCTACGGCGGGGTTAGGTCCGAGGTCGACCTCACGGTGATGCCCGACTTCGTGAAGCTGGCCGAAGCCTACGGGTTGAAAGCCCGGCGCGTAGACAGGTACGAGGAGATCAAGCCGGCCTTCGATGAGGCCCAGGCCACACCCGGGCCCTTCCTGATCGACTTCCGGATCGACCCCGAGGCCAACGTCTACCCGATCGTGCCGCTCGGCAAGGGCCTGGACGACTTCTGGGAGCTGCCTAACGGTGCATAGCCAGCTCCGGGTCTTGCGCGTGCTGGTGGAGGACAACCCGGGCGTGATGGCGCGCGTGAGCGGCATGATCCGGCGCCGCGGCTTCAACATCGAGACCATCACCGTCGGCCCCAGCACCGAGCCGGGCCGCTCACGGATGACGCTCACTGTCGACGCCGGCCACGCCGAGGTCGACCAGGTGGCCAAGCAGCTCGACCGCTTGATCGAGGTGATCGAGGTCGAGGACATCACCGACGCGCCGACCGTCAGCCGCGAGCTCCTGATCGCCAAGCTCGACAAGGTTCCGCCGACGGTCGAGCAGTACGGCGCCCGCCAGCTCGCCACCGGCATCGTAGAGCTGACGGCCGACTCGGAGACGGTCGAGGAATTCATCGAGTTCCTGAAGCCTTTCGGCATCAAAGAGCTGGCCCGGACCGGGCCCGTAGCCATGAGGAGAAGCGCCTAGATGACGGTGAAGATGTACTACGACCAGGGGGGTGCGGTCCGTCGGGGCTTGTACCCGCGGACCGTTTCGAGGGGGGATGCCCCCCTCGCACACCGTCCGAGTCGCTCGATGCAAGGAGGGACTGTGGCCCGATGAAAATGTTTTACGACAAGGACTGCCCTCCGAAGCTTGGGGAAAGGGTCGCCATCCTCGGGTACGGCTCGCAGGGCCGCGCTCATGCCCTGAATCTGAAGGAGAGCGGCGAGGACGTAACCGTCGGGCTCTACGCCGGCAGCCGTTCGCGGGACCGCGCCGAGGCCGACGGGGTGAAGGTCGCCGACGTCGCGGAGGCGGTGGCGGGGGCCACGGTGGTCATGGTCCTGACGCCCGACACGGGCCAGGCCAGGCTCTACCGGGACGCCATCGAGCCCAGCCTGAAGGACGGCGCGATGCTGATGTTCGCGCACGGGTTCGCGATCCACTTCGGCCAGATCAAGCCCAAGGCGTCGGTCGACGTGACGATGGTCGCGCCCAAAGCGCCGGGCCACCTGGTTCGCAGCACCTACCAGGACGGCCAGGGCACCCCCGCCCTGGTGGCAACCCAGCAGGACGCGACCGGGCGTGCCCGCGAGCGCACCCTGGCCTACGCGCGCGCGCTGGGAGCCGGCCGGGCCGGCATTTTGGAGACGACCTTCAAGGAAGAGACCGAGACCGACCTCTTCGGCGAGCAGGCGGTGCTCTGCGGCGGCGTCAGCCAGCTCATCAAGACCGGCTTCGAGACCCTGGTGGAGGCGGGCTACCAGCCCGAGCTGGCGTACTTCGAGGTCCTGCACGAGATGAAGCTGATCGTCGACCTGATGTACCGCGGAGGCCTCGGGTTCATGCGCTACTCGGTCTCTGACACCGCGGAGTACGGCGACTACGTGTCGGGCCCGCGGATCATCGACGAGCACGTCCGCAATGAGATGCGGAGGGTGCTCCACGAGATCCAGGACGGCACCTTCGCCGAACGCTGGATCGACGAGAACGAGACGGGCCGCATGCGCTTCCTGGCCTTGCGGGAGCAAAACGCCGACCACCAGATCGAGAAGGTCGGCGCCGAGCTGCGCAAGATGATGAGCTGGCTCGAGCCGCCCGATCTAGGGGTCCCCGCGAAGCCCGCTTCGCGGGGTGAAGACCCTCAAGCGGCCGAGGTGGCCAAGCGCTGAGGATCGCGTATCAGGGGGAGGCGGGGGCGTACTCGGACGAGGCCGCCCAGACCATCCGGCCAGGGGCCCGAACTGTCGGTTTCGACACCTTTGACGGTGCCTTCAGGGCGCTCATCGACAGCAAGGTGGACGCCGCCGTGCTGCCGGTCGAGAACAGCCTGGCGGGCATCGTCCAGGAGGTCAACGACCTGCTCTGGGAGAACCGGCTGGTGACTGTCGTCGGGGAGCACGTGCACCCCGTCCGGCACTGCCTGCTCGCTCACGGCGAACCCGTGCGGAGGGCGATCTCGCATCCCCAGGCTCTCGCCCAGTGCCGGCGCTGGCTCTCCAGCCACGGCATCGAGCCGGTGCCCTTCCACGACACCGCCGGCGCCGCACGCCATCTGGCGGAGGCGCACATCAGTGGCACGGGCGCCATCGCCAGCGCCTCCGCGGCGCAGCGCTACGGGCTCAAGATCATCGCCGAGGGCATCCAGGACGACCCCACGAACCGAACCCGGTTCGCGGTGATCGAGCGCGGAATTCCTACCCGGCCCGAAAATGCGCCCGCCTCCAGCAAGGCATCCCTGGCTTTTATCGCCGCGCACCGGCCGGGCAGCCTGGTCGCGGCGCTGCAGGCATTCTCCAAGCGGGCAGTCAACCTGACCCGCCTGGACTCGCGACCGCTGCGCGACCGCCCCTTCGAGTACCTCTTCTACGTCGACTTTGAAGTCGGCGACCCAGACGCGGCCGGAGAGGCCCTGGCCGAGCTCGAGTCGCAGGCCAACGAGGTCCGCTTCTTCGGGACCTATCCGCCTTCGGTAAGTCCTGACGCAGGCTGACCTGCCACCGGGCTGAACAGGCGGTCCTGCTCAGCCCGGAGCCGGTAGAGGAAGCCCGACCTGTCAATTTCGACGTCGTCCCAGCTGAGCGCCTGGTCCCTGGCCACCGGCCGCGTCACCCGGCCGTGGTAGGCGAAGCCGAAGGGCACGAGGTTCTCCCGCCGCGCCACCTCCGACTTCTCGGAGAGGCCGTACACCGTGTAGCCGCCGCCGCCGTCGAGCTCGTCGCCCGGAGTGAGATCCTTCTTGGCCGCGGCCACCAGCTCAGCCACCATCCCGCCCCGGAGGTCGCCTGTCGGCTTCTGGCTGAAAATCGCCCGCGCCATCGACATCGGCACCTCGACGCAGGCCAGGTGATAGGGGCGGAAGAGACCCCAATTGGGACCCCATTGCTGCGCCGTTCCACCGAAGCCCGGCTCGAAGAGAGAGCCCATTGCTGAGCGGACGCCCGGGTGCTCCGAGGTGACGACGACGAAGACGCCCGGAAAAACCTTGTCCTCGTGCACGTAGTTGCCGCTCGCGTCGACCGCGTTGGCCATGTCGACGACGCCCTCCGCTTCGAGGATCCCGCCCTCTACCTGCAACGAGAAGACCTTGCCCAGGTCCTGCCAGCTGCAGTGAGGCTCGTGCATGCCGCGGCGTGCGGGCGGCATCTGCAGGACATTTGAGACCGCCACCATCTCCAGCTGGGACTTGGTGCCGTCGCGGAACTCGTTGTACATCTTCGGGTTCATCCGGTTGCGAAGGGCGATCTCCTGGTAGGTCTCCGGCGTGGCGTGGTGGTCGTTTGGAAAGAGCACCGTCCCGCGGCCGGCGCACACGATCCGGAAACCCAGCGTGGTGGCCCAGTCGCACATCTCGAAGATGGCACCCGGCTGGTCGCCGGCGGCGAGGGTGTAGACGACTCCGGCCTGGCGGGCTTTCTCAGCCAGGATCGGCCCCACCACGACGTCGGCCTCGACGTTCAGCATGACGACGTGCCGGCCGTTGGCGATCGCCTCCATCGCGACCCGGGCGCCCGTCTCCGGGTCGCCGGTGCACTCTGAGACAGCCTCCAGCGGTAGCTTCGGCACCAGGAGCGGGTCGGCCGTTGCCACGGCGCTACCTCTACGGAGGGCGTCCTGGGCTTCGCCCTCTCTATCCGTGACGGTGACCTGGGCCCGCTCCCAGCCGTTTTCGGTGAAGGCTCGCACCGCTCGCTCGACGTCGAGGTCGGCCAGGGCGCGCACTCGCAGGCCGGTCATCGTCGCGACCTGGTCGACCACGCCCCGGCCCATGCGACCGACGCCGACAACGCCTACCGGCGCCGGGTTTTGAGCCCGCGCACGCAACTCGTCGGTATACAAGTGTTGAATCGTGAGACTACCATTGGCTGAATTCGGGGATTCCCTTTTCGGGGAGGAGAAGATGGCCGATTTGGAAGACAAGCCGTACGATCCCGAGCGCGAGGCCTGGACCAGGCGTCGCTTCCTCAAAGCCGCCGGGCTGGTCGCGGCCGGGGCTGCCGCGGTCCCCATCCTGGAGGCTTGTGGAGGTGGCGGCGGAGGCGGTGGTGGCGCCCTCACCACCGGCAAGGCTCCCGTACCCCGGCAGGGCGCCAGCATCCGGCTGCTCCAGTGGGTCCACTTCGTGCCCGCGGCGGACACCGAGTTCATCCGCCAGTGCACCGAGTTCGGGACCAAATACGGAGTCACAGTGGCGGTCGAGCGCATCACCGCCGACCAGCTGATCGCGAAGACGGCCGCTGACGTGGAGTCGAACAGCGGGCCCGACATCATCCAGATGCAGTACGGCTGGCCGCACCTCTATGACGCGGCCTGTGTGGACGTCAGCAACGAGGTCGGCATATTGAAGTCGAAGCTCGGCGCCGTAGCGTCGGTAAACGACGCCTTCTGCAAGGTCAACGGCGTCTACAAGGCGATTCCCTACACGATCGTGCCAAACGCGTTCACCTACCGCACGGACCTCTTGAGCCAGGCCGGCGTGACCTCCTGGCCCAAGACCTGGACCGAGTTCGCCGCCGCCGCGGCGAAGATGAAGGCGGCCAACCTGCAGCCCTTTGCGCAAACGGACGGCCACGCCTACGGGGACTCCCTCACGATGTGGAACCCGGTCCTCTGGAGCCACGGGGCAACAGAGGTCAAGGCCGATGGCAAGACGGTGACCATCAACTCGAAGGAAACGCGGGCGGCCATCGCCTGGGCCCAGAACGCCGTCAAAGGCGGCTTCGTCGTCCACCCCGAGTGGCTCGACCCCGACAACAACCAGGCCTACCACGCCAACCGGATCAGCGCCACGCTGAACGGCGCCAGCATCTATATCCGCGAGAAGGTCGAGTTCCACCATTACGACTCGGTCAGCGACAACGGAGTGGTCCCGGCCGGGCCTAAGGGCCTCTACACCATGAACCTGATCTTCAACCATGCGGTCATGAAGTGGTCGCCGGAGAAGGAGACCGCCAAGGCCCTGATCATGTACCTGATGGACAAGACCAACTACTTGAAGTACACCGACATCGCGGGCGGTTACAACGCCGGGCCCTTCGCTGCCTTTGACAACGACCCGGTCTGGACCAAGGACCCGAAGATGAAGGCGTTCCACGACGTGGTGGCGACTGGCAAGTGGCCGGGCTGGCCGGCGACGCCGAGCAAGCAGACGGCCCAGTCGCAGCAGCAATACATCGTCGCCGACATGTTCGCCAAGGCGATCGCCAACGGCGACACCGAAAGCGCGGTGAAGGAGGCGGAGTCGCGGCTGCAGGCGATCTTCTCGCGGCCTGGCTAGAGTAGTCATCAGGAACCGATGAGCACCGCGACCCGAAGGGTCTCGGGGGCGGGTGTGAGCCGCCCGCTACACCTGCGGCTGATCGAGAGGGAAGCCCCGATGGGCTACATCTTGCTGCTGCCCACTCTCCTGGTCCTCGGCACCTTCCTGGCCTGGCCCTTCCTCTTCGGCCTCTGGCTGTCGGTCACCAGCGCGGAGCTCTCCGACCCCGGCCACTTCATCGGCTTCGGGAACTACAACTTCGAGTTCAAGATCGACCACCCGTTCTGGACCAGCTTCTGGAACACCTTCCTCTACACGGGCGTGACCACCGTTTTCAAGTTCACCCTGGGGCTCTCGATGGCCTTGCTCCTGAATCAGATCTTCCCGCTGCAGAGGTTCGTGCGGGCGGCCTTGCTCCTCCCCTGGATCATTCCCACCGTCCTCTCCACGCTCGCCTGGAAGTGGATGTTCGACCCGACTTTCAGCGTGGTCAACTGGGTTGCCGTCCACCTCCACCTGGTAGCCGCGCCCGGCCCGAACTGGTTCGGTGGCACGTCGACCGCCATGGCCGCGCTGATGATCGTCAACACCTGGCGCGGCATGCCGTTCTATGGCATCGCCTTCCTGGCCGGGCTCCAGACCATCCCGCTGGACCTCTACGAGGCGGCTCGAGTCGACGGAGCCAACCGCTGGCAGCAGTTCCTGCACATCACGCTGCCGCTGCTGCGCCCGGTCCTGCTGGTGGTGCTGCTGCTGAGCACGATCCTCACCTTCGCCGACTTCCAGGTCCCCTTCGTGCTGACGAACGGTGCGCCTTACAACAGCACCCATGTGCTCGCCACCTGGGCGTACCAGTGGGGCGTTCCCGGCGGCGCGATCGGGCTCGGCGCCTCCGTCTCGCTGGTGCTCTTCCCGGTCCTCTCGATCATCATCGCCGGGGTGCTCGTCTTGCTCCGGCGCCCGGAGTAGGCACCATGGCAACCGCGACAGTCAGCCGACGCAATGAGAGGCCGCTCATGGATCGGCTGGCGGGTCGCTGGATCCGGATTTACATCCCGATCTTGCTTTTCATCCTGATCACGCTGTTCCCCTTCTACTGGATGACCGTGACGTCGTTCAAATCCGCCTCCGAGCTCTTCGACTTCAACCAGAGCCCGCTCTTCGTCGCCGCGCCCACGCTGGAGTGGTACAAGATCCTCTTCTTCCAGACCAACTTCTGGCATTGGACGGTCAACACGACCATCGTCGCGGTTGTTTCGACGTCGATCTCGCTCTTCTGCAGCGTCCTCGCCGGCTACGCTCTCGGCCGCCTGCGTTTTCGCGGCGCGGATGCGATCGGCTGGGGGATCTTTATCACCTACCTGGTGCCGCCGACGCTCCTCTTCCTGCCCCTCGCCTTCGTGATCCGCGACCTCCACCTGTTCAACAACCTCTGGGCGCTGATCCTCACCTACCCGACCTTCCTGATCCCGTTCTGCACCTGGCTCCTGATCGGCTACTTCAAGGGCATCCCGCGCGAGCTCGAGGAGTCGGCCCTGGTCGACGGCGCCAGCCGCTGGCAGGCGATGATGCGGATCGCGATCCCTCTGGCCCTGCCGGGCATCCTCTCGGCCGGCATGTTCGCGTTCACCCTCTCCTGGAACGAATTCCTGTACTCGCTGATCTTCATGAACGACAGCCTTTCCAAGACCATCCCCGTCGGCGTTACGACCGAATTCATCAAAGGCGACGAGTTTTATTGGGGCGTGCTGATGGCGGCCGCCCTGCTTGGCTCCATCCCGGTGGCGCTCCTCTACTCCTTCTTCGTCGACTATTTCGTGGCCGGAATGACCGCGGGCGCGGTCAAGGGCTAAGCACCGGTACGACTTTGACCGCCGTCCGCGGACGGTTGTTGACGCTGGGGATGCTCGCCCCCGCGCTCACCTTTGTGCTGGGCGTGATCGCCTACCCGCTTGCGACGGCGCTCTGGTTCTCGTTGACGAGTGTCCAGATCGGCGGCGCCGGCCACTTCGTCGGATTCGCCAACTACAGCTTCCTCTTCGGGCTGGGGACGTACGGCGATGCGGTGCGGAACACCGTCGTGTACACGGCTGGCAGCACGGTCTTGAAGGCGGTCTTCGGCCTGCTGCTGGCGTTCTCTTTGGCCCGGCCGTTTCCCGGGCGGCGAATCGTCTACGCCGTGCTTTTCCTGCCCTTCATCTTCCCGGCCGATATGGGCGCCGTCGCCTGGTACTACCTCTTCAGCAACGTTCACGGAGGCATCAACTACCTGATCCAGCGCGACGTGGCCTGGCTCGGAACCGGGCCCCTGGCGATGGCCAGCCTCATCACCGTGAACGTCTGGCACGGGACCGCGCTCTTCACGGTCCTGGTCCTCGCAGCGCTGCGCAGCGTGCCCGGCAACCTCGTCGACGCCGCCGTCATCGACGGCGCTCGCTGGTATCAGCGCTTCTTACGCATCGTGCTGCCTTACCTGGTGCCGGGCCTGGCGCTGGCTGCGCTGCTTTCCGTGCTGGGCACCTTCGGCGACTTCGTTTTCGTGTACCTGATCACGGGCGGCGGCCCGGCGAACTCCACCAGCATCGTGGGCACGATGGCGTTTGAGGTGGGCCTGTTGAACGGCGACCTCGGCCTCGCCTCGGCGATCTCCTTCTCGGTCATCCCGGTCTACCTGATCGGCCTGGTCTACCTGCTGCGCCTGGTGGCGGGCCGGTGAGCCTGCTCGCGCGGCTAGCGGCCGGGTCCCTGCTGACCGCCTTCCTCGTTTTCTCGCTGGCGCCCTTCCTCTGGATGGTCGCCGCCTCGCTCAAGCCGGGCGACGAGCAGCTGATCTTCGGCAACCCCTGGTGGGCTGCCAGCCCGGACTGGTCCAATTACACGAAGCTGTTGGTCTCGCCGCTCTTCTTGCGCTGGGCGGGGAACACCGCGCTTGTCCTGCTGGGAACGCTCGCGATCAGCCTGGGCGCGAGCATCCTGGCCGCTTATGCGCTGGCGCACCGCCGGGTTCCCCAGGCAAGGCTGCTGGTGGTCGCCCTTTTTGCGACCTACCTGCTGCCGTCGGGCCTCCTCTGGCTGCCGATGATCAAGGTCGTCCAGGCGCTCGGCCTGGCGGACAGCCCGCTGGCTCTCGTGGTCACCTACCCGGGCCTCATCATCCCGTTCGCGACCTGGGTCCTCTGGAACTTCTTCAAGGACCTCCCGCCCGACCTGGTCGAGCAGGCACGCCTGGAGGGCGCCGGCGACCTCCGCATCCTGGCCCGCGTGCTGCTCCCGGTCGCCCTGCCGGTCCTGGCCGCGGTCGCCCTCTTCGGGATCGCGATCACCTTCAACGACTACCTCTACGGCCTGGCCTTCCTCTCAGCTCCGGGCGCCCAGACTTTGATCTCCGAAGTGGCGCACACAAGCGTCGACATCAACGATGCAGGATTCACGTTTGCCGCCATACTTCTGGGCGTGGCGCCCGTCGCCGTCTTCTGCGCTTTTTTCGCCGACACCTACGCGAAGGGGCTTGGCACTGGTGTCATCGACTGACAGATGCCCGCGGCAACAAAAATAACTCTGGACATTGTTGCTATAACTGCTGTAAGCTGCGGCGAGCGTAAGAAAGGGGCCTCGTGAAGGGGAGTAATCCGGCGCAGGGGAGCAAGCTGCGGCTGCCGTCGAGTTCGCTGCTGCTGCTGATCGCGGCAGCACTGGCCCTGGCGGCAGCCGACGCTTACGCGGCTTCCCACTCGCATCCTCAGGCCCCCTCTGGCGGTATCTCGGCGCAGACCGTGTACCCCGACGGCCACGTCACGACAACCGGGCCGATCTACACCGACGCCGCCCCCTAAGCGCCAGCCTTCCTAAGCAGCGCCTCGACTGGTTTCATGTCGAAAGGCTGCATGCCTCGGATGATCAGCTGCTGGGCCCCGGCCTGAAGGAACTCGTCGAGGTCCCCGTCGACCATCTCGGCGTTGATCGACATGCTGCGTTCGATCTCGGCCGGATTCCTGCCGACCTTCGCGCACCAGTCGTCGAGCACCTTGCTCTTCTTGGCGTAGTTGTCGGCCGGCGGGAAGGTGTTCCACATATCCGCGTACTGTGCGGTCAGCTTGAGCGTCACCTTTTCGCCCGAGCCGCCGATCAGAATCGGGATCTTGTGTCGCGGTGGGGGGACCACCTTGCCCAGCCGTGACTTGATCCGCGGCAGCGCCTTGCCAAGGTCGCGCAGCCGGTATGGAGCATCGCCGAACTCGTAGCCGTACTCCTGGTAGTCGCGTTCGAACCAGCCGGCGCCGATGCCGAGGATCGCCCGGCCGCCCGAGAGGTGGTCGATGGTGCTGCACATATAGGCGAGCAGCTCCGGGTTGCGGTAGCTGTTGGCGCTGACCAGCGCGCCGAACTCGGCCTGCTTCGTCTCCACCGCCATCGCGGCGAGGATCGTCCAGCATTCGTAATGGTTGCCGTCGGGCGGGCCGTAGAGCGGATGCATGTGGTCCCAGACGTAGATGCAGTCGACGCCCAGCGAGTCCGCGGTTCGGTAAGCCTCCCGGATCTGCTCGATGGTGCAGTGCTGGGGGTGAATCTGGTAGCCGACGCGGAAGCGACGGGCCGTTGTCAGACGGGCCTCGTGACGGCGCCCTCGGCCGCGGACCCGACGAGCGCCGCGTACTTGGCCATCACGCCGGCCCGGTAACGCGGCTCCGGAGGCTTCCATTCACGCAGCCGCGCGGCCAGGTCGACGCCCTCGACCTCCACCCGGCGGGCGGCGACGTCGATGCTGATCGTGTCCCCGTCCCGGAGCCCGGCGATGGGGCCGCCCCGCGCTGCCTCCGGCGAGACGTGCCCGATCATGAGGCCGTTGGTGGCGCCGCTGAAGCGGCCGTCCGTGACCAGAGCGACCTGCTGTCCCCAGCCTCGCCCGACGATGGCCCCGGTCACGGCGAGCATCTCGGGCATCCCCGGCGCTCCTTTGGGACCCTCGTAGCGGATCACCACGACGTCGCCCGGACCCACCGCGCCTTCGGTAACCGCGTGGAACGCGGTGTCCTCATCGTCGAACACCCGGGCGCGACCTTTGAACGACGTCATCGTGTGGCCGGTGATCTTGGAGACGGAGCCCTCTGGCGCCAGGTTGCCGCGCAACACGACCAGGCCGCCCTCCTCCTTGATCGGGCGATCGAGGGGGCGCACCACCTCCTGGCCGGGCGTCTCTTTCACGCGCTCGACCTCCTCGCCGAGCGTGCGGCCGGTCACCGTCAGCGCCGATCCGTCCACATAGCCGCCCTCGATCAGCCGCTTTGTCAACAGCTGGATGCCGCCGGCCTTGAAGAGGTCTACAGCCACGAAGCGGCCGCCCGGCTTCAGGTCGGCCAGGAGTGGCGTCCGCCGGCTGACGCGGTCGATGTCGTCGAGCGTGAGCTCGATCCCCACCTCCGCCGCGAGAGCGGGCAGGTGGAGCGCCGCGTTGGTGGAGCCGCCGCTGGCCGCGACCGCAGCGATCGCGTTCTCGAACGCCTTTTTCGTCAGGATCTTCGAGGGCCGCAGATCGTGCTTCAAGACCTGGAGAGCGAGCCTGCCGGCCTCGATGGACGCCTCCGGCTTGCGCTCGTGCATGGCCGGAATCGAGTTGTAGCCGACGGGGGAGAGGCCGATCACCTCCATCACCATCGACATCGTGTTGGCCGTGAACTGGCCGCCGCAGGCACCCGCGCCCGGGCACGCGACATCTTCCATCTGCTTCAGCTCGGTGGCCGTGATCCTGCCGCCGGCCTCGGCGCCGATCGCCTCATAGACATCACCAACCGTGATGTCGGTGTTGCCGAAGCGCCCGGCCGCGATCGAGCCGCCGTAGAGAACCACCCCCGGGCGGTCCAGGCGGGCCACCGCCATGGCGCCTGCCGGGATCGTCTTGTCGCAGGCCGTGAGGCAGACCAGCGCATCGAAGTAGTGGCCGCGCGCCACCAGCTCGATGGAGTCGGCGATCAGCTCGCGGCTGATGAGGGACGTCCGCATTCCGGGCGTGCCCATCGTCACGCCGTCGGAGATGGCGATCGTGTTCAGCTCCTGGGGGTTGCCACCCGCCTGCCGCACACCGGTCTTCAAGTGCTGAGCCAGCTCACGGTGGTTGAAGTTGCAGGGCATGGTCTCGATCCAGCTGTGGGAGACGCCGACCTGCGGCCGGGCCAGGTCCTCGTCGGTGAACCCGATCGCTTTCATCATCGCCCGAGCTCCGGCCCGGTCCTTGCCCTCGAAGATGCGCCGGCTCAGCAGCTCGCTCAATGCCTGACTCTCCTCATCTCCTCCAACCGTTCCACCGTGAAGTCGTCCGAGCGGATCCAGCCGATCAGCTTCTGCTCCCGCTCGATGATCGCGTCCGCCGCCGTGGCCAGCCTGTCGACCACTTCGGCTGGGATCGAAAGGACCCCGTGCAGGTCACCGTACAGAAGGTCGCCCGGGCGCACGGTCAGCCCCCCGACTGTGACCTCGTCGCCGACCGACTCGATCCGCACGTAAGCATGGGACGGGTTGGTTCCGGGCGCGAAGACCTGGAGGCCCATGGCGCGAACCTCTGGGAGGTCGCGGACCGTGCCGTCCGTCACCAGCGCCGCGCAGCCCAGGCGCTTGAACGTCGTGCCCATCACCTCGCCCAACATCGCGCCGCCCGGCAGTCCCTCGTCGATGTCCTGGGCGACCAGGATGCGGGGCTCCGGCTGCGAGAGAACGTGCCGCCAGACGGCGTCCTGGTCGATCCCAGATCCCTCTTCGCGGGAGCGCACAGTGCAGGTCACGGCGTAGCCGACGACCCTGCCCAGGTCGGGGAAGAGCGAGCGGATGGTGTGGTCCGTGTAGCCGCTGCTGCGCGGCCGGATGTCGAAGGTTTCGACGGCGTTGCTGAGCGTGCAGCTGTCGTATCGGAGGAGGGCCTGCAGGGTCTCCGGGCTCACGCGCGCGCCGGGGCTTGCTGGCTCGCCAGGTCTCTGGCCTTGCGCACCGCCTGTTCAGAGCCGATCGTCAGCAGCCGCGTGTCGGATTCGATCGCGAGGAACCGAAAGCCCGCGCGGCGCCATTGCTCGGCGACCTCGGGTGTGCCGCACATGATCCCGGCTGGGATGGCCCGCCTGGCGCAGGCGGAGGCGATGGTCTCGATGGCTCGGCGGTGCTCGGGATCCTCGCCCTTGTAGGTCGGTGTGACGCCGAGGGAGACGGCAAGGTCGTTCGGGCCGACGAAGACGCCGTCGATGCCCGGCACGTCGAGTATCGCGTCGAGGTTGGCGATCGCGTCTTTGGTCTCGATCATGACCACGCAGACGACGCCGGCCGAGCTGCGCGGACCGGAGTCGGGCAGCACGACTCGAGCCCGGATGGGCCCCATGCTCCGATATCCGTCGGGTGCATAGCGGCACGCGCCCACGGCCTGCCTGGCTTCGCCCGCGGAGTTGACCATGGGCACGATCACTCCCTCGGCTCCCGCGTCGAGCGCTTTCATGATGTCGGCCGGTTGGTTCCAGGGCACTCGCACGAATGTGGGCGCGCGGCCGGCCGCGCAGGCCTGCAGCATGGGCAGCATGGCGTCGTACCCGATCAGGCCGTGCTGGGTGTCGATGCAGACCCAGTCGTAGCCGCTGCGGGCGGCGATCTCCGCCGTCCAGGAGCTCGGGATCGTGCACCAGGCGCCGTAGCTGACGCTGCCTTCGCTCCAGAGTTCGCGCAGCGTCATCTGGCGGTGACCCGGGTGACGCCGTTGACGACGTTGACCGGCTCCTCGCCGTCGAGGACGCGGTTCAAGTTGGCGCCGACCACTTCCAGCAGGAAGGACTCGGCCTCGAAGGTGTTCCCGCCCACGTGCGGCGAGAGGAAGACGTTCTCCAGCGAGCGCAGCGGCGAGTCGGCCGGCAGCGGCTCGGTTTCGAACACGTCCAGGCCGGCGCCGCCCAGCCTGCCTTCACGCAGCGCAGCCACGAGGGCCGCTTCGTCCACGATCGGCCCCCTGGCCGCGTTGATGAGGACGGCCGTTGGCTTCATCTTGGCAATGGCCTCGGCGTCGATCAGCCGCTCGGTGTCGACATCCAGAGGGGTGTGGATGCAGACCACGTCGCTCTGCCGGAGCAGCGTGTCGAGGTCGACCGGTTGTGTGCCGGGAACCTCACGCGGCAGGGCGTCCGTGAAGATGACGCGGGAGCCGAAACCTGTCAGCCGCCGCGCTACCGTGGCGCCCACGTTGCCGAGTCCGACGATCCCGACCGTGAGGTCGCCAAGCTGGTGGCCGGAATGCGTCCGGTCCCAGCCGCCTTTGCGGAGGTCTCGGTCCAGGAAGGCGGCGTGCCGGAGCAGGTTCAGGATCATCAGGATGGTCAGGTCGGCGACCGACTCCTTGTTGTAGCCGGCCGCATTCGCCACCGGGATTCCGTACTCGGCGGCGGCCCGGTGATCGATGGTGTCGAAGCCGACCGCGGCCTGCTGAATCAGCTGGCAATTGCGCATGTTCTCCAGCACACGCCGATCGATGCGGTGCTTGTGCCGCTTGTCGGCGATCACCAGGTGCGCCTCGTGCACCGCCTTCAGGACCGCGTCCTGGCAAGGTGGCTCCGGCACCAGCTGGACGTCCACCTCGTGCCTGCCCTTGAAGAGACCGCGGACGGTCGCCTCGTCGAAAGGACTCAGGCAGGTCACGCGGGCGGGCATGCGGGTGAGGCTACCAAACTTGCTTGCGGGCTCGCGGCGGGCCCGAGCCGGCTTTGCTAGAGTGGCCGTATCGCCCGGAAGTCGGGCGACGGCCCGGCGCGGTCCAGATTCCTTCTCGTTTCCCGCGGCGTTCGCCTGATGTCAAGAGAAGGAAGCAAGGAGGCAGACATGCCAGCAGGGACCGTGAAGAAGGTCGTGGCCGACCGCGGCTTCGGCTTCATCGCCGCCGAGGACGGGAAGGAGTACTTCTTCCACCGAAGCGGGCTCGACGGGTCGCTCAACTTCGACTCGCTGAACGGCGGCGAAGCTGTGACTTTCGACGTCGAGCCGAGCCAGAAGGGCCCCCGAGCGACGCGCGTTCGCGCCGCTTAGGCTGCTCCAGCCGGGAAGACAAACCCCGCTGGATGACTGGCGGGGTTTTACTTTGTGCGCATGGCGACCGCACCCGCCGAGCTGCTGATCTACTCGGACTACGTCTGACCCTTCTGCTACATCGACTCCGTGGGAGTCGACCGGCTGGTTGAAGAAGGCCTCGCCCAGGTGACCTGGCTGCCCTTCGAGCTGCACCCGGACATACCACCGGAAGGAATCTCGCGGGACGAATACTTCGGCCCGAACTGGCGGAGCCGAGGCGACGGCGTGCGGGTGATGGCGGCCGAGCTCGGCCTCACGATGAAGACGCGCGACCGGCTGATCAACACCCGCAAGGCTCTCGCGACCGCGGAATTCGGGCGCGAGAACGGCAAGTTCGAACAGGTCCACCGGGCGCTCTTCGAAGCGCACTGGCAAGGCACCGCCAAGCTCGAGGAAGTAGCTGACCTGACACGGATCGCCGCTGCCCAGGGCCTTGACGCCACCGAGCTGGAGCGCGCGCTGGACGAAGGTCGCTACGAGGAAGTTATCGACGCCAACCGGCGGGAGGCGATGCAGGTCGGCATCAACGCCATTCCCGCCCACATCTTCGGCATGCGCTACCTCGTGGTCGGCGCGCATCCCTACGAGCTCCTGAAGCAGGTCGCCGAGAAGGTCAGGGACGCGCAGCCGACTTAAGGAGACTCGTCGCGGTACTGCCGCTCGCCCGTCTTTGGGTCTTCGAATACGCGCACCCGCTTGCCGGTGGTGGGGTCGTTGAAAACCTCGTTGGTCGGCTTCAGGTCGCCGCCGCGACTGCCCCGATAGCGCTTGTCGACCAAGAACCAGCTGATCAGCGCGATAGCGATCACGCCGATCGCGAAGCCGGCGTTGACCAGCAGGTTCAGGTTGATCGAACCGGCTCCACGATCGCGGCCGTGCCGTAGGCGACAACCTCAGTCATTGTCTGGCCCATCTCGGAGGAGTCAAAGCGCATCATGACCACCGCGTTGGCGCCCATCGCGCGGGCGTTCTGCACCATCCGGTCGACAGCGTGCCGGCGAGTGTCCTCGACGAGCCTGGTGTACTCCACGATCTCGCCTCCGCCCAGCGCGCGCAGGCCGGCCATGATGTTGCCGCCCAGGCCCCTGGAGCGGACCACGACGCCGAAGACCTGGCCAAGGGCCTGCTTCACCTCGTAGCCGGCGGGCCGTTCGGTAGTCGTGACCAGCACCGGCATCTCGCTCATCGGGTGCTCACCGCCACTTGCCGGTCGGCCGCCTCCACGCCCGCCTCGATCGCGTCGAGGCCTTCGTCGAGCTCATCCTCGCTGATCGTGAGAGGCGGCGCGATGATGACCAGGTTCCAGCGGAAAGCCGGCCGGACACCCCGCGACCAGACCGCTTTGACGACCTCCGCCATGGCCTCCGATCGGACCTCCTGGCGCTGCGGGCTCAGGGGTTCCCGCGTTTCCCGGTTCTTGACGAGCTCGATGGCCGCCAGCAGGCCCAGGCCGCGCACCTCGCCAACGGCCGGGTGCCTGGCCTCGATGTCCTTCAGGCGCCCCTGCAGCCGCTCGCCGAGGCGGGCGGCCCGCGCGGCCAGCTCCTCCTCCAGGTAGACCTCCAAGGTGGCCACGCCGGCCGCACAGGCGAGAGGATGCGCCGCGTAGGTCAGGCCGGAGCCGAGGTAATGGTCCTCGAAATGCGCCGCTACCTTGTCGGAGACGACCGCGGCGCCAAGGGGGACGTAGCCCGAGGTGATGCCCTTGGCCAGCGTCATCAGGTCCGGCACCACGCCCCAGTGCTCGGAGGCGAACATCTTGCCGGTCCGGCAGAAGCCGGTGATCACCTCGTCGAAGATGAGCAGGATCCCGAACCTGTCGCAGAGATCGCGCAGGCGACGGAGGTAGCCGGCGGGCGGCACCACGATGCCGCTGTAGCCGGTGATCGGCTCGACCAGGATGGCCGCCACCGTCTCGGGTCCCTCGCCCAGGACTGTCGCCTCCACCGCGTCCGCGCAGGCCAGCGTGCAGCTTTCGGCCTGGGTGCAGAACGGGCAGCGGTAGCGGTACGGGTCGAGAGTCTTCACGAAGCCCGCCGGCAGGTGCGGCTCGGAGAAGACGCGCCGGTTGTCGCCGGTGGCCGCCATCGCGCCGTAAGTGGCCCCGTGGTAGCTCTGGTAGCGAGAGACGATCTTCTGGCGGCCTGTCGCCTGGCGTGCCATCCGGATCGCGTGCTCGTTCGCCTCGGTCCCGCCATTTGTGAAGAAGATCTGGTTCAGGTCGCCTGGCGCGAGCTCCGCGAGCAGCTCGCTGAGCTGGCTGGCCGGCGGGCTCGTGTGGTCGGGGGCGATCACGGGCAGCTTCTCGGCCTGTCGCTGGATGGCCTCGACCACCTTGGGATGTCCGTGCCCGACATTGACGTAGGCGAGCTGCGCGCACATGTCCAGCCAGCGATTCCCGTCTGTGTCCCAGAAATAGCTGCCCTTGGCGTGCGAAACCGAGAGCGGGGCGATCTTGCCCTGAACCGCCCACGGGTAGAGACGCCGGTCGGGCCTGGCCACGAGGCGATGATAATGGTGCCGCGATGGCGGTCCTGCAGGACACCTCCCTCCAGCGCTTGAACGCGCTCGTCGACTGGCTCAGGGATCGAGTTCCTTTCTATCGAGAGCGTCTACCCGACGCGCGCCTCAAGAATCTGGAGGAGATTGCCGGTCTTCCCTTCACCGTCAAGGACGATTTCCGGACCAACTACCCGTTCGGGCTTTTCGCGGTGCCGCTGGGCGAGATCGTGCGCCTCCACATGTCGAGCGGGACCACCGGCAAGCCGGTCGTGACCGGTTACACGCGGAGCGACCTCGAGGTCTGGGCCGACTGCATGGAGCGCGTCCTGCTGGCAGCCGACGTCAAGCCCGACGACGTGGTCCAGAACGCTTATGGCTACGGCCTTTTCACCGGCGGGCTGGGCTTCCACATCGGGGCCGAGCGCATCGGCTGCACGGTGGTGCCGACCAGCTCCGGCGTGACCGCCCGGCAGGTGATGCTGATGCAGGACCTAGGCACGACCATCCTGGCCTGCACGCCCTCCTATGCGCTGGTCCTGGCCGAGGCGCTGGGCGAGCTGGACGTGCGGCGGGAGCTGAAGCTCCGAGCCGGCTTCTTCGGCGCCGAACCCTGGACCGACGGCATGCGCGGCCAGATCGAGTCCGGGCTCGGACTGGAGGCTTTCGACATCTACGGACTGACGGAGCTGGGCGGGCCCGGCGTGGCCGTTGAGTGTCACCAGCACGACGGGCTCCACATCTTCGAAGACCACTTCTTCGCGGAGACGGTCGACCCCGACACCGGGAAGCCGGTCGCGCGCGGCAAGGAGGGCGAGCTCGTCCTGACGAGCCTGACCCGGCGGGGGACGCCAGTCCTCCGCTATCGCACCCGGGACCTGACCATCCTCTCGGACGGGCCGTGCAAGTGCGGCAACCCGTTCGTGCGGATGCTGAAGGTCCGCGGCCGGACCGACGACATGCTGAAGGTGCGCGGCGTCAACATCTTCCCGAGCCAGGTCGAGGAGCTGCTGCTCTCGGTGCCTGGCCTGACAGGCAACTACCAGCTCGTTGTCGACCGTACCGAGCAGAAGCACGACGAGATGCAGGTGCTGGTGGAAGCGAAGGAAGGCAGCGGCCACGACAGGCTGGCCGAGGCGGCCAGGAGCCGGATCAAGGAGATGGTCGGGCTGACTGTCGAGGTGACAGTTCTTTCGCCGGGGGTCCTGCCGCGCACCGAAGGTAAGGCGCGGCGAGTTATCGACCGGCGCGAGCTCGATGGCTGACCTGCGCCTGGAGACCGTCGACTGCCAGCTGGAGGGCCGCGCCGGCCGGATCGTCTTCAACCGGCCGGACAAGCTCAACGCGGAGAGCGTGCAGTGGCTGGCCGACTTCGCCCAGGCGGTCGAGACGATGGAGGCCGACGACCGCGCCAAGGTGGTCTTGATCACCGGCCGGGGGACCTCCTTTTCGACCGGCATCGACCTCACCGAGCTGGGCGCCGGCTTGATTCAGCGCGAGTGGTTCGAGACCTGGGAGCGCACCCTGCGGCGCCTCGAGACGATGGCCAAGCCGGTCATCGCGGGCATCCACGGCTACTGCATCGGCGGTGGGTTCCAGATCGCCCTGGCCTGCGATCTCCGGGTCTGCGCTATGGATGCCCAGATCGGACTGCCGGCCGTCAAGGAGTGCCTGATCCCGGGACTCGGGGTCTGGCGGCTGCCGCGGTATGTCGGACTCGGGGTCGCCAAGCGGCTGATCCTGAACGGTGACCTGGTCTCGGCGGAAGAAGCCTGGCGGACAGGCATGGTCGACTACCTGGTGCCCCCGGACGGCTTGGAGCCGAAGCTGCTCGGAATGGCGGAGCAGTTCACGCACGTGTCGATGTCCAGCTACCGGGAGAGCAAGCGGTTCCTCAACTCGGCTTTCGACGTCGACCAGCCGACGGTCCTGGCGGCCTACCTGGACGCCCAGGAGAGCTGCCTGCGCTCACCCGACCACCAAGAGGCGATGGCCGCCTGGCGGGAGCGTCGCGAGCCGAACTTCGACTAGCTGGGTCGACTAGACCGCGACCGCGAGAGGCAATCCCCGCCGAGGCGCAAGCACCTCGTCGATCAGCCCGTACTCCTTCGCCTCCTGAGCGGTCATGAAGTAGTCCCGGTCCATGTCCTTCTTGACGCGCTCGTAGGACTGGCCCGAGTGGTGGGCGAGGATGCGCGTCACGCGCTCGGTGACGGCCAGCGTCTCGCGAAGCTGGATCTCCATGTCGGATGGCGCGCCTCGCATGCCGGCCGTGCCCTGGTGGATCATCACCCGGGCGCTGGGCAGCGCCAGCCGTTTGCCGGGCGCGCCTCCGGCCAGGATCATCGCGGCCGCCGACATGCCCATCCCGACGCAGATGGTCGCCACCTCGGGCCGGATGTGCTGCATGACGTCGTAGATCGCCATGCCGGCATAGGCAACCCCGCCCGGGGAGTTGATGTAGAGCTGGATGTCCTTGGCCGGCCCGTTGGCCTCCAGCAGGAGAAGCTGGCTGATCACCAGGTTGGCGACCTGGTCGTCGATCTCGGTCCCGAGGAAGATGATCCGGTCGCGCAGCAGCCGCGAGTAGATGTCGAAGGCGCGCTCGCCGCGCGTGCTCTCCTCGAGGACCATGGGAACAAAGCTCATCTCGGTCACCTCCCAGGCGCCTGAAAACCGATCCGGCGCTGCTGCGGCACCGCTTGCCGCATCAGCAGGTAAGAGCTGAACTCCGCGACCGTCCGCAGCGCCACCGGGTCCAGAACCGTGGCCGCCAGCCGCAGCTGCTGGTGGGGATCCGCGGGCAGGCCCGCCATCTCCATACCGTCCAGCCCGGCCGCCAGCTCCCGGTAGATCGTGGCGACGGCCACGCCAAGCGTCGTGGCGACTTTGGCGAGACGTTCGATAGACATCTCCTTGCGTCCTCGCTCGACCTCGGAGAGAAACCCGGGGGAGATGCCGGCCGCCTCGGCGGCTTCCGCCAGGGTCCGGCCTGACTCCTCGCGGCGGCGGCGCAGGATGGCGCCCAGCATGGCCAGAACCAGCTCCGGTGTTTCGCTGTGAGCAGATGCCATCGCTCAAAGCATAATAACGCAAGCCTCAGGTGAGTAGAAGTCGAGGGGTCGTGCGTTGAAGAGAAGTGGGGCAATCGCCAGAGCACGTCGGCGAGGAGCCGGTGCTGTACTCGATTCCAGGTACCCGGCTGGCCACTCTGCAGCGTCGCGTCGTCCGGCAGATCGTGGCGACAAAGGTGCCCAACCGGCGGATCTCGGCCGCGCAGCGCGACCGCCTGGTGGCACGCGTCGTCAAAGAGCAGGTCCGGCTGCTGGAAGAGCGGGACGAGCGCCACCGCGCCATCCGCGACCGCATCCTCTGCGTCCTGGAGGACGGGTCGCTCCGGGTCGCCTTCCAGCCGATCGTCGACCTGGTGGACGGCAGCGTGGTGGGCGTCGAGGCTCTGGCCAGGTTCCGGACCGAGCCGGTCCGTTCGCCTGCCCGGTGGTTCGCTGAGGCGCGCACGGTCGGGCTTGGTCGCGAGCTGGAGCTGGCGGCGCTGCGGGCCGCGGTCGCGCAGCTCCGGCGGCTACCGAGCCAGATGTTCATGTCGATCAACGTCTCGCCCAAGCTGCTGACCCGGCCGACGCTCTGGACCCTGCTCGGCGAAGTCAGCCCCGAAAGGCTCGTGCTCGAGATCACGGAGCACTCGCGGATCGCTGAATACGGCCGCGTGCGCGAGGTCGTCGACAGCCTCCGGACCCTCGGCGCTCGCCTGGCGATCGACGATGTCGGCGCCGGCTTCGCCAGCCTCAAGCACGTGCTCGTGCTGGAACCGGACCTGATGAAGCTGGACATCTCGCTGACCCGCGATCTGCATCTCGACCCGGCCCGCCAGCTGCTCGTCGCCTCGATCGCCAGCTTCGCGAGCGAGATGAGCGCGGCGGTGGTGGCCGAAGGCGTCGAGACTCCTGAGGAGTTGAAGACGCTCGGTGGGCTGGGCGTCCGCTACGGCCAGGGCTACCTCTTCGGGCGGCCGGCCTCCCTGGCCCGCGCGACGCGCAGCGCTTGAACGCCGCCTGCTGACGCTTTCCGCACGCTTGGCGTCAACGGGGTCCAATTTTGGGTCGGAATCCGCGGCTTTGGGCCCATCCGTGCGTTAAGCGCTGACCTCGGAGCGGTCCCGGCCGCTGGCGAGCTTCTTGCCCCAGCCCGGTTGCCGGTCCAGGAAGTGGTCATCGGCCGGCTGCTCGGGAAAGACCTTGTGCGGGTTGAGGAGACCCTGCGGGTCGAAGACGTCCTTCAAGCGGCGCCACCAGCCGATCGCCTCGGAGCCGTGCTCGAGGATGGCGAAGTCGCGCTTCAGCGCGCCCAGGCCGTGCTCAGCCGAGATGGTGCCGCCGAGCTCGACCGCGTCCCGAAAGATCTGAGCGGCCAGCGGTGAGATCAGGTGGCGCTGGTCGTCGTCGAAGAGGAAGGCCGGGTGGAGGTTGCCGTCGCCGGCGTGGGCCACGGTGGGCAGGCTGACACCGTTTTTCAGCCCGAGCTCGTGGAACCGGTGGACCATCTCCGGGATCTTCGAGATGGGCACCGCGATGTCCTCGCTGAACACGTTCTTGCGCAGCGCCATCAGGATGTGACCGAACTGGCGGCGCGCCCGCCAGATCCCGTCTCGCTCGGCCCCGCTCTGGGCCACGCGGTTGTCCACCCCGCCCATCAGCTCCACCATCTCGGCCAGCTGGAGCAGGACCTGTTCCTGGTCGTTGCCGTCCTGCTCGATCAGGAGCACGGCTTCGTGCCCCGATTTGAAGCCGGCCGGCAGGTGGTCGCGAATCAGCTCCAGCGCCTCCCGGTTGATGAGCTCCAGGGCCGCCGGAAAATGCCCCGACTGGAGCACGGTTCGGACGGCTTCGGCGGCGGCCTCGATGGTGTCGTAGCCGACCATCGCCGTGGCCTGGTGGCGGGGCCTCGGGATGAGCTTCACGATCACCTCGGTGACGATGCCCAGGGTCCCTTCGGAGCCTACGAAGAGCGCCATCAGCCGATAGCCGGAGGAGCGCTTCCGGAGCTTGCCGCCGAGGTTCAACACGGAGCCGTCGGCCAGCACCACCGTCAGGCCCACGACGTAGTCGGCGGTGAGGCCGTACTTCAAGCAGTGGGGTCCACCCGAGTTGCAGGCGACGTTGCCGCCGATGGTGGAGATGGCGAGGCTGGCCGGGTCGGGCGGGTACATGAGACCGTGCTCGGCGGCGGCGGCGTCGAGGTCGCCCGTGACCACGCCGGCGCCGGCGACCGCCATCAGGTTGGCCGCGTCGATCTCGAGGTGCCTGAACCGCTCCATGCCGAGCACGATGCCGCGCCCGAGCGGGACCGGTCCGCCGACCAGCCCGCTCCCGGCGCCGCGGGTCGTGAGCGAGGTGCCGGTCTCGGCGCAGAGCTTCACCACCGCGGCCACCTCTTCGGTGCTGCCGGGCAGGACGGCGGCCTCCAGCGGCGATTCCAGGAAGGTGGCGTCGTGCGTGTACTCCTCGAGCGCCTCGCCGCTCACGACGTGGTCGGGGCCGACGATCGCCTGCAGCCGCTCCAGCAGGTCGCTCATCTCAGGTGATCCGCGCGAGGACGCCGCCGACCCGGGCGGTTTCACCTTCGCCGACCACGATCTCGGCAAGGATCCCGTCGGCGGGCGCCTCCAGCTCCGAGTTGACCTTGTCGGTCTCGATCTCGACGAGCGGCTCACCCTGCCGGACCGGCTCGCCCGGCTTCTTCAGCCAGCGGGTGACGATGCCTTCCTCGAGCGCATCGGAGAGGCGTGGCAGCGTGAAGTCCACAACCGAATAGGATGCGCCGGTCTCTGGGTCAGCCGGACCCGAGCGTCGGGATCGGCGCTGGCTTCTCGAAGACCGGCGTGGTCGGAACCTTGCCCACCACCGGGTCGTCGTAACTGCTCGCGACCGAGAGCGCTGTGTAGAACCAGGTGTTGAAGCTGCGGGCGCGGTTGGCCAGTACGATCGGGTCGGGGTTGGGCGCATAGGGCTGGCGCGGCAGGTAGCCCTGGTCGTTGGGCGCGAGGTAGAAGTCGTCGGTGCCGTAGACGCTGGTCGAGGCATAGGAGTAGATGGCGATGCCGAGCGCGTGGTTCCCGCCTGGCGTCGCCTGGAGGCCCTGCCGGATCTGTGTGATCGTGTCTTCCGGATAGTTGAGGAAGGCGCCGACGCCGATCAGGACCTTGCCCAGCCGGTCCTTCTCGAAGTCGTTCCAGAGGCGGTACCAGCCGTTTTGCGAAGGGCTCGAATCGCGGTCGTAGTTCATCGGTACGCCGAAGTCGAGGATTCCTTCCCGGAGCCAGCTGTACCAATCCTGGAGGACGCTCGTGTAGGTGGCGGTCTGCCGCCACTCGCTCTCGTTGCGAGGACCCTTGCCGTAGGCGATCAGGGCGCCGCTGACCTTGATCTCGGGGCGGGCCAGATGGAGCGCGTGGTAGGTGTCCCGGACGAACGCTGTGACCTGGTCGCGGCGCCACTGCTGCCAGTCGGCGTCGGTTGGGTCCGGGCTGCCGGTTTTGCCCGTCGCTGCGTTGAAGTTAGCCACCGCCAGCGGGCTGTATCCCCAGTCGCCGCCGTCGGGGTAGCGGACGAAGTCGAAATGGATTCCGTCCACTTTGTAGGACTTGATCAGGTCGACGAAGACCTCCCGCGTGTAAGTGCGAGCCTGCGGCACGCCGGGGTCCAGGTAGCCGCCCGTGTCGCCCCCGGCCGTGCGATTGCCCCACTCATCGCCATGCGTCTGGTAGACGGCGCTGTCCTTGCCGACGAAGAAGGTGTTGACCCAGGCGTGGACTTCGAGCCTCGGGTTGGCGCGATGGGCGCGGTCGACAAGGTAGGCGAGTGGGTCGAAGGGCCGGCGCGCGAGAGCGGGGTCGTCGGCCCGCGGCTCGAGCCCGAGGTTGAAGTAGGCATCACCGCGCTTGCGCACCTGAACGAAGAGTGCGTTCAGGTTGGCGCGATGGGCGCGGTCGATCAGCGTGTTGACCTGGGCTTTGGTCTTGATGCCGTCGTGGAACGCGTCCACCCAGAGAGCCCTGTACTGCGGCGGTCCGACCAGCGGGACCGGTGGCGCGGTCGGGGTCGGCTCTTCCGCGGGGTAGATCGGCAGCGCGCTTGGCACCGGCACCGGTGTGCTGGTGCCGGTACACGCGGTTAGGACGAGAGTGAAAATGGCCACCGATCGGGCCCACCTGGGCATGAGACGAGTGATTATCACTCTTACGCTCGCGCGGTCAGCACCAGCGATGCGCTGAGGGTGCTGAAGGGCCCCGGACCGGTCACGCGAGCCACGGCAGCCTCGGTCTCTTTGGCGATGAGCGACTTGACGTGGCTGCTGAAGTCGCGGATGCGGTCCGCCTGCGACCACCACTCGAGCTGGCTCGTCGCGAATTGGCCGGGGCCTTCCCAGGCCAGCTCCGCGGTCAGCTGCTCGACCTCGACCTCGCGAAAGCCGGCGGCCACGCCCGCCGAGCGCAGCCGCTCGGCGTCTCCTGCTATCGCCCGGGTCGCGTCAAGATCGCCCGGCGGTTCCCAGGCGCCGAGCCGGGCGTCGAGGGCGGCCGCGAAGGCTGCGGCGGCCGGCACCGGCTCCGGCGGGTCGACCGGGAGGCTGGCGCCGAAGGGTCCACGGGGCTTGAGCACCCGGTGGGCCTCCAGCAGTGCCCGGCCCAGGTTGGGTGTCAGCTGCAGGCCATGGCCGCAGGCGACAGCGTCGAAGCTGGCAGGCGGGAAGTTCAGCTGCTCGATATCCATCCGCTGGAACTGGACCGGCAGGCTCCGACCGGCGAGCTGCCGGCGGGCCAGCTCGATCATGCCGTCAGCGAGGTCGACGCCGACCACTTCGCCTCTCCCTTCGAGCTGGCGCGCGAGCCGGAAGGTGAGGGTGCCCGGACCGCAGGCGAGATCGAGGACGCGCATTCCCGGCCTCGCCGAGATGAACTCCAAAACGCGCTCCCGACCGGCGGCCTGGTGCTGACTCATGATCTCTTCCAGCCGCTTCCGATAGGGCTCCGCCTGGCGGCTGAAGAGGGCCGCGAGCTGCTCCTTGGACTTCATCGGTGCCAGGCAAGTTCCAGCGCCGCGGCCACGCGGAGCGTGTTGGCGTCCTCGCCGAAGCGGCCGACCACCTGGATGCCTACCGGGAGCCCGGACTCGACCGGTGCCGGGAGGCAGGCGACGGGCTGGCCGCTGACGTTGAAGGGCCGCGTGTACTTCGTCAGCGACGCCCGGTGCTCGAGCCCGGCCCCTATCTTCGGCGCCACTTCAACCGTGGTCGGAGCGAGCAGCGCATCCCAGCCGGTCATCGCCTGCTGGACTTCGTGGCGCAAGGCGGTCATGGCTGTGAGCGCGTCCCGATAGTCCCTCTCCGAAACTTGGAGACCCATGGTCAGCAGCTCGCGGACATCGGAGCCGTATTTCTCAGGCTGCGTCAGCACCCAGTCGCGATGCAGCTGTGCCGCCTCGTAAAGAAGGATCGTCAGCCCCGGCCCGCCCAGCGTCTCCGGCTCCGGAAACGGGACGGCCGGCAGCCCCTGCGTGACGCGGCGCCAGGCTCGCTCGGTCGGCTCGTCAAGTCCCTCCGCCCAGCCCTGAGGAATCCCGACCCGGAAGTCCCCCAAGCGATCGATCTTGCCTGCGGGCAGGTAGCTCCGACCTGTCAGCTGCTCCAGCGCCGAGGCGGCGCCGACGACGTGCGGCGCCAGCGGCCCGACCGTGTCCAGCGATCGCGCCAGCGGGAACACCCCCTCCGTGGAGATGGTGCCCAGGGTGGGCTTGAAGCCGACACACCCGCAGAGGGACGCCGGGATCCGAATCGAGCCACCCGTGTCCGAACCGACGGCCCAGTCGCACATGCCGGCCACGACCGCGACCGCCGATCCGCCCGAGGAGCCGCCGGCGATCCGCGTGGGGTCGTGCGGGTTGCGCACCGGGCCGTAGTGCGGGTTGGAGCTGGTGACGCCGTAGGCCCACTCGTGGAGGTTGGCCTTGCCCACCACGAGGCAGCCGTGGCGGCGCATCTCAGCCACCAGCGGGGCGTCGGCGGCCGCCGGCTCGCGGGGCAGAATCACGCCCCCCGCCGTCGTCACCGTCCCGGCGACGTCGACGAGGTCCTTCACCGCCACGACGGTTCCCTCGCCGGCCTCTCCCGTAAGCGAGATGAACGCGTTCAGGTCGGCCCGTTCCGCGATGCGCCGGCGCGCCTCATCGACTCTCACGGGATACCTGAGTATCCTCTACAAACTTTGATCAACGTAGAGGCCCGATGGGCCCGTGTGGAGCTGTTCACGGCGTATCAGCGGGTGACGGCCGACCTGCTGCTGCGAAGCCGTTTGCAAAGCGCCCTCAACGATGTCGATCCCTTCCTCAACCTGCGGTCGATCACGACCACTCCTCTGGTTCCGGGCGCGCCGCAGTTGGAAGGCATACCGGAAGGGACCCTGACCAAGGCCTTCCTCGGGCTTTGCGTCATGGTCGAGGCCGAGCCGCCGCCGCCAGACGAGGCGCTCGAGAAAGGCAAGCGGTTCATCTACCTGCAGGGCGCCACTTTCTCGGTGAAAGGCTCGGTCGAGTTCACCACCGCAGCGGATCCGAGCCTGCATCGCGACATGCTCTTCAAGTCGCGCTTTTTTCCGGTCGTCGACGCCACTGTCAGCGTTATCGGCGCCCAGGCGCCCGAGTGGCAGCGGCCGCTCGTCTACGTGAACCGCGACCTCCTGGTAGCCGTCTACCTGCGCTGAGCCGCGGTCACTGCTTGAAGCTGCCGAGCCAGATGAGCAGGAAGCCGCCGATGACAGAGGCAAGGGCCCAGCCCCCAAAAGCGATCGCCTTGACGAAGACAGGGGGCAGGTAGCCGTCGCCGAAGGGGATGCGGAGGATCAGCCCGCTCAGGTTCAAGAACGTGATGCTGTGCCAGAGCGCAAAGAAGAGGGCGACGACGCTGAAAATGACGAAACCGGTGCCGACCGACTGATGCGTGAAGTCGCCGGTATGAAGGCGGTAGAGCTCCCAGATCAGCCAGACGAACCAGGCTGAGACGAAGACCACGCTGACGTCGCGGATCATGTAGAGGACGTAGCCCGGGCGCCGCGTGAACCAGAGCGGCCCGTAGGTGACCCGATAGGTGCGCGTCGGCTCGGGCCGGGCAAAGCCGCGGGCGTGATCCTGGCCCAGGAGCCGGGCCACGAACACCGACCAGAGGAGCCCAAACGCGTTGACCGGTTTCGCGACCGGAGGAGCGACCGCCCTTGCGGCACGCGGAGCGACCGGCCTGGGGACCGTCGGAGCGCTCACCGCACGTGAGACGCTGCCACCTGTTGCGGCTGGCGGCGGCTCCGAGTCGGGACTGGCTGCGCCGCTGTCCGGCGTCGATTCGGCGGGAGGTTCTGGCGGCGGCTCCGGCGACCTCTCCAGCTGCTCGCGGATGCACTCCGCCATCTGGTTGACGAGGCTCCTGGAGACGTCCTCCATCAGCCCGCGGCCGAACTGAGCAACTCGACCGGCCACCGCAAGGTCGGTGCTGATGGTTATGTTGGAGCCACCGTCGGCGCCCTTCTCGACCTTCATCTGCGCCTTTGCCCGCGCCGAGCCCGGTCCGGTCGTCTCGCGGCCCTCGCCTTCCAGGGTGGCCGTGCGTTTGGTCTCGTCGCGCTCGGTGATGCGGGCGGTTCCTGCGTAGGCCACCGTCACCGGTCCGACCTTGATGCGCACCCGGCCCTTGAAGGTCGAAGGGTCCACCACCTCCGAAAGCTCGGCTCCAGGTACGCAGCCCACGACGTGGTTGACGTCGAGAAGAAAGGCATAAACCCGGTCCGGCGGCGCCGCGATGCTGAACGCGTTTTCGATCTGCATTTCTGGGAGTCCCTTCCTGGCTGACTATAATCAAGCAGCGCCTCCGGTCGGGCTCGTGGGGCCGCTCCGAAGGCACGTCGCGCGACCTGTTTCTTCTCCGTACCCGCCATAGGAGGAGCCCATGAAGCGGAAGGTCTCGTTGACGGTGAACGGCACGCGCCGGGAGGACGAAGTCGAGCCTCGACTGCTCCTCGTCCACTACCTGCGCGACGTGGCCGGCCTCACCGGTACCCACATCGGTTGCGACACCAGCCAGTGCGGGGCCTGCACGGTTCTGATCGGAGGCAAAGCTGTCAAGTCCTGCACGATGTTCGCGGTTCAGGCGCAGGACGCGGACGTGCAGACCATCGAAGGGCTCGCCACAGGCGACCAGCTGCATCCGCTCCAACAGGCCTTCTGGGATGAGCACGGGCTCCAGTGCGGCTTCTGCACGCCGGGCTTCATCATGGCCGGCGTCTACCTGCTTTCTCAGAATCCCAACCCGACGGACGACGAGATCCGCAAGGGTCTGGAAGGCAACCTCTGCCGCTGCACCGGTTACGTGAACATCGTCAAGGCCGTCCGGACGGCGGCTAAGACGATGGGCGGCCAGGTAAAGCAGCCGCAGGCTACGGCCGCGACAGCCGGGGGGGAGTAGAGATGTCGGTCAGCCAGCTCGTCGGCGCCAAGATCCACCGGCGGGAAGACCCGCGCCTGGTCAGCGGGCACGGACGGTATGTGGACGACATGGTGCGGTCCAAGATGGCCCACGCGGCGATCGTGCGGAGCCCGTTTCCTAACGCCCGCATCAAAAGGATCGATGTCACCGAAGCGGTCAAAGCGCCCGGCGTGGTGGCGGTCTACACCGCCCGCGATTTCAAGCCAGTCATGCCCGGTCCGATGCCGAAGCCGGGACCTGGCTTCACTTCCGGCTTGAAGACGATTCCAGATCGCTACCCGATCGCGGAGAAAGACGCCCGTTTTCAGGGCGAGCCCGTGGCCGTCGTGCTCGGGGACTCCCGAGACCAGGCGTTCGACGGAGCGGCCCTCGTGGATGTCGAATATGAGCAGCTCCCCGCCGTCATGGACGTCGAGGAGGCGATGAAGCCGAGCTCGGCGAAGGTGCACAGCGACGCGCCCGACAACATCTCCTGGGATATGACGTACACGGGCGACGACGTCACGGCGGCCGCCTTCGGGCAGGCGGAAGTCGTCCTGAAGGAGCGGATCCACCAGCAGCGGCTGGCGCCGACCTCGATGGAGACGCGCGGAGTCCTTGCCGACTACGACGCCTTCGACAAACGGTTGACGGTCTGGATGTCGACCCAGAACCCGCATTTCAACCGGCTGAACTTTGCCACCACGCTCGGCATCGACGAAAGCCAGGTGCGTGTCATCTCTGAGGATGTGGGAGGCGCCTTCGGCAGCAAGATCAGCGCCTACGCCGAGGACTTCCTCGTCGCGGCGGCCTCGCGGCTATCCGGTCGACCCGTGAAATGGATCGAGAGTCGAACCGAGAGCCTGCAGAACACCTCGCACGGCCGCGGCCAGTTCTACGACATCGAGGTCGCCGCCAAGCGCGACGGCACCTTGCTCGCCCTGCGTGTCACGCAGACATTGGATGTGGGCGCCTATTGCGCCGCTAACACGACTTTCCAGACCTGCGCCGTTCTGATGGCGGGCGGGGCCTACAAGTGGCAGGGGATCAGCGCCCGGAGCATCGGAGTCTTCACCAACCGGGTTCCCACCGACCCCTACCGGGGAGCCGGCCGGCCCGAGGCGACCCATCTCGTGGAGAGGGCCGTCGACCTCGTCGCGCGCGAGACCGGTCTGGATCCGGCCGACGTCAGGCGGAAGAACTTCATCCAGGCGGCCGAGTTTCCTTACACGCAGAACTTCGGCCTTGTGATCGACTCTGGGGACTACGCCAAAACGCTCGACCGGGCGCTCGAGCTCGCCGGCTACAAGGACTTTCGACGGGAGCAGTCCGAAGCTCGCAAGCAGGGTCGCTACCTCGGCATCGGGTTGTCCACCTGGATCGAGCTCTGCGGCTTCGGACCGAGCGCGGCGACCGCGCCGGCAACTGGCGGCGTCGCCCTGGTCGAATCCGCCCAGGTACGAGTCATGCCGACTGGATCCGTGATCGTCTATACGGGCACCCACTCGCACGGCCAGGGGCACGAGACGCCCTTCTCCCAGATCGTGGCGGACGCTCTCGGGGTTCCGATGGAGAGCGTGGAGATCAGGCATGGAGATACCGCCGAAGGTCCGGCTATGGGCTATGGCACCTACGGCAGCCGAAGTCTGGCGGTCGGCGGGATGGCCATCTCGCGGGCCTGCGGGAAGGTCATCGACAAGGGCAAGAAGCTTGCCGCGCACCTGCTCGAGGCGGCCGAGGCAGACGTCGTCTTCGAGCGCGGCAGCTTCCAGGTCAAAGGCAGCCCGGACAGGGCCAAGAAGTTCGCTGAGATCGCTTTTGCCTCACTTGGCGCGGGGCTGCCGGAGGGTATGGAGCACGGCCTGGAAGCCATCGCCTACTTCGATCCGCCAAACCTGGTCTGGCCCTTTGGAGCCCACATCTGCGTGGTCGAGGTGGACCCGGAGACCGGCGGCGTCGACCTCAAAAAGTACGTCGCGGTCGACGATTGCGGCAACGTCGTCAACCCGATGATCGTGGAGGGTCAGCTGCACGGTGGCATCGTCCAGGGCATCGCCCAGGCGCTCTTCGAGGAGGTCGTCTACGACGAGAGCTCGGGCCAGTTGCGGACCGGGACGTTCATCGACTACGCGATGCCAACCGCGAACGAAATCCCGGAGCTTACCCTGGATCGTACGGTCACTCCGAGCCCGACCAACGAGCTCGGGGTCAAGGGAATCGGAGAGGCGGGCACCATCGCCTCCAGCGCGGCCGTGATCAACGCCATCTGCGACGCGCTCTCGCCGCTCGGCATCAAGCACGTCGATATGCCGGCCAGCCCGGACCGGCTCTGGAAGCAGATCGAGGAGGCGCGGGCGACAGCCGGCAACGGCCAGAAGGGGGTGAAGGCATGATCCCGGCCGCTTTTGAATATGAAAAGGCAAGCTCCGTCGAGGAAGCTGTCTCGCTCCTGCAGCGCTTCGGCGAGGACGCCAAGGTTCTGGCCGGCGGGCACAGCCTGATTCCGCTGATGCGGCTGCGGTTGGCACAGCCGAGCGCGCTTGTCGACATCAACGGTGTCAAGGAGCTGAGCTTCATCAAGGCCGAGGGAGGCAAGCTGCGGATCGGCGCCATGACGCGGCACGTCGAGATCCAGAACAGTGACGTTGTGCGTCAGAACGTGCCCATCCTGGCCGAGATCGCGGACGAGGTGGGCGACAACCAGGTCCGCAACATGGGGACGATCGGCGGGGTGCTCGCGCACGCCGACTCGGCGGGCGACTATCCGACGCTGGCGGTGATGCTCGAGGCGGAGCTGGTGACGAACAAGAGCCGCTACCAGGCGAAAGACTTCTTCAAGAACGTGTTCACGACGGCTATGGCTGCCGACGAGGTCCTCTGCGAGGTCGTCTTCCCGGTCGCCAACGGGCCGCACAAGTACATCAAGTTCCGGCGCCGGCTGTTTGACTGGGCGATCGTCGGCGCGGGCGCCCAGAAGGTAAACGGCGGCTGGCGGATCGGTCTTACGAATGTTGGGCCGATGCCCGTCCGGGCGACCGCGGTGGAGCAGGCGCTCGCTTCCGGCGCGACGCCGGAGCAGGCGGCCGAGCATGCCTCCGATGGGCTCCAGCCCTCTGGTGACCTGCGGGCCAGCCCGGACTACAAGAAGCACCTGGCGCGAGTTCTCACCAAGCGCGCCATCCAGCAAGCGCAGGGCGCCTGACCTCGAATTTCTGAGGGGAACGGCTCCGCCGTTGGAGCCGTCTCCCCTGCGGGTACGCTTGCTTCCAGTGATCGAGACCATCGACGAGGTTCAGTCGAAGCTGGCCGACAACCGGTACATCGGCGACCGCGCGCTCGCCACCAGCATCTTCCTGGCGCTCAAGATCCAGAAGCCCCTCTTCATCGAAGGTGAAGCCGGCGTCGGCAAGACCGAGGCCGCCAAGGTCATGGCCGACGTGCTCGGCGCGCGCTTGATCCGCCTCCAGTGTTACGAAGGCATCGATCTCGCCCACGCCGCCTACGAGTGGAATTACCCTCGCCAGCTGCTCCACATACGACTGCTCGGCGAGTCAGCGGATCGTCGCGCTGCCGAGCGTGAGATCTTCAGCGCGGAGTTCCTGCTCCGCCGGCCCCTGCTCGATGCGATCGACAACCGCGATTTGGTTCCGCCGGTCCTCCTGATCGACGAGATCGACCGCTCCGACGAGGAGTTCGAGGCGTTCCTGCTCGAGCTGCTCAGCGACTTCCAAATCAGCATCCCCGAGCTCGGCACCATCCGCGCGGAGCGGCCGCCCTTCGTCGTCATCACCAGCAACCGGACGCGGGAGGTGCATGACGCCCTGAAGCGGCGCTGCCTCTACCACTGGATCGACTACCCGGACCTGGAAAAGGAGATCGCCATCGTTGAGGCGCGCGTGCCGGAGGCGACGGACGGGCTGGCCCGGCAGGTGGCCGGGCTCGTGCATGGCCTCCGCGACATGGACCTCTACAAGCTGCCGGGCGTGGCCGAGACGCTCGACTGGGCCCGGTCGCTCGCCGCCCTGGGCGCCAAGGGCGTCGACGAGGCTCTCGTCGAGGCGACGCTGGGTGCGGCGCTCAAGTATCAGGAGGACCTCGAGCGGGCCCGGACCCAGATCCCCGAGCTCGTCGTCCGCGCCCGTGGAGCCTAGGACCGCTCCCACCCTGCTGCCGCGGCTGGCTGGCTTTGCCCGCCTCCTTCACGATGCCGGTCTCGACGCCGGTCCGGGCCGCCTGAAGGACGCCACCCAGGCCCTCAACCACGTCGACATCGCCCAGGAGGACGACTTCCGCGAAACGCTGCGCTGCGTCTTCGTGAGCCGCCGCGAGGAGCTGTCGCTCTTTGACGCTGCGTTCGATATCTACTGGGCGCCGCCGGACCCGAGAGTCATGGCGGGTCAGGTTCCCATGCGGGGCCGCTCGCTGCCGTTGGACCCCGAGCGGGCGAAGGCCTGGCTCAAGGTGCTCGGCTCCCCTCAGTCGCCGCTCCCCCGCGAGAACGAGGAGACTCCCGCCAGCAGCTCGGGCTACAGCGCCCAGGAGCTCCTCCGCGTCAAGAACTTCGACCAGATGAGCTGGGAGGAGTCGGAGCAGGTCCGCCGTTTGCTCGCCCAGTCGCCCTGGCGGCTGGCCGAAAGACGCACGCGGCGCCTGGCCGCGGCTCGCTCCGGGCGGGTCGACCTGCGCCGGACGGCACGCCAGGCGGTGCGATCCAGCGGCGAGCTGGTCTGGCTTCTCCACCGCCAGCCGCGGGTGCGCCGGCGACCACTCGTCCTCCTCTGCGACGTGAGCGGCTCGATGGAGCGCTACTCGCGCCAGCTCTTGATCTTCGCCCACGCGGTCGCGCGCCGCGAGGACGTCGAGACGTTCGTCTTCTCGACGCGGCTCACCAGGATCACGCGGCTCCTTCGCCGCCGCGAGCTGGACCGCGCGCTGGACGCCGTCTCGAAGCAGGTCCACGACTTCAGCGGCGGGACGCGAATTGGCGAGGCCCTGCATGAGTTCAACAGGAAGTGGGCGCGCCGGGTTCTCGGGCATGGAGCGGTGGTGATCGTGGTGAGTGACGGCTGGGACCGGGGCGACGTGGGGCTGCTGGAGTCCGAGCTCGAGCGCCTGCGCCGCTCGGCGCACCGCCTGATCTGGCTCAACCCGCTGCTCGGCTCGGAAGGCTACGAGCCAGTGACGCGCGGCATGTCTGCCGCCTTGCCCCACGTGGACGACTTCCTGGCCGCGCACAACGTGGTCGCCCTGGATGAGCTGGGCCGCCATCTCGCCGCTTTGGATTCTCGGAGGAGCCGCCGATGAGAGAGGTTATGGACGAGGTCCGCGAGTGGACGGCGGCCGGGGACAGGGTGGCGCTGGCGACGGTGGTCGAGACCTGGGGGTCGAGCCCGCGCCCCCTCGGGTCCAAGATGGTTGTCTCGGCCTCCGGCCGGATGGCGGGCTCGGTCAGCAACGGCTGCATCGAGGGCGCGGTCTTCGAGGAGGCGCAGAAGGTCCTCCAGGCGGGCCGTGGGCGCCTGGTTCCCTACGGCGTCGCCGACGACGTCGCATTCGAGGTCGGTCTCGCCTGCGGCGGCCACGTCGAAGTCATGATCCAGCCGCTGGCGCCCGCCCATTTGAAGCTCATCGAGCTCCTTGAAAAGGAGCGGCCGGCGATCCTCCGCACCAACCTGGAGACCGGCGAGACCGTGCTGGAGGAGGCGGCGCCACGGGCTGACCTGCCCTACCGCGAGGGCGCTTGGTTCGTCGAGCCGCAAGGCCGGCCGCCGCACCTCGTCATCGTGGGCGGCATCCATATCGCCATCCCGCTGCACCGGCTGGCCAAGCTGCTCGGCTATCGCGTCACGGTGATCGATGCCCGGGCCAAGTTCGCGACCAGCGAGCGCTTCCCGGAGGCGGACGAAGTGAGCGTCAGCTGGCCGGATGAGGGGCTGGCCAAGATCCCGCTCGACCGCTCGACCTACATCGTCATCCTCACGCATGACCCCAAGTTCGACCTGCCCGCCTTGCGCGCGGTCCTGGGCAAGGATGTCCGTTATATCGGCGCCATCGGCAGCCGGAAGACGAACCAGAACCGGTTCGACCAGCTCCGCGAGGAGGGCTTCACGGACGAGCAGATCGCGCAGGTTCATGGGCCCATCGGCCTCGACCTGGGCGGTCGCTCAGCAGAGGAGACGGCGCTCGCGATCATGGCCGAGGTGACCGCGGTCCGCTACGACGCCAGCGCGCAGGGGCTGAAAGAGGTCAAGGCGGCACGCGCGTAACGAGCCTAGGCCCGGTGACGTTGACGGGCCGCCACGTCCGGCTGGAGCCGCTCCGCCACTAATCGCATCTTTGACGCTAACCGCGCCGAATCCGGGCCGGAATTGCGCACCTCTGACGCTATCCGTGCGGAATGGACGACCCAGGCTAAGCGGCCAGGCGGCGGAGGATGTCCATGTTGGCGGCGTCGGGGCCGGTGCCCTCGAAGCCGGGAACCTCGAGGATGAAGGGCGTCTCCTCCAGCCGTGGGTCGTGCAGCAAGGCTCGGAAGCCCGCCTCGCCGATCTCGCCGAGGCCCACGTTCTGGTGCCGGTCTCGCATCGAGCCGAGTCCGGTCATCGAGTCGTTGCAGTGGACCGCCTCCAGGCGCGCCAGGCCGATCACTCTGGCCCAC
>Ga0209059_1000006_pt1 | contig 83229 bp, 86 predicted proteins | sample GraSoiAngelo_151_FD_186165 | JGI IMG/M metagenome (GOLD analysis project Ga0209059, IMG submission 186165) | Grasslands soil microbial communities from the Angelo Coastal Reserve, California, USA - 14_1009_12_20cm (SPAdes) (version 2) | ecosystem: Environmental > Terrestrial > Soil > Grasslands ...
ACGGGCAGGGCCGGGATCAGGTCGAGCGTCGACCGCATCCGGCGCGCCATGTCCAGGGCGAAAGCCGCATCGCGGTTGGACTCCAGCTCCTTCACGTCGCCGCCGGCGATGAAGGCGCGGTCCCCGGCGCCGCGCAGGAAGACCGCGTGCACCGCCCAGTCCGCGACCTGGCGGAGGGCCGAGTCGAGGCCGGCCATGGCGGCCTGGTTCAGGGCATTGCGGGAGGCTGGCCGATCGATGGTGATGGTCGCGACGGGGCCGGACCGCTCCAGACGAACCTCACCCACGCTTCAGAAGATAGTTCTTGCTCTGAGCGCGGGTCCCGGTTTAGAACGTAAAGGCCCTTCCTTCTAGGCTCGCGCGCCGCAGCGCGCGGCGGGCAGGCCGAGTGGCCTGCCCCAGATAGAAAACAAGGGCAAACAGCCAAGGGCCAATCACTTGGGGGCGAGGCGCCGTTTCTTCTGAACCTGGTCCAACGGCACGAGGCCGCTCGACCATATCCTCTAACTGAGATGTGCCACTCAGACATTTCCCGCCCGCCACTGCCGCCGATCCGCGGCGCTGCATCCGACCAGGGCCCGCTCGAACTCACGGCAAGCGACGGCAACCGGCTTCTCGCCTACGTGGCCCGGCCGGCCAAGCCGAGCGGCCGGGGCATGGTCGTCATGCCGGACGTGCGCGGCCTCCACGAGTTTTACAAAGACCTGGCCAGACGGTTCGCGGAGGCCGGCTTTGAGGCGATCGCAATCGACTACTTCGGGCGCACCGCCTCGACCGAGGACCGGAGCGAAGCTTTCGACTGGATGACGCACGTAAAGCAGCTGACTCCGGAGGGCACGGCGAGTGACGTGCGAGCCGCGGTTGAACACCTCCGCAGCGAGGCGGGCGGCAAGAGCGAGGCGATCTTCACCGTCGGTTTCTGCATGGGCGGCAGGGCCTCCTGGCGGCAGTCCGCCGAGGGCCACGGGCTCGCCGGCGCAATCGGCTTTTATGGCGGCCAGCCGCTGAGCCTGGAGCCGGTGATCCCGAAGCTGGAGGCGCCGCTCCTGCTGTTGCTGGCGGGGCAGGACCAGGCCACGCCCGCGGACGACTTCCGGAAGTTCGAAAAGCTGCTCCGGCAGGCCGGCGTCGAATACGAGTCGCACACCTATCCGGATGCGCCGCACAGCTTCTTCGACCGCTCTTTCAAGGAGCACGCGGCCGCCTGCGAGGACGCCTGGCGGCGGATCCTCGACTTCACCGGCCGCCTGACGCCGGCAGCCGCCTAAGAGGGCTGCGCTAGGCGGTCGCGGGAGTCCCGGCCGCCCAGGGAGAGGCGGCGACCCAGCGCGCCAGCTGGCGTGCGGGCACCGGTCGCGAGAGCAGATAGCCCTGGATCACGTCGCACTCCAGCTCCACCAGCGTGTCCCAGGCAGCCTGCGTCTCGGCGCCTTCCGCCACCACGACCAGGCCCAGGTTGTGACCGAGGTCGATGGTCGACTGCACGATCGGGTTGACCTCCGCCGAGTCGCCCAGGCCGGCGATGAACGAGCGGTCGATCTTGACCTCGTTGACCGGCAGCTCTCGGATGTGAGCCAGGGACGAATACCCGATGCCGAAGTCGTCGATGGAGAGCATCACCCCCATCGCGCGCATTCTCCTGGTCACCGCGACGGCCAGCTCGGGGTCAGCCATCAACTCGGTCTCCGTGATCTCCACCTTGAGCTCCTGGGGAGCGGCTCGCGCCTCCTCAAGGAGCCGGGCGACCAGGTTGGGCAGCTCTGGGTCCTGGAGGTTGCGCATCGAGAGGTTGACCGCGACGGGCACCTGCGTGCCCTTGGCTCGCCAGACGTGGGCCTCGGCCAGCGCCTCCCGGATGGTCCACTCACCGAGCTGACCGATCAGGCCCGATTCCTCCGCGAGAGACATGAATTCGTCCGGCGGCATCAAGCCGTGGCGCGGGTGGTCCCAGCGCACGAGCGCCTCGACGCCGGCCAGGCTGCGCGTGCGCACATCGATCTGGGGTTGGTAGTGGAGCACCAGCTGGCCCGCCCGGATAGCCTCGCGCAGCTCGCCGGCGAGGGCCATCCGGCCCGGGCTGTGGCGGTCCTGCTCCGGGCTGTAGACGGCGTGCCCGACGCGGTTCTGCTTGGCAACGTACATCGCGATGTCGGCACGCCGCATCAAGGTCGCCGGGTCGGTGCCGTGCTCGGGGCTGATGGCGATGCCGATGCTGCCGCCGATCTGGAGGCGCTGTGATTCGATCGCGAACGGCTCCTGGAGTGCCGCGAGAAGGCGGCCGGCGGCATTGACCGCGCCCGCTTCGTCCCCCGCCGTGGGCAGCACGACAGCGAACTCGTCGCCGCCCAGCCGGGCGACCGTGTCCGATTCGCGGAGCTGCGCGTGGAGCCGGGGACCAACCTGCTGGAGGAGCTCATCGCCGACGTTGTGGCCGAAGGTGTCGTTGACGTCCTTGAATCGATTCAGGTCCATGATCAGGAGCGCCAGCTGCCGGCCGTCTCGCTGGGACGTGAGCAGCGCCTGCTGGAGGCGGTCGTTGAGCAGCGTACGGTTCGGCAGGTCGGTGAGCGAATCGTGCATCGCCTGGTACTCGAGCAGCGCCGTTTGCGCTTTACGGTCGGTGATGTCCTCGCACATCCCGATCAGGTAGAGCGGCTCGCCCTCCTGGCCGCGCACCATCGAGGTGCTGATCGAGACCCAGATCTGGCTGCCGTCCCGGGTGAAGACCAGGCGCTCGGCCTGGTAGTGCTCGCGGCGGCCGGCTGTGAACTCTTCGAGCGACGCGTCGGCGCCCTCCGGGTCGCCCTCCATCCCGAGCAAGGCAGCGAAGCTGAGCCCGGCAAGCTGGTCTGAGGAATAGCCGAGCATCGTCTGCAGCGGCCGGTTGCCCTCCAGGATGTGCCCGTCGAGACCGATCCGGCAAAGCCCGATCGGCGCCTGCTCGAAGATGGTACGGAGCTGGCCCTCGCTGGCCTGGAGGCGGTCCTGGGCGGCCTTCTTCTCGCTGACGTCAGTCGCCATCACGAGGCGTGCCGGCCGGCCTTCGAACTCGATCGGGTGGGAAGCGATGTCGACCCAGATCAGCGTGCCGTCCCGCTTGCGCTGCTGCCAGGTGCCGGAGAGGTAGGTGCCGGGCGCCTTGATCCGGGGGAGCAGAGCCCGAAGCCGGCTCATCTCGTCCGCCACCAGGAGGTCTTCGATCGTCAAGGAGAGGAACTTCTTGCGCGGGTAGCCGTAGCGGGCGATCGCCGTGTCGTTAACCGCCAGGAAGCGCAGCGTGTCGCGGTCGTAGACGTACATCGCCTCCGGGTTGGCGTCGAACAGGAGCCGGTATTTGGCGGTCTCCTGGGCCAGCTGCTCCTCGACCCGCTTGCGTTCGCTGATGTCGATGAAGCTGGAGACGACCTCCACCGCGCGGCCGCCGGCGTCGAGAACCGGGATCGTGTCGATTTGCACCCAGCGCACGTCGCGACGCCCCTTTTTGCGGATGCCGACGACGAAGTTCCGAATCGGCTTGCCCGAATGGAGCGCCCGCAGCGAAGGCCGCCTGGCGGGTGGCAGCGGCTCACCCTTTTCGTCGACGTCATCCCAAAGGCGCCCGATCCCCTTCCCGCGCATCTCGTCGAGCGCGCTGCCGAGGATGGCCTGGGCTGGGCCGTTGGCGTCGAGAACCCGGCCCTCAGAATCGAGCACCAGCACGCCGCAGGCGACCATCCGGTAGAGAGAGCGGATCCGCTCCTCGGATGCCATCAGCTCGCGCAAGAGCCGGCGCTCGCGCGTCACGTCCGAGTACACGGAGAGGGCTCCGGTGATCCGGCCCTGGGAGTCCTTCAAAGGCACGGCCGAAGACTTGACCGAGCGCTCGCCGGGTACGCCCTTGCGCCGGATGATGTGCTCCACGTCCAGGACGGGCTCGCCGCGCAGCGCCCGGTTGAGTGGCAGCTCTGCCGCCGGCACCGTCTGGCCGGTGTGTGCATCTCGTACCTGGGCGTTGCTGAGCGAGGCCAGCGCCTGCTTGCCGGGCTGGGCATCGGCGCCCTTGCCGGCCTGGTTGACGAGGACGATCCTCCCTTCCGGGTCGACCACCACCACGCCGCTCGGGATGTGGTCGATCACAGCGGCCAGCTGCGCGCTCTGCGCGGCCGCGCGCTCGGCCGAGCTGCGCTCGCGCTCGTGCGCCCGGGCGTTGTCGATGATCGTCGCGGCATACCCTGCCAGGGCTTCGGTCAGGCGGAGCTTGTCAGCGGACGGCCTGATCTGCGACCGCCAGCCGAGGAGCAAAGCGCCGACGGTCCGCTCTCCGCTGAAGATCGGGGTGCCTACCGCCGTCCGGCCGCCCTCGGCCACGTGGAAGGGATGGTCCTTTGCCAGCGTGCCCCCGCGCACCCCGATGTTCTCCAGCACGACGGTCTTGCGGCTGGTCATCACCCGCAGGGTGTGGCCGCGCGGATCGGGTGAAGGCGCTACACCAGCGGAGCTGGTGCCCCAGGAGCGGAACTGGGCCGCCCCTTCGCCCTCCTTCAGGACGATGGCCGAGTAGTCGGCGCCGGCCAGCTTCCCGGCCTGCTCGGTGACGAGCTCCAGCACCTTCTCGGAGTCTGCTTCGGCGGCTCCCCGGCTGACCAGCTCCGCGAGCGCCTGGGCCTCAGCCCGCCGCCGCTCGGACTCCGCGTAGAGCCGGGCCGCCTCGAGGGCCGGCCCAACCTGGGCAGCGAGGAGCGTCAGCAGCTGGACTTCGTTGGGCAGGAAGACCCGCTCGACCTGGCTCGTGACGCCCAGGGCACCGACCGCCCGCTCCTGCGACATGACCGGAACCGCGAGCGCGCTCTTGACGCTCAGCCGGAGCTGATATGGCAGCGCATGGGGAGAGTGCTGGTAGTCCTCGAGCAGGGCCGGGGCCCGGCGCTTAAATGCCTGCCCGAGCGCACCCTGGCCGGGGCCGACCTCGGTGGCGATCTCGCGTGGTTCGCGCCCGCTCACCGCCAGGAGGCGCAGCATGCCGTGCTCCTCGTCCCACCAGCGCAGGGTCGCGTCATCGGTGTGGAGCAGGTCCCGGGCACGATCAGCGACCAGGCCTGCCAGCTCGGCCGGCTCCTGCACGCCACCAGTGGCCATGGCCAGCTCGTGAAGGGCTCGAAAGATGCTGGCCTGCGCTGTCGCCTCTTGCGTGAGGCGGGCAGCCTCGAGGGCGGGCGCCACCTGGGCCGCCAGGAGAAGGAGGAGATTCTCGTCGTCGTCGGTCCAGTGCCGAGGCTGGCGTGTGAAGACGCAGAGCGCGCCAACCGGTCGCTCGGCTACCAGGAGTGGGACCGCCCCAGCGCTGACCAACCCAGCGGCCCGCGAGGTTGCGATGGCGGCGGGCCAGACCTGGTAGTCGTCGACGAAGACCCGCCGGCCGGTCTTGAAAGCCGCGCCGGCCGCTCCCTCTCCAGGCTTAAAGGGCGGCTCGAAGGTCGGTTCGCGCGGGTCGTTGTGGGCGATCGCGCGGAGCTCATGGGCTTCGGGATACCACCAGTAGAGAGTGGCCGCGTCCGCGCTCAAGAGATCGCGCGCGCGATCGACGACCAGGCCGGCCAGTGAGCTGGGCTCGCGCAGTCCACCCGCGGCAACGGCGATCTGGTGGAGCGCCTCGAAAGCTCGGGTGGGCGTGCGCATTTCTGAACTCGGCCGGATTCCAGGGGGCCGCCGCGAAACAGCTGCCGTTTCGCAGGGCTGTGAATTTGGCCAAGGCAGTATACGTTGCTTCACAAATTTGGACACCGCGTCCTTAACCGGTGGCCGTGCTTAAATGAAGCAGCGATGGCCAGGTCGGCCACGACGTCGAAAGCACTCTCGGGCTTGCCCGAATCCTTGCTGGCCGAGATCGGGCGCCGGCGGGAGGGCATGGCACGTCACATGGCGCGGGCCGTCATCACCGACGTGCGCTGGGACTCTTCGACGGGCGCGCCCCCCTCGGCTGCCGCGATCGCCCGCGCCTGCGCAGCCGGCCTCGACCTTTTCCTGGCCGCGGCCCGCGAAGCCCGGGCGCCGACCCCCGAGGAGCTCCACCGGGTCGCCCAGCTCGGCATTCATCAGGCGCGCGGCAGCCAGGCGGTCGAGCCGGTCCTGACCGCCTACCGGATCGCTGCGCGCGTGGCCTGGAACGCGATAGTCGCCGCCTGGAAGGAACATCCCAACGCCGATCCACAAGGCATGGTGGTGACCGCCGATTACGTTTTCACCGCCCTCGACCAGGTCGCCGCGGAGGTGACGCGCACCTATCTGGCAGCCCGCGAACAGCACCTGCAGCGCGGCACCCGCGTCCAGACGCGCTTCTTCCACGCGTTGGTAAGCGACACCTTCGACTCGGAGCTCGCTCTACAAAAACAGGCGCTGGCCCTGCACCTCCAGCTGGCGCCCGGCTACCGGGCGGTCCTGGTCAAGCTGCTGGCGGGCAAAGGAGAGGCGGACCACGGCGGCGAGACTCTCGTCGAAGCCCTCGGCGCGCTGCAGCTGCCGCCGCGCACCCTCAGCCATGCGGTCGACCCGGCCACCTTGCTCATCCTCTGGCCCGACCCCGAGGTTTCGCCGGCCGACCTCATCCGCCGGCTCCAGAACGAGATCGAAGACCGCGGCCGTAGCCGCCGGCTGCGAGCCGGACTGGGCAGCTTCCACCCCGGCCTGCACGGCGTCTCGCGCTCTTATCTGGAAGCGCAGCAAGCGCTTGACAGCGGCCGCCGTCTCAAGCCTGAGGGGGGCCTGCACGTCTACGAGGAGGTCCTTCCCTACCTGGTCATGACGCAGAACCCGCTCCTCGCCGAGCGTTACGTGCGTCATCACCTGGGTCCGCTCCTGGACGGCGTCCGCGGTGGCGGCGACCTTCTTGCCACGCTCGAGGCCTATCTCGAGGAGGGCTCGCTCAAGGCCGCGGCGGAAGCACTCCATCTCCACCGACACACGATCATCTACCGGCTGGGCAAGGTCCGTGACCTGCTCGGGTTGGACCTTGACGACCCGCAGGTGCGGCACCGGCTGCAGATGGCCACGGACCTGCACCGCCTGACCTGAACTAACCCGCCGGGCCGTACCCTTCTCGACCGCGATGAAGGAAGACACCCCGGGCGCGGACCCTGGAACCCGCTCCGCCGTCCTCGGAGCGGGCGTCCTCGGCCTGACCGTGGGGCTCAGGCTCCTCGAACGCGGCGAAGGGGTGACCGTCTACGAGCAGCACCCACTCCCGGGTGGACTGGCCGCGGGCTTTGAGATCGAGCCGGGTCTCTGGCTCGAGAAGTTCTATCACCACCTCTTCAGATCCGATCGCCACGTCATCCGCCTCATCCAGCAGCTTGGCCTCGGGGGGCGGCTGGAGTGGAAGCGGCCACTGACCGTCACCCTGAGCGGCGGCATCGCTCACCAGCTCGACTCTGCGGGGTCGCTGCTGAGGTTCCGACCCTTGCCGGTTGTCGACCGCCTCCGCCTCGCGCTGGGGCTCGCGGCCCTGAAGGCGCTGCCCAGCGGCCGGCTCCTGGAGGGCCGTGGTGCCGCCGACTGGATCCGCGGCGTGATGGGCCGGCGAGCCTACGAAGTCGTCTGGGGTCCCCTCCTCAAGGGCAAGTTCGGAGATCTGGCCGAGCAGATCAGCCTCCCCTGGTTTTGGGGGCGGGTCCACGATCGGAGCGCCCAGCTCGGATACGTGCGCGGCGGTTTCCAGCTCTTCTACAACGCCCTCGCCGGCCGTGTTCGGGAGCTCGGCGGGGATCTCTGCTTCAGCACCTCCGTGACGGGCGTCAAGGCAGCGGCGGGAAAACTTTCGGTCACCTCCCAGCCGGCCGCAGGAGGAGGGTCCGCCAGTGCAACTTTCGACCGCGTCATCTCGACGCTGCCCACCCGTCTAACCTGCCGCCTGGCTCCCGAACTTCCGGCCGCCTACCGCGAGCGCCACGACTGGGGTCTGGCCTTCGGCGCCCATTGCGTCATCCTCGAGCTGGACCGTCCCCTGACCGGCGCCTACTGGACCAACGTCAACGATTCTGCCGTCCCTTTCATGGTCCTCGTCGAGCACACCAACTACATGCCGGCGGCGGCCTACGGGGGCCGCCACCTCGTCTACCTGGGCAACTACAGGCCGATGGACGATCCACTCTTCATCGCCTCGCAGGAAGAGGTCCTGAAAGCCTTCCTACCGGCGCTGGCTCACGTCGCTCCCGGGTTCGAGGCGAGCTGGGTGCGGCGAGCGTGGATGTTCAAGGCCCCCTTCGCGCAGCCCATCGTGACGCGCGACTATGCGGCGCACATCCCCGGTTTCGACACCCCGCTGCCTGGCCTCTTCGTCGCCAACATGTTCCAGGTCTATCCCCATGACCGGGGCCAGAATTACTCGGTCGAGCTCGCCGAGAGGCTGATCGAACACCTGGCAAGGACGGCCCGCTGAGGAGGCTCGAGCTCGCGCTGGCCCGGCCGCGCCAGCCGCTGGCCCTGGTAACCATCGTCTTCGCATTCGTCCTCGTCTCCTGGCTGATCCACCGAGACGTGCTCGACAACTCGGGAACGTTCACAACCTTCGACCTGGATTCGTACCGGCTCCAGGCGCTGGCGTTCCAGCACGGCGACAACATCTACCTCCTGGCCGGTCGCTACCCGTATCCGCCGGTCTGGATCTGGATCATCGGAGCGATCGGGTTGCTCGCCGATCCGCACGGTGCCCGCTTCACGACTCTCGCCCGGATGCCCGCGACGCTGGCGGATCTGGCGACGCTCTATCTCCTCTTCGTGTACGCGCGCCAGCGGCTCGGGCCCTGCCTCTGGACTCTCCTACCGGTCGCTCTCTTCGCGCTCAATCCGCTGGCCGCCCTCATCAGCTCCGGCCATGGCCAGTTCGACTCGCTGGTGATGCTCTTCGTCCTCCTCGCCATCGTCGTGCGCGGGCCCGAGCAGGAAGGGGCCCAGGTTGCCTCCGCTCTGCTCCTGGGCGTCGCAATCGCGCTCAAGGGCTTTCCGGTCCTCTTCTTGCCCTATTTCATCTTCTCGGCCCCGGGCGGCCGGAGGATCTTGGTGGCCCTCCTGAGCGGCGTCCCGCTCCTTGCCTCGATGGCGGTCTTCGTCGCCGTCTTCGGGTTCCGGATCGAGATGCTCCAGCACATGCTCAACTACGCCAGCACGCCCGATTTCGGGTGGGGCTACCTGACCTCGAACGGCATCCTCAGAGTCAGTGGTCAGGCCCTCGGCCTCCTTTCGACCGCCTCCCGGGTTGCGATCGTCGCGTTTGCCGTCGCGGCCCCTCTCTTGCTCCATCGCCGGCGGCCCCTGCTCGTCCTGAGCGCGATCTTCGGCTTCTTCACTTTCGCCGCCGTCAACTTCAGCGTTCAGTACCTGCTCTGGGGTCTGGCCGTGCTCTGCGTCGCATCGCCGCCAGGGGCGCTGATGCTGACCGCGGCCGGCACGGTCGCGGCGCTGGGCTTCTACGCCGCCGACTACGCGACGGTCATACCGAGCGATCCCCCCTGGCGGGCGCTGGCCGCGCTCGTCACTGGCGGCTGGACGGCCGGCGTCGAGGCCCTGATCGGTCTCGGCCTGCTGCTGGTTGTCTGGTCCGTGGCGGCCGGTTGGGACCCCAGGCCGTGGCTTCGCCTCGGCCCCGGTCTTCCACTCCCACCGCCCTCCTTCGTCAGCCTTGACGTCCCCAGCGCTGCCGTCGGTCGGCCGGCACGAGCGTGACCAACTGGAAGCAGGGGTCGGTCCTTGGGGCCGCGGTGTTGCTCGGCCTCCTGGGACTCGGGGAAGCGGTTCGAATCGCCATCGTTCGCTTCGCGCTGGACGACTTCCGGCTCTACTACGCGGCCGCCCAGGTGGGCTTGAGCCACGGGTTTTGGCGTATCTACGACGCGGGCCTGGAGCGAGCCGCCGTCGCCGCGCTGACCCCTGGTGGTGACTGGTTCCCCTATCTGAACCCGCCGCCGCTGGCCTGGCTGGCGGCGCCGTTCACGCTTCTGCCCTTCACCGCCGCCTTCGCAGGCTGGTTCCTCCTGATGCTGATCGCAGTGGTTGCAGCCGCCTTGCTGGCGGCACCTCCCGAGGGCCGCGCAAGGCTTCTCTTCATCGGCCTTGGCATTGGACTCTTTCCGACCGCCTGGGCTCTCGGCGCCGGACAGGTTGTGCCGCTCCTGATGCTGTCCCTGGTGGCGTCGTGGCGGCTCCTCAAGGCCGAGCGCCAGGTGCTGGCGGGCGTGGTCCTGGCGGCAACGGTTTTGAAGCCACAGCTGGCCTTGCTCGTTCCCTTGTGCCTTCTCGCCGCGGGACGGCCGAAAGTGTTTTTGGCGTGGGCCGGCACCGCCGCGGTGCTGGCCGCGTTGAGCCTCGCGTCGCTCGGCCAGGACGGGGTGCGTCAATACCTCGAAGCGCTTGGCGGAGCCTCGATCTTCTTTTCGGAGAGGCGCTGGGCGTTGACGACGTTCCTCGGCCCGGCAGGCATTTATGCCCAGGCCGGCGTTGTCATCATCGCTCTGGCGGCAGCCTTCCGCCACCGGAGTCGCGGCATCGAGATTCCGATTCTCGCGGGCGTGGTCGGCTCGGTCCTGGCCAGTCCTTACTTCAACGCCCCAGACTTCGCGATCCTTGGCGCCGCGGGCTGGATCTGGGCACGCGGCGACGCCTTTGTCGGCCGAGCCTGGCTCCTGGGCCTCGCGTTTCTGACCGTCGAGTTCGCCCAGGCCATCGAGATCCCGGTCGTCACCGTCGAGGTTGCGATCCTGCTGGCGCTGGTCTTGGTGCGTCCGGCCGCCGGACCGGCACAGGCGCCTGCCACGGCCTGACAACCCTGGTGGCAGCCGGCCCAAGAATCCCAAATTGGACACCGCGTCTAAAGGGTGGGTGTCTTTTTCATTCATGCGGACGATGCCATGACGCGCGGTCGGGGAATACCGTATTGGACGATGAGTACAACTAACGGTCGACGAGTGGCCGTGACCGGGCTGGGCTTCGTGACGCCGATCGGGCAGGACATCGAGACTGTCTGGTCGAGCCTGGTGGAGGGTGTCTCCGGTGTGGGTCCGATCACGCGGTTCGACGCCTCTGATTACGCCTGCCGGATCGCCGCCGAGGTCAAGGACTATGACGCCGAGCGGTTCATGGACCGCAAAACGGCGCGTCACATCGGGCGCTACTGTCAGTTCGCGGTTGGCGCCGCGAAGATGGCGCTCGAAGATGCCGGTCTGGACCCCCACGAGATGGATCCGGACGACGTCGGCGTCATCATCAGCTCCGGCATCGGTGGGATGGAGGAGATCGAGCGCAACCACAGCGCGCTTTTGGAGCGCGGCGTGCGCCGGATCAGCCCCTTCACCGTCCCGATGATGATCGCGGACATGGCGGCCGGCATCGTCGCGATGCAAACGGGCGCCGGCGGCCTCAACTACGCAATCGTCAGCGCCTGCGCCTCGAGCGGCCACGCCATCGGTGAGGCGGCCGAGATCATCAAGCGCGGCGACAGCGTCGCCATGATCGCCGGCGGCGCCGAGGCCACCATCACGCCGCTGACCATGGGCGCCTTCATCCAGATCAAGGCGGTCAGCGAGCGGAATGACGAGCCGGAGCGAGCCTGCCGGCCCTGGGACGTCGAGCGCGACGGCTTCGTGATGGGCGAGGGCTCCGCCGTCCTCATCCTCGAAGACTGGGAGCACGCCCGCAAGCGGGGCGCCCACGTCTATGCGGAGATCGCCGGGTACGGCGGCAGTGCCGACATGTACCACGTCACGGCTCCGCACCCGGAGGGTCAGGGCGCCATCCGCGCAATGCGCAAGGCACTCACCAAGGCAGAGGTCGAGCCCGAGGAGATCGGCTACGTGAATGCCCACGGGACGTCCACCAAGCTCGGCGACGTCGCCGAGACCAAGGCGATCAAGGCGGTGTTCGGCGACCATGCCTACAAGTTGGCGGTCAGCTCCACCAAGTCGATGCATGCGCATCTGCTCGGCGGCGCCGGCGCCCTGGAGGCGGGCGCAACCATCCTCGCTCTCGAGAGGGGGGTGCTGCCGCCCACGATAAACCTCGACAAGCAGGACCCCGAGTGCGACCTCGACTACGTGCCCAACCACTCCCGCAAGGCCGACGTGAAAGTCGCCATCTCGAACTCCTTCGGCTTCGGGGGCCACAACGCGACGCTCGTAATCAAAAAGACAGAGCCCAATTAGGAGGAATCAGAACGTGACGCAAGAGCTCGACTTCAAAGAGCTGCAAAACCTGGCCGCCGAGATCCTCGGCATCGATCCGAACGAGGTCCAACTGGACAAGAGCTTCCAGCGCGACCTCGCGGCCGATTCGCTCGACCTGGTCGAGCTGATCGCTGCGGTCGAAGACAAGTACGACGTGGAGCTCAGCGAGGAGACGCTCGAAGGCATGAAGAGCATCCGCGACCTCTGGGTCTTTCTCGAGGAGAAGCAGAAGTCAAAGGCGGAGGCCTAGCAGAGAGGATGGCGTTGACCACCGCACCTCGTGTCCGCTCTGACGCGCTGCCGCTGCGCACCTTCAAGGCGAAGGGCCGCCCGAGCGCCATCTTCGGCCTGGGTGTCCATGCGCCCGCAAGGGTCCTGAGCAACGTCGACCTGGAGTCGCTGATGGAGACCTCCGACCAGTGGATCACCGAGCGGACCGGGATCAAGCGGCGGCACATCGCGGAGCCGGGGACGACGACTTTCTCGCTGGCCACCGAGGCCGCGCGGAAAGCCCTCGCCGCCGCCCGCGTCAAAGCCGAGGAAGTCGACGCGATAATCGTCGCCACGTCCTCGCCAGACGGACCCTTTCCGAGCATCGCTTGCCGGATGCAGGACGAGCTCGGGGCGCCTGGCTCTTACGCCTACGACATCCTGGCCGCCTGCACGGGCTTCGTGTACGCGCTCGAGCAGGCCGACTCGATGATCGCCTCCGAACGTGCTGACACCGTGCTGGTGGTCGGCGCCGAGGTGCTCTCCCGCATGCTCGAGTACAGCAACGAGTACCGGCACACTGCTGTGATCTTCGGCGACGGCGCCGGCGCGGCGGTCGTCCGGCCCGCGCCGGCAGGGGCGGGATTCAAAGCCTGGTGCCTCGGCGGCGACGGCCGCGGCTACGCCCAGGTCACCGCCGGCAACGTGCCGCTCGGCGCCTACGCAGCCAAGGATGAGCGCCCGATCATCGACATGAAGGGCCCGGACGTCTTCAAGTTCGCCGTCGACATCTTCATCAGGCAGGCCTATGCCATCGCCCAGGAGGCCGGCATCTCGATCGAGGACATCGATCTCTTCGTGCCGCACCAGGCCAACTACCGCATCATCGAAGCGGCCGCGCGCCGCATCGGACTGCCCATGGAACGCGTCGCGGTCAACATCGAGGAGTACGGCAACACCTCGACCGCGACCATCCCCCTGGCGCTCCATGACGCGGTCGCCGCGGGTCGCGTCAAGAGCGGCGACCGGGTGCTCCTGGCCGGGTTCGGGTCCGGGCTGACCTGGGGGGCGGGACTGCTGGAATGGGCGTAACCCTGACCGCGCCCGTCGCCCTGCTGTTCCCAGGGCAAGGGGTCCAGCGCCCAGGCATGGGCCGCCGGCTTTACGACCGCTACCCGGCCGCGCGGCGCGTCTTCGAACGGGCTGAGGAGATCCTCGACCTGCCGGTGCGCCGGCTCTGTTTCCAGGGTCCCGAGGAGGAGCTGAATCGGACCGAAGTCCTCCAGCCCTGCGTCATGACCGTTTGCTGGGCGGCCTACGAGGTCTGGCGAGAGAGCTACGGACTGGAATCGGTGAAGGTCATGGCCGGCCACTCGCTCGGCGAGTTCACGGCGCTGGCCGCCGCGGGAGCGATCTCCTGGGAGACGGCGCTGTTGCTGGTGCGCGAGCGAGGTTTGATCATGAGCCAAGCCGCGGAGGACCGACCGGGCGGGATGATCGCCATCGTCGGGCTCGACCTGGTGCAGGTTGAGGACATCCGCACCCAGGCGGGCAAGCTCGGGAAGCTCTACATGGCCAACCGGAACGCGGACGTGCAGTTCGTGTTGAGCGGGGAGCTGCCGGCGGTGCAGGAGGCCGAGCGCCTGGCGCTGGGCATGGGCGCCCGCCGGGCGCTGATCCTGACGATCCCGCTGCCTGCCCACTCGCCCCTGATGGTGAAGGCGGGTCGCGCTTTCAAGAAGCTGGTCGACCGCCTGCCCATCTCCTTGCCTTCGTTCCCCATCCTCGGCAACGGAACTGGCGAGGTGCTGCCGACTGTGGACGCCCTGCGGGCTGAGCTCGCCAACCACCTGCTGCGTCCGGTGGACTGGGCTCGGACCATGGCCTCCATGCACACGATGAACGTCAGGACGGTGGTCGAGCTGGGGCCGGGACGTGTGCTCGCCTCGCTCGCCGCCAAGCACATCCCGGGCGTCGACACCTGGAACGCGGAGGAGCTCTTCATCGACTTCGCCGACAACCCGCCGCAGCATCCGGTGCCCGCTTGAGCCACGACCTCTCCGACAAGACCGCCCTGGTGACGGGCGGTGGCAAAGGCATCGGCGCGGCGATCTCGCGGGCGCTGGCCGGCATGGGCGCCAACGTAGTTGTGGCCTATCGCTCCGACAGTGCGGCGGCCGAGCAGGTCGCCCACGAGATCGAGGGCAAGGCAGTGCGCTGCGACGTGACCGAGCAGGCGGAGGTCGAGAAGACGGTCAAGGCGACCGGCCGCATCGACGTGCTCGTGAACAACGCCGGCGCCGTGCGCGACAGGCTGCTGCTCCGGATGACCGCGGCCGACTGGGACGACATCATCAAGACCGACCTCACCGCCGCCTTCCACACGACGAAAGCGGTCCTCGCCGAAGGAATGCTGCGCGCACGCTGGGGCCGGATCGTGAACATGAGCAGCGTCGTCGGCATCACCGGCAACCCGGGCCAGTCGAACTACGCTGCCGCCAAAGCCGGCCTGATCGGTTTTACCAAAGCGATCGCCAAGGAGGTGGGGTCGCGCAGCATCACCTGTAACGCTGTCGCGCCTGGCTACGTGCGTACCGAGCTGACCACCGGCTCGCTTACGGATGACATGGTTGCCGAACTGGTGAAGTTCACGCCGCTCGGGCGGGAGGGCACGGCCGAAGACGTGGCCGCCGCCGTGGCCTTCCTCTGCTCGCCGGCGGCCGGGTTCATCACCGGCCACGTCCTCGTTGTCGATGGAGGCCTCTCGCTCTGAGCGTGATCACCCTCACCCCCGCTTACAAGGACGTGCCCCTGGTGGGCAGTCCACTGCCTGAGATCCCGTTGCCCACCAACTGCCCCGGCTGCGGGGTCGGGCTCGACCGCGAGGAGCTCGCCGACCGGGCTTACGTTTGCGACTGCGGGCATCACTTCGAGATGCGCGGCGAAGCCTGGATCGCCTTTTTGGCCGACCTCGACAGCTGGGCCGAGCGCTGGGCCGACATCCGCCCCCACGACCTCCTCAACTGGAGGCTGCCGAAGCCTTACAGCCTGGTCATCGACCAGCTCCGCTCCGAAGGGCTCAACGAAGCCGTCCGGACCGGCACCTGCCGGCTCGGCGGGCGGCCAGTCTGGGCGGGAGTCTTCGACTTCCGTTTCGTCGGCGGCACGCTCAGCATCGTCGCAGGCGAGCGGCTCGCGCGCGGGTTGGAGGCGGCTGCCTCGGAGCGCGTCCCTTACATACTGGTCGCGGCCTCCGGCGGCGCCCGCATGCAAGAAGGCGTGCTGGCCCTGCTGCAGATGGCCAAGGTGAACGCCGCCGTAGGCCGCCTGCACGCAGCCGGCGTGCCCTACTTCTCGGTCCTCACCGACCCCACCTTCGGCGGGACGGCCGCCAGCCTCGCGCTCCTCGGCGACGTCAACGTCGCCGAGCCGGGGGCCAAGATCGGATTCACCGGTCCGAGAGTGATCAAGCAGGCGACCTACGCCGACCTGCCGGCCGACTTCCAGACTGCAGACTTCCAGCTCGCCCGCGGCCAGGTCGACATGGTCGTCCCCCGGACCGAGCTGCGGCCCTTGCTCGCGCACCTGGTGGACCTTTACTCGACGTGAGCGCGTGACAAAAGACGACACGCTTACCGTCTGGCAGGTAGTCGAGCTCGCCCGCCACCCCGAGCGGCCGTACGCGCTCGACTACATCCGCCGCTGGGCTCCTGACTTCGTCGAGCTGCACGGCGACCGCCTGGGCGCCGACGACAGCGCGCTGGTTGGCGGCGTCGGTTCCTGGGCGGGGAGGACCGTGATGTTCCTGGGGCAGCAGAAGGGCCGGAACTTTCCCGAGCGGGTGCGCCGCAACTTCGGGATGATGCACCCCGAGGGCTACCGCAAAGCGATGCGGCTGGCCCGGCAGGCCGCCAAGTTTCGCTTCCCGGTGGTCTGCCTGATCGACACGCCGGGCGCCTACCCCGGAGCCGCGGCGGAGGAGCGCGGCATCGCGGCGGCGATCGCCCATTCGATCATGGAGTGGTTCTGGCTGCCGATCCCGGTGGTGGCCGCGGTGATCGGCGAGGGCGGCAGCGGCGGCGCCCTCGGCATGGCTGTCGGCGACCGGGTGGTCATGCTCGAGAACTCCATCTACTCGGTCGCCATGCCCGAGGCGGCCGCCTCCATCGTCTGGCGTGACAACTCGCGCAAGGTGGAGGTTGCCGAGCAGCTCCAGATCACCTCCCGCGACTTGCTCGCAATGGGGGTTGTCGAGGAGGTCGTGGAGGAGCCCGCAGGTGGGGCCCACACCGACTTCGATGCGACGGCAAAGGCGCTCGAGCGAACGATTCTCCGATACCTGGAGGCGCTTACCCGGACGCCAACCGAAGAGCTTCTCCAGCACCGCTACGAACGCTTCCGCTACATCGACTCCCTGATCCATGCGGATGCCGACTTCGGCCCCAAGGTCGGCTCCGGGCCGGCCTGACCCTCCGCCCCTCGGCGGACGGCCAGTCTTGACTTAGACTCCGGCCACCAGATGGGCCTTCAGCGCGGCATCCTGCTCGGAACCATCGTGCTGCTGGTGCTCTCGCTGGCCCTTGTCGAGAGCGGCGCCCAGAACGTGTCCCCGGCCCGCTTCGTGGTGAAGGCCGTCTCCGGACTCCGGCCGAGGCCCTATCAGCCGCGACCCGAAGCGACGCCGGCGGTCAATGTCTACGCCGCCACGATGTCAGGCGTTGTCGACCCCCGCCTGGCGGGCTTCCCGGAACGCGTCTACGTTCCGAACAGCAACGCCAATACCGTTGACGTGATCGATCCAACCACGTTCAGGGTGATCGACCACTACCGGGTCGGCGCCATCCCCCACCACATCGCCCCGGCCTGGGACATGTCCCGGCTCTACGTCGACAACGAGGGCTCCAGCGCCCTCTCGGTCATCGACCCGACCTCCGGCAGAATCTCCGGCAGCATCCCGGTCACCTTCCCGTACAACCTCTACTTCACGCCGGACGGCAAGAAAGCCGTCGTGGTCGTCGAGCGGCTCTCGCGCATCGACTTCCGAGATCCCCAGTCGTGGAGCCTGCTGAAGTCGGTGAGTATCCCCTTCCGCGGAGTCGATCACCTCGACTTCAGCGCCGACGGGTCCTTTTTTATGGCCAGCACCGAGTACACAGGCATGGTTGTGAAGGTGGACACCGACCGGATGGAGATCACGGGATCGGTCCATGTCGGCGGCCTCCCGATCGATGTCCGCCTGTCGCCGGACGGGACCGTCTTCTATGTCAGCAACCAGGGGCGCGCAGGCGTGTCGATCGTCGACCCGGTAGCACTGAAAGAGATCGCCTTCCTGCCCACCGGGCTCGGTGCCCACGGACTCCTGGTGTCGCGGGACGCCCGCCAGCTCTACGTGTCCAACCGCAACGAGGGCAGCGTGTCGGTCATCGACCTCAATACCCGGACCGTCGCGGCCAAATGGCACACAGGAGGCAGTCCCGACATGCTCCAGGTCTCGCCGGATGGCAGCCAGCTCTGGTACTCGAGCCGCTACACATCGTCGGTCTATGTCGTGGACACTCGAGATGGCCGCGTCCTGGCCACGATTCGAACGGGTGCCGGCACCCATGGCCTGACCTATTTCCCGAATGTCGGCAGGTACTCGCTGGGCCACAACGGCGTCTATCGCTAGCGCTTCATGAGCCAGAGCCGGTCGAAGACGTTTCGATAGCCCATCTCCGCGTTGATGTGGAGGATCGGCGCGTTGGCCGAGTCGTTGTCGGTGCGCACGCGGTCGACTCCCAGGTCGATGGCTTGCAACAGCGTCTCCAGCTTGAGTGCGCGAGCCACTCCCCGGCCCCGGTGGCTGCGGGCGACAGCCGTCCAATCCGTGTTGACGATGCCGCGGGTCGGCGGGTAGGAGAGCGTCGAGAGCCCGACCACGCGGTCGCCGTCGCGGGCGATCCAGATGCGGTCCTCGTGGATGCCGGGAGAGCCCAGCCAGTCGAGGAACTTTTCCAGCGAGTCGGGCACGTGATCGCCGGTCCGGGGCACATCGAGCTCGCCCTCGGTTGACGTCGTGTACGTCTTCGCGTGGCGGCCTGGATCCGGATCCTCGGCGAAGGTCAGGAGCTCCAGCCCCTGCTCTCGCATCCGGGCGCGCGACTGGCCCGCCAGGTCTCCGAGCCGAGAAGCGTTGGCTTTCAGATCGAGCTCCCAGTAGCGCTCCCGACGATCCGGGCTGAACCCGAGCTCGGTGGTGACGGCCTGTGCGACCTGGTCCGATTCGAAGATGTACGTGCGCGTGACCTCCGCCCCGGACGCGCGCGCCCTTCCATCCGCGAATTCGTAAACAGGCTTTAGCAGCTCGGCGTTCTTTCGCTCGGGCAAGAGGTCGGCGAACACGGTGGCATGCCGGGCGGCGACCCGGTCCCAGGGGAAATGCGCCGTGAATGCGTACCCGATCGGCCGTCCTTCCAGCTCGACCCGGAACCGTTCCCACTCCCGCATCGGGTCGCTCAGCCAGCGGCTGACCAGCAGAGGATCCAGCGGCTCCTGCGGAAAGTTGGCCGTATGCAAGTCGGCGATGAAGGCCGCGACCTCGACGCCGGCCGGCCGAAAGGTCAGGTCGCCCGGCAAAGAGGACAGAGGTAGGTGTTGCCGGGGATCGTGTGCATCCGCTCAGCGCGCGTCTCCAGCTCGGCGCCGCCTGGGTGGCTTTCCAGGCCGACCTTGAAGCGGCCCTGGCCGAGGTCTTCGGTCACCTTCGCCTCCCAGAGTCGGTAGGGCGGATCGGGATCGTGGACCAGGACGCGTCCGCCGACTCGGAAACCCAGCGGCGTCGGCTCCGCGCCACCAGCAGCGCTTCCCTGGCTGCCTGCGGCTCGCAGTCGCTTCACCTCCGCCCGCACCTTCTCGAGATCGGCCCCCAAGTCGGTGAGCACGTGGGCCGCGATGCCGTCACCCTCGATCATCAGCGCCACCACGATGTGCTCGGTTCCGACGTGATGGTCGCCCATGCCGCGGGCCTCGTCGAAAGCGATCTCGATCACCCTCTTCACCCTGGAGGTGGGGACGATCCGCTGGATGATGACGCGCTCTTCGCGGGCGAGCAGCGCTCCAATCGTCGCGCGCGCGGCCTCGATTCCGATGCCCAGATTGGTCAGTACGAGGTGGGCGATTCCGCGATCTTCGCGGAGCAGGCCGAGCAAGAGGTGCTCGGTCCCTATGTACGAGTGGTGGGCGCGCTCGGCCTCTTCCTGCGCCAGCGTCAGGACGTGCTTGGCGCGTTCGCTGAAGCGTTCGAACGGGTACACCCCTTGAGCCAGACCCCCGCCATAAGGTAGTACGGTTGCGGCGATGTCTCACGGGCTCTTTCTGAATATCGTCTTCGAGCCTCGCGGCATCCTCGCCTGGCTCCTGATCGGCCTGCTGGCGGGGGCGCTGGCCGGCCGCGTGGTTCGCGGCCGCGGCTACGGCTGTCTGCTCGACATCGTGATCGGGATCGCCGGTTCGGTCATCGGAGGCGCCCTCCTCGGCTACTTCGTGCAGGGGGACGCGGGCTTTTTCGAGACCCTGGTGGTCTCCTTCCTCGGGGCCGTCGTGCTGCTCGCCTTCCTGCGCTTGGTGACGCGCGCCTAGCCGAGCGCCGGACTCAGACGCACCCGAAGCGATCATCCGCAACGGGATAATTTCGCGGGAGTGGACCGGATCTTGATGGAGGGCATGGCGTTCTTCGGCCGGCACGGCGTTTTCCCGGCGGAACGGGAGTTGGGCGCGCGCTTCACGGTGGATGTCGAGCTGGAGGGTGACCTCCGGGAAGCCAGCTCCAGCGACCGCCTGGAGCAGACAGTCGACTACGCCCACGCCTATTCGCTGGTGAAGGAGGTGGTCGAAGGCGAGCCCTGTCACCTGCTGGAGGCGGTCGCCGCCCGGATCGCGGACCGCCTGCTCACACTGCCGCGGGTCCAACGAGCGCGGGTCACCGTTCGCAAGAAGCCGCCCCTCGAAGGGGAGTTCCGGAGTTTTGGGGTCGAGGTCGTGCGCGAAAGCCGCGGCGGCGGGTGATCGCCTACTTCGACTGCTTCAGCGGAATCTCGGGCGACATGGCTCTCGGGGCTCTGCTGGACGCTGGTGCTGATCGCTCCGTCCTGGACCGGGTTCTGGAAGCGCTGGACCTGGTCGAGGAGGTCAGCATCGAAACCCGCCGTGAGCAGCGCGGCCACCTGGGAGGAACGCGGGTCGTCGTGCGCGCTGGGCACGGCTCGGTGCGGGCGCTGCCGGAGTTGGAGCGGCTGGTCGCCGAAGCCGACCTGCCACCGGCCGTGAAGCAGCGAACGGGTCTCGCCCTGGACCTGCTAGGCAAGGCGGAGTCGGCGCTCCACGGTGTCCCGCCGGAATCGCTCCACTTGCACGAGCTGGGCGGCGCCGATACGGTCGTCGACCTGGCGGGCGCCTTCTGGCTGCTCGAGGATCTCGGAGTCGAGGCGGTGCACGCCTCGCCGCTGCCGGCCGAGCGCGGCAAGTCCGGCGAGCTGCCCCTGCCGGCTCCCGCCGCGCTCGCGGTCCTGGCCGGAACCGGGGCGATCCTGGAGCCTGTCGACTCCGCGGTCGAGCTCGTAACTCCGACTGGCGCCGCCATTCTGGCTGCCTCGGCGCGCTTTACGCGCCCAGCCATGCGAGTGGCCCGCGTGGGCTACGGGGTCGGAGGACGTGAGCAGCCGGGAAACCTGCTCCGCGTCTGGCTCGGATCGCAGGCGGCCGCCACTGCTGACGACGTGGCGGTGCTGGAGACGAACCTCGATGACATGGCGCCCAATCTGCTGGCGGCGCTGGTCGAGGACCTGCTGGCGGCCGGCGCCCTCGACGTCACCGTGGCGCCGGTCCTGATGAAGAAGGGACGCCCGGGCCAGATCGTGTCGGTCCTGGCGGGTCCGGACAAGGCCGACGAGCTGGCCCGGCACCTGCTGCGCTCCACGAGCACACTCGGAGTCCGGGTCAGCTCGGCCCGGCGAATCCTGGCCGAACGGCGGGTCGAAGAGGTGGAGACCGAGCTTGGCCGCGCCAGGGTGAAGGTGAAGCTGATCGATGGCGAAGCCGTCGAGTGGGCTCCCGAGTACGAGGACTGCCGGCGCCTGGCCCGGGAAACCGGGATCGAGCTGCGCGAGGTGATGAGGATCGTCGCCGCGGCGGCTCGCCGGTGACTGCCCAGCTCCTCGACGGCAAAGCCGCGGCCGCCGCCATCCTGGCCGAGGTGGCTGCGGGAGTCGCCGCTCTGCTGGCGGCGGGGGGTCGCCGGCCGCACCTGGCGGCGGTCCTGGTCGGCGACGACCCCGCGTCGCAGACCTACGTCCGGATGAAGCGCCGCAACGCCGAGGAGGTCGGGATCGAATCGTCCGACCACCGGCTGCCGGCCAGCGCGACGACGGACGAGGTCAAGGAGTTGGTCAGGGGGCTGAACGCCGAGTCGCGCGTCAGCGCCATTCTCGTCCAGATGCCCCTCCCACCGCAGGTCGATGCCGGGGCGGTCATCGAGTGCGTCGATCCACCGAAAGACGTCGACGGCTTCCATCCGTACAACGCCGGCCGGCTGGCGCTCGGAGACCCAGCGGTCCTCCCCTGCACGCCGGCGGGGATCCTCGAGCTGCTCGACCGCAACCAGATACCTGTCGACGGCCGGCGGGCGGTCGTGGTCGGTCGCAGCAATATCGTCGGCAAGCCGCTGGCGCTGCTGCTGCTGAACCGGCATGCAACGGTGACCGTCTGCCACAGCCACACTCGCGACCTGCCGGCCCTCTGCCGGGAGGCGGAGATCCTGGTCGCGGCGGTCGGTAAAACGTTTTACATCGGGCCTGACTGGGTCCGTCCCGGGGCGACGGTAATCGACGTGGGCGTGAACCGCCTCGACGGCCGCCTAGTCGGCGACGTCGATCCCGCGGTCGCCCAGGTCGCCGGCTGGCTGACGCCCAACCCGGGCGGCGTCGGCCCGATGACGCGGGCGATGCTGGTGCGGAACACACTCCTCGCGGCGGAGCGTCGCAGCTGACCTACCAGGAGGCGCTGGAGTACATCACGAGCCTGGGACGGTTCGGGATGAAGCTCGGCCTGGAGCGCAGCCGGGCCATCCTGGAGCGAGCGGGCAACCCTCAACGCGGGCTCACCGGCGCGCTCGTTGCCGGCACCAACGGCAAGGGCTCCACCTGCGCCATGCTCGCAGCGATCCTGCACGCCGCCGGCCATCGGGTCGGGACGATGCCGAGCCCTCATCTGAGCTCATACACAGAGCGGATCCAGGTCGACGGGACGCCCATCTCCGAAGCCGAATTTGGGGCCGCTCTGGAATGGCTCCGGCCCAGGCTGGAGGGGATCAAGGCCGAGCTCGGCCCGCCGACGGAGTTCGAGATTCTGACCAGCGTCGCGATCACCTATCTGGCCCGCCATTGCGACCGGCTGGCGATCGAGGTCGGCCTCGGTGGCCGGCTCGACGCCACCAACGTCCTCGACCTGGGAGTGGCGGTCATCACCAACGTCGCCCTCGACCACATGCAGTACCTGGGGGACACCCTCGAGAAGATCGCCCACGAAAAGGCCGGCATCATCAAGGCGGGCAACACGGTTGTGACGGGCGCGACCGGGCCGGCGCTAAACGTGATCAGGGCCGCGGCGGCAAGCAGTTCGGCCAAACTCTGGACGCTCGGCGGGGAGGTCTCGACAAAGGCGCGCTGGGCGGGCTGGCAAGGTTCGCAACTGGACATTTCCGGCCCCGGCTTCGCACACCGGGACCTGGTCATCCCGCTTCTCGGCTCGTTCCAATCCGGCAATGCCGCCCTCGCGGTGGCAGCTGCGGCGGCTCTCGGAGTCGACGGCGACGAGCCCGTGAGGCAGGGGCTCAGCCAGGCCCGGTCACCCGGGCGCCTGGAGCTGGTGGCGGAGAAGCCGGCGCTGCTCCTCGACGGCGCCCACAACCCCGCCGCCCTGTCTCAAATTGCAGCTGACGTGCGCCGGTTGGCGGATGACCGCCGCGTCAGCCTGGTCTTCGGCATGATGTCCGACAAAGACATCCCCGGCGCGCTGGCCGAGCTGCGGCGTCTGGAGCCGGTGCGCGTGCTCTTCACAGCTGCCGACTCGCCGCGCGCGGAAGCGGCTGAAAACCTGGCGGCGGTCTGGGCCGGAGGCGCCGAGGTCGTGCTCCCGGCGGGGCGGGCAGTCGAGGCGGCGCTGGCAGCGGCAGGCCCGGACGACCTGGTCCTGGTCTGCGGCAGCCTCTACGTTGTCGGCGAGGTCAGACCCCGTTTTGTGACCGCGGCACGTCGATGATGCCGCTGGTGCGCTGGCAGGCCAGGCCCTCGTCCTCCAGCCGCCAGATCAAACGGTTGATACCTATCGAGTCGCTGGGCATGTGCCCGGTCACGACGAGGTTGCAGCCCGCCGGAGCCTCCGTCCGCAGCCGCTGGTAGTCGCCCTCGTCGATGTGCATGGAGAGAATCGTCCCGACGCCGGCCTCAAAGTAGGTGCTGTACACGGGATAACCGCCGTTGGTGCCGCCCGCCATGGCGACGGCCACCCGCCCGACCGGGTTATCGGGGTCGCCGATCCACTGTTCGGGCTTGACCAGTGACCTCGCCATCTCTGGGATCGCGTTGAGCACCTCGAGGAGGCCCCCCACCGTTGTCTCTTCCGAGATGTTTTCGGCGACCAGGCGCTTCACGTAGCGGCGACTGACGATGTCGGGCGGCAGGTGGATATTGAGGAGCGGCAGACCGATCAGCCGGGCGGTGTCGGTGACGCGGTTATAGTTCGCCATGTGCCGCAGGCGGTGCCTCGAGCCCACCCGCTGCGCCACCGCCGCCCGGGCCACCGGCTCGGCCACGCCTTCCTCCACCATCTGGTCCACCTGACGCCACATCACGTCGGTGAACTGAGGCGAGGACCCGCTTCCAAGGGGATGGTGGGCGACCACCACGTCGTAGCCGGAGTCGCGCGCATAGAGCAGCTCGCCGACGTCGATGTCGACGCCGAAGAGCGCCTTCTTCAAGCCCGCGCCGGGCACATGGATGCCCGAATCTGCGGGCACCGCCTCGAGGCCCGCCTGCTCCAGGGCCACCCCCATGACGCGATCGGTGTCCATCACCCCACCGAATTCCATGTTAGGTCGCGCTAGTTGAACCATGTAGCCGGAGCGTTCGGCTACCCCTTTCGTAAAGGGGCGGCCGGCGCGTGGGCCGTCGGCCTCCCGCTCGTGCTCCTTTTGCCTGTCACGTTCCTTCTGGTGTTGGGCTACTGGGTGGCCGCCGTCCGCGCCTCCGCGACCGATCCCGAGGCTGGGCCGCCTCCCTGGCGCCAGCTGGGGCAGATCCTCCGGGACGGATTCTGGATCTCCTTGGTTCTGGCTCTGCTCACCCTTCCCTTCGCTCTTGCCCTGCCGGCGCTGGCGACGGCTTACACCGGCCTCACGGCGCGGCTCGAATCGGACGCCTTCCTCTACCGGTCCTACGCGCTGGTCCTGGCCGTGGCTACGCTGGCGCTGCCCTGGGGGATACTCCTGCTCGTGCTGCTGCCCGCTGCCACGATCCGGTACGCGCGCAGCAACGCCGCCCGGGACCTCTTCGACTTCCCAGCGGCGATCGGTCTCGTCCGCCGCCGCTTTGCGGTCTGGAACCTGGTAGGGGTCGCCGTCGTGACGGCCTGGGCGGTCGGCCTGGCCGGCCTCGGCCTGCTCTGCGTCGGGATCGTGCCGGGCGTGTTCTTTGCAATGCTGGTCTCCGCGCACGCCACCGCCGCGCTCGATGGCTAAACCCCGGATCCAGCCCCTGGGCGACGCCGCACTGCTGGTCCAGCTCGGCTCTCGGATCGACACCGCCCTCAATTCCCGTGCGCACGCCGTGGCCGCCGCACTGCGCAAGCGTTCCGGGATCCGCGACGCGGCCGCCGGCTACGCCTCGGTCACCGTCTACTACGATCCCGAACGGACCAGCTACCGCAGTCTCGCGGCCGCCATCCCCAAGCTCGTCGCTCACCCCGGCCGGGTGGGACCGAGCGGCCGCCTGCACCGCATCCCGGTCACCTACGACGGTCCCGACCTGGCTGAGGCGGCGGACCAGCTGGATCTCACACCTGAGCAGGTGATCCGACTGCACGGTCAGCCCATCTACCGAGTCTTCATGGTCGGTTTCGTTCCTGGCTTTGCCTACCTGGGTCCGCTGCCGCCGGCGCTCCACCTGCCGCGCCGCCGGGTCCCGCGGACGCTGGTGCCGGCCGGCTCGGTCGCCATCGCAGGCGCGCAGACCGGGATCTACCCCCTGCCAAGTCCTGGCGGCTGGCATCTCCTCGGCCGCACCCCGATGCGGATGTTCCTGCCGGACTCCGACCCACCGAGCCTCCTGCGCCCCGGCGACCGCGTGCGGTTCTTCCCGGCCTGAGGCTTGGAGCCGGTCCTCCGGGTCGACAAGCCCGGCCTCCAGACGACCATCCAGGACCTTGGCCGCGGCGGCCACCGCGCGTACGGCGTCCCTCCGGGTGGCGCCATGGACCGCTTCGCTCTGGCAGCCGCCAACCGGCTCGTCGGCAACCCGGATGGCGCCGCCTGTCTGGAATGTGCTGTCAGCGGCCCGTCTCTGGTGGCGCTGCAGAGCTGCCTGATCGCGGTCACGGGGGCAGATTTCGGAGCCACCGTCAACGGCGAGGAGATGCCCCTGTGGACGGGCGTCTTCCTGCCGGCAGGCGAGCGCCTCGCCTTCGCGGGTCGTCGGGCCGGAGCCCGCTGCTACATCGCGGTCGCGGGTGGGTTCGGCGGCGACCGCTGGCTCGGCTCGCTCTCGACCTATCAGCTGGTCGGCCGCGGCGGCCTCGGCGGCCGGCCGCTGAAGGCCGGCGACCTGCTGCAACCGGCGGCGGCGCCGCCCCATCCTCAAGTGGCAGGCCGGCACCTGGCCGAGCCCCTGCGACCGGCTTACGCCAGCGCGCCCCGCCTGGCTGCCGTCCGGGGACCCCACTTCGACCGCCTGTCGCGGCCGGCCCGGACCGCCCTCTGGAAGACCGAGTTCGAGGTCGGCAAGGACTCCGACCGGATGGGCTACCGCCTGGAAGGTCAGACGCTAGAGGCAGGCGGCCGCGACATTCTCTCCATCGGCCTTGCCATGGGGGCGGTGCAGCTGCCGCCCGGCGGGAACCCGATCCTCTTGATGGCCGACCATCAGTCGGCCGGCGGCTATCCCGTCATTCTGGGACTGGGTCGCGCGGATATCGTGCTCGCAGCCCAGCTGCTGCCAGGCGAGCACGTGAGCTTCACCGAGACGTCGGTCCTGCGAGCCCAGGACGCCTGGCGGGGCCTGCGGGCGGGGCTGGAGACGCTCTGAAACGACCGGCTACTGGCCGCTGGTCAGGATCGCACTGGTGACGCGGAGCACGATGCCGAGGCCCCAAAGCGTGACCGCAGCTCCCAGGGCGATCGCACGGGGTGTCGACGACCAGCGGGCGCCGCGCAGGACGAAGAGGATGCAGGCGATTGGACAGAAGAGGAGCAGCACGAAGTAGATGACAGCGCTGATCGGTCCCGTCTGCCAGGACGCGGCCGGAGCCTCCGCGGTCGGCGAGTAGCGATAGTTCGAACGCATCGCCGTCCAGTCGATCTCGGGTGCTGAAGCCCGCGGCGGCGCCGCGGCGGCGGCGGCAACGGCCGCGGCGCTGGCCCTCCGCTCGATGCGAATCCGCTCCGCCTCGCGCGGATCGAGCCAGCTGGGTAGGTCGTCTTGAGCAGGGTCCGGCGCGGATGAGGGTGGCGAGAGAGGCGCGAGCGGCGCGGCAGGCGGCAGCACCGCTTCCAGCGGGTTGGGCGGCGGAGAGATCGACGGCGCGCCGGGACCGATGGGGCCTGGCGGCGGAGCTGGCGCCGCGGCAGCGATCTCGGGCGCGGGCGGAACCCAGCCGGCGCTGACCGGCAGAGGAGGGGCCGGCGGCTGTCCGAAGGCGCCGGCCGGCATGGGAGAGCGGAGCCCGCCGAACGGCTGCCAGCCCCGGCCGTCATAGCGGAAGTGCCCGTCTGGGGAGATGGCGTCGTTCCAGCTGAGACCGTCCCAAAACCAGAGGCCATCAGCCGACCACCCTACGATCGGCGGATTGGAGCCCACGGTCGCGGGAAGTTACATCTTCGCGGGCGGTCTGTCTAGGAAGTCGTTGCCAGGGCGACCTTGCTGGCCTCCGCCAGCACCTCCGAGATGTCCGGCAGCCGCTTCTCCGGAGAGGTCACCCAGCGCCAGCGGACGACCCGGTCGGAGTCGAGGATGAAGATGGTGCGGCGAGCCACGCCGTCGTAGCCCTGGAGGTCGGTGCGCCGGACGCCCCAGTCGGTCACCGTCTTGCGCTCGAAGTCGGCGATCAGCTCGAAGGGCAGCTCGCCGAGCTCACGGGCGAACGCCTGGTGCGAGTAAACGGAGTCGACACTGATGCCGAAGACGCCGATTCCGGCCTTTTCGAACTCCGCGTACCTTTCCCGAAACTCGGTAAGTTCGTTCCTTCAACCGGGCGTGAAATCGAGCACGTAAAAGGCGACCACCGTCGCCCGGTGCAGCTTTACCGCGTCCGAGAGCTTGACTGGAGCTCCGCCCGTGCCCGGCAGCTCGAAATCCGGCGCCAGGTCCCCAACTTCGACCACGTCGTTCAGGGTAGCTTCAAGGGGCCCCGGGCGACGCCGGCGGCCGCCAGGGCGGCGCCGATCGACTCGGCGAGCAGCGCCGCGCCAGGCGAGTCGCCGTGCAGGCAGATGGTGTCGAAGTCACCCGAGCGCGCGAGCCGCAACGCCTGCGCAGCCGCAGCCTCCGGAGCCAGGAGGGCCCCGGGCTCCGAGCGAGCTTTGAGCTTGCCGTCCGGCAGGTAGGCGCGGTCGGCGAAGCCTTCCCGATAGCCGGGCACGCCCTGCGCTTTGGCAGCCTCCAGGATGGCGAACCCCGGCTGGCCGACGACGCCGACTCCGTGCGCGGCCGCCGCACGGACCAGGGCTGCGGCGGCGGACGGATCGGACTGGCAGCGGTGGTAGAGCGCCCCGTGCGCTTTCACGTAGGCAATCGGGACGACGGCGGCCAGGGCCGCCACCTGGAAACGGACCAGATCCTCGATGTCCTGCACTGAGGCGCCGGTCTCTTCCCGGCCGTACCGGGGCCGGTCGTCGTAGCCGGGGTGCGCGCCAACCTCCACACCCAGCCTGAGGCAGAGCCGGGCGACCCGCACTGTCTCGGTCAGCGAACCGGCGTGCACACCACAGGAAACGTTCGCGCTATCGATATGGGGCAGGATTTGCTCGTCCTGGCCGGCGCTTTCGGCCAGATCGGAGCAGAGATTGATCCTCAGTGGCCCGTCTCTCCGGCCAGCTGATCGAGGGCGTGGCCGACGGCGGGCAGAACCGCGCGCAGGGACTCGGTCGCCCCGTTCACGCTGCCGGGCAGGTTGATCACCAGCGCACCGCTCCGCACACCGGCGACGCCCCGCGAAAGGATCGCCAGGGGCGTCGACGCCCGGCCGGCCCGCCGCATCTCCTCGGCCAGTCCGGGGACCTCATAGTCGAGCACCGGAAGGGTCGCCTGTGGCGTTCGGTCCCGGGCGGCCAGCCCGGTGCCGCCCGTGGTCACAATCAAGTCGGCTGCCGCGTCCTTCAGGATGGCCGTGATCTCGTCCGGCTCGTCCGGAACCAGGTGCTCGGCGATGACGTCGAGCCCGGCGTCCTGGAGCAACCGGACGAGGGCCGGCCCGCTGCGGTCTTCAGCCGTGCCGGCAGCGACCCGGTCGCTGACGGTGATCACGCAGGCGGTTCTTGGCGTCGCCAGCTTCCACTCCTGCCGCCCGACTTCTCGAGCAGCCGGACGGACTCCAGGTAGGCGAACCGATCGACTCCCTTCACCATATCGATCACTGTCAGCCCGGCCACCGCGGCGGCGGTCAAAGCCTCCATCTCAACTCCGGTCCGGCCGCTGACCCGCGCCCGGGCCAGGATCCTGACCCGGTCGGCTTTCGTCTCGAAGTCGAGGTCCACCGAAGTGAGCGGCAGCGGGTGGCAGAGCGGGATCAGCTCCGAAGTCCGCTTCGCAGCCATGATGCCCGCTACGCGAGCTACGGCCAGCGCGTCCCCTTTCGCGAGGGTGGAGTCGCGCAGCGCCTGGACTGACTCCGGGCCGAGCCGGACCACACACTCGGCGAGCGCTTCGCGGCGGGTCTCTGGTTTGTCGCCCACGTCGACCATGCGGGCTGCGCCCCGTTCGTCCAGGTGGGTCAGGCGGGAGGGCATATCAGGTATCTATCACAGAGTGGCAACCGAGGCCGTGCTCTTCGACTATGGCCTCACTCTTGTTACCTTCGAGTTTCCGCGCGATTGCCTGCTGCGCGTCCTCCAGCAGGCGCGGGCCTGGCTGGGCGACGCCTCGCCCTCAGCTGACTGGCTTTTGTTCCACGTTTTACATCCGCTCGAAGACGAGCTCGAGGGCCTCGGGGAAGACGAGGTCGACTACCTCGAGGTCTATGAGCGCGCCTGGCGCCGAGTCGGCCTCGAGCCTGGCCGCGACGTGCTCTACCGGATCCTCGACGGCGAGCAGCTCTGCTGGGATCGAGCCGTCCAGGTCGTCGCCGAAGCGCTTTCGGTCCTCGACGCACTCCGCGGCCGCGGCGTCAAGACCGCCCTGGCCTCCAACGCGCCCTTCCCGCCCGAGATGATGACGCGGCAGGTTACGGGCAACGGAATCGGGGAGCGAATGGACGCGGTCGTCTTCTCTTCGATGATCGGCCGGCGGAAGCCGGCGCCGGAGCTCTACAGGACCGCGCTCGACGCGCTCGCGGTGCGGCCCGAGAGGGCGCTCTACGTCGGCGACCGTCAGCGCGAGGACTATGACGGCCCGCGCGCAATCGGCATGCGGGCCCTGCTTTGCACGGCAAACGCCCGCACGGTCCCGGCCCCCGGCACGCCATCGATCGACAGCCTGCACCAGCTCCTGGATCTCTTGTGAGCAGCCCGAAACGCCGGCCGGGCTGGCTATGGCTCCTCTTCTATGGCAAGCGACGGCGGGGCTTTCCGCGCCTGCTGCTGGGGGTTCTGCTGGGCGCCGTCCTCTTGGGGTTGACCTTTGCGTCCCGAGAGGGCATCGCGATCAGCAACGGCTTCGGACTCTTCTTCCTGCTCCTTATCGCGGTGCTCGCGTTCGGCGCGCTGGCGGTCGCGATCGTCGCCGCGCTGCGGCCGCCGCGAGGGCGATGAGAGCAGCGGCGGTGCCGGCCCCGATCCCGTTGTCGATGTTCACCACCGTGAGGCCGCTGGAACAGGACTGGAGCATGCTGAGCAGCGCCGCCTCGCCCTTGCCGCCCGCGCCATAGCCGGTGGAGACAGGTAGGCCCACAACCGGCCGGTCGACCAGTCCGGCAATCACGCCCGGGAGGACTCCGTCCATGCCGGCGGCAACCACGACGGCGTCAGGCTCCCACTCCAGGAGATCCGCGAGGGGCTCCACCAGCCGATGCAGCCCGGCGACGCCGACGTCGCAGACGAGCCGCACCTCGATGCCGAGCGCCTCGAGAACCAGCCGTGCCTCATCGGCCACCGGGACGTCGGCGGTGCCTGCCGTAAGGATGGCCACCCGAGCTCCGGCGGGCTCGGGAGCGTAGCCCGGGAGCCTCACGAGCGCTGAGTTCGAGTAGCGAAGCACCTCCAGGTCTGAGGCCGCCGCGGCGAGAGCGTCCCAGTGCTCGACGCCCAGGCGGGAAACCAGACCCTGTCCGTGCTCCCGGGCCAATGCCGTGACGAGCTGGGCCGCCGCCGCGGGTTCCTTGCCGGCCGCCAGCACGACTTCCGGAACTCCTCGGCGCCAGCGCCGGCCGAGGTCGAGCCGGGCGTGCCCGCCGAGCTCCAGGAGCTGCGTGCGTCGCAGCTCGACGAGCGCCTCGTCGACAGTGAGCTCACCTTCACGGAGGCGCACGAGGACGTCTCTCACCGGCTTACCGTCACCGTCACCAGGCGCTCTCGCGGCCCATCGAATTCGCAGAGAAAGACCGCCTGCCAGCGCCCGAGCCGAGGCGCCCCATCCACCACCGGCAGGGAAGCGTCGCAGCCGACCAGGATGGCCTTGATGTGGGAATCGGAGTTGCCCTCCGCGTGCTGGAAGCGCCGCTCCTGGGGGACGAGCTCGTGGAGGTGTTCGATGACGTCGCGTGCCACTGCCGGGTCGTAGCCTTCATTGACGGCGATACCGCAGGTGGTGTGGGGCGTGTAGACGAGGGCAATGCCGTCGTTCACGCCCTCCGCCTGGACCGCTTCGCGGACCTGCTTGGTCACGTCCACCATCTCCTCCCGGCGGCTGGTCTGGACCTGGAACTCACGCAAGGCCGGCCATGACCTCGTGCATGTGCTGCCAGTGCGTCCCCGCCCAATAGATCCGCCCGCAGCCCGGACATTCCGAGTAAGAGGATTGCGTGGCGCGCACGTAGGGAGGCACCCGGTCGGCGACCTCCGCCGCGTCCCGGAGCTCCAGCTCCAGGTTGCACTCGAGGCAGCGCGAGAGCGCCCGCTCGGGCCGCAGCTGGAGCTCGCGAACCACCTGCCGAAGCTGGAGCCGGACCTGGTCATCTTCGAGCAGGACCGCCCGCAGGAGGCCGGAGACGACGACGCGCCGGCGCGTCAGGTCGCGATCGCGAGTCAAGACCACCCGGCCCTCGGCGAGCGCCAGCCGGACCAGCTCGCCATCGGCGATTCGGGGGTGGTAGACAGCGTCGTACCCGAGTGCGCGCAGCCAGCGCGCCAGCTTCCCGACGTTGCAATCTGCCGCGAACCTCACCTCTCGGATACTAAATAGTGATGGCCGGCCGGGAAGACCTGCTGCGGCGCCTGGAGGCGGAAGCGCACTCCTGCTACTCGTGGTCGAATGGACCCGATTACGAGTACGCCGCCCACAGTCACGGGTACCGCAAGATCCTCTACTGCGTCAGCGGTTCCATCCGCTTCGACCTGCCCGCGCAAGGGCGGGCCATCGAGCTGGCGGCAGGCCAACGCCTCGACCTCCCACCCGGCACCGTCCACTCGGCGCAGGTCGGGCCGGACGGCGTCACCTGCATCGAGGGTCAGGGCACATAATGGTCCCGAGGAACTCTTTTCCGGTGAGCATGATCGACTACATCCGCGACCGCGCCCGCTACTACAACTGCCCGGTCTGCGGGCGCAATCTGCGGGGCTGTGAGGTTCGGATGCTGAACCACCAGGAGGACCGGTTCACGGTCCAGGTCACCTGCGCCGCCTGCCGGGTGACGTTCATCGTCGTGCTCGCGATCCAGGGTTCGGGCGTCGAGGCGATGATCGAGGACGACGACGAGCTCGTCATCGAGGACGTCATGACGGCCGCGCCGGGCCCCCCGGGTGCCGGACCCATCGAGGCCGACGAAATCCTCGATCTGCACCTTCTTCTGAAGGACTTCCAGGGGTCGCTCGACGACCTCCTCAAGGCTCCCAACCGCAGCCGCGGCTAGCTCCAACCGGCGCCTCTACCTCGATAGCGCCGGGTCCGCGAAGGTCCTCCCTGAAGTCGTCGACGCTCTGACCGGGGTGCCGGACGGCAACCCCGCCAGCCCGCACCTGGAAGGACGCATCGCCCGAGCTGCGCTGGACCGGGCTCGAGACCGAGCGGCAGCGGCGCTTGGGGTCGCCGCTTCAGAGATCGTCTTCACCGCTTCTGGAACCGAAGCGGTGAACCTGGCGCTGCTTGGTGCGGGCCGCCGAAACGCCAGAGGAGTGGCCACCTGGGCCGCCGAACACCAGGCCGTGCTGGGTGCCTGCCGGCGGCTCCAGCTCGACGGGCGAGACCTGCACGTGCTACCGGTGGACGCGCGCGCGCAGAACTCCGTGGGGCTCCCCGAGGGTGTAAACCTCGTCTCGACATCGGTCGCAAACAACGAGGTCGGAACGCTGCAACCGCGGCCTACGGTGCCCGGAAGCCTGCTTCATCTCGATGCCTGCCAGGGCCCGCAATGGCTCGAAATCGATCTCACGGACGTCCACTTTGCCGCCTTCTCTGGCCACAAACTCGGAGCCGGCAGCGGTGGTCTGCTCTTTGTCCGGGACGGTGTGCTGCTGGAGCCACTTCAGTACGGTGGTCCGCAGGAGCGCGGACGCCGCGCCGGGCTCGAAGACGTGCGCTCGGCAACCGCCATCGCGGTGGCCCTGGAGATCTGCGTACGGGAACGCCGCGAGCGCGCGGCGGCGGTCACCCCGTTGGCCGCTATGCTTTCCGAAGCGCTGGTGGCCGCCGGGGGTCAGCTCACCGGTGGCGCGACTCGACTGCCCAACCACGCAAGCGCGATCTTCGACGGGATCCGGGGAGAAGATCTGCTCCTCGCACTCGACCTGGCAGGTGTGGCCGCCTCCAGCGGGTCCGCCTGCGCGAGCGGATCGCTCGACCCTTCCCACGTGCTCCTCGCGATGGGCTTCTCGCTGGAGCAGGCGCTTTGCAGCCTGCGCTTGACCTGCGGGTACGAAACCACCCTCGAAGAGGTCGAGCGGGCGGCGGAGATCGTAGTGTCCGTCGTCGGCCGGCTGGCGCGGACCCCGGCGTGAGCGACGTCGAGTCCGAGCTGGTTCGGCGCCGCGAGGCGGGCGAGGAGCTGGTCCTGGCCACGGTGGTGCGGCTCGACGGCGAACCTCCTTCGCGGACCGGCGAGAAGATCCTGCTGGACCGGACCGCTGCGCTGGCGGGGACCCTCGGCTGCTCCGAGTTCGATGCCGCGGCGCGGGCTGATGCGGCTTCGATCCTGGAGAGCGGCCGGCCAGAGCTGCGCACCTACGACCACGACCTGGGCAGCATCGAGGTCTATCTCGAGCCCTACGCGGCCGCGCCACTGCTGTTGGTCTTTGGGCGCACGCCTGTCGCCGAAGCCCTGGTCAGGTGGGCCCGCGAGCTCGGATTCCGGCCAGCGACCGAGCTGCCCGAGGAGGTCCCGACCGGCGCCTATGCGGTCCACACCGACCACGACGACCCCGACCTCGCCGACCAGCTGGAGCGCGTCCTCCGCCGGCAGCCGCGCTTTGTCGGGGTCATGGGCAGCCGGCGGCACACCTCGCACCATCTGGCCGAGCTGCGCCGTCGAGGGGTGGCGGTCGACTCCATCCGGAGCCCGGTCGGGCTCGAGATCGGAGCCCGCTCCGCCGCCGAGATCGCGCTTTCCATCCTGGCCGGCCTCGTCGCCGCGCGCAGCGGCGCCAAAGTCGGCTGGAAGGACGCTTAGCGGCCCGGGGCGGAGCCTAGAGGACCTCGGCGGCGAGCAGGTCGTCCAGAGTTTCGCGCCGGCGGATCACGCGAGCCTGCCCGGCGGCCACCATGACCACCTCCGGGCGTGGCATGCCGTTGTAGTTGCTCGCCATCGCCAGGCAGTAGGCGCCTGTCGCTGGTACGCAGAGCAGGTCCCCGGGTTGGAGGGGAGGCAGCCGGATTTCGCTGATCAGGATGTCGGTCGACTCACAGTACTTGCCGGCGATGGTCACGAGCTCGCCACCGGCCGCCTCCGGCTCGGCCACTTTGACGGCCTCGTAGCGGGCTCCGTAGAGCTTGGGCCGGATGTTGTCGCCCATCCCGCCGTCGACTGCGACGAAGCGCCGGACTCCTGGGATGTCCTTGATCGAGCCGACCGTATACACGGTGACCCCGGCGGGCCCGGCAACGGCCCGACCCGGCTCGATCACCAGCTGCGGCCGCTTCAGCCCGCGGCGGTCGGAACCGGCGGCCAGGGCCGACCGGATCACCTCCACGAACTGGCGCGGAGTGGGCGGGTCGTCCTCCTTCGTGTAGGCGATCCCGAGGCCGCCGCCGGCGCCGAGGTTGGCGGGCTCGTAGCCAAGGTCTCGCTTCAGCTCGACGAGCAGATCCAGCATCACGTCCATCGCGGCTTGGTGGGCGCGCAGGTCGAAGATCTGCGACCCGATGTGCGAGTGGAGGCCGACCAGCTCGAGGCGCGGGTGCCGAAGCGCGGTTTCAACAGCCGCGCGGGCCTGGCCGTTCTCGATCGAGAAGCCGAACTTGGAGTCGAGCTGTCCGGTCGAGATGAAGTCGTGCGTGTCCGGTTTGATCCCGGGCGAGATTCGGACCAGAGCCCGGGCTCGTTCGCCTTCCGGTATCACCCTTTGGAGCAGCTCGAACTCATAAGCTCCGTCGATGACGAGGGTGGCTCCCGCCTTGTAGGCGAGAGCGATCTCCTGAGAACTCTTGTTATTGCCCAGGAAGAAGATCTGGTCGCCTTTCAGTCCCGCCCGCAGCGCCAGTTCCAGCTCGCCGGCGGAGACTACGTCGGCGCCCATACCTTCTTCGGCGACGACGCGCAGGAAACCGGGGCTGGCGAACGCCTTGGCGGAGTAGAGGACGCGGCCCGCCTCTCCCATCGCGCTGACGAACTCCGCCGCCCGCTGCCGGATTGTGGCTTCGTCATAGACGAAAAGCGGTGTGCCGTGGGCGGCGGCAAGGTCGGCGAGGTCGCAGCCACCGATCTCCAGATGGCCGCGGGCGTTGACCCGATACGTGATCGGGAAGAGCAAATCTGGGGCGGGCTGCTCGGGCGCTAGTTGACGGCGCAGCTGCCGCCGCAGCAGCCGGGCCCGCAGCCGCCTCCGCCCAGGCTGGCTGGGCCCTCGCCGGTTTCCGTGCCCCCGAAGGCCGCGAAGCTGGACACGAGCACCTTGGTCCGGGTCGACTCGCAACTCGGACAGGCCTGCGCACCTTCGCGGTTGCCAAAGGAAGTGAGCACCTCGAAGCTCCCCGAGCAGCCTTCGCATCGATACTCGTAGATCGGCATGGACCAGATTCTATTTGAGTTGCTCGCCGCCTGGCCGGGCCTTCTCGGGCGCCCTGACCCGGAGCTGGTCGAAGACTCGCTGGTCCTCCTCGATTTCCTGCCTGAATCCGGGCGAGTCATCGACGTCGGCAGCGGCGGCGGCCTGCCCGGTCTGCCCCTCAAGCTGGCTCGGCCGGCGCTCGACCTGACCTTGCTGGAGGCGAACGGACGCAAGGCTGCCTTCCTGCAGCAGGTCGTGGCCAGCCTGGCGTTGAGCGGTGTCCTGGTCGTGCGCGCTCGAGCGGAGACAGCCGGGCGATTGCCGGCGCACCGGGAGGCCTACGACATCGCGGTGGTCAGAGCACTGGCGCCGATGCCGGTGCTGGCCGAGCTCTGCCTGCCCTTCGTCCGGGTCGGCGGCCGCCTGCTCGCGATGAAGGCCCACGCGGAAGCCGAAGTCAGGCTTGCGCTGCCGGCGATCGAGAAGCTCGGCGGCCGGCTGCGCGAAGTGGCGCCGGCGCCCTCAGCCGCCAGGTCGTCGGGGGTCGTGGTGGTCGTCGCGAAGGAGCGATCGACTCCGGCGGAATACCCGCGACGCGCGGGCCTGCCGGCTCGGCGCCCGCTGGCCGGTGGGTAAGCTTTGACCGTGCAGACCCTGACCGAGGATCGCCTCGTGATCGCCGGCCAGCCGCTTCGTTCGCGGCTCTTCCTCGGCACCGGCAAATACCGAAGCGACGAGGACATGCTGGCGGCGCTTGACGCCTCCGGGGCCGAGCTCGTCACCGTCGCGCTGCGCCGGCTCGACCTGGACGATGCGAGCAAGCGGACGATCCTCGACGTCATCGATTGGCGCCGCTATCGCATCCTGCCCAACACGGCCGGCTGTCAGACCGCGGTGGAAGCCATCCGGATCGCTCGCCTGGCCCGCTCCATGGGGCTCTCCGACTGGGTCAAGCTGGAGGTAATCCCCGACCCCCGCTACTTGCTTCCGGACCCGGAGGAGACGCTGCAGGCCGCACGGGTCCTGGTCAAGGAAGGCTTTGCGGTCTTGCCCTACATCAACGCCGACCCGGTGCTGGCCCGCAAGCTGGAGGAGATCGGGACCGTGACCGTGATGCCGCTCGGCTCGCCGATCGGCTCCGGTCAGGGCATCGAGACCGCGTCTCAGATCCGCTTGATCGTGGAGAGCGCCCGGATCCCGGTCGTTGTCGATGCCGGCATCGGCACCGCCTCCGACGCCGCCCAAGCCATGGAGATGGGCGCCGATGCGGTCCTGGTCAACAGCGCGGTCGCGGCCGCCGGCCAGCCGGCGCTGATGGCCGAGGCCATTAGCCTTGGGGTTGAGGCCGGTCGCAAGGCTTTTCTCGCCGGCCGGATGGAGCGCCGTCTGGAGGCAGCGCCGAGCTCACCCAGCGAAGGGATCTCCCGGCGCTCTTAGCCCGGCCGATCATCATGGCGGTGACCGCCGACCTCGCGACGGCCCTGGCAGCTCCGGCCCGCGGCGCCACTCTGGTGCAGCTGCGAGCGCCGAAGCTGCCCGCGCGCTCTCTGGAGGAGCTCGCGTCGCGACTCGTCGCGGAGTCGCCTGTGCCAGTCGTGATCAGCTCCCGTGTTGACGTCGCGCTGGCGTCGGGGGCCGCCGGCGTCAACCTGCCAGAGGCAGACTTACCCGTCGCCGAAGCCAGGCGCCTGCTGGGACCGGAGCGCCTCGTCGGCCGCTCCGTCCATTCAGCGGCCGCAGCGGCCAGCGCGGAAGTGGATGGCGCCGACTACGTGGTGTTCGGGCCGATCTTCGAGACACCCAGCCACCCGTCTCAAGCCGGACTTGGCCTCGACGAACTCGCGGCCGTGGCAGCCGCCATTTCCGTACCGGTCCTGGCGATCGGCGGCGTCGACCGGGAGCGCGGCCGAGAGTGCCTGGCCGCTGGGGCCGCCGGGTTCGCCGCCGTCAGGCTCTTCCAGTGATCTCAGTCCACGTCAACGGTCGCGACGTCGAGCTGCAGGCACCCACGCCGTTGCTCGACTACCTGCGCGAGCTGGGCACCGATCCGCGGGCAGTCGCCGTTGAGCTCAATGGCGAGATCCTGGCTCGCGATGACTTCGTGTTCCACGTTTTACAAGCCGGCGACCGGGTCGAGATCGTGCGCATGGTGGGGGGTGGGCGCCGCAGCCCGGCTTAGGTGTTGAGCACCTCCCTGATGGCGGCCTCCGCCTCACCGACCTCGTCCCAGGGTTCCCGGCCCTTAGCCGTGACCATGGTCCGCTCATGCCCCTTGCCGGCCAGCAGGACCACGTCACCCGGGCGCGCCAGCTCGATCGCGTGGCGGATGGCAGTGCGCCGGTCCAGGATGATCTCGTAGTCCTTGCCCGGCGATCGGGCCTCGACGCCGGCCGCGACCTCCCGCGCGATCTCGGCGGGGTCCTCTTCCACCGGGTCGTCGGTGGTGATGACGAAGAAGTCACTGCCCAGCGCGGCCGCCCGGCCCATCCCCGGCCGGTCGTGGTCGCTCCGGGCGGTGGTGCCAAAGACAGCGATCAACCGGTTCTCGGTCAGAGGCCTGAGCTCGGCCAGGGCGCTCGCCAGCGATCCGGCCGAGTGCGCGAAGTCGACGTAGACGGCGAAGGGCTGGCCGAGATCAACGCGCTGCAAGCGCCCGGGGACCCCGCGAAAGCTGCCGAAGCCTTCAGCTACCCCGGACAGGTCGGCGCCGAGCGCCAGGCAGATCCCGGCCGCGCAGAGCGCGTTGTAAACATTGAAACGGGCGAGGAGAGGAAGCTGGACCGGCGCTTCGCCGAACGGCGTCGCCAGCTGGAACCGCCAGCCACCAGAAGCCGGTAGTAGGTCCGCGGCCCGGATGTCCGCGGAGTCGCCGAGAGAGTAGGACCAGCGCCGTTCGATCGGATGCTGCGCCAACGCGTCGTAGCTGGCGTCATCACGGTTCAAGACAACAGTCTTGGGAAGACCCTTTGACGCGCTGCTGGAAGTGAGGTCGATCAGCGTTCCTTTTGCAGCGACGTAGTCCTCCCAGGTGGGGTGATAGTCGAGGTGGTCACGGCCGATGTAAGTGAAAGCGGCGACGTCGAAATCGCAGGCACCCACACGCTCCTGGACGAGAGCGTGGGAGGTGACTTCGACCACGGCATGGGCAAGCCCCTGGTCGACCAGCCGGCGCAGCCAGGCCTGCAGCTCAGGCGCTTCGATCGTCGTCTGGCCGGTGTCGTTGGAGCTGGTCTGGCCCGCCGCCATGAAAGAGACCGTGCTCATCGCGCCGCAGGGCAGGCCGCAGGCGTCGAGGAGGTGGGCGGCCAGGTGGGTGGTCGTCGTCTTGCCGTCTGTGCCGGTGACACCGGCCAGCCTCAGGTGCCGCGAAGGCCGGCCGTAGAAGGCCGCCGCCAGCTCGGCAAGGCCCCGGCGGGTCGAGGGCAACCGCAGGGTCGGTGTGCCCGCTGGGATGCCGCTCAGCCGCTCCACCGCGACGGCCGCGGCGCGGCCTGCCGCCTCGGCCACGAAGGAATGGCCGTCCACGCTGAGGCCGCGCACAGCCACAAATAGATCTCCGGGTCCGAGATGGCGGGAGTCGTAGGCGAGCCCCGAGATCTCGACGTCCCCGCCCTCCTCGATCACCGCGCCCGGCACGGCAGCGGCCAGGTCGGCAAGCTTCATCGAAGGCTTCAGGATAATTCGACGGGTGCGGGCGATCCTGGGCAACCGGGAGTTCGAGTGGGGGAGCCGCGTCTTCCTGATGGGCATCGTCAACACCACTCCCGACTCCTTCAGCGGCGACGGCCTACTCGATCCGAAAGAGGCGATCGAGCGCGGGCTGCGGCTCACCCGCGAGGGAGCCGACCTGCTCGACGTGGGCGGCGAGTCGACCCGGCCAGGACATCAGCCGGTCGCCGCGGCTCAGGAGCTCCGGCGCGTCCTCCCCGTGATCGAGGCACTTGCCGCCCGGGCTGGTGTCCCGGTCTCGATCGACACCAGCAAGCTCGAGGTCGCCCAAGCGGCGGCGGACGCCGGTGCGCGCGTCATCAACGACGTCTGGGGGCTGCGTCAGGAGCCGCGGCTGGCGGAGCTCGCGGCTGAGCGCGAGCTGGGCCTCGTCGTGATGCACAACCAGGCAGGCACTCACTACAACGATCTGGTCGGCGAGGTGATCGAGAGCCTGGCCGAAAGTGTCGCTCTGGCAACCCGCGCCGGCGTTGCCCAAGAGCGCGTCATCGTCGACCCGGGAATCGGTTTCGGTAAGACCTGGGAGCAGAACCTGGTTCTGCTCCGCCGGCTCGGTGAGCTGCAGCGCCTTGGGCAGCCGATCCTGGTCGGCACATCGCGCAAGTCATTCATCGGCAAGCTGCTGGATGGCGCGCCGCCTGCCGACCGCCTGGAGGGTACCGCCGCGACGGTCGCAGCTGCGGTGCTGCGGGGTGCTGACGTGGTCCGGGTCCACGACGTGAAGGAGATGCTCAGTGTCGTCCGCGTCGCCATGGCACTGCGGTGACGATCGCCTACCTGGGCCTTGGCTCCAACCTGGGGGACCGCGCTCTCAACCTAAAGCTGGCCAGGACGCAGCTGGAGGCACTCGGGGTCCTTGTAAAACGTTTTACATCGATCGACGAAACGGAACCTTTCGGCGTCACCGACCAGCCGGCTTTCCTGAATCAGGTACTGGAGGTCGAGTTTGGCGGGGCCCCTTACGAGCTGCTCGAAATCGCCAGGCAGGTCGAGGCTGCGGTGGGCCGCACTCCGACCTATCGCTGGGGTCCCCGCGTGATCGACGTCGACATCCTCCTTTTCGGCGACCTGACGCTGACCGAGCCCGACCTCCAGATTCCCCACCCCGCCCTGCGCGACCGCGCCTTCCTTCGCAAACAGTTAAGCCAGCTGCGGCCCGACATACTGGGGTGATGAGCGGCAGCCGGCTGCGTGTCGCCTGGCTGGGTCACAAGTCGGCCACGCTCGGGGGAGGAATGGCCACCTACTCGCGCGAGATCACGGCTGGCCTCCGGCGGAAGGGCCTGCAGGTCACCTTCTTTCATCACGGCGACTGGACCGGGCAGCCGCGAGATGGTGCCTCTGCCGATGAGGAGTCGGTCCCGCTCGACTCGATCAGCCTCGTCAAGACCGTCATCCTGTCGACGCCCCGCGCCAAGCGCAAGCTCGCCGACCGCCTTCGGCGCCACGAATTCGACGTGGTGCACGCGAGCTTCTGGTTCTCGAGCCTGGACTTCGACCTTCCAAAGCTTTGCCGCGAACTGGGCATCCCCTTCGTGGCCACCTTTCACGTCGCCTTCGACCGCCGGCGCAACGTGGTGGCGCAGGTCTTCAGCGCCGCCTACCGGCTCTACGCGCCCGCTCTGAAGCAGTGCGACCGCGTGATCGTTTTCGGGGCCGGCCAGCGCGACGTCCTCCTCAAGCTCGGCGTGCCAGCCCAGACGCTGCTCACGATCCCGAACGGCGTGGACGTCGAGAAGTACTCGCCCGGCCCCTCCGACCGCAAGCGCCGCCTCGGCGCCGAGCGGCTCTTTCTCTTCATGGGCCGGATCGACGCCGAAAAGAACGTGGACGTCCTGCTGGAAGCGTTCCTGCACACGGATCCGCCCGCTTCGACGAAGCTCCTGATCATGGGCTCAGGAACAGAACGCCGACGCCTGGAGCGTATTTACCGGGACAAGCGCGTCCTCTTCACGGGTCACATCGCCGAGGAATCGGAGCGCATCGCGATCCTGCGGGCGGCCGACGCCTTCTTCCTGCCCTCGTCGGTCGAAGGCCTCTCCCTCTCGATGCTGGAAGCGATGTCGTGCGGCGTGGCCACCGTTGCCACCGACGTCGGCAGCGACGGCGAGGCTCTGAGCGGAGCCGGCATCGTGATCGACCCGTCCAAGCTCGCAGTTGAGCTCGAGATGGCCATCCGCCAGCTGCTCGACCTGCCCTTCCTGATCCCGGAACTGGGCCGCCTGGCGAGGCAGCGCGTGCTGGAACGCTTCTCCCTCGATCGCAACCTGGACGCCTTGATCGCGGTTTACGAAGAGCTGGTTACGAGCCGGCGGACGGCTACGCCCGTGCGCTCGTGAACCGGTAGCCGATTCCCGGCACAGCCAGGATGTAGTAGGGCCGCGAAGAGTTCGTTTCGATCTTGCGGCGCAGGTTCCGGATGTGCACGTCGATGAGACGCGTTTCGATCGGGTACTCGTAACCCCAGACGTGGTTCAAGATCTTCTCGCGGCTCATCACCTTGCCGGCGTGGCTCGCCAGGTAGGCCAGGAGGTCGAACTCGGTGTGCGTCAGATCGACTTCCTGCCCATCCTTGAAGACACGGCGTTCGTTGATGTCGATGGCAAGATCTTTGAACTCGAGCCGGCCCGGACTGCTCTCCTGGGTATCGAGGCGGGCCTTGCGCAGGTGCGCGGCGATCCGCGCCAGCAGCTCCCGGGTCCGCGCCGGCTTGATCACGTAGTCATCGGCCCCGATCTCGAGACCCACCACGACATCGATCTCCTCGCCGCGGCTGCTCACGATCATCACCGGGACGCGGGCATCCTGGCGGCGGATGGTGCGGCAGAGGTCGAAGCCAGAACCGTCCGGGAGGACCACATCCAGCACCACCAGGCTCGGCTGCTTCTCGTCGAACTCGCGCAGTCCGTCCGCGGCGGTCTCCGCTTCGACCACCTGATAGCCGTACTGCTCGCAGCTCTGGCGCAGCTCCTTGCGAAATGAGGTATCGGCGTCGATGAGCAGGATCCGGCGAGTGACGACCGCCTCGGGTTGCCCTGGCGCCTCCGCTTCCACGAACTGATTGTCCGAGTCGGAGAGCCCGCTCATCAATCACCCTTGCGAAGTAGCTTGCCGACGCGGCGGCGAGCGCGCTCGCCAACCTCGGCCACGGCCTGGCGCACCTCGCCAAGGACCAGGTCCCAGCAACCGACGTACTCCACCAGCTCCCCGCCGAAACCGGATTTGAACTCCCAGAGTCCGTACCAGGGATGGGAGCGGTCGGGACCAGGCGAGACTCCCCAGAGATCGTAGTCACGGCACCCCGCCCGGAAGGCGCCGGTCAGAGCGGCCCACTTCGTGGCATAAGCCGGCTTCAGTCGGGCATGGCGGCCGTTCGACCCGCTGTAGAGGTCGTAGGCCCGCCCGTCGTGGTGAGCGACCAGCAGCGCGGAGACCGCCTCACCCTCAAATTGCGCGACGTAGGTGCGCGCGTCCGGCAGGCGGTCGAGGAGGAGTTCGAAATAGGCGCGGCCGGGTAGGTTGATCCTCTGGCGGGAGGCGCTGGCGGCGGCTTGGCGCTCCATTTCGGCGGCATCACGGCCCTCCACCACGGTGATCCCGCCCCGCTCCGCCAACCGGATGTTGTAGCGGGTGCCGCGCTTGAAAGTCCCGAGCATCTGGTCCGGTTCAGCCAGCGGCACGATCAGGGTGTGCTGCGGCTGAACGAAAGGGGCCGGTTGAAAACCAAGCGCGCGCAGCTCCGGACCGCGCTCGACACCCGCTTCCGGCTCCACCCGCAATCGGGCCAGCCGGCGCTCCCGGGCCCAGCTGACGAGCGCCTTGAGGGCGGCGCCCCCGGCAGCCACCGGCCCCCGCGGCACATAGCCGCGCTCGAGGGGCGGCCGACCCCGGAGCTGCACCGAAGCCAGGCCCGACTCGCCGAGCCGGACCCGCTCCAGCCGCCAGCCGGCGCGACTCTGTACCTCGCCCCAGGCCCAACTCTGCAAGAGGGGTGCCGGGCTTTGGAGTTGGGACAACTCGGCGTCCCAGGCGGTTTCACTCAGTTCAGATGGCAGGTGTCGTTCACCCTCGAGACAACCATCCGAGGCGGACGTCCCTCGATGACCGTGAGAGAGGTGTTCTCGATGGTGAAGGGAAAGAGGCCGTTCGAAGATCGTCCCACTACGCGCAGGAGAGCGACCTGGATGACCCCACCATGCGTGACGACCAGGACCCTACCCGTCGGGTGGCGCTCCATCAACTGGTCCAGGCCCCGACCAACCCGCTCCTCAAAGTGCCGCGTCCCCTCACCACCCGGCACGATGTCCCAGTCGGGCTGCTTGAGCCACGCCTGCCATTGCTTTGGATAGCGCTCGGTGATCTCAGCCCTCGTCAAACCTTCCCACTCGCCCAGCGCGATTTCTCGCAATTCGGGAACGCTTTGCGGAGCGCGGCCGAGCCGCTCAGCGACCGCTCCCGCTGTGTCGGCCGCACGCCGCAGATCGCTGGTGTAGAACCCGTCGAATTGCATGTCCGCCAAGCGCTCGCCAAGGAGCCGAGCTTGCTCCTCGCCTAGCTCGGACAGCGGTGGATCGAGCTGACCCTGGATGCGCTGCTCCGTGTTCCAGGTGGAACAACCATGCCGAACCAAGATCAGGCTCAGTCGGTGGGGCCGGGTCGTTTCGGGCGGATCGGGCGGTGTCGCCCTGGCGCCCGAATCTGACATCGGGTTTTATACTAGCCGTGATTCGGCGGCGGTCCGAGATCAGCGCTTGCCATGAAAACGCAGCAGAATTCGGGGAAGTTACTTGCAGGCTAAAGGTTCGCTCAAGGAAACGGCACTGCGTTCCCTCCTGGAGGGAGCGCAGACCGAGCGCGCCACCGGCACGTTGACCGTGAAGAACAACGGCGCCGCATACACGCTCTACTTCCTCTTCGGGCACCTCTTTCACGCGAGTGGCGAAGGCCACACCGGCGATGATGCGGTGCTCGGCGCGCTCCGTTTTGGAGAGGGTGACTTCGCGTTCGACGCCAAGGCGAAGCTGCCCGCTGATGAAACCGTCAAGATGACCATCCCTGAGCTCGTTAGCGCGGCGGGAGAAAACGGCCTGACGCCTGGCGGCGAAGCGGAAGGTGCCGAGCACCCCGTCGCAGAGCAGCCAGCCGCCGAGCCCGCGAACCGCGAAGAAGCGAAGGCGGAGGTGCAGGTGGAAGAGGAAGCGCCAGTGCGCAAAGGAGTCAAGCATCGGCCCAGCCCGAAGCACGGTCGGGAGCCATTTCCCGTACCGGCGGGCGAGGTGGTCTACGACTCTTTGAAGACGTCGTTTGTCGATTTTCCGCGGCTCATCACAACACTGGAAAGCGAGGGCTACACGGGCTATGTGCGCCTTCTCACGGAGGGCGCTACCGGCCTCATTTTGTTTAAAGACGGCAAGGCTCAGGAATGCGTATTCGACGCCGGCGAGCATGTCGATCGTGGCCGCCAGGCGCTGCATCTATTCAACGACGAGGTCACGCACGGGCACGGCGTGCTTGATGTTGTGGGGCTCCCCGGCGAGATTGTGGATGGCCTCTACGACCTGGTCGTTGCGCAACCGATGTACACCGAGCTCTATGCCTCCTGGGTGGACATGCCGGCCCTTCTGAAGTTCCTCCACGACCGCAAGCTGACCGGAAGCGTCATGGTGCGCGCCGACCGCGGGACGGGCATCGTGATCCTCACGGACGGAAAGGCGACCGGCGCCTACACGAGCGAATCCAGGTCCATTGACGAGGACCCGAAGATCGTGCTCGAGCTCTGCGCTGACGAGAAGGCGATGATCGAGGTCAAGCGGGCGGACCATGCCTCAGGACGGCCTCCGCTGGACGTGGATGAAGTCGTGGGCCAGCGGCCGCGCGCCGCGCGCTCGGCTCCTCCGGAACCAACCGAAAGAGGTACTGAACAGCTGCCGCGGATGGTCGAAACCGCAACCATGCCGGCCTTCACCGATTCGACGGCCCCTCCGAGGCCGGAACCGGCAGCGCCAGCTGAGTTCGAGTCGCCGGCACCCGCTCCCGAGCCGGCCCGCCTCTCCGACGCGCCGCCGGGCGCCAAACCGCCGCCGGATTGGGAGGCGGTGGTAGTTGATCTGCAGGGCATGGCGGATCAGGCGCTGGGCGCCCGCTCTCGGAAGGTGAAGGACCTGCTGGGCTCGGCTGAGCGGTCTCAGGGCGGCATCGACCAAGCGGTCTCCCAGGTCAGCCAGATCTCGCTGCTGTTCGTCGACTCGGCGCTGCTCGTCAAGCTCGAGCAGGACATGCGAGCGCGCCTGCAGACCTACCTCTGAGGTCAGCGCGGCTGGTGGCCGCCCGCCTTGCGGTAAGCCTGGCCTTCCTCGTCCTGGCAAGCCTCGGCGCGGCCTGCGACAGCCCGCCCCAGATCGTGGAGATCAGCCCCGGGCGCGGCGCGCAGGAAGTGCGCACAAATGCACCCGTTCGGATCAGGTTCGACCGGCCCGTCAATAAGGCATCCGTAGGCGCCAGCTTCAACTTGCTTCCGGCGGCGTCGGGCGAGCTGGCCTGGCCCGACGCCAGCACTCTCGTCTTCAACCACACGACGTTGCGACCTGATGCGGAATACGAGGTCATCCTGGCGCCTGGTTACCGCGACGCCTCGGGTAAGTCCAATCCCCTCCGGCACAGCTGGAAGTTCCACACCGAGCCGCCACCGGCGCTCCGCTCGACGACGCCCGCGGCAGGTGACCAGGGAGTGGATCCAGCCGCTTTCCTGACCCTCGTCTTCAGCCGGGAGATGGATCCGGCCAGCGTTGGCTCGGCTCTGAGCTTCGCGCCGGCCGCGGACTTCTCGGTGCGATCGGATCCTGGGGATGCCAAGCGTCTTGTCGTGGCGCCACAGACCTTGCTCGACCCCAGCAGCCATTACGAGCTCGCGATCGCGCCCGGAGCTAAGGATGTGGATGGCAACTCGCTACCCGCGGCCCGGCTCTCTTTCACGACCGGCCCGGTGAGGTCTCTGCGTCGACTGATCACCTTCATCGCCGGCCAGACCAGCAGCGATCCCGGCACCGGGGTCTGGATGGTCGATTCCGGTGGCTTTCCCCGCCAGCTCGTAGCCGGGCCCGTGGATGGTTTCTTGTGGACCGCCGATGGTCTTGGCCTCTTGGTCCGGCGACCCGGTGGCAGTTGGGAGCAGGTCACACTCGGCTCCAATCAGGTGCGGCTCCCCTTCAGCGCAAGCTGGGCGGCTTACCTCGGCGAAGCGGCTGGCTACGTCTATCTCGACGGCCGGCGCTTGAGGCGACTGCTTCCTGACGCCTCCACCGTTGACATCGCGACCGGCGTCGACGAGGCGGCCGTGTCGCCCGACCTGGCGCGGGTCGCGTTCTCGGTCCATGACCTAGGGGGTGCCGAAATTCGCGGGTACGACGTCGCCCTGCGCGCCCAGTACCGCATCCAAAGGGAGGCGCTGCCCATCAGCGCGATCGCCTGGTCGCCGGACGGTCGCCGCCTGGCCTACCTCGAGGAGAGCGCTGGCGCCGGCACCCTGCAGCTTCGGGTGAAGACTCTGGGCGGTGCCGGGACTGCCGCCACCCTTGCGACAGGCAGCATCAGCCGGCCGGTCTGGTCGGCCGGCTCGAACGACCTCATCTTCAGCGCCGAGATTGAGGTGGCCGGCGGCGCTTCAACGCGCCTTTTCCGCCTGAACACAGCCCTCCCGCCTCCCCGCCTGACGAGTGCCGGTGCGCTGCCCGCCGCTGGACCTGGCGATAGCTGGAATCCGCGGCCATCTCCCGACGGGCATCAGATCGCCTTTCTCGCGGGCTCGCCGGCTAGCGCGCAGGTCTGGCTGATGAACGCGGATGGGACTGGTTTGGCTCGGCTCACGCGCTTCGACGCTGAGGCGTTCCCTTTTTCCTGCCGGGAAGTGCATTGGGGAGAGCCCTGATGGGTGCGCGCCGAGGGACTTTGTAAAACGTTTTACACCGCTCGCGCCGGCGGCCAGCTTCAGCGCCCGATCTTCTTAGGTTAGAAAGGTCTCGCCACCCGGACCGCTGGAGCGGGTTCCAGGACCGAGCCCATGGCTGCCCAGATGCGATCTGTGGTGCGAGCCCACGGATAACGTTGGGCGACTGCGACGCCCTGCTGACCAAGCTTGGCCGCCAGCTCCTCATCGTCGAGCAGACGCTTGATGCGATCGGCGTAAGCGGCTGGGTCATGCCCGTCGACCAGGAAGCCCGTACTCCCCTCGCGGACCACAGAGGCGAGGCCGGCGACGTTGGCGGCGACCACCGGGCAGCCGCAGGCCTGAGCCTCGAGCCCGACGAGTCCAAACGACTCGCTGTAGGAGGGCATGACGCAGGCTTCCGCCGCGGCATAGAAATAGGGCAGCTCGTGATGCGCGACCGGGCCCAAGAAGTCCACCCTGGTTGCGATCCCCAGCTCACGCGCCAGCGTCCGCAAGCGGTTCTTTTCGCCGTCCACGCCGTCCCGGCTGTCTTCGCCAACGACCAGCAAGCGCAGGTCGCGGTGGCCTGGCTCGGTCAGCTGGGCGAGCGCCCGGAGCACGACTTCAGCACCTTTCAACCGCTCTAGCCGGCCCACGAACAGGAGCAGACGCTGCGCCGGATAGCCGATCTTGCGTTGTGCCTCCGTCTTGTCCATCGGTCCGAAAACGGAGAGGTCAATACCAGGAGCGACGACAGTAATCCGTGCAGGGTCGACGCCGTAGAGGTGCTCGAGATCCTCCGCCTCCACGGCCGTGCTGGCGATCAGGAGGTCGGCCTTGCGGGCAACAGTCTGCTCAACCGCGATGCGGGCGTTTGGTTCCGGCTCGGCCCCCGGGGCCAGCCGCCGATTCTTGACCAGGCCGAGAGTGTGCGCCGTGTGTACCCAGGGCAGGTTGAGCGCGGGGCTCAAGCGAGAGGCGACGGCCCCGGACAGCCAGTAGTGGGAGTAGATGAGGTCGTACTCCAGCTCGCGCTCGCGAACATCCTCCAGGACAGAGCGCGTGAAAGCCGGGACCCGGTCCAACAAGCCGTATTTGTCGGTCTCGAAGGGGCCCGCCGGCAGGTAGACGACGCGGCTCAAAGGCGCGAGCCGCTCGCTAACGGGATCGTCCTCGTTCAGACGACGCGTGAATACATCGGTGGAGATCCCGCAGCGGCTGAAAGCGGTGCAGACCTGCCTGATATAGACGTTCATCCCGCCGTTGGCGCTCTGGCCGAGCGCCGCCGTAGGCGACGTGTGCATGGAAAGGACAGCCAGGCGGGTCTGGCCGGAGATCATCAGGGCGTCAAATGACAACCGAGGCCGTGGGCAGGCACACCTCTGAATACCGTACCCTTCTGCCCGCTATTCCCCGCGAGCGGCTTCGCGAGGCGCGGCGGTCCCGACTTCCGTCCGTATGATTTAGGGCCCGCGTGATCCTGAACAGCCCAAGCCGGGTTCCAACCACAGCCGTTGAGCGCCGGGTTTGGCGCAGGGTGCCTGCCGGGAGGCGTTCATAGCCGACCCGGCCCCGGCCCGGAGTGGCTCAGGTCAGCGGATCCTGATCCTCTACTCGAATACAGGGGGCGGGCACCGCGCCGCCGCTCACGCGCTCGAGATGGCGATCCAGCAGCTGGATCCCGACGCTCGCGTCGAGCAGCTCGACCCGCTCATGGGCGAACAATCCTCGTCGCGCCTTGTCCGGCGTCTGGCCAGCCTCTACTCGCCTCTCATCCAGCGCTCGCCGCCGTTGTGGGGCGCCATCTACCACGGCTTCAACAACCGGCCCGCTTTTGCGGCCGTGCGCGGCGTCTTCGGCGGCTACGTACGCAAGATCCTGACCCGCGAGCTGGCGAGGTTCGATCCGGACCTTGTCATCTCGGTGCATCCGCTGCTCAATCACGTCGCCTGGCAGACGATCAGACGAGGGCCTCGGCCGCGCGGGTTGGTCACCGTGATCACCGACCTGGTCGACTTCCATCTCGGCTGGATGTTCCCGCGCTCAGACCTGGTTGTGGTCCCGACCGAGATGGCCCGCCGCGAATGCCTGGCGGCCGGCGTGCCGGAGGCGCGGCTGCGGCTGCTGGGACTGCCGGTCGACCTCCGGTTCCGGCCCCCGGCCCCGGGCGAGCAGGCAGCCCTGCGCCGCCGTTTTGGTCTCGACGAGAGTCGCTTCACGATCCTGGTCGCGGGCGGCGGCGAGGGCTCGGGAAAGCTGCTCCAGCAAGTGCGGGCGTTGGCCCGGCGCGAGGCCCACTGGCAGCTGATCGTGGTCTGCGGCCGGAACGAGAAGCTCCGCCGCCGTCTGAGCCGGATCAATTGGCAGTCGCGGGCCCTGATCCTGGGCTTTGTGGACTACATGCCCGACCTCATGCGGGCAGCCGATATCGTGGTTGGCAAGGCCGGGCCGGGAGCGATCGGTGAAGCGCTGGCGACCGGAATGCCGATGCTGTTGACCAGCTACCTGCCCGGCCAGGAGACGCAAAACGTCACCTTCGTGGAGCAGTCCGGCATGGGCCGCTACGTTCCGAAGCCGGACCAGTTGCTGGCCGCGGTGCGCGAGCTGGCGGAGCCCGGCAGCCCCAGCTGGCGCGCGATGGCCGAGCGCGCCGCCAAGATCTCGCACCCATACGCGAGCCTCGACATAGCGCGCGAATGCCTGCGGGTGGCCGCCGTTTACAGGGCGTCCGAGCAGGCCAGCCGGTAGGGGCAGAGCGCGCAGCGGCGGCGCTCAGGACGAGCTTCGAAGCGACCCTGCCGGATCCCGTCCGCCACCTCGGAGCCGATACGTTCCGCCTCCCCGAGCAAGCCCTCGGTAACAGGAGCTGCCACCCGAGTCGCGTCTTTCAGGTAAACGATCTCCAGCTCCAAAGGGTCGAGCCCGAGGGCGCGCCGAGCGCCCAGCGCGTAGAGGGCGAGTTGCAGATCCCGGCGCAGCCGACTGGCCGGTACGGGCGAACCGGTCTTGTAGTCGAGCAGCCGCCAGGGCCCTTGGGCGCCTGCGGGCGGGTCGACCCGGTCGATGATCCCGTGCAGCTGCCAGCCGTCGATCCGAGCCGTAAAGGCCTGTTCGAGCAGCGCCGGCGCCACGGCGAAACCACCGGCTTCGTGATACCGCTCCAGCTGGCGCAGACCGAGCGACTTCAGGGCCGGCCGGCGTCGCTCGTCGGACAAGGGGAGCGCATCCCAGGCCGCTTCGTGGACTCCGCGCAGCGCCGTCGCGTCCAATTCCCCGTCCGCTTGCCTGATCTCCCCTAACCGGCGCAGAGCGAGGTGCAGGATGGTGCCGAACTCGGCCTCCGGGTCCGCGGCTCGGGGCAAGCGGTAGACGTACCGGAATCGATACTGGCGCGGGCATTCGCGATATGTGCTGATGCCGCTGAAGGAGAGCTGAAGCGGCTCTTCCGGTGAGGCGGCGGTGCGCGCACTGGGGGCGTTGCCGGCGGCCAGGCTAGGCAAGGGGGCTGAGGGGACCGCTGCCACCTGCCGGTGTTGGAACCGCTCCGCGCCGGCCGCCTCGATCTCCTCCAGAAACCGTGACCGCTGCCAGGTCTTGCCGCCTTCGTAGCGGCCGGCCCAGGTCAGGTAAAGCCGGTTGCGAGCGCGCGTCATCGCCACGTACGCGAGGCGCCGTTCTTCGGCGACCTGGTCCTCCCGGCCAGGGGCTTCGGGGACCAGCTGCGCGGGAAGAGTGAAACGGTCAGGCCGACGGGAGTGAGGCAGCCGGCCCTCCACCAATGCGGGAACGAAGACGGCGTCGAATTCCAGACCTTTGGCCTGGTGGATCGTCATGACCTGGACCGCCTCCTCGACGTCTTCAGAGCCGGCCACCTCCTCGTCCGTCTCCGAGAGAAGGACCAGGTCGAGGTAGGCCAGGAAGGCTCTCAGGGAGTGGTCGCGCCTGGCCTCGCAGTAGCTCGCCAAGAGCTCCGCGAAGCGGCCCAGGTTGGCCGCCGCCTGGCGGCGGTCAGCTTCTGTCTCGAAACTCGCGAGGTCCAGGTAGCGCGTCTGATTCATGAGCTCGAAAAAGAGCTCGTCCACCCCGAGCCGGGCACCGGCAGCGATCAGCTGCCGCACCACTGAGACCCAAGCTGCGCCGCCGGCCGAGGCCTCGACCGCTGCGAGAGGCGGTTCCCCCTTCCCACGGGCACGCCGGAGGCGGTCCAGGACCTCCTCCGGGTCGAGGCCGAGTCCCGGTCTGGCGGCCAGCCGGGCCAGAGCGACCTCAGCTCCGGGGTCGTCTAGCAGCCGCAGGTAGGCGATGGCGTCGAGCACCTCGGGACGCCGGTAGAAGCCGCGCACGCCCCAGAGCTGGTGGGGTATCCGCGCCGCCCGCAAGGCCGCCACCAGCGGCCGGGCCAGCGCATTGGTCCGGACCAGGAGGGCGATCCGCCGCAAGGGCATGCCGCCAGCAGCCAAACGCTTGACTTCGGTAGCGATGGCGAGCGCCTCGGCCAAGCTGTCCGCGCACTGCCAGAGGGCGATCCGGGGGCCCGGACTCCGGCCGGCGGACAGCGACTTCTCCAGCCGGCGCGGGTTGTTGGCGATCAGCGCCGAGGCCGCGGCGACGATGTTCGCGGAGCTGCGCCGGTTGCGTCCGATGGTGAGGGTGGCGGCGCCGGGAAAGGCGCGCGCGAAGCGTTCCAGGCTGGCCAGCGACGCGCCTCGGAACCGGTAGATGCTCTGGTCGTCGTCGCCCACGACGCAGACGTTGCCGCCACCCGCCAGCAGCTCGACCATCCGCTCCTGCGCAAAGTTGGAGTCCTGGTACTCGTCGACCAGGATCGATGTAAAACGTTTTACAAAGCGCTGCTGGACCTCGGGACGCCGGTGGAGCAATTCCACGACCTGCACCAGAAGGTCGTCAAAGTCGAGCAGCTTCTCTTCGCGAGTCTGCTTGCGATACGCGCGAAAAAGCTTCACCGCCGCCGCCAGCTGCTCCCCCAGCTCGCGATCGGGCGCGGCCTTTGCCCACTGCTCGACCCGCCCTAGCGGGACCAGCTCTTGCTTGAAGCGCTCCATCAACCTGAGCAGGGGCGCGACCAGGTCATCGGGCCGCTCGACGCCGACCAGCGCCGGGTCGCCCGTCCGCCAGAGCAGCTCGCGTAAGAAGATCCAGCGGTCGGCGCCGGTCAGGACTCGAAAGTTGAACGGCACGCCGATACGCCAGCCCTCCTCGCGCAGAAACGCCTGGGCCATGGCATGGAAGGTCCCCACCCAGAGCTGACCCGACCAGCTGCCAAGACCGGATTCGATGCGTGAGCGCATTTCGCCAGCGGCGCGCTCGGTGAACGTCATGACCAGGATCGAGGTCGGCTCCGACCCCGCCCTGACCAGGCGGAGGAACCGCTCGGCGACGACCGCCGTCTTGCCGGTGCCCGCACCAGCCACCACTCGAACCGGACCGCTGAGGCCGGCGACCGCCGCCCTCTGCTCCGCCGATAGTCTCATCGGGTCTTCAGCTGACGGGCCCACGCCCGAGCCGCACCCGCAGCTCCCGGATCCGGCGACCGAGCCCGGCGCCGTTCAACCGCTCCAGCACCTGGCCCGTGTCGAGCCGGAGCTGATGGGCCAGCGCGGGGTTTTGGGTGACCACCGTGAGCACCGTTCCACGGAGCAGCAGCTGCTCGCACTGGCCGGCCAGAGCCGGCCCCACAATCTCCGCGAACAGGAGCCGTGCGCGAATCTCGAGCAGGGCGCTCCCTTTCTGCTTCGCCAGCACCCGGGGCAGGATCTTGCCGAGCCTATCCACAGGGCGACACCTGTCCGGCCTCGATGCAGAGCACCCGCGCCAGTTCGATCAAGGAGGCGGGGAAGGGCTCTGCCTCCACCGACGTGACGATCACCTGGCCGCCCGAGCCGACCTGCGCCAGCAACGCCGCGCGGCGGGCCGCGTCCAGCTCGGAGAGGACATCGTCGAGAAGGAGTACCGGCCGCTCGCCTGAGCGCCGCTCGATCAAGTCCGACTCGGCCAGCTTCAGGCTGACGACCGCCGTACGTTGCTGGCCCTGCGAGGCGAAGCTACGCGCCTCCTGCTCCCCGATCCGAATCACCAGGTCGTCGCGATGCGGTCCCAGTCCAGTCGATCCGCGCCGCAGGTCTTCGCTCCGGGCGGTCGCTAGAGCCTGCGCAAAATCAGGTGGCGGACCGGCGTAGGCGACATCCAGCCGCTCCCCGGGCGAGATCGCCGCCTGATTGGCTGCCGCCAGCGGCCCCAGCTCCCTCACCGCCTCCTCACGCGAGCTGCCGATGACCGCAGTCAGCCGGATCAGCTCCTCATCCCAAACCTCGAGCTGGGCCGCTTCAGCCTGCCCGGCGGAGATCCTCTTCAGCAGGTGGTTGCGCTGCTCGAGCACTCGCCGGTAGGCCGCCAGCGCCCGCCCGTAGCCCGGTTCGACCTGGACCAGGAGCTCGTTGAGAAATCGGCGGCGGTGCTCCGGGCCGCCTTTCACCAGGCTCAGGTCTTCGGGCCAGAAGAGGGTCGCTTGGAGCTCGCCGGGGAGGTCTACAGCGCGGCGCGGGGCGCCATTGACGCGGATCATTTTCGAGGTTCGATCTCCCTCCGAGGAGATCCGCATGGCCATCTCGAGTGGACGTCCGTGACGCTCGACTGACGCTTCCACCGTTGCCTCAGCGGCGAGCGGCCCGATCAGCTCGGATTCGCGGCGGGCTCGCGGCGAGGAGGAGAGCGCCAGGATCGCGACCGACTCCAGGAGGTTGGTCTTGCCCTGGGCGTTGCGACCCAGGAAAACGTTCAGCTGGGGGGCAAGCTCGAGCTCAAGTCGCGGGTAGTTGCGGAAGTTGCGTAGCGTGAGCGAGACGAGCCTCAACCGGCGGCCGCTACATCGCCACCCGGACCGGCATGATCACGTACACGTAATCCTCTTCGCCGGGCGGCCGGATCAGGCCCGGGCTGAGGGGGCCATTGAAGAGGAGCTCGACCTTGTCGGCTTCGAGCACGTTCAGCGCGTCGAGCACGTACCTGGCGTTGAACGCGATCTGGATGTCGGTGCCCTCGAGGCCGGCGTCGAGCTCGGCCTGGCTGTCCCCGACTTCGTTGGTGGTGGCCGAGAGGACCAGCCCGCCGTTGCCCGTCTTGATCCTGATCACATTGGCGCTGTCCTTGGCGAAAAGGGAGACGGCCCGCACGGTCTGGATCATGTCTGTGGTCGAAGCCGAAACCACCGTCGAGCTTTTGGTGGGGACAACCTGTGAGTAGTTGGGGTAATTGCCGTCGATCAGGCGAGAGTTGACCTCCGCGCTGCCGGCCCTGAAAAAGACCTGGTTGCGGGCTTTGGAGATGATGATCTCGAGCTGGCTGCCCTCGCCCTTCAAGGCCCGCCCCAGCTCGCCCAGGGCCCGCGCCGGCACGATCAAGCTGGCCTCGATATCGTCGGCCCGGCTGGCGGTCAGCTTCCGCACGGCCAGGCGGTGGCCATCGGTGGCAGCCAGCGTCAAATTGGCTCCTTGGATCTGGAAGAGCACACCTGTCAAAACCGGCCGCGCCTCGTCGGTCGAGGCCGCCATCTGCGTCTGTTCGACCGCTCGCAGCATCTCCTCCAGAGGGACCTCGAGCCGATCTCCCTCGTCGGGTCGGGGGCTGGGTGGGAATTCCTCTGCCTCGATGCATTTGATGTGGGTATCAAAGCGGGCGCAGCGCAGGCCAAGCGTTTGGGTTGAGGCATCGAGGTCGAGCGAGAGCTCCTGGTCGGGAAGCGTGCTCACGAAGTCGGTGAGCAGGCGAGCGGGAACGGTGGTGCTGCCTTCCTCGGAAATCTCCGCCGGAACCAGCTTGCGGATACCGATCTCGAGGTTGGTCGCGGTCAGGACCAGTCCCTGGTCGGTGGCGCTGACCAGGATGTTGTTGAGGATGGGCAGCGTGGTCCGCGCCGAGATGGCACGGGATACAGCCTGGAGCGCCTGCCCCAAGGGCCCAGGCATACAGGTCAGTTTCAAGACTTGCTCCTTGTCCCCACGACTTCACTACTGAGTCGGTATTGGTCTTCAGCCGGCGTAACAGTAGGCCCTGTGGAGGTTGTGAAGGGCGAGTTGGGAGCGAACTCGACGCCGGGTCGCAAAGTGTATAGGAAAACCCGCCGCCTTCCAGCCAGGCGGTAAAGGAAACCTGTGGACGGAATCAGTGACAGCCTGGTTTTCCCGAGAAGTCCCATCCGATTCCACCGCGCGCTGTGCACCAGTCCTCTCCTTGCTCTAACTCAGCGGTCCGCGTAGAGCCGCTCGCGGAGGGTCTGGATCTCGTAGCGGAGCTGCTCGTCTTCCTTCAGCTCGTTGGCGATCTTCTCGATCGAGTGCAGCGCGGTCGTGTGGTCGCGCCCGCCGAAAGCCTGCCCGATGACAGGCAGGCTGGAGGGAGTCTCCTCGCGCACGATGTACATCGCCACCTGACGCGGAAACACGATGTGCTTGTCGCGCCGCTTGCCCTTCATGTCCTCGGGCGAGATGTTGTAGTGGTCGGACACCACCTTCTGGATCGCCTCGATGCTGATGGGGCGGCGGGAGGCAGCCGGGATGATGTCCGAAAGGAGGACGGCCGCAGCCTCAGCATCGACCTCTTTTTGGTGGATGGAGGCGAAGGCGATGATCCTGGTCAGAGCTCCTTCCAGCTCGCGGATGTTCTTCTGGACCTTGTGCGCGATGAAGGTGAGCACGTCCTCCGAGACGAAACCGCCGCCCGAGCCGAGCTTGGATTTGAGGATGGCCAGCCTGGTCTCGAAATCGGGCGGCTGGATGTCGGCGATGAGGCCCCACTCGAAACGCGACCGCAGGCGATCCTCCAGGGTGGGAATTTCCTTGGGCGGTCGGTCGGAGGAGATCACGATCTGCTTATTGATCTCGTGCAGCGCGTTGAAAGTGTGGAAGAACTCCTCCTTGGTGCGGTCCTTGCCGGCCAGAAACTGAACGTCGTCGATGAGGAGCACGTCGACGGTTCGGTACTTGTTGCGGAAGTCGCTCATCTGGGCGGTCTGGATCGAGGCGATGACCTCGTTCATGAACTGTTCGGAGGTGAGGTAGCTGACGCGCTTTTTGGGAAAGCGGCGGCGCACCTCGTGGCCGATGGCGTGCATGAGATGCGTCTTGCCAAGGCCCACTCCGCCGTACAGGAAGAGAGGGTTGTAAGCCTGGCCGGGCGCGTCGGCGACTGCGTTGGCCGCTGCGTGCGCGAAACGGGAGTTGTTGCCGACCACAAAGGAGCTGAATTTGAACTTCTCGTTGAGCTCGCTCTGGGGGATCGCCGCTACCTCCGTCGCCAGCTCCTCGGCGGTAAAGCTGCGGTCGTCGTCCTCCTCCTCCTCAGCCAGGCGCCGGGCGTTGGAGGCAGCCACCACGAACTCCACTTCGGCTTCGCTGCCGGTAACCGCGACGAGAGTCTCCTGGATCAAACCCGCGAACCTATCCTCGAGCCAGTCCTTGGCGAGCTTGCTGGGCACGCCGATTCGAAAGGTGGTCCCCTCGAAGGACTGCAGGGAGGTGTTCTTCACCCAGGTCTCGTAGCTGGGCTTGGCCAGCTGGTAGCGGAGCTCCTCCTGGACTGCGGACCAGATCTGCTCCTGGCTCAGTTGGCTCACTCGACGAAGATCCCGTCGAGGTAGCGCAGGCCCGCCGGCGTCAGGATCATCTGATTGCTGCGGGCGGGGTCGAGAAGGCCCCGGCTGCGCAGTGCGTCGAGCCCCGATTCAACCTCGTCCGGTGGGATCCGGAGCTCGTCACAGATGGTGCCCACAGCGGCCCCACCGAGCTCGGCCAGCAGGAGCAGGATGCGCTTGCCGCCGTCAGTCAGCTGGGAGCTGGGGGATCGTGGTCGAGTCAGGGTCGCCGAGGGTCCGGCGCTGGAGAACGATTGCGAGCCGGTCAGCGGCCCGGGCGCAAGCGCCAGCAGCCGAACCGGATCCGGGACAGAGAGCGTCGCGACCGTGCCGCCGCCGAGGTTGTCGATGACATCGAGCTGCCCGCCAGCGCTCTGAGCCAGTCCCGCCGCCACAAAGAGGCCGGCGCCGACACCCGGGATGACGCGGCGCATGGCGTCAGTCGCTGTGGAGAAGCCGGGCTCGCGCGCACGATCCTTATCGGCGATACCAGGTCCGCGATCGGCCACTCTGAGGCTGCGACCGGAGTCCAGAACGGAAACCGTTGCACACGCGAATTCAGCGTGCAGCAAATTCTGGATCAGCGCGACGACGGCGGCCTGTGGAAGGGTACCCCTAAGGTCGGTGATAACTCCGCCCACGGCGGTGCAAAGCCTGTGGATAAGTTCGTCCGGACCGGTCCCCTGCACTTCTTCGACCTGCGGCTGCGGTTCACCATCGCGGTATATGGCCAACCGAACCGACAGGCAGGTTTCCGACCCGTCCTGCAAGCCCTGGCTCTCCTTGTGTTCCGAGTGCGGAAAGGCTACTGACTGGATGACGAGTTGCCCACCATGGACGCTCGTCGTTTCTCCATCAGGAGCCGGTTCCAAAACGCGAAAGCGAAGTTATCCACAAATTTGTCACAGGCCGTGGATAGAATGATCTAGAGCGTGAGCTGCGACGTCAGGTGCTGAGCGCTGGCTGCGATACCCCGGTTCCCGCTTTCGGGGCCGAGTCTAGCAAAGCGGCAAAACCCTCGCAAGGCATCGCGAGTCCCCGAAAATCGAACAGCCGGTTTGACAGTGTCTGAATTGGTTTTCTATACTCCGCGAGTTCACCAAATCGCCGGAAATTGATTCGATAAAGGAAGCGAAAAGATCAAGCGCACATTCCAACCTAAGAAGCGCTACCGCAAGCGCGTGCACGGCTTTCTGCAGCGCATGAGTACGCGAGGCGGCGCCCGCGTCATCCGTAATCGCCGGCGTAAAGGACGCGAGAAGCTCAGCACCAGCTGAGCCGGCGGACGCCCGGGCTTGAAGAAGGGCCTCCGCCTCACCGGTCGCCGAGACTTCCAGCGACTGCTCTCCTCGCGGCGGCTCTATGCCGGCCAGGCGATCGTCGGCTTCGCGGCGCCGGGCCGGGCGGCCGCCGGGAACCGGGTCGGGGTCGGCGTCAGCCGCCAGATCAAAGGGGCAGTCGCGCGGAATCGGGCGCGGCGACGGCTGCGGGAGGCGCTCCGGTTGCGGCTAGAGAACCCTGATTCGAGATGGAGCGAGGCGGGAATAACCTTCGACATGGTCGTCATCGCTCGGCCGGCCACACTCGAAATGTCCTTTTCAGAATTGGAAGCTGAGGCGGGCCGCTTCCTGCGGCGCCTGCATGCCGGGTCCGCATGACGCGCGCCGTCCTCGCCCTGATTCGGGGCTACCAGGGCAGCCTCGCCCACGTATTCGGTGGCCAGTGTCGCTACTACCCTTCTTGCTCCCACTACACTTACGAGGCGGTCGAACGGTACGGCTGGGCGCGTGGATCCTGGATGGGGATTTTGCGGATCCTTCGCTGCCATCCCTTTGCGAAGGGCGGTTACGATCCAGTCCCGTGACGGCACCGTGTCAGAAATGAACGCAGCGACCTACTCCCATCTGTCCAGGAGCGACCCGCCATCAATCTGAGCGAACTCTTCAAGCTGCTGGCTCCCATTCATGACGTCTGGTGGGCCATCTTCGGCGTGACTATCAAGACCGGCCTGAGCCTGCTCTACAACACGTTCGTGACGGTGCCGGTGCTGCAGGCGATCGGGGCCTACGGTGTCTCCATCATCGTGCTCACGATTGTCATCAAGTTGATCCTGGCGCCGCTCTATCAGTGGCAGCTGTCGCTCAGCCGCAAGAGCATGCAGGAGCAGCGCAAACTGGCGCCCGAAGTGGCCAAGTTGAAGAAGAAATATAAAGGCGATCCGCAAAAACTCAACGCCGCCACCATGGAGCTTTATCGCGAGCATGGAGTCAATCCGCTGGGCGGTCTTGCAGGCTGCTTTCCGGCTGTAATTCAGATCCCGATCCTGACCGCTTTGTACTGGGTCTTCTACACGTTCAAGGGAGCGGCCGACACGCATTTCCTGTTCATCCCGAGCCTCAATGACCTGCCCAATCATCACCTCCTGATTCCAGGGGTGCCGGTACCTACAGTCGTCTACCTCGTGATTCCGCTACTGGCGGCGGCGTCGACCTGGATTCAAGCCAGAATGATGCAGCAGCCGGCCAATCCGCTGGCGACCGAACAGGAGCTGCAGACGCAGCAGATGACCAAGAGCATGCAGGTGATGATGCCGCTGATGATCGCCTACTTTGCGGTCATCACACCGGCCGGACTTGGCCTCTATTGGTTCATTTCTAACTGCGTGGCTATAATCCAGCAGTACCTGGTCAACGGGGGCTGGAGACCGCCGGGAAGTTGAAGTCTACTGAGGGTCGAGGGCGCACCCTCGATGAAGCCATTGACGCCGCGTTGATCGAGCTCGGCGAAAGCCGTCGCAACGTAGACGTGAGGGTTGTCAAGGAATCGCCGGAAGAGACAGTCGTGCAGGTTTCGGTGATGGACGCCGAGGCGCCGGCGCCGCCGACCGCGGACGAGACGGCCGAAGAAAGCCGGACCGCGGTTGCCAATCTGCTCGACCTGATGGGTATCAAGAGCCAGGTCAGCGTCCGTCAGGGGGGCGATCCGATCGTCCTGGATGTGAGTGGTCGCGACCTGGGGCCCCTGATCGGTTGGCGAGGCGAAAATCTGCGCGCTCTGCAGACCGTTGTGAACATGGTCCTGAGCCGCCGGCTGCTCGAGAACCGGCGTGTCATCGTCGACGTCGAGCGCTACCGGCAAAGACGCGAACACACGGTTCGCGAGATCGCCTACCGCGCGGCTCGCCAGGTCAAGGTCACCGGCGACCCGATCACGCTCGACGCGATGCAGCCGTTCGAGCGGCGGGCGATCCACCTGGCGCTGGAAGACGACCCGGAAGTGACCACGGTCAGCGTCGGGGAGGAACCAGGCCGCCGAGTCGTCGTCGAGCCGCGCCGCTCGGAGCCCTGAAGCCGGATCGGTGGCGCCGAGCTGGGAGCCCCTCGCCAGGCACATCCGGCGGGCCGTCAGCCTCGTCAACTCAGTGGCCGACGAGGCTGGTGATGAAGAGATAACTCCAAGCGAGATCGCGGAAGCGATTCGCGACGCGAGCGAGGCCGGCGCAGCTGCGCCGGAGAAGGTCCGCCGCTACCTGCTGGAAGCGCTTGACGCGGTCTCTGACGGGATGCCCGCCGACTACGTGGCGATGAGCTTGTACGCCGCGCTCGGCGCGCTCCGGGAGGCCTGACCAGGCGCGCCGGCCGACCTGTCCCGCCGGCCGGAAATGTTCCACGTTTTACAGCCGCCGCAGCGCCTCCCCGCGGTGGAGATGGCGCCAGCTTGGCCTTCTTCCAGCCTCGATATACTGGCCTCGAATGAGCGCTGGCCAGTTCGGGGTCGTTGCTCTCGAGGGCGGCGCTCGTCTGGTCACAGCCCCGATGCTGGATCGCGCATCGGCCAGCCTGGTGCTGATGTTCTCGGTCGGCTCGCGGTACGAAGACGAGCGACTCGGAGGCATCTCCCACTTTGTCGAGCACCTCTTTTTCAAAGGCACCCAACGCCGCGCCACAGCCAAGGAGATCGCGGAGGCCATCGAGGGCGTCGGCGGTTCCATCAACGCCTCCACCGACAAGGAAGTGACCAGCTACTGGACGCGCGTCCCGAGGGACCATGTCGAGCTCGCGGTGGACGTGCTCTTCGACATCGTGACCAATTCCCAGCTGGCACCGGATGACATCGATCGGGAGCGCCTGGTGATCCTGGAAGAGCTGAAGATGTATCAGGATCTGCCGCAGGACTACGTGCACAGCCTCTTCGAAGAGGTGATGTGGCCCGCACACCCGCTTGGCCGGGACATCGGCGGCACCTTGAAGTCCGTCAAAGAGATCAGCCGCGACGACCTCACGGCATACATCAAGGGCCACTACCTGCTACCGAACCTGGTGGTGAGCGTCTCCGGCGGTGTCGGGGAGGCCCAGGCGAGAGGCCTCGTGGAGAGCCGCCTGGGACTGCCGGCCAGCCCAAACGGCGCACCTTACCAACCCGCCCCGCCGGGTCCGAGCAAGGCCAACCTTCGACTCCTCAAAAAGGAGACGGAGCAGGCCCACATTTGCATCGGCGTACCCGGGATCTCCTACCTGGACGACGATCGCTACGCGCTCGACATCGTCAACGCGATTCTGGGCGAGGGGATGAGTTCACGCCTGTTTCTCGAGATCAGGGAGCGGCGCGGCCTCGCCTACGACGTACACAGCTACACCAGCAAGCACCGCGACTCCGGTTACTTCGCCGTGTACGCGGGGGTCGACCCGAGCAAGGCTCTGGAAGCCTGCAAGGCGATCATCGCGGAGCTGCACCGGATCGCCGACGAAGAAGTCCCCCTGACCGAGCTGGCCAAGGCCCGCGAGTTCACAAAGGGACGGCTTCGGTTGGGCCTGGAAAGCACCAATGCGATGGCCAGCTGGCTGGGCCAGCAAGCCCTGCTCACCGGTCGGATCAGAACCGAGGCTGAGGTCGTCGCCGAGGTCGACGCGATCGATGTCGCCACTGCGAGCCGGGTCGCCAAACGCGTCCTCAACCAGCCGCTCCAGCTGGCGGTGATCGGCCCCTTCGACTCCGACGGCGCCTTCCGGGCCCTGATCGAGGCGTAAAAAGCCCGGGCCGCCTAGGGCCCGGCCCCGGTCAAGCTGCCGCGGGCAGACTCGTCCCCGGCTCTAGAGTGGGTCGTTTCGGCAGCAGGCCGAAATGGTCAAGCGGCAGGATGCGAACCCAGGCACGAGATTCGATGTCGTCGATGCTGATCGGGCCGAAGGTGCGGGAGTCGCTGGAATGGTTGCGGTTGTCGCCCATGACGAAGTAGCGATCAGCTGGGATGACGCCGCTTGGATCGCTGCTGCCGGCAGTCGGCCAGTTGTTCTGAGTCACCCAGGGGTCGTGCGGATCCAGATAAGGCTCGTCGAGCAAGTGGCCGTTGATGTAGATGTGGGCGCGGATGATGCGCACCTGCTCGCCGGGCAGTCCGATGACGCGCTTTACGTAATCCTGGGACTGGTCGAAAGGACTCTTGAGAATGACGATATCCCCCCGGTTCGGGCGAGTGAAGCGCAGATCTGCCTTGGTGGCCAGCAGATAGTCGTTGTCATTCAGGGTCGGGACCATCGAGTAACCGATCACGTGGACGGTCTGGATGGCGAAGGTGATCACGAAGTAGAGACCCAGCGCGAGCAGCAGGATCTCCGCGAGCTCCACGACGAAAGACTTGGCCGGTTCCAATGAGCGCTGGGTTACTCCCGAAATCTGGTCTGGAATCAGTACCGCTCCCGCCGCAGGCTAGATTCTAGCCAGCGCCGTCCGGGACCCGCCCCGCGCTGGATCTGAAGCCGATGTAAAACGTGGAACAACCCGGCGGATCAGTGCGTCAGCTTCTCGTAAAGACGTTGCAGCTCGTCTCGGCTCGCGTAGCTCAAACAGATGCGCCCGCGCCTGAGGCTGCCGGTGATCGCCACCGGGACTCCGAGCGCGTCCTGGACCTCGACCGTGAGCTGCTCGAGCACCCCCTGGGCGTCGCTCGAGCGGCGGCGGGGCTGGGCCGGCTGGTAGGTCTTCACCCAGGCCTCCGCCTGCCTGACCGAGAAGCGGCGTCCGAGTACGACCTTGAGGCCGCGTTCCTGGGCCGCCTCGTCGGGGAGTCCGGCCAGCGCGCGGGCATGGCCGGCGCTGAGCGCGCCTGTGGCCAGCGCCGACTGCACCGCGGGGCAGGTCTGCAGGAGTCGGAGAGCCTGGGCGACTGAGACCCGGTTCTTGCCGAGCCGGAGGGCCACCTCCTCCTGGGTCAGCCCGTACTGGTCGATCAAAGCCCGCACTCCGTGTGCTTCTTCGAGTGGGTTGAGGTCGGCGCGCTGGAGGTTTTCGATGAGGCCGATCACGAGCCGGTCGAGGTCGTCCGGCTCATTTCGCACCAGCGCCGGAATCCGGGTCTGGCCGGCCAGCCTAGCAGCCCGCCAGCGACGCTCGCCGGCGAGCAGCTCGTAGCCCTCGGGCAGCGCCCGCACGATGACCGGCTGGAGTACGCCGTGGCGACGAATCGACTCCGCCAGCTCCCGCAGCGGCTCCGCTTCGAAAGAGCGCCGCAGCTGCTGCGACGACGGTCTGATCTGGTCGACCGCGATCAGCTGCGGAACACCGCTCTCGCGACCGTCGCTGGGCAGCGGAATCAGGGCTTCGAGCCCCCGACCGAGCCCTCGTTTCTTGGCTTCCATCATCGCGAGAGAACCTCCTTCGCCAGCTGCCGGTAAGCCTGGGCCCCTCGGCAGTTAGGGTCGTATTCGGTCACCGGCTGGCCGTGGCTGGGCGCCTCGCTGAGCCGGACGTTGCGGGGGATCAAGGTCTCGTAGATCTTTTCGGGATAGGCGCGGCGGACTTCCTGCACCACGTCCCAGCCGAGCGTCGTCCGGGAGTCGAGCTGGGTCATCAGGATGCCGGCCAGTCGAAGCCCAGGGTTGAGGCGCTCGCGCACGAGTTCCATCGTGTAAAGGAGGTGGCCCAAGCCCTCCAGGGCGTAGTACTCGCACTGGACGGGGATGAGCACCTCGTGGGCGGCGGTGAGTGCATTCAGGGTCAGCAGGCCGAGCGAGGGCGGACAGTCGATGAGCACGTGACCGAAGCCGCCGCCGAGCTCCCGGAGCGCAAGCTGCAGCCGGCGCTCGCGGTCCTCGACCAGGGCCAGCTCGATCTCGCCACCCGCCAGGGAGACGTGCGAGGGCACCAGGTGCAGTCCGGGCACGGAGGTGGCGACGGCCACGTCATCGATCACCGCTTCACCAGCCAGCAGGTGATAGACGTTGAGGCGCTGGCGGCGCACGTCGAAGCCGAGGCCACTGGTGGAGTTGGCCTGCGGGTCGAGGTCGATGAGAACCACCTGCCGGCCCAGCTCGGCCATCGAGGCGGCGAGGTTGATGGCGGTCGTGGTCTTGCCCACGCCGCCCTTCTGATTGACCACGGCCATGATCCGCGTTTCACTGGCGTACCCCAAGATCTTGGGGTCACGGCTGTCTAAGGGGGCCACAGTTGGTGTGATTTGCTCCAGTGCCATCTTGATTCGGAGGCATTCTAACTCCGAGTTCCGGAAGGACGCTAGATACCTGGTTAAGGCTGGCTTGGGGCTGGCTGAGGCCGCGCCCGGGCGACCAGCCAGGCGCCGGTCAGGAGCACCAGCAGCCCAGCCTCGGCGATCGCCGTCCAGAGGAGGTAAAGAGGCCCGGTGGGTAACCCGGCGAGGGCGTCGAAGGCGACATGGGCAACAATCGAGCTGCTGGTGTTCGTGAAGCGCCGCAGCAGCCCCAGACCGCAGCTGGTGATAAAGACGGTCAGGGTGTCCACGGAAAGTCCGTACTGGGTGTGGAGCGACGTAAAGACCAGGGACGTCCAGATGATGCCCAGGCGGGGCTGAAGGGCGCCTCGAAAGAGAATTTCCTCCGAGATGCCCGCCGCCAGTGCGATCAGGGCGATGCCGCCCGGGTCCAGGAGGTGCGCGTAGTAATGATCGGTGGCAGTTCGCAGGCGTTCGGCCAGGCCGGGGTCGAGGAATCCCTGCAGTTGCTCCCCGCCATAGCTCAAAAAGAAGCCCGCTCCGGCCAAAGCCAGGCCCGCCACCAGCTGCCACCAGGCTGGTAAGACAAGACCCAGGCGACTCAGCGATTCGGCCAGGCGACGACGCGTGAAAAGGCCGACGCCCAGGAGCGCTGCTGCAATGAAGGGCAGCTCCTGGCCAACGATATCGATCCGTTCCAGGCTCGGGCCTGTCGCCACCTGGTGGAGGACGTCGGCCGAGGCCTGAAATCCAGCCTGGCCCCCGACGATGAGGATCGTGACGACCAACGCGAAGACCGTGACCGGACTGTCCGGGTCGATCGGTAGCAGGCGCGCGAGCACTTGACGGGGCCCGCGGCGCATGACCACCACCGCCGAACCGGCGGTCGCGAGCTGGACTGCGGAAGCGAGCCGCAGACCCGCCGGCGAGGTGCCCGGTGAGACCAGGAAGGAAGCGGCCACGGTGTTGAGCACGACGAAGGCGATCGCCGCTCCCAGGAAGACGAGGTTCAGGATCGCCGCCCAGCGCCGGCTGGCTGCGAGGTTGGCCACGACGACCGCCGGAAGCGGCGCCAGCAGGATGGCCTCGCTGACCCAGTCGAAGAGGAAGTGAGGGTGGCTCAGAACGGCGGAAAGGAGGAGGGCAGAGTGCCGGCAGCGGCGGCCGGCCCGCTCGCGAACGAGTACGGGCCAGGCATGGGGCGAGTATAGGCGCGGGCCTCCCGCCTGACCTTCGGCGGAGGGGGAGGCGATCGGCGCGGTCGATAGAATTAGGCACCGATGGCACCCCTGCCTGAGGCTATGGGGCCGGGGGCGCGGCGCCGGCGCGGGGCTCCGGCGGAACCCAGCGAAAGCACCGACTTGCGAGCGATCGCGGCCGACGTGCGCAGGGTGCCCCCGCTGCGTCCTGGCGAACAGGAGCGGCTGCTCCAGAGCATCAGCTCAACCCGCGAGCCGAATCCAGCTCGGGAGCGGCTGCTCGAGACGCACCTTGCCATGGTCCTGGCGGTCGCGACCCAAAAACAGGGCCGTGGACTTGGTATCGGCGACCTCTTCCAGGAGGGATCGGTTGGCCTCCTTCGAGCGATCGCGAGCTACCCGGCCAGTGGCCGTAGCGACTTCGACGCCTACGTGCGCGACCAGGTCGCACTGGCAATCGAAGACGCGCTCGCGGGCGAGGCCGAGGCGGTCCGGCAAGAGGGCCTCCTGGTGGAAGCGGCGAACGACTACGAGCGGGTCGAGCTGCTGCTCGGCCGAGAGCTCCGGCGCGCGCCGACTGCGGCCGAGATCGGCGCCCGCCTGGAGTGGACGCCCCAGCGCACAGAGCAGATCCGTGAAATCGTCGCCGAGGCCCGCCGCCGTCATGACGAAGAGCTCCTGCTCTACATCGATCCCGAGCGGATCGATGTCGATCCCGGCGACCTGCTGCCGGGTGAGGAAGGCGACGATGGCCGGGACTGAGCGCACAGCTCTCTATCAGGAGCACCTGGCGCTGGGCGGCAAGATGGTCGATTTCGGCGGCTGGGAGTTGCCCCAGCAGTACGGATCGATCCGCGACGAGCACGTTGCGGTGCGCCGAGTCGCCGGCCTCTTCGATCTGAGCCACATGGGTCGCGTCGATGTCGGCGGTGACGGGGCTGAAGCTGAGCTTCAGCGCCTTTTCACGAATGACCTGGCCAGGATCCGACCCGGTCGCGCGCAGTACACCCTGATGTGCAACGAGGAGGGCGGCATCCTCGACGATCTGGTCGTCTATCGGCTCGGAGTGGACGACTTCCGGATCGTCGTCAACGCCTCCAACCGCCTGAAAGACCTGGCCTGGATGACGGCTCACAGCGATCTTCATTTCCAGGACCGGACCAAAGAGCTGAGCCTGCTGGCGCTCCAGGGACCGGCGGCCGAAGCCTTGCTGCCGGCGCGGCGGATCGACCTGACAGCAGTGCCCTACTTTGGGTTTGCCGAGGGTGAGATAGCCGGTGCCCAGGTGCTCATCTCGCGCACCGGCTACACCGGCGAGGACGGCTTCGAGCTCTTCGTCGACTCCGACCGGGCGCCGGAAGTCTGGCGGACGGTCCTGGGCAGTGGCAGCGCCAAAGGTGTGTTGCCCTGCGGCCTCGGTGCCCGGGACGCCTGCCGGCTGGAGGCCGGTCTGCGACTTTACGGCAATGACATGGATGAGCAGACAAACCCCTACCAGGCGGGACTGGGGTGGACGGTCAAGCTCGCCAAGGGGGAATTCATCGGCTCGGCGGCGCTGGCGGAAGCGAAGGCCCGAGGGCCAGACCGGTTGATCACGGGCATCCGCTCGCTCGACCGCAACATCCCGCGCCACGGCACGCCGGTGCTGACTGCGGGGCGCTCCGCCGGCGAGGTCACCAGCGGGACCTACTCCTTCTGGCTCAACCAGGGCATCGGGATGGCCTCCCTGGACCCTGTCATCGCCAAGCCGGGCCAGGCCATCGAGCTCGAGGTCCGGGGCCGGACGAGTCCGGCCGAGACTATCGCCTTGCCCATCTATCGGGGTTCAGTTCGCTCGCCGGCGCCGGCGAAAAGCTGAATTGCGAACCAGAGCAGGAGGGATTTGACTTGGCCGAACGCCGCTACACCGAGAGCCACGAGTGGGTCAGCGTCGAGGGCAAGCTGGCCACGGTCGGGGTCACCGACTTCGCCCAGGCGCAACTGGGGGATGTCGTCTTCCTGGAGCTACCCCGGACGGGCCAACAGGTCCAGGCTGGCGACGCCTTCGGCGTGATCGAGTCGGTCAAAGCGGCATCCGACCTTTATGCGCCGGTGGCCGGCAAGGTCGTGGAGGTGAACGAGCGGCTGACGCAGCAGCCAGAGCTGGTGAATAAGGACCCCTACGGCGAAGGCTGGCTCGTGAAGGTGGAACTGAGCGACGGCGGCGGCGAGGGACTCCTCGACGAGGCCGCTTACAAGAAGCTGACCGGCGGGGCGGCGGAGTAGTGCCCTACCTCGTTCACTCGCCGGAGGATCGCGCCGCGATGCTGGCGGAGCTGGGCATCGAAACGCTCGAGCCCCTGCTGGCTGACATCCCCGCCCGACTTCGGCTGCGCCGGTTGAACCTGGCTGACGGTCTGAGCGAGGCCGAGACCATGGCCAGGCTCCGTGAGCTGGCCGGGCGCAACGCGGTGTTCGAGGACCGGCTGACGTTTCGTGGCGGTGGCGTCTATCGCCGATTCATTCCCGCCGCGGTGCCCGCGGTCACCTCCAAGTCGGAGTTCTACACGGCCTACACGCCGTACCAGCCGGAGGCCAGTCAGGGCTGGCTGCAGGCGACCTTCGAGTTCCAGACCATGATCGCCGAGCTGACGGCGATGGACGTGTCGAACGCCTCCCTCTACGACGGCGCCACGGCGGTGGCGGAGGCGGCCGCGATGGCGGTCGTCCAGACCGGCCGGGATCGGGTGCTGGTGGCGGGATACCTGCATCCCGAGTATCTGGAGGTCCTCAACACCTATGCGCGGGGCAGAAAGTTCCACGTTTTACAAAAGCTGCCGCAGAGTGGCGTGATCGATCCCGGCGAACTCGGAGAGCAGCTCGACAGGACTGTGGCCGCGGTGATCTTTCAACAGCCGAACTTCCTGGGCCTGATCGAGGACGCCCAGGCCCTCACCGACGCTGCCCACCAGGCCGGGGCGCTGGCCGTCGCCTGCGTCGACCCGATCAGCCTCGCCCTCTTGCAACCACCAGGCGAATACGGCGCTGACATCGCGGTCGGGGAGGGGCAGCAGCTCGGCCTGACGCCCAGCTACGGCGGGCCCCACCTGGGCTTCATCGCTTGCCGCAACGAGCTCGTGCGCCGCCTGCCTGGCCGGCTCGTCGGCGAAAGCAAGGATGCGCAGGGCCGCCGGGGCTTCGTCCTGACGCTCCAGGCTCGCGAGCAGCACATCCGCCGCGACAAAGCGACGTCCAACATCTGCACCAACCACGCTCTCTGCGCGCTGGCGGCGACGGTTTACCTCAGCTACATGGGTCCCGATGGCCTGCGCGACATCGCCCAGACGAGCCTGACCCGGAGCCACCACCTGGAGCGCCGCCTGGCGGGGCTCGGGGGATTTCGGCCGGCTTTCCCGGAAGCAGCTTTCGTGAACGAGTTTCCGGTCCGCGTCGAGGCCGGCGACGGGCTGCTGAGCCGGCTCCAGGAGGTCGGAATCCTGGGCGGGCTCCCCGTCGGACGCTGGTTTCCCGAGCTGGAGGGCGTGCTCGTTTTCTGCTGCACCGAGCTCAACGACCCAGGCGCCATCGAGACCTTGCTGGAGGCCTGCGGCAAATGACCGAGCCGCTCGCCTTCGAGAAGAGCCGCGAGTCGCTGCCGGGCCCTCGCCTGCCGGCGGCGGGCCTGCCTGGCGTCGAGCCGGCGCAGGTCATCCCGCGGGCGCGCCTGCGCCGCAGTCGGCCGCACCTGCCGCGTCTGAGCGAGCCGGAAGTCATGCGCCATTTCACCCGGCTGGCGGCGATGAACTACTCGATCTCCAAGAACTTTTATCCACTTGGCAGCTGCACGATGAAGTACAACCCGGTCACCAACGAGGCGGCGGCGAGCTTGCCCGGTTTCGCTTACCTCCATCCCTACCAGCCGGAGGAGAGCGTGCAGGGCGCCCTCGAGCTGATGTGGGATCTCGAGCGGGCGCTCTGCGAAATCGTCGGCGTCGACCGCATGTGCCTGCAGCCCGCCGCGGGGGCGCACGGCGAATGGACTGGCCTGCGCATGATCCAGGCCTTCCACGAAGGCCGTGGCGAAGATCGCAGCGAGGTCATCGTGCCCGACAGCGCGCATGGGACGAATCCCGCCAGCGCGGCCCTTTGCGGTTTCAAGGTCGTGGAGGTCAGGTCGGACGCTGGCGGACGTGTCAGCCTGCCGGACCTGGAGTCGAAGCTCTCACCCCGCACGGCGGCCCTCATGCTGACCAACCCGAACACGCTCGGCCTCTTCGAGAAAGAGATCCTGGAAGTCGCCGACCTGGTGCATGCGGTTGGCGCCAAGCTCTACTACGACGGGGCCAACCTGAACGCCCTGATGGGCATCTGCCGGCCAGGAGACATGGGGTTCGACGTGATCCATCTGAACCTGCACAAGACCTTCACCACGCCGCACGGCGGCGGTGGCCCGGGTGCCGGACCGGTGGGTGTCATGAAGGATCTCGAGCAGTTTCTCCCACGGCCCACGCTGGAGCGTGAAAACGGCCACTTCAAGCTCGACTTCGAGCGTCCGCTCTCGATCGGCAGGGTCCGCAGCTTCTACGGCAACTTCGGGATGCTGGTCCGGGCGCTCACTTACATCCTGGCGATGGGCGCTGACGGCCTGAGCCAAGCTTCGGAGGACGCGGTCCTCTCCGCCAACTACCTGCGGGCGCGGCTCGAGGGAGCGCTGGATTTTCCGCACGAAGGACCTTGCAAGCACGAGTTCGTGGCCTCCGCCCGCAACCTGACGGCGCAGGGCATCCACGCCACCGACCTGGCCAAGGGGCTGCTCGAGCGCGGCTTCTACGCGCCCACCATCTACTTTCCGCTGATCGTCCCCGAAGCGGTCATGGTGGAGCCCACCGAGACCGAGTCGAAGGCCACTCTGGACGCCTTTACAGAGGCGGTTCTAGAGATCGTCCAGCTCGCGCAAACTGACCCGGAGCGGCTGCGGGCCGAGCCGACCAGCTTGCCGGTCGGCCGCCTCGACGAGGTCGCCGCCGCGCGCCACCCGGTGCTGCGCTGGCGTCCGCCCGCTCAAGACTGAACCCGGTCGGGCTTGGCCCCCCTTAAGGGGGGCCAAAATTCACCCCGGAAGTCCCGGATCTGGTAGGATAAGGAGCTGTCGAAGATTACGTCTTGCTTGAGCACGGCCGCCACGCCGGATGGTTGTGGCGGTCCCGGATGAGCCCTCGTTGAGCGCTATCAAGGGCAACGGGAGTCAGGAGGGTCGCCGAGTCCGCCCTCGTCCCCTGGGCGCCGATGTGGCTTACACCGCCGAACAGATCCAGGTCCTCGAAGGCCTTGATCCGGTCCGGCGGCGTCCCGGCATGTACATCGGGTCGACCGACAATAAGGGCCTCCACCACCTGGTCTGGGAGCTGGTCGACAACTCGGTCGACGAGGCTCTGGCCGGCTACTGCGACCTGATCCTGCTGACCGTCCACGCCGACGGCAGCGTGAGCGTCGAAGACAACGGACGCGGCATTCCGACCGAAGTCCACAAGGGCGAGGGCGTCTCGGCGCTCGAGGTGGTCCTCACCAAGCTGCACGCGGGCGGCAAGTTCGGAGGCGGCGGCTACAAGGTCTCCGGCGGGCTCCACGGGGTCGGCCTGAGCGTCGTCAACGCGCTCAGTGCGCGGCTCCAGGTGTGGGTCCACAACCGCGGCAAAGTGCACTACCAGGAGCACCAGCGCGGCATCCCCCAGGCTCCTGTCAAGGTGGTCGGCAAGACCGATCGCACAGGCACCATCACCCGCTTCTGGCCCGATCCGGAGGTCTTTCCCGACACCACCTTCGACCGCGCCACGATCCTGCACCGGCTGCGGGAGATGGCGTTCCTCAACAAGCGCCTCAAGATGGTCTATCGCGAGGAGGCCGAAGCCTTCGAGTACTCCTTCTATTTCGAAGGCGGGATCGTCAGCTTCGTAAAGCACCTGAACCGAGCCAAGGGCATCGTCAACAGCAACCCCATCTACGTTGACCGGGAGGTCGAGAGCACTCAGATCGAGATCGCCCTCCAGTACAACCAGACCTTCGTCGAGAACGTCTTGAGCTTCGCCAACAACATCCACACGGCCGAAGGCGGCTCCCATATGACCGGATTCCGAACGGCACTGACCTTCGCGCTGAATCGCTATGCGCGGAAGGCCAGTCTGCTCCGCGAGCAGGATCCGAACCTGACCGGCGAGGACGTGCGCGAAGGCCTCACCGCCGTCATCAGCGTCAAGCTTCTGGAGCCCCAGTTCGAAGGCCAGACCAAGACCAAGCTGGGCAACGCCGAGGTCCAGGGCCAGGTCTCCACCGTCCTCACCGACGGCCTCGGTCAGTTCCTGGACGAGAACCCCTCCGAAGCCCGCCGGATCATCGAGAAGACGCTTACCGCGGCGCGGGCTCGAGAGGCCGCCAGGCGGGCTCGCGACCTTGTCCAGCGAAAGAGCCTGCTGGAGTCGACGATGCTGCCTGGCAAGCTGGCCGACTGCTCGGAGCGCGACCCTGCCCGCTCAGAACTCTTCATCGTCGAGGGCGATTCGGCCGGTGGCTCGGCCAAGATGGGTCGGGACCGCCGCTTCCAGGCCATCCTGCCGCTGCGCGGCAAGATCCTGAACGTGGAGAAGGCGCGAATCGACAAGGTGCTCGTCTCGGAGGAGATCCGGAACCTGATCACGGCGGTGGGAACCGGTATCGGCGATCGCTTCGACATCACCAAGACGCGCTACCACCGCATCATCACGATGACCGACGCGGACGTCGACGGCAGCCACATCCGGACCCTTCTGCTGACCTTCTTTTTCCGCTACATGCCAGAGGTGATCGAGTCCGGCTACCTCTATATGGCGCAGCCGCCGCTTTTCAAGCTGGAGAAGGGCAAACAGACGCAGTGGGTCTACAACGAGGCCGAACGCGATCGCGAGGTCAAGCGGCTTGGCGGCAAGATCACCGTGAGCCGCTTCAAGGGTCTCGGCGAGATGAGTGCCGAGCAGCTCTGGGAAACGACCATGAACCCCGCCCAGCGGGTGCTGCTGAAAGTCGAGGTGGAGGACGCGGCGGCCGTCAGCGACATTTTCGAGAAGCTCATGGGCTCTGACGTGGAGCCGCGCAAGAAGTTCATCCAGGCGCACGCCAAGAGCGTGCGCAATCTCGACATCTAGCCCGATCGGTGCCGGTTCGCATCGCGGTCGATGGCATGGGCGGCGACCACGCCCCCGCTGAAGTCGTGGAGGGCGCTGCTCAGGCGGCCGCCGAGTACGAGATCGAAGTCACCGTCGTGGGTTTGCCCGACTCCGTCCAGCCGCTGCTCGACAAGCACCCCGAGCTGCGGTTTCACCCGGCGACCGAAGTGATCGCCATGGATGATCATCCGGCCCAGGCCGTCCGCCAGAAGCGCGACGCCTCGATGAACGTCTGCGCCCGGCTCTGCGCGGACGGCCGGGTCGAAGGCTGGGCCTCGGCAGGCAACTCCGGCGCGATCCTGGCCGCCGCCCTCTTCATCCAGGGCCGGATCAAGGGTGTCGAGCGGCCGGCGCTCGGCACTGTGATCCCGACCAGCGAAGGACTCGCCTACTTCGTCGACGTGGGGGCCAACGTCGATAGCCGGCCGGAATTCCTCTATCAGTACGCTCAGATGGCCGCGGTCTACGTCAGTGAGATGCTCGCGCGGCCCGAGCCGCGGATCGGGCTGCTCTCCAATGGGGAGGAGGCTTCGAAGGGAAACTCCCTCGTGAAAGAGGTCTACCCGCGGCTCGAAAAGTCAGCGCTGAATTTCATCGGCAACGTCGAGGGGAAGGACATCTACGCCGGCAAAGCGGACGTGGTGGTGGCTGACGGCTTCGTCGGCAATGTGGCGATCAAGATGGCCGAGGCGACCGCGGATTTCCTCTTTCGAACGCTGCGCGACGAGCTGCCCAAGTCACCCCTGGGAGCCCTCGGCGGCCTCCTGATTCGGGGTCCCGTGCAGAAGATAAGGTCTAGGATCGACTGGCGTGAGTTCGGCGGAGCGCCGCTGCTGGGTATCGATGGCGTCGCCGTGGTGGCTCACGGCCGCTCCGACGCAACCGCGATGAAGAACGCCATCCGGGTCGCCAAGGAGGCGGTCGAGCAGGACCTGGTGGGGCGGATCTCAGAGGCGGTGGGCAGATGAACGCAAGCGGCTCCAACGGGCGACGGGTCGTGGTGACCGGCATGGGCACGATCAACCCTTTGGGCAAAAACGTCGAAGAGTACTGGGACGGGCTGATCGAAGGTCGCTCCGGCGCGCGCACCATCGACCGCTTCCCGACCGACCGCATCACCACCAAATTCGCTTGCACCGTTGAGGGATTCGATCCCCTGGATTGGATGGATCGCAAGCTGGCCGGCCGGACCGCGCGCTTCACCCAGATCGCGGTCGCGGCTGCACAGCAGGCCCTCGACGACTCCGGTGTCGACCTGGAGAAGGAGGACAGCTTCCGCTGCGGCGTGGAGATCGGCACCGGCATCGGCGGCTTTCCGGAGATCACCGACGGCTCCCACGCCTTTTACAGCGGGGGTCGCATCTCGCCCTTCTTCGCGCCCATGGTGATCCCCAACATGCCAGCCGGCCAGATCGCCATGAGCTTCGGGCTGCGCGGTCCCAATGCAACGATCACAACCGCCTGCGCCGCCTCCACCCACACCATCGGCAGCGCTTCCCGGATCATCGAGCGTGGCGACGCCGACCTGATGCTGGCCGGGGGTACCGAGGCCAGCCTCAGCGCCTTCGGGATCGGGTCCTTCAACGCGATCCGAGCACTAAGCACGCGCAACGACGACCCGGAGCACGCGAGCCGGCCCTTTGATAAGGACCGCGACGGTTTCGTTCCCGGCGAAGGGGCTGGCGTGCTGATCCTGGAGGATTTAGGACACGCCCGCGCCCGCGAGGCCCGGATCTACGGCGAGATCATCGGCTTCGGGCTAACCGACGATGCGTTCCACTCGGTCGCGCCAGACGAGACCGGTCGGGGCCCGGCGCGCTGCATTACAAACGCGCTGCAGGACGCCGGCATCGAGCCGAGCGAGGTTGACTACGTGAACGCCCACGGCACCTCCACGCCGCTCAACGACGCGGCCGAGACGCGAGCTTTGAAAATGGCGTTCGGCGAGCACGCCCGCAAGGTCGCCATCAGCTCGACGAAGTCGATGATCGGCCATCTGCTCGGTGCGGCGGGCGCCGTCGAAGCCATTGCCACCTTGCTCACCATCAACCGGGGTCGCATTCATCCGACGATCAACTACGAGACGCCGGACCCGGACTGCGACCTCGACTATGTGCCCAACCAGGCGCGCGCCGCCAACGTCCGGATCGCCATCTCGAACGGCTTCGGGTTCGGCGGCCAGAACGCGGTCGCCGTCTTCAAGCGGTACGAGGAGTGACTCTGTAAAACGTGGAACAAATGAGAGGAATGAACCGAGTCGATGGCTGACGACATGAACATCGGGACGATCCTGCCGAAGAGCCTCCAGGAGGAGATGCAGACCTCCTACATGGAGTACGCCATGTCGGTCATCATCAGCCGGGCCCTGCCCGATGTGCGCGATGGGCTCAAGCCAGTTCAGCGCCGGATTCTCTACGCAATGTTCGGAGAGGGAGCCACGGCCGGCTCGCGCTACCGGAAATGCGCCGCCTACGTCGGCCAGGTCATGAAGCTGTACCACCCGCACGGTGAGTCGGCGATTTACGACGCCCTGGTGCGCATGGCCCAGCCCTTCTCATTGCGCTATCCGCTCATCGACGGTCAGGGCAACTTTGGTTCAGTCGACGGCGACCCCGCGGCCGCGATGCGGTACACGGAGGCGCGGCTGGCTCGAATCTCCGATGAGGTCCTGGCCGACATCAACAAGAACACCGTCGACTTCGAGCCCAACTACGACGCCAGCGAGACGCAGCCGACAGTGCTGCCCGCCCGGATCCCCAACCTGCTCGTCAACGGCGCCACCGGCATCGCGGTCGGAATGACCACCAACATCCCGCCCCATAACCTCCGTGAGGTGACCGCCGGCATCAACCACCTGATCGACAACCCGGACGCGACGTCTGAAGACCTCATGCACTTCATCAAGGGCCCGGACTTCCCGACGGGCGGCATCGTGATGGGAACCGATGGCATCAAGGCGGCTTACGCCACCGGCCACGGCCGCATCATCGTGCGAGCTCGACACCGGTTCGAGGAGGCCGCCAACGGGCGAGAGCGGATCATCATCGACGAGTTGCCCTACGCGGTGAACAAGGCCAACCTGGTGGCGAAGATCGCCGAGCTGGTGGCCGACCGCAAGCTGGAAGGCATCGCCGACCTGGCGGACGAGTCCGACCGCGAGGGCATGCGGATCGTGATCGAGCTGAAGCGCGACGCGCGGCCGTTCACCGTCCTCAACAACCTCTACAAGCACACGCCGCTGCAGCAGACGTTCGGCGTGATCTCACTCGCGCTGGTCGATGGCCGGCCTCTGATCCTGGGGCTGAAGCAGATGCTCCAGCTCTTCATCGACCATCGCCGCAACGTCATCCTCCGCCGCACTCGGTTCGAGCTGGAGCAGGCGCAGGAACGGGCCCACATCCTCGAGGGCTTCAAGATCGCCCTCGACAACCTGGACGAGGTGATCGCGACGATCCGGGCCGCGGCTGACGGAGAGGCCGCCAGCACTGACCTGCAGTCCAAGTTCGGGCTGACCGAGCGGCAGGCCAAAGCCATCCTCGACATGACGCTCCGGCGGCTCACGCAGCTGGAGCGCAACAAGATCGAGGAGGAGTACGAGGAGGTCATCAAGTTGATGGCCTACCTGGAGTCGATCCTGGCCTCCGAGCAGAAGGTCCGGATGCTGATCAAAGAGGAGATGGAGGACGTCGCCAAGAAATACGGCGACGAGCGCCGAACTGACATCTCCGGCGACTCGGCGAGCGACCTCACCGCCGAGGACCTGATCCCGCGCGAAGAGGTCGTCGTCACGTTGACGCACCGCGGCTATATCAAGCGGCAGCCGAGCCGCACTTTCCGAGCCCAGAAGCGAGGCGGCTTGGGCCTTCGGGGCGCCAAACCAACCGCAGGCGCTGAGGCGCCCACAGGTACCCGCGAGGAGGACTACGCCGAGCACCTCCTGATCACGCATACGCATGCGTCGATGCTCTTCTTCACGCAGTCCGGGCGGGTTTTCCAGCTTCGTGTACACGAGTTGCCCGATCGCGAACGCAGCGCCAAGGGCATGCCGGTCAACAACCTGATCGACATCGCGCCCAGCGAGCGGGTGACGGCGGTCTTCGTGCGCCCGGAGGAGGAAGCCGACGCCCGCTACATGCTGATGGTCACCAAGCAGGCGACGATCAAGAAGACGGCGATGAAGGAGTACGCCAACGTGCGCCGCAACGGCTTGATCGCCATCAACCTGCAGGAGAGCGACGAGCTGCTCTGGGTAGCCCCGACCAGCGGCTCCGACGACGTCATCATCGCCACCCGCCTGGGTAAGGCCATCCGCTTCGCAGAGTCAGAGGTGCGCGCGACCGGACGCGACACCCAGGGTGTGATCGGTATCCGCCTCGGCAAGAACGACGAAGTTGCGGGCATGGTCGTGACGCAGGGTGACGGCGACATCCTGGTCGTGACGGAACGCGGCTACGGCAAGCGCACCCCGGTCAGCGAGTACCCGCGCAAGCACCGCGCCGGGCAGGGCATCTTCACCTTGCGAGTGACCGAGAAGGTCGGACGATTGGCCGCCATCCGCAACGCGACCGACCCCGAGGAGGAGATCCTGCTCATCACCGCGCAAGGGATGGTCCTGCGCACCACCGTCGAGGCCATCCCGAGGTACGGGCGGCAGACACAGGGAGTGATCGTGATGCGCCTCCAGCCTGGCGACGCGGTGGTCGCCATCGCGCCGGTCGGCCTCGACGAACCCGACCAAGAGTGAACCTGGCCGGCGAGGCCGGACTATGGATGCTGGTGTTGGGCGCCATCGCGATGGTGATCGAGTTTGTGGTTCTGGGTTTGCGAGGATTCCTCTTGACAAAGAGGCTTCGTAAACTGAACCTGCGCGTGGAGGGGGAGCTCCGAAACGTAGATGAAGAGCTCGCCTCCCTCCGAAACGCGGCCAGCGAAACGAGTAGGCTCCTTCAGCCGTACCGCAGAATCCGGCGTTGGATCCGTCATCCACTTGCGCTCGCGCTCTACCAGTCGTACCGCACAAGACGATCAAGAAATGGCTCTAGCAGACGATCCGCTGAAGCGACTTCGCTCTCTCGGCTGGGCCGCTGACGGCCACGAGCTCGACGAGGAAGTTCTCGAGGCGATAGCGCGGCTGCCGATCCGATCACGCCAGAAGCTGGTCGCCTGGTTGGACGTGATGTCGCGCGAGCTCGAACGGGCGCGGGATGACGAGGACGTGGTGGGTGACGCGTCGCAACGCGCGGTCGATATCGGTGCCGCTCGGGAGCGAACGCGGCTAGCCCGGGAGCTGCATGACGAAATCGGCGCCGACCTGGCCGCGGCGGTGGCTCTCTTCAAGTACTACTTCGAATCCGCCCACGGGCGCCAGGATCGCGAGAAGACGCTTCGCAACATCTTCGACATCGTGCGCGGGCTCTTGACGCAAACCCGCCAGATGATGCGCTCGATGCGAACCCACCAGCTCGGTCCGGGTGGACTGGTGGGCGACCTCTCGGCACTGGGGGAGGAGTACTCCCAGCGCCACGGCATCAAGGTCGAGATCGAGGCTCTGGGTAGTGAGGACGATCTCACTCAGAACCAGCGCGAAGTCATCTTCCAGGTGGTTCGCGAAGCGCTGAGCAATGTGCGGCGGCATTCCGGTGCGGATTCCTGCAGCATCGTGCTGAACCTTGCCGCGCAGCCTTTCTTCGTCGAGGTCAGCGACTCCGGATCCGGGGTCTCCGATCGCAGTGGCGAAGGCTACGGTCTGATCGGAATGCGTGAGCGCGCGGCCGGGATCCGGGGACGGCTCCAGCTGGTCAGCGCACCCGGCCGCGGTACCAAGGTCTTCCTCTTCGGTCCCTAGGCCCATGCGCCGGCCCGGTTTCGGTCAGGCGGACCACTGCCGACCGGGGGCGCTCTCCAGGAGCTCGGCCACCTGGGTGCGGGAGCGCAGCTTGAGCTTTTTGAGCACGTTCTGGATGACCTGAATGGCCTCCGGGCGCTCGAGTTTGAGCGCCCGGGCCACTTCCCCGCCAGACAAGCCTTCTGCGACCAGGTAGGCCACCATCCGCTCCGCTCGGCTCAGCCCCCGCAGAGGATCGAGGGCGGCCAAGACGAAGGTGGTCAGTGTGGCGGCCAACGCGCAGACATAGCTGATGTCGTCGTCGTCGTACCAGGAAGGGCGTCGCGAACCTAGGATCAAGAGCCCGACCGGGCGCTCCTGGACTTCGGCGACCGGCGCATAGAGCAACGTCGGCCAGGACGACTCCCACTCCTCGTCGTCGGCCGGCGGCGGCGCGGCCTCGAGGGTGAGTCCCGAGACCGCCACGGGCCGTCGCTCGTAGAGCGAACGTCTGCCGAGCGGGCTCAGCTCGCAGACTCGCTGTGTCTTTGCGCCGGCACCGCCGGAGCCTTCCGGAGGTGAGGGCCTTTCACCGAGAACCACCATCCGGCCGCCCCGGAGGCCGGTCAGCATCCAGCGCTCCTGGCGCACCAGGGCAAGAGCTGCCTCCAGCCGCCGGACGGTGTCTCGGGTCCGGGGTCTCGTCTGCACGGGCACCAAGCTAGCGACCGCTCCTGGACAAGTCCTCAGACCCTGTTCAGATAGTTATCAAAAGAATTTGAAGGTGCTAGCGTGGCCCATCGTGGCTGAGGGTGGGACGGCCCGGATCCTGCTTGTCGAGGACGACGCGCGACTGGCCGGTTTGTCGGCGGCGATGCTCCGGCGAGCGGGTTTCCAGGTCGAGATCGCCGCCACCGGCGCAGCGGCTGCCAACGCGGCCAAGCTCCGCCGTCCCGACCTGGCCCTGCTCGACTACGAACTGCCCGATATGGACGGACTCGAAGTGCTCGAGCTCTTCAAGGAAGGAGCCGATCGTCCCCAATTTCCTGTCCTGATCCTGACTGGCGCCCGTTACTCCTCTGGCGACCAGGTGGTCGGCATCGAGCGAGGCGCCGCCGACTACCTCGTCAAGGGACTCGATAACCAGGTTCTCCTGGCGCACATCAAGGCCAAGCTCCGGGAAGCGAATGCCCGACCGACGCGCTTGCGCCGAGGGCGCCTGCTGCTCGATGTCGGCTCTGGCCAGGCCTGGCTGGATGAGCGCCGACTTGACCTCGACCGCAAGCCCTTCCTGGTCCTCTACCACCTGGCCCTCGCAGAGGGAACCACGCTGAGTCGCGACGAGCTGCTGCGGCGGGTCTGGGACAGCGGATACGAGAAGTTCGAACGCTCAGTTGACCAGGCGGTCTATAGCCTTCGGCAGGCGATCGGGGAGCCCGGCTGGGTCGAGACCGTGCACGGCTTCGGCTACCGTTTCGTCAGCCACCGCTGAGGGGGCCAGCAGCTCGCGGCCGGCCTTGGTTCCGGCCAAGGGAAGCTGAACCGTGAAGACAGCGCCCTTTCGCGGCGAGCCTTCGTAGATGAGCTTTCCGTGGTGCCCGCGCCATACAACCTCCTACATGGGAGCGTCGCCTTCTGCCCGGGCGCCAGGTCGAACCTGGTCGCTGACGGGGTATTCGACAGCTCAGCTTTAGAGCGCCGCCGCGCCGCTCAGAGGACCTTTTGCTTTGCGGCGGCCTGATCGGCTAGCGATACCCAATCGGTGCCGCAGGGGTGCTCAGCTCGTCTCTTCGGTTTCTGAATCGCCGACCAGTGGGTCCTCGTCAAGCGCCGAATAGCGGTCGCGGATCTCGGCGCCAGCCGTCTCCGCGTCGCCGATTCCTTCCAGCGAGTCATCCTCGACGAGGTCACCTGATCGCCGGGCCTCTCCCAGCAGCTGCTCGTAGGCGCGCTCCGCCTCGGCCTGGTCCGCGTACTCCCAGAACTCGGTTCCCGGCGGCACCTCCGCTCCCTCCGTGTCGTCGGTCCCGTGTTGCAGGATGTAGGAGCGGTTGCTGGCGGGGTCGTGGATCAGGGACAGATAGCGTTCGCCCAAGAGTTCGGCGCGGCGGTCTACGTCCTCCGAATTCTCGAGTTCCAAGAGGCGGTTGATGATCTGCTCCTCACTCGGCTGTGTCATGTCCTCATCCAGTATGTCGCCAGGCCAACACTGAGCTCTATGGAGACCGACTGGTGGAGCCCGACTCGACCTGGTGGCGGGACGGAGTCGTCTACCAGACCTACCCACGGTCGTTCGCCGACTCGGAGGGGGACGGCCTCGGCGATCTGGAGGGATTCTGGGCCGCCTCGACTACCTGCAGTGACTATTTCGGGAGGCCGGCAGCGCGTCGGCCCCCTCACCGCTCGGGGTGTGGCGCCCGGTATATCTCGAGCGCCGGCCACTGGGTCCGCCAACCTCGAACAAGCGCCAGAGGGACCGACCTCGATCGGAAGACTTTCTGGCCCCTACCATCAGGAGCTCGAGACAAGAACCCGCTGAGTCGCGACGAACTCCTGCGACGAGTCGGGGAAAGCGGGTAAGAGAACTAGTTCGAGCGCTCAGTGGACCAGGCGGTTACTAGCCTGAGGCACACGATCTGAGAGCCCGGCTGGGTCGAGACCGTGCACTGAAGGACAGGGTCGTGAGGAACGGGAGCCGCCCGTCGATGGCCTTGCGCAGGTCGTCGTATCGGGCATGGCCAAGCTCAGCGGCGCCGCGCGCGGGGACCAAGCAGCAGGCAGCGATCGCGGAGGATCTCGGAAGGCCGGACATCACCGTCGTCGACCGGCCAGGCGCGACGCGACCACCCCGCGCGATGCCGCGCAGGCCGGTCGGTCGCCGCGGTCGTCGAGAGAGCGAGTGGTACGCGCGCCTGCTACTGCTGTCGAACCGGCTCACGCGCTACGCGTACGCGGGCCAGCAAGCGGTCAAGCGGGAGTACGAGCGACTGCTGCTCGCCGATGCGCGGATGGCCGACGTCGTCTTCGCGGCGAACGGGATCGAGACGTGCTACGTGCGCATCCGACCGGTCACGGACGCCTTCGCGCTGTCCCCGTTCTGGAAGCCCGTCGGCGACAAGGGCGTGATGGTAATTGACCCGGTGATGATGACGCCGCGCGTGCGCCGGCTGGTCAACTCCGTGCCCGACGCGCACGTCGACTTCCACGCGATGCTCTGGTGGGGGCGGGCGCTGATGGACCGGGTCGAGGGAGGATGGGGCGAGAGGGTGAAGGGTGAGATCGTCGACCACCCGATCGGCGTGGTCGAGTTCCTGCCGAGGCACGATGCCGCGCGCGTCCGGAAGGCGCTGGATCGGCTCCGCAAGGGCGCGTTCGCCGAGGTGCGGGACCTGGCCGATTACCGCCTCCACGCCTTCGCGGTCCCTGCGGCCGCAGGGCCAAATGCGGATCGAGGCCGACGGGACTTACACGCTGCCGCTGCCCGACCGACTCGGCCGACGCCCGCAGATTGGCGAGGACTTCGCGTTCGCTGAACGCCGACACATTGGGGCCGAGGCCGCGGCGCTCTGGCTCGGCGTCCAGCAGTTCATGGACGAGGTCTTCGACGTCCTGGAGAAGGGACAGCTCCGCCGCGAGGAAGCGCTGCCCGCCGACGCTCGCAAGATGATGCGGCTGCAGCGCGATCGCCTGGTGCCGCCTGATCCAGGGCGTCGCCGACGTCCTGGCGCGACTACCGGAAGAGCCGACGGGCGGCTTAAGCGCCGGCGGCCGCCTGTTCAAGCCGGTCGCAATGGATCCTAATTAGCTCGAGGACGCCGTCGCCGAGTTCAATTCGAGAGTTCAAATAGTCCCCTGCCCCGGACTAAGTTCTATTATCTGAACTGGCCACGAAAAGCCTGGTTGTTGACGCCACACGTCACCGCTCAAATCTGGTACTCGCGCTGCTTTGCGCGGCGCAATTCATGTTGATCCTGGACATCGCGATCGTCAACGTCGCGCTGCCATCGATGCAGCGGACTCTGGGTTTGTCGGCTGAGAACATCCAATGGGTGGTCAGCGGCTATGCGCTCACCTTTGGCGGCTTTCTCATGCTGGGCGGTCGGCTGGCTGACGTCGTCGG